>OGWU01000007.1_pt1 | contig 114196 bp, 98 predicted proteins | sample 1576071 | NCBI WGS metagenome assembly OGWU01 (sample SAMEA3541582, study PRJEB24748) | human gut metagenome | biome: human gut; feature: human-associated habitat; material: faeces | place: China | collected 2012
AAATGCGGATACTTTCCCGTTCCCATTCTTCAAATTTCTTTTCGGTCTGGTACAACGTTCTTTTCGGTTTTTCTTTCTTCTTACTGGTATTCCTTTTCTTTGAACTATCCATAAAAATCGGTATCCGAAAATCTTCTGCCAGTTTCTTTGCTGCTTCCAATGGTACAATATGAAAGAAATCTGCCACAAACGTGATCACATCCCCTTTCGCACCACAGGCAAAACAGCAAAAGCCTTTGTCTACTTTCATGCTGGGATGCCTGTCATCATGAAAGGGGCAACAGACCATCCCATTTTTATTTACTTTTAATCCGTACTGTTCGGCAGCCTGCCTTGCAGTTACGTTTTCTTTTACTGTCTGAAAGATATTCATTCCATTTTCATCTCACAGCCATAATATTTTTTCTGAAAATACCTGACCGGAACTTTCCCCTTGATGATGTTATATCCGGCATTTTCCAGTTCCTCATTCATTACCCGCACAATTTCATAGGCTTTGCTTCTCCCAACCCCGAGAATCTTCATAATGTCATTTGCGGTAATATAAGATACATTAATCTGCATACAATCTCCTCCTTTTTCTACCTTCTATCTATCCAAAGTGCTATTACAGTACGCCTTTTTTTCATGTTTATTATTCAATACGTTTTTAATATGCACTTTTAATTCGTGTTTATATCATACGTTTCTTTTTCGTATTTGTCAACACATATTTTCAATAATACGCACTTGCAATTCGCTTTATTTCGTGTTATATTATCCATGAGGTGAATAAAAAATGAACGAAATGGAAGTTTCAACAATAGGAGAACGGATTAAAACACTCCGAAAAAAAAGAGGGTACAACCAGAAAGATTTAGCAAACCTTCTTGGAAAATCTCTCCGTACCATCCAAAAATATGAAAGCGGGGAAATTGAAGTGTCAATCGCAATGGTCAATGAACTAGCTAAAGTGCTTGATACGACTTCTACCTATCTTCTCGGACATCAGACAGGGGATTTCAAATTTGACTGTCTCTCCGATGTTATGGAATGTTTGTTTCAACTGGAAAAAATCAGCGGACTGCACTTTTCCATAGAAACAAAAAGACCGCCACACCATGATGGCTGGCAATGTTCCATTACTTTTGACGGAAAAGACAAATCTGCCGAACAGAATGCAGATATGTGCCTGTTCCTCGAAGAATGGGAAAACAACAGGGAATCTTTCCAGCAGTATTGCATGGCTAAAGATGCCTATGAAGATTGGAAAGATAAAACTCTTGCCTACTATGCTTCACAGGGTGTAGAGATGGAAGAACCGGAAAATCTCGATACTGAGGAACGGTTAAAAAGAAGGAATGCTCTTTTTTCTGGCAAGTAAACCTACATAAGATGAGTTGAAAACTCTTATGAAAGGAATGATGTAATTGTCAGTAACAAAAGATACAACTGGAAAATGGATGTCACAGGTGCGTGTCAAAGACTACACAGGAAAGACCATCCACAAGAAAAAACGTGGTTTTGCCACAAAAAAAGAGGCTCTGGAGTGGGAAAGAGACTTTCTCAACAAAGCAAATGCAGATATGGGTATGCTGTTTCGGGATTTTGTAGATCTTTATTTTGAGGATATGGGACACCGTCTGAAAGAATCCACCATTATCAGCAAGCGTTATATGGTAGATAAGAAAATCCTTCCAGTATTCGGAAAAATCCCGATCAATGAGATTACGCCAAAGGATATCCGTAAATGGCAGAACGGATTGACTGCATATCGTGATAAGAACGGAAAGCCTTATGCACAGACCTACCTCCGAGCAATCAACAACCAGATTACCGCTATGTTCAATTATGCAGTAAAATATTATGATTTACGGGAAAATCCATGCACAAAGGCTGGGAGCATGGGAAAAAGCAATGCAGAAGAAATGCAATTCTGGACAAAGGCGGAATTTGAACAGTTTATTACAGCAGTACAGGATAAGCCAGCTTCTTATACAGCCTTCATGACCATGTACTATACTGGAATGCGGGTAGGCGAACTGTGTGCTTTAACGCCGGCTGATGTAGACTTGAAAAATAATACCATCGCCATCAGCAAAACTTTCCAGAGAATCAATGGTAAAGATGTTGTCTGGGCACCTAAAACACCCAAAAGTAACCGGGTTATCACGATACCCCAGACACTTGCTGATTGTTTGAAAACCTATATGGATAAGTGTTATGAGATTCAGCCTAACGACAGGCTTTTCCCTTACACCAAACATTTCCTGAACCATGAAATGCTCAGAGGATGTAAAAAATCCGGTGTGAAGAAGATCCGTGTGCATGATCTCCGTCACCCGTATGTCAAGCCCACGACAAAAAAATTTGAAACTTTTTTTTGAAGTTTCCGGGCAGCCTCATAGCTGCCCGTAGCTGTTCCATACGGCGTTCATGGCTCATGCCTCCTTTTCCGGTTCTGCCGCTGTTAAAAAGTCCTGCGTCACATATTCAATCTCAATCCGGTCTCCCGGAAAGATATATACCTTACGGATAAGCCGGTCAATCAGGGCTTGCGTCAGAGTGTCGGTATTGCCTACCTCCTGAACGATTTCACGCTGTTTCAGCCTTGCCTCGTAATCGCTTTGTATCTGTTTAGTCTGTGCGGTAATAGCGGCATGGACATTCTTTGCCTGTACCAGCTCCGCATCATATACCGCTTTCTGTTTCCTGTAGGTTTCCAGGTCAATCTCTCCAAGTGCATACTGTTCATAGAGTTGCCGTTTATTATCCTGGATAGAGCGCAGCTTATCTTCATGCTCGGCCTGCTGAACCGTCTGCAAATCCAGCTTGTCTTTGCTGCTGTCAATTCCCAGAGCTGGGCGCATCTGCGCCCGGATTATTTCAAAAACAGCCCGTTCCAGTTCCGTCATTTTTACCCTTACCCCATGACAGGGAAGATTTTCTGCCACTTCGGAATGACGGCAGTAAAACCAGGCATCATTCCTAAGTGACATGGCATGGTCGCAGCATCCGCAGAATACCTTTCCACGGAGAAGGTATTCACGCCGCTTTTTATTTGGAATGGAGAACCGCCTGATGGAAGCATTGGCTTTCTCAAACAGTTCCTTGCTTACGATTGCCGGGTGGTGGTCCGGGATCTTGAACCACTCGCTTTCGTCTTTCAGCTTCATGCAGCGGCTGCCAATCTCCTGTACCTTGCGCTTACCGATCACATAGGTACCGATATACCGTTGATCCTCCAGCATACGCAGAACCGTTGAACTGTTCCAGACGCCATGTGTCCGGGAAACATTATAGTGATCCTTGCCTTTATCCCTCCGGTATTCCCCCGGTGTGGGGATATGGAGCGCATATAGTTTTCTCGTAATCTCGGCGGCGGTATTGCCATCGGCTGCCCATTCAAATATCTGACGGACAATCCCCGCCACTTCCCCGTCCGGCTCCATGCGCCCGTCTGCGCTTTTGCGGTAGCCATAAGGACAAATGACGCTTTGGTACTCGCCCCGGCGCATCTTTGCGTATTTGGCGCTTTTCGTTTTCATAGACATATCCCGGCTGTAACACTCGCTGATAAGATACTTAAAAGCTATGTCGATTCCTCCGGTATCTCCTTTGAAATTGGCGGTGTCAAAATCGTCGCTCACGGAGATAAACCGGGTATGGTAGAGCGGAAACACCCGCTCAATGAAATAGCCGGTCTCAATGCTGTTTCGGCCAAACCGGGAAAGGTCTTTCACAATGATACAATCAATCTTACCGGCCCGCACCATCGTTAAAAGCTCCTGTACCGCAGGACGCTCAAAATTCGTACCCGTATGGCCGTTATCAACAAATTCCAGGACTTCGCTGTTATCCCATTCCTGCAGCGACATGGCCTTTTCCCGAAGGAGCAGCTTTTGATTGGGAATACTCAAACTCTCTGTCTTGAAGTCCTCCAAAGACAGGCGGATATAAAGGGCAATCACATATTTCTGCTTCATTTTGCCGCCTCCCCCTGAAATTCGCTCTTAAACCGGAAAGAAACACGGATATTGCGCTCGTGGTCGATCTCAATCCGCTCAATCAGCCGTTCAATCAGTTCCGCTGTCAACACATGGTCCTGAGCCAGTGATTTTACATCCTTTTCCATAGCACGGTAGCGTACAAGCTGGTCGTCCAGGGCATCCATCTCTTTTTCAAGCGCCTCAATATCGCCGGAAAGGGCAGTGATCGATTCCTCATAACCTGCTTTCAGTTCAAAATATTCCTCGCTGGTTAAAATGCCCTGTACGAAGTTTTCATACAGCCCCCGGATTAAACGACGCTGTTTCTCTATTTCCTGCCGTTTGGCAGACATTTGAGATTTCAGCCCGTCTTTTTTCTGTTTCTGCCTTGCCTCCAACTGAAAGAGAGGGAGCGACATACCCAAAGCAACGGACAGCTCTTTTTCTAAAATAGTGGTGACGGTTGCAATCAGCTCTGTTTCCTGCATCATTACGCCTTTGCAGGTATCTTTTGCCACACGGCTGTTCGTGAGGCAATGGAACCAGTAAATATCCGAGCCTTTCTTCCGTTCCGCCCGCTGCCGGTGGAGGCTCCTGCCGCAGTCGGCGCAGAACACCTTACTCTTGAAAATATTGGGGGTATAAGCGCGTTTGTGAACCGCCCGGCTTTCCTCGCAGACCTGTTTCCGGTATTCCTGCACCGCAATAAAGAGTTCGTGGCTGATAATCGGCTCATGGGTGTGTCTGGCAATAATCAGGTTGTCGTCATCCGCCTTGACCTGCCGGTGATCCACCATCTTTGTCTTGCCCTGCACCAGATCGCCGGTATAAACCTCGCTTTCCAAAATCTTCATTACTGTGCGGGTCTGCCATTTGCCGCTCCCAATCAGACCGGGGCTGGTGATTTCGCCGGTAGATTTTTTGTAGTGGCTTGGCGCCGCAATTCCCATTTCATTGAGATTACGGACAATGCGGTTCAACGCTACGCGCTCATAAGCCCATTCAAAAATCTGTTTCACAACAGGGGCCGTATTCTCGTCGATCAGCAGCTTGTGACAGTTATCCGGGTCTTTCCGGTAGCCATAGGGTGCCCGTGCGCCGATATAATCGCCGTCTTTCATGGCCTGTCTTGCCTGCGCCTTGATCTTCCTGCCTATATCCAGGGAATAGGCTTCATTTATCATATTTTTCAGGGGGAGCATAATGCCGCCGTGAAGGTTGCCGGGGTCCGCTGTGTCAAACTGATCCGTGACCGCAATAAAACGGACATTGTGCGCGTAAAAATACTGCTCAATATAATAGCCGGTATCAATGGAATTGCGCCCCAGCCGGGAAAGGTCTTTGACGATTACACAGTTAATATGGCCTACTTCAATATCCGAGAGCATCTGCTGGAATCCGGGGCGGTGGAAATTGGTACCCGTCAGACCATTGTCGATGTATGTGTCATAGACTACAAAATCCGGTTTATCTGCCAGATAATCATTCAGCACCAGCTTCTGGTTCTCCACGGAGCAGCCCCGTTTCTTGTTATCCTCCACGGAAAGCCGGATATACAGCGCCACATATACATATAAGGACGGCGCCGGCATGGGAGATTCCGTCTGTTTCCTGCTTTTTCTTGCCATTTAGCCCACCTTCCTTTCTGTGGCCTGTTCCGCGATCTGCTCCGCCAGTGCGGCAGCCTTTTTATATTCATCCTGATAGTTAAATTCAATATGTAACTCGTCCTTACCAATTACCCGAATACTGCGGATAAGCTGCATGACCGCACGGCGGTCAATTTCCTCCATCGTGGAGAACTGCATAAAATGATTGATCCATCGGTTCCGCTCGCTGCGGTTCTCCAGTACATCCGTCAGGCGTTCTTCCCATTCGGCAATCGCTTTTTGCAGAAGTTCAATGTCGGCATTGTACTTTCGTTTATAAGAAAGATATTCTTCTTTGGTAAGAATCCCGCTTACCAGGTTTTCATAGAGCTTTGTCTTGAAACCCTCAATCTGCGCCCGCTGTTTTTCATTTGCCTTGATCTGCGCGGTATATTCCTGAACCAGTTCCCGGTTGATCCGCTCCTGGCTGATACTGGACAGCAGCGCGTCCAGGGAAGCTACATTTTCAATGTGCCCCTTTAGGCTGTCCTGCACACACTCGATCAGGTCCGTTTCCTTTAGCATGACGGAGGAAGTGCAGCCGTTCTTCTTACCGGTCGGACAATAGTAGTAATGGTATTCCTTATCCTTATATCGGTTCGTCTTGCGGGTCATGCGGCAGCCACAGCACCCACAAATCAAAATGCCGGAGAACAGGTAGACCTTATCTGACTTCGGAGAGGTGCGGGTATCAATCCTTCGGAGCCGCTGCACCAGGTCAAAATCATGCTTTTGGATAATCGCCTCGTGTGTGCCCTCTACACGGACCCACTCGGAAGAAGGCTTGTCCTCACGCTCTTTCAGCTTGAAGTGGGGCGTTGTCTGCTTTCCCTGAACCAGCGTTCCAGTATAGGTTTCATCCTGCAAAATGCGGATAATGGTAGTCGCAGACCATTTACAGTCCTTGCGGTCCGTATAGCCGCCTTTGGCGTGGGGCATCCCGTGATTGCGTTTATACGCCAGCGGAGAGAGTATGCCCATCCGGTTCAGTTCATCCGCAATATGGGAGGCGCTGAACCCTTCCAGACGCTTTCTGAAAATATCCCGCACCACGCCCGCCGCATATTCGTCAATTTCCAGACCTTTATGCTTGTCGCCGGTTTTCACATAACCATAAACAGTAAAAGCTCCAACAAAATCACCGCTGTGCCGCTTTATATCAAGAGCGCTTCGGGTCTTTATGGAAATATCCCGACTGTATGCTTCGTTCATGATATTTTTAACGGAGACGGTAAGGTCATCGGCAGCGTCATTTTCTGTGTCCACGTTATCGTTGATGGCAATAAAACGGACGCCGTAAGCCGGGAACACCCGGCGCATGTAGCGGCCAGTCTCTATATACTCTCGCCCCAGACGGGAGAGGTCTTTCACAATCACACAGTTGGCTTCTCCCTGCTCAATCATCCGCATCATTTCCTGGAAGGCCGGACGGTCAAAAAGGACGCCGCTATAACCGTCATCAATCTTTTCTGCAACAACCTCAATTTCCGGGTGCCGGGCAATGTAGTCGTCGATCAGCCGCCGCTGGTTGGCAACGCTGTCACTTTCCACCGACTTGTCATCCGTATAAGAAAGACGGATATACTTAATCGTTTTGTAAACCTGCATAAAAAACACTCCTTTCATTGCGCAGAAAAATCCCCGCAATTCAAGAAGTGTGGCTATGCCGTATTCAATTCCTTTTCCGATTCTTATTCTACCACGACTTTGCGGGAAAGTCAGCCCCTTACTGAAAAATATCCGGCTTTACCGCAGGATTCCTTTGATACATTCCTCCAGAGTGGCTCCGCCGGAGGCAAAACTGGCATGGACAGTAAAGCGCCCACACTTAAAGCGGTAAGGATTTTTAATCTGACGGACAAATTCAGCAATCCGATCCTCACGAGAAAGCTCCCTGTCAACTGTAACCTCCCGAATGTCTACCAATGCGCCGGTTCCGCCAACAGCAGTTGTATGTTCCATAATACCAACTCCTTCCTGAAAATTTCTGGTTATCAAAACCACATGAATAGGTCGGACCTACGGCTACTAAGCGCATAAATCCGGCCCATTGTATCTGATTTCGATTTTCTCTGCCGTATTTGCCACGCATCCCCGGCAAGTCCTCATGTGAATAAGGACGGGGCTGTCACAGGCTGCGGGGAGCTTATCCGCATCATAGCCCCGCATACGCCGCCGCTTTGCCAGAGCTGGCGTACGCCGCAGGAACTCTCCCCAAGTCTTTAGGGAGCCGTGAAGAAGTACCATTGTGATCTGTGCCGTCGTCGCGTCCGGCCTGCCACAGCCGGTTTCGTAGGTTGCGTTGATCGCTCGGACAGCCTGGATTCATCACCTCCTTAGGCTGCCTGTCGCCGCGCCGCCCCATCTGCCGCTCGGAACACAGAATGAAGTACCTGTAACAGCGTATATTCAGTTGTCAAGGAACAGGCGAGGGGCGTGGCAGTTATGACAGTATTTCAGTTGGGTGGGCGGGCGCATGTGCGCCGCCACACCCGTCAGGCTTGTCCCGCCGAATATATCCCTCTATTATTCATTTCATTTTTGAGGGTTATTTTCGGGGTCTGCCTCCATTTTTTTCAAAATTTTATTCAAGCGTCGGAGTCCGCGCTGGATTCCTTCATACACTGAACTAACAGCAGAGCCTTCACTTTTGGCAATCTCTGATAAGCTCATTCCAAGCAGAAAATGCGAAGAAATCCGATTACGCTGTTTCTCCGGCAAAGAATCCAGCGCTTTATACAGCTTTGCGTTTTCTTCCTTCTGCTCGAAAATATCGGCAGGTGTCAGAACAATTACCAGAGCGTCCCGCTCAACATTTGCATCATAGTCCAGCGAAAAATATGCCTTGTGCCGGTATGTACGAAGGGCATAGGCTGCCTCTTTCAGTTTATATTGATAAAGCAGGTCGGCCACTTCATCTGGCACTTCCACAATGGTATCTGTTATATAAAACGGGTAATAATCCCGCAGATTGATCTCTTTCATAGATGATCCTCCAATTTCGATTTTTTGAGTTGACAGGCAAAATCGAAATCAGAGGGCGGGGATCTGCATCCAGGACTGCTTTCTGCAACAGCAGCATCAGTCAGGCTTGTCCTGTCCGCAGACAAGAAAAGAGCGCGTACCTGTTTTGTTTCAGGCGCACGCTCAAAGGGGCATTTTGCAGATTGCAGGGAGAAAAGATAAAAATATGTCGATACAAAAAGCGCCGCAGCCTTTTGAGCTGCGGCACTAAAAGATATTCGTCTGTATCGCTGTCGTTTTCTGTGGAAATATTGGACTTTACAAATGTGCATGTCTGCCCCCATATCCGGGGAAGCACAAACAGATTAGAACGGTATGCTTTTATTATACTCCCCACAATCTGTTACTTTGGGGACATTATATATGGTATAGCAATCAATCTCCGTTCACCTTCCTACCAGAAACCAGTCAAAATGTTGTAATTTCACTTCTTTTGCTATGTGGTGTCAAATTTATAGCCAACACCACGCACACTGATAATATAATCTGAAATATCAGGGGATGTTTTGAGCTTTTGTCGTAGCCGACTCATTATGTTATGGATCGCAGTAAGCTCATTCTCAACATATTCCTCACCCCACACATGGTAGGCTATGGTTTCAAAAGTCATTACCCGTTTTCGGTTCATAAGCAATAAATAAAGAGTATTAAACTCCCTGGCTGACAAATCCACCTTTTCTCCTCGGATAGATACCTCCCTTTCTTCCAAACAAAAATATAGCTCACCTTCTTGGATTTCTGTCAATGGCAATTCTACATCTGCCTGTAGGGTGGAAGTATGAGAAATAACATATGAATTTTCAGCAGGAGCGCAATCCTGTTTATTCCTGGTAAGAACATAATGAGTTAACTCCCTTTGTTGCTCTGCATCCAGCAAAACAAACAATTTTTCCCCAATTTGTTTGCCGGGTTCCCCTAAATCCAAAACGGCTAATTTCCCATAGTCCACCACCTCCTATTAAAAACTTTAAGGTATCTTCAACTTATCGCATTTTTACCTATTCGGCTATAATAACTCTTCTCATTTAATCGCTTGTTTTACTTCCAATTAAAGACAAGAAATCCTAGTTGATAGGTAGAAACGAACTGTACTTTCACAGAAAATAGAAATCAACTCTGGAACACCATAATACTTTAACCTATCAACATAAAAGCACTCATGATAGTTCCATTCGATTCCATTACAATCATTTCATTTCCATTCCATCTTCCAGCCTGGATCGCCAAATTCCATTCTAACTGATAAAGAACACATTTTTCTAAGTAGCGAAAAAAAGAACGGTAATCTTCCAGCAGTCTGAAATGCTTTTGTCATTGGTCTTGCCGCTTCTAACACAGAACTTCGTATTACCTGAAAGGCTATTTCTTTTGAAATACCTGCAGATAATAGCACTTCATAAACAGCTACAGCAGGCAAAATAGACTGTCGCAAATGCTTTTTTAATACCGGATGAATCAACGTATTCTCAGCAAGTAATTTAGCATACCTATTTTCCACTTTCTCCTGTAGTTCTAGTGAGTTTATTTCTTTTACAGCTTTAGAGAGTTTTGTTTTCCTAAGTAATTGTTTTCGTTCCGGCTCAAACATTTCACCCCCTATCACTTTTTAGCTTTTAGCATAAAGGTTGGAATAGCACGGTACCGCAATGATAAAAAAGGATTCCAATATCCCTCATCTAAAAGAAAATCATATTCGATTGAATGGAACCCTAAATTCTCACAAACCTTTTTATCCCATTCAGGGCGATCTTGAAATGCTAATGGAAGTTGTCGCAAAGCCGCCATCATTTCCTTATCATGGTAATGATCTTGGAACTCACCATACCGCTTTATTAGTTCTTTTTCATCTTCCGCAAACTGCGCTGCTGCTTCACTAGTTCCTAATGGTATACACCAATTCGCATCCAAATTCATCAATATTCCACCTGATTTAAGTAACCGGAACCACTCCTTATATGCTGTTGTTGGTTCACTAAATAACCATGAAGCATGGCGAGAGACTACAGCATCAAATGTATCACTCGTCAACTCTGTATGTTCTGCATCTCGCTTCAAAAAAGTAATATATTCAGATAATCCATACTGCTCAGCAGTTATTTTTGCCTGTTCCAGCATATCTGAACTGTTGTCTATTGCTGTGACTTTCCACCCATTCTTAGCTAAAATAACTGACAAAAAACCAGTTCCACATCCTGCATCCAAAACTTTTTTACCCGGTATATTTCCTAAATATTTTTTCAAAAGTTTTTCCCACACTGGTCCTGTTTCTTGAAGCTCCTGAATATGAAAATCATACATATAGGTTGCTTGTTCAGCCCATCTTTCTTCTGCTTTCATTATTTTCCACCTCTTTCTAAGTATCACTAATAAACTTCTTTTATAACAGAATAAATTCCCATTTGATTTTATTTATTCTCGCCATCATTCCTCTCCATAATAAGTTCTCTCACATGCTATTGCCTCTTAACTTTCCTGCCAAAAAGCTATTTTTAACTTTTGAAAACTCGTTGCGCTAATAATATGCTCCAACCTGCACACTATTGCCAGTAGTCATTGACACAGCTCCCATTGAAAATTGCAGCATGACTGCATCAGCTCCTTATCATGTGTAATGACCAGTATCGTTTTTCCTTCGGCTGCGGCCTCTGTCAATACAGCGGCAATTTTGCGCATATTTCCCCCGTCCAGCCCTGACGTGGGCTCGTCTAACAGCAGGATTTCCCTGCCGGATAACAGCCCGCAAGCAATGGAAAGCCGCTGCTTCTGACCGCCGGAAAGGGCGGCCGGGTGCGCATCTTTATAAGCATACAGGCCAAGTGTTTTCAGCAGCGCCCTGGCCCGCTCCAGCCGACCGGGAGAAGCATCGGAATGAAGCAGCAGTTCGTCTGTGACGCTGGTGGTAAAAAACTGGGTTCCCGTATCATTGGAGCTGTACCACACCGCTTTTCTGCGCTTTCCGGCAGACAGACTTTTGCCGCCGATATAGACCTCCCCGCTGCCTGGCTTTTGCAGCCCCGTCAGCGCCATGGCAAGGGTAGTTTTGCCCGCGCCGTTTTTACCAGTGACGGCGGTAATCTGCCCGGCAGGCAGAGCGAAATTCAGGTTTTCAAAAATGATGGCCTTTTTTCGCCTGCAGGTCAGATTCCTGCAGAAAAGGTGTTCCTCCCCGGCGCTTGCGGGAAGCATCGGCAGAGAAATCTCCGTTTCCGCGATTTCCCGCAGGCCGTACCGTTTTCGTTCCTCATCTGAAAGCTCCCTCATCTGCGCCGGTGTCTTTTCCCATTGGATCGTTCCCTCCGACACATAGACGAAACGGTCGACAATGCCGCTCAGCCATGCCAGCCGGTGTTCCGCTATAATCAGGGTGTTTCCCTCGTCTTTCAGCTTTCGGAGTATGTCCGCAAGCCTTGCGGCTCCCTCGCTGTCCAGATTTGCCGTAGGCTCGTCGCAGACATAGGTGTGGGGCCGCAGCGCGTAGACCGACGCCACCGCCACGCGCTGTTTCTCGCCGCTGGACAGCACATCCAGAGGGCGCAGGCGCAGCGCATCTAATCCCAAAGATGCAATCGCTTCCTCCGTGCGTGTCCGTATTTCCTGCTTCGCCATTCCATAATTTTCACAGGCAAAGGCAATCTCCCCGGCAAGCTCCGAGGAAAAAAACTGACTCTTGGGATCCTGGAACACGCTTCCAATCTCCTGCCCAATCCTCCAACTGGGAAGTGTTGTAATCTCCGTGCCGTTTACCGATACGGAACCCTTTTGCGTTCCCTGATAATAAGAGGGAGCCAGACCGTTGATCAGCCTTGTCAGCGTCGTTTTTCCGCCGCCGGACGGACCTGTCAGCACGACACATTCCCCGTCATGCACGATAAGGTCGATATCATGGACACCCTCCCCGCAGCCCTCATATTGAAATGACACATTCCGCAGAGTAATCATATCCGCACACCTCCCACAACAAGAAACACCGCCGTTACCACAGTCCAGAGCGCCAGCCATATAGAATCGCAGACGTCGGCCCTCTTTCCATAATAGCTGCCCCGTTTCCCAGGCCGTTCCGCTCCGCGGGCTACGGCGGAAACAGAGAGCTGGTCGGCGATCTGCAGGCAGCGCAGCAGCAAGGGTACAAACACATACTCACAGGATGCCGCCGGGTGGCTGACAAGCTGGGCCGGCGCGGTCAATCCCCGGTTGCGCATGGAGAGCCAGACACTCCGCAGCTCTGACTTCATGGTGGGAAAAAAACGGAACATGACCAGCAGGCCGAGAATTACAGGAGTCGGCGTGTGAATACGGGATAAAAAGGACGCCAATTCGCCGGGCGGTGTGGTAATGAGATCCCAGGACACCAGGAACACCGGCGTCAGGGTCCAGAACATCAGCACATAAAATTCCGAGAAAACCGCCGGATGAAAGTCATGGAACCGGATCAGGTACAGCAGAATCCCAAGCAGCGCATAAAAAACTGCCATGGAGCGCAGCAGCCGCCAGTTGCGCTGTGCTCCCAGATAGGCAAATCCCGTGACCGTAAGGACGCAGGTCAGCACCGTGTCCGCAGTCAGAGATATGCCGATGATTGTACAGGCAAGCGCCCACAGCTTTACTGGAATGGCAAAATTCCCGCGGCGCATTACAGGACTCCCGCTTTTTTGAAATGCTTGTTGACCAGCTTCCCGCCGACCAGACTACCAAGGAATCCGCCGAGCATTGTGAACAGGATGATGAACGCCAACCAGCCTGCGGAGGTATAATAGTGGACAAAGGAGTCAATATAGCTCTGCTCCATACCGCTGGAGAGTGCAAAGGCTTCGTAGGTATCCCAGAAGAACCAGATAGGCAGAAGGTTCACGCCATTGTACAGCAGACTTGCCACCGACCAGGCTGCCGTCATTTTCTTTTTGGATTCCCAGCCATCCCTCCATAAAATCGCCTCGCAGATGATACCAACGATGATATAATAGGGGAGCAGATACCAGTTTCCCATGATGAGGAACACAAGTCCCAGTATGGTCATGTAGACCAGCGTCACGAAGCGCTTATGTACCCGGCTTACCATAAGGAAATAAACAGGCGCACACAAAAACATGGTAAAGCCCACGGACAGCACCATACTGACAAAATCATTGGCCATGCAGACCATATTCACAATAAGCTGGATGACGATGAGCAGCACCGTAAGCAGCACCGTGGTGATCACATCCCTGACATTCCATTTCTGCGTTGTTTTCATTGAAATTTTCCTCCTGATTTTTATAGTATTTCAAAGGTTTCCGTCATTTGCCGACAGTTCCTCTTTTCTTCTGAGGTTCCAGCCGATTGCCGCCTCCCGCATCTGGATGAAACGGCGGTACAGCCCCTGTTCTTCCATCAGTTCCCTGTGTGTGCCGCGCTGGACGATCCGCCCCTTATCCAGAACAAGGATCTGATCGGCATTCCGGACCGTAGAGAGCCTGTGGGCGATCATAAGAATCGTCTTGTCCTTCGTCAGCTCCGCAATCGCCGCCTGCAGCTCCCGCTCATTCTCCGGATCCACACTGGCGGTCGCTTCATCCAAAATGATGATCGGCGCATCCTTTAAGATCGCGCGGGCAATGGAAATACGCTGCCGTTCCCCGCCGGAAAGAGTGGCTCCGCCCTCGCCCACAAGGGTATGGTAGCCTTCCGGCAATGCCGATATAAACTCGTGGCAGCACGCTTTTTTCGCCGCCTCGATCACTTCTTCCGGCGTGGCGTCCGGTCTGCCGAATTTGATATTGTTTTCAATCGTATCCTCAAAAAGATAAACATTCTGGAACACAATGGAAAAATTTTTCAGCAGGCTGTCGCAGGTAAAATCTTTTACATCATGGCCGCCCACACGGATATTTCCTTTCTGCACATCCCAAAAACGAGCAATCAGGCTTACAAGGGTCGTTTTGCCGGAACCGGAAGGTCCCACGATAGCACAGGTTGTTTTCTCCGGAATGGTCACACTTACATCCTGCAATACATTTTCCTGTCTGTAGGCAAAGGAAACTTGCGCAAGCTCAATGTCATAATGATCCAGCGAAATATCCCCGCCATGTTCATCCAGTACCGGCGTATCCATAACGGCATCCATACGGTCCAGGGAAGCGTCAATGACACGGGCCACGGAAGCCATACTTCCCACCAGTTCCACACTGGAGTAGATCATAAAACTTGATACCAGCAGAAGCAGGCACTTGACAGGCGTGATCTCACCGCCCAACAGCAGATAAGGGGCAACGATTAAAATTGCTGATTTTGCCAGTTTGAAAATCGTCTGGTAAACGCCGGTCAACGAGGAAAAAGCACTTTCCAGAATGATGTTGGCGTCCGCGCTTTCCTCGATTGCCTGATTGACTGATTTTCCCGACATTTCTCCCAATCCAAAGGCTTTTACAACGCCCATTCCCTGGATATATTCCAGAAAACCTGTCACAAGATTCGCCTGCGCAGCCTGCCGTCTGGGAGACAGTCTTTTGCCCGCTTTCTGGATTCCCCCATAGACCAGCATGGAGACAGCCAATCCCGCAAACATCAAAAGTCCGATATGCCATTCATAAAAAAGCAGCCAGACGCCTATGACAAGGGCATGGATAAATCCTCCCGCCACCTTTTCCAGAACCATAACGGCATTGTTCTCAATATCTCCCAGGGTGGTCGTCACGGCGGCTACAATTTCGCCCAGCCGGTTTTCATTGAAATACCCCATGGGCACGTGCTTCATGTGTTCGCCTATTTCCAGCCGTTTTTCCGAACACATGGAAAAGCTGCCAAGCGTTCTCCGAATGCAGGATAAGTTGTTAAAAAAGATCCGTCCGGCAATGCTTACCACCATAATGGCAAAGGATACCCAAAGCGTGGAAACCGGCATAACGCCTCCCTCCGCCGCCGAAAGCAGCCTTGACAGAACCGTAAGGATCGCCATGATGGGCATCATCTCAAAGACAGAATCCAGCAGACTGAAAACAAAAGAAGCAATCAAATTCTTTCGCTGTTTCCCCGAAAAATCTAACAGCCGTTTGATCAGTTGAATCATGCTGACGCCTCCTCTCCCATATCTTTTGCGCTGATATGCGCAGTCCACAGCTCTCTGTAAAGGGAACTGTTCTTTAACAGCTCTTCGTGCGTTCCCTGGTCTTTGACGCACCCCTGATCCATTACCAGTATTCTGTCGGCTCCTACGATGGTGGAAAGGCGGTGGGCAATGACGATCAATGTTTTTCCCTTCACCAGTTCATTGATTGACGCCTGAATGACAGCCTCGTTCTCCGGGTCGGTAAAAGCAGTCGCCTCATCCAGCACCACCACGGGACTGTTTTTTAAGATTGCCCGGGCAATGGCAATGCGCTGGCGCTCCCCGCCGGACAGACTCCCGCCTCCGTCTCCAATCAGCGTATCATATCCCCTTGGCAGGGCAGAGATAAATTCATGGCAGCTCGCCTGCTTTGCGGCATTTACAATTTCCTCATCCTCTGCCCCCGGCTTTCCCATGCGGATATTTTCCTTCACGGACAGATGAAAAAGGAAATTGTCCTGGGATACATAAGCCACGGTATCCATGACCTGTGAGAGTGGAATATTCCGTACATCCACGCCGCCAATCTGCGCTTCCCCGCTGTCTGCCTCCCAGAAAGAAGCGATCAGGCGTGCCGCCGTTGACTTTCCTGAACCGGAAGGCCCTACGATCGCCGTCATACCGTCCGGCACCGCGTCAAAGCTGATCTGGTGTAATACTTCCGTATCCCCATATCCGAAGCAAACATCCCGGAAAGAGATATGCGAATTGGGAAGCGTTACCCGTTCTGTCGGCCGCTGCATTTCCTCCGTTTCCAAAAGCCCTGTAATCTCTTTGACCGTGGAATCCACCATAGCAAGACTATCCGTATATTGCAGCGCCTGAATCAGCGGCTTGACCAATCCAAGGGCGAGGATCATACAGGTAATGAAAACCGATGCTTCCAGGCTGCCCTGTATATACAGATACGCGCCTAAAGGCAGCACACCCAGCAGACAGGAGGGCATAATGGAAATACCCGCCACATAAAAGCTGTTTGTCTGCTTAAACCAGGTGGTCTTTGCCGCTTCATTTTCCATCACGGCATCCGCATATCTGCCATAGGAAGCGGCGCTCTGGTTAAAGGTCTTGATGACTTCAATGCCGCCAATATATTCCACAATGGCGGCATCCATATTTTTCCCCGCAGTCAGTACACGGTCATACCGCTTTGCATAGTCCTTCATCATTCCCATGTAGCACGCAAGACCGATGGGAATCGTGATCAACGAAATCAAGGCAATGCGCCAGTCCAGGATAAAAAGATATACCATCATCAGAAGCGGGACAAGAATATTCGCTGTCAGCTCTGGTATCATGTGCGCCAGCGGCAGCTCCAGCTTTTCCACCGTATCCACCAGCAGGGTTTTGAATTTACCGGAAGGTGTATCCAGAATATAACCCATGGGTACACGGGAGAGCTTCGCTGTCAACTCCGTCCGGATATTCTTTAAAATCGTAAAAGCCGAACGATGGCTAAGTATGGTAGAAATCGTTCCAAACCAGGTGCTCCCCAGATAGCCGAGAAGTGCGGTAAGCGCCCAGAAACCAATGGAAGTAAGGTCATAATTCTGTCCACAAATCTGAATCACAATCCGCGAAACCGCAAAATAGGGTACAATCCCACACACAGAGCCAAGTACCGCCAGTAAGACAGAGGCTGTCATTTTCCCTTTGCACTGTGTTGCAAACCGCAGGACCCAACTGAATGTGTTATTTTTTTTCTGTTCCATTTTCTGCTCCTTTCATTTTTTCTAAAACCGTTCCGCGCATGGTTCCAGATAAATCGTCTGATATTTTCCCATCCTCTAAGACCAGCACACGAGAGCAAATCGTCTGGATAAATTCATAATCATGGGTAATAATCAGCAGTATCTTCCCCTGTGCAGACAATTCTTTTGCAAGCCTCCCCACCTCCTGCATACTTTTTAAATCAAGCCCACTAGTGGGTTCGTCAAAAATCAATAACTCCTTTTCGCAAAGCAGACTGACCGCTACGGCAAGGCGCTGCTTTTGTCCCCCCGAAAGGGAGAGTGGGTGCCGGTCTTTGAAATCCAACAAATCAAGCCATTCAAGCGCCTTTTCAACTCTTGCGGTGTCTGGGGCTTTCACACCAAGCAAACACTCGGCTTCTACGCTATCCGTAAACAGTTGATGCCCCACATCCTGCATAACCATGTAAGAACACTTTCTCCGCTGTTTCTCCGCAAGAGCCTTTCCCTGTAGCAATACAGCCCCACTATCATTTTTTTGTAATCCACACAGGACACGGGCAAGCGTTGTTTTTCCCACACCGTTTTTCCCAACAACAGCAATGACTTCTCCGCCATGAGCAGTAAAACTCAGATCTTGAAAGATTGTCCGTTTTCCAAGACGGACTGATATTCCCTGCACTTCTAACTCATTGCTGCTTGTTTTTGGAGCAATAGCAGTTTTCTTAACATGAGACAGGCTTCTGCACCGAAGCCCCCTGGCAAGAATTTCACTTTCGGGCAATGCCTGAAAATCGTTAAGCGTCATATCCTTCAGAATTTTCCCACCGTGCATATAAACAACACGATCCGCAACATCCATCAGATACCAGATCCTGTGTTCCGCAATAATAATCGTTTTTCCCTGCGCTTTCACTCTTTGAAGCAGATCAGTCAGATCTTCAATAGCTCCCATATCCAGATTAGAGGATGGTTCGTCTAAGACAAAAATTTCTGATTCTGTTGCATAAACAGAAGCAAAAGCGATTTTCTGTTTTTCACCGCCCGAAAGTTCAAAAATATTTCTTTTACGGAGCGCAGACAAATTTAATTCGCGGCTGGTTTTCTCAAGGCTCTTTTTTAGTTTCTCTTGCGGCAAAGCCCGATTCTCCAAACCGAACACAATTTCACTGTCTGTATCTGTATTAAAAAACTGTGTGCGTGGGTTCTGAAAAACAGAGCCTACATAGTCTGAAATATCCGCAATATCGGTTTTCGTTACATCCAGCCCGCATACAGAAATTTCACCTGACAGTTCTCCGCTGAAAAAATGTGGAATAAGCCCGTTAATCAAGCGTGTAATTGTGGTCTTTCCACAGCCGCTTTCCCCGCACAGCAGAACACATTGTCCTTTTGGAATCTCAAGGGAAACATTATGCAGCCCATTATTCTCCTGCCCGTCATAAGAAAAGGAAACGTTTTTTAAAGAAATCATCAGAACCACCCCTTTCCATTTGCCAGGAACGCAAGAATAATCACGGTTATATACACAACCAAAATCAGCATATCCATCACATGAAAACGAACTGTTTCCATGCAGGTACGTCTTTGTACATGATCAATGCCTCTTGTAATGGCGGCCTGTGTAATTTCATCTGATATTTTAGAAGCAGATACCAGCATGGGGACATAAGTATACTCCATCGTCCGCATAGGATGGCGGAGAATCCCTGCGGCTGTTACAGGTATCCCCCGCAGAGCCATTGCATCCTTAATCGAATTCCATTCTTCCCCCATCGTAGGAAAATACCTCAGGGTAATAGAAAGAGAAATCGTGAACCCTTTCGGCAAGCGGAGCTTTCCAACCGCAGCTAAAAATTCACTGACACGCGTGGTTGAAATAAGCAGACTTCCTAACATAAAGCAGGGAATCAGCTTGCGAATATAAACCGCAAACATATAAATAATGCCGCCGGCACTCACTGGCAATAAGGGAACAAGCCAAAACTGAATTGCCAGTAACACAAGAAACAACGCCGCATATTTTAAAGCCGTATAAATCTTCTTTGTACTAAGCAGTAGCAGAAAAGGTAATGCGGCAAAAATACACTCAATCGTAATACTCCCATTCAGAAAGACGGAAATACTTGTTATAGCTAAAATTAGTAATTTTGTGCGGGGATCTATCTTCATTTAAACAATCCCCGCCTTTTCAAAATGCTTTTTCAGCAGTTTTTTGCCAATAAAGCCGCCAATGAAAGCACAGAGAATTGTCCCAAGCAGCATCGCCGGAATAGCCCACCAGTTTGCGCCAATGGAATCAATTACACTAGAAAAAGAAGATACATCTCCTTTTTTGCTCATAAACTCATCAAACTGTGTAGGCATAATTGCCATTGGGACATAGGCTCCCATAGGAGACAGCGCAAATAAACAATAGGCCGCCATATTCTTTTTAAAGGATTTAAATCCACCGGATGCGCAGATGAAATCTGCGATAATACCCAACACCACAAAAAATGCTGACATCATCCAGAACATCCCGGTGATAAATAAAAGAATACCTGAAATAATTCCAAGAATTGTGATAGCTCCTCTTTTGGGAATTTTTGCTATGTAGAGCATAAATACGGTTCCTGTAAATAAAGCTACGATCATCGGCATAAACGGGAAAGTAATGGGTGTCATCTGCGCAATCCCACCGATGATGAATGCGACAGCCGCATAAATAAGCGAGAAGATACCGACAGAAATAAAATCTCGTGTTTGCAGTTTCTGTGATTTTTTGTTCATGATAATAACCTCCTGAATTTTATTAGTTAGAACAAGCTAACCGTATGGGTAAAAAATTAAGGCTCATTTGAGCCTTAACAGGCCATCCCAGCCGCAGTTGAAGAAAGTGGCAAGCTCATTTACATATTGAATTGCGTGCTCTCTCGTCATATCATGAGCCACCGTTTCAAAAACAGCGGTGAAATAGGCGCTTGTGATCATGTGGTGGAGTTCACGGCTGATAGTTCCTTCCAACTTGCCAAGCTGGCGAAGCTGCTCATAATAGATTTCTGTCTGGGCAACTTCAATTTCCACCAGATCATGAATATAAGTTGCGTATTTTGTTCCTTCTGAACAACAAACCACTAACTTAAAAGCATCGAAATTGTCATAGATAAAGTTAATAAAATTGTTCAAATAATCCGTTGATAGTTCCCTGCTTTTGGCCGCTTTATCCTCCGGTATTAACTCAAAATGTGCCTGTTGCGCGGCTTTGAACTGTTCCATAAGACTATCTGCGGCCTCAGACACTAATGCGTTAAAAAGAGAAGCCTTATCCGGGTAATATCCATAGAAAGCCCCCTGAGTAAAACCAGCTTCTTTAACAATGCCACGAAGGGAGGTCCCCCTAAAGCCTTTAGCAAGAAATTCTTTTTTTCCAATTTCCAATATTTTATTTTGGGTTGCAGAACACTCCGTCATAAAATCACACTCCTTATAACAACCATATAGCATATCCGAGTATTATATCAGTGGTATATATCACTGATATATACCACTGATATAATAGCAAACAGCATTCGAAATGTCAAGTCCATTTTTTTAAAAAAAGAAGTCCAGAAATGAACTTTGCATAAATTCGTTATCAGGAATTCATGATACCATTTGTTATACCGAATCTTAGATTATACCGAAAGTTTCATATATGAGCTTTATCTAAGTTTCGGCATAATAAGACTTGTCCCGAATTTTGGGTGAAGCTGGTTATCAGAAATTCACGATACTACCGGCAAGCAATGCAATCTTACGTAAGATTGCGTATTTAGCAGAAATCCCGTTCCCGGAATTCCTGCTAAATGCTTGTTGGTGACATATCCCCAAACCCCTGAGATCATTGCCGGTGGCAATGGCTGCGCGTTCCGTTGGAACGCTGAAAACGAAAAGCTGACAAACCTTATTGACGTGATTTTTCTGTGCTGCGCTGCGGTAGCGGTGGGGAAGAAATCTCTAATAGATATTCCACATTAGCCCGAACATTATGAAGTTCTTTCATATCATTTTTGGCCTGCTTATAGGCAGAATAGGCTTTCCGTTTTTGTTCCAGAAGATCGGTGTATTCCTCCCGGAGAGATTTAACAGAGGGGAGCTTTTGGATTCCTAGCTCGTCAAAATGATTCTTTGCCGCCTGGTGCAGCAGAATTTCAGCCTCATGTACTATTCGGTATTTTTTGCTGTACCCGGCTTTGCGATATTCTACATAGACAGCCCGCGTTTTCGCATAGTTTACGATCTGCTTTTGTAGCTCGGCATTGGCGTTCATTCTTGACTCTAAATCTTTAATTTGAACGGATAAGGTATTGAAATTAGTGGTAGCGGCGTTGGCTTTTTCTAGAAGATCCTCATAACCCATATCGCCATGTTCTTTTAAGTAGAGCACTGCCTGGGAAAGCTGTTTTAAGTTGAACACTTTTGCCCAACGCTCATAACCGGGACCTTTGCCGGAACGGATTGCAGCTTCAATATCAACCAGCAATCCAACTTTGGAAACCGTTTTTTTAGAAAAGGCATGGCGGGGTTTTACTGTCCGTGTACCGGCAATCCGTTCTTTGATGGCCTGTTCTGTATAATCGCCTTTGAGCGTATCGCATCGGGTATAATTTTCTTGTCCCGGAACTCGGAACCGAAGATGTTTTCTTTCACGGTTGACTTCCAGCCCAGCAGTTTCCAGCTTCTGTAGAAGTTCCTCAAAATCTTTTGGCTTTTCCTCTAATGCAGCATCAATAGCAATGCGTATCTGCTCCTGAAAGGAAGGCTGCTTTTTATTTCCCAGCCATGTGCCATAATGCTCCCGGCTGGGTTTCGGATTTTCTACAATCGAAAGTCCATGCTCCAAACACAGCTTGTCATTCATTCGCCGGATTGCCCAGGTAGAGCCCCAGAAGTTGCGAAACTTTTTCTGACAGTCCAGTGTAGTAGAGTTGATAATGATGTGATTATGGACATGGTGCTTATCCACATGGGTGCAGACAACAAAGGCATGGTTTCCTTTTGTGAGCTTCAGTGCCAGCTCCCTGCCGATCTGATTAGCTTCTTCTGGCGTAACTTCGCCGGGCTTAAATGCCTGACGGAGATGGTAGGCGATCACATCATCTGCACCCTGATTTCTGCCGGTCAGATTTGCATACTGTCGTTTGGACAGAAGAAACTCTGCATCAGCAAGCCGGGTATCACACTCATAGCCATAAATGAATTTTCCAAAATCGGTTTTCTGCGGATTTTCTACATAATCAATAATATCTGAGATCGCAGTAGAGATATTCCGACCTTTTCCTACATGCAGAGGCATCAGTCTTGTGGTCGCTATTTTCGTCACCTCCTTAACTTAATTCCAATCAGAGAAGTTATAATTGCAGAAAAAGAGCGGGGCTGCCTATGCGCCCCGCCAAATCTGCTTAACCAAATATAAAATCCTTTAAGGCACTGTTTGCCCCGCCAATGATCCCTACCAGCCATGCAGCCGCCAGAGGCAGACCGTATGGACTGATAAGAAAGGCGATCATAAGCCATGCAAGACCCGGCAAAAATCCTGCGACAAAGAACAGCACCAATGCCGCCAGAAAGATGATCCCAGAAAGAATCCCAAGTACCGCACCGGAAAGAACCACTAAAAATTTACATACCAGATAAAGAATCCCCGTAACCAGCATAAAGGGAAGTGCCAGTAATTTACCTATCAAACGCATACGCTTTGCCTCCTTTCAGAAGGGCATCTGCCCTTATAAAAATTTTACCGTGACGGCAAAAAGAAAGCAACGGCTTTCCGGCTGTTTATGAAATGTTTGCAAATCCCCGGATCAGTTTGTCCATGCCATCCCAAAGGCTGTCCAGACGGGTGCGGATGTCCTCTATATCTGCGGCATAAATATTGCCGGTCTCATTGGCTCGTCTGGTATATTGGTTTAAGTTATTGGAACAAATGCGGAGAAGCCGGATCATTTCCTGAATATCTCCCATATCAAGGTGAATGATGTAACCGTCTACGGCCATCTTTCGCAGATATGCCGACAGGTTGGTAATGCCAAGTTCCGCCATGCGTTCTTTTACCAGTTCGGCCTCCGGTTCGGACATGACAAATTCGACGCGGACGGATTTTTTGTTATGCCCGCCCTTCATCGTTCCAACCCTCTTTTATGAGATGAGACCTCCTGTGTTGAAACCACCGTCTTTGCTCTTTTGAGTTTTTCCCGCAGGGTGGTCTTTTCCAGCTTATCAAGATATTCCTCCAGATTTCCGGCTGTCGCATGATAGCTGCGTTTGAAGCGTTCCCGTTTTAGAATCATCATCAGCTCCGGCTCATTTTCCGGCAGATAAGTCATTGTTTTAGGGGCTCCATGCTCTGGCATAAACCGGTTCATAAGCTGTCTCCGTTCCTGATAGGGAATCGTGATAACATTTCCATCCGCAAATGCAACGGCTACATTTCCGATTGGACAGGTCAGCTTTTTCATCCGTTCCACATGTTCTCTATAATTTAGCGGATAGAGATTGCCAAATATTTTTCCGTCCCTGACTTCTTTCAAAGAGATGGCATAAGCCAAAACGGGATCATTTGTCTGTTCCTGGTAAAACCGCCACACTTTATTTTCATGGCTTCCATCCAGATAAACTTCCCGTTCGCGCAGGGTATAGGTTCCGCAAGGGCGTGACATCCAAAGAAGCTGTTTATCCTCTGAACGGTCTGACACAGCCAGTTTTGAAATCAGTTCCTTATCCAGGTCAAAGTCCTCTTTATAATGTTGGGTATGAAGATCTACGATACGGGAAAGAGCACCCAAAAGATCTACATCCTCAAATCTTACCCCGGCCATCAGCGTTCCCTTTCCGGCACAGGAGGGATCATCTGCCTTGCTTCATGCTCCGGTTTGTCTGCTTTCAAACGGTCCATCAAAGACGGCTTTGCTTCCGGCACCAGCTCCCGGATTTCTTCATCCGTCTGTCCGTCTGTCAGATCCGGGCGCACAGGAGGTTCGTTGTTCAGCCTGCCATCCAGCATATTGTAGTTCCCGGTTTGTCCTTCCTCATAAAGTTCCGCATTGCGAAGATAACTTTCCGGCGCCTGAAACGGCTGTCCGGCAAACAGAATTTCTCTTTGGGTGGTAAACTGTGCAAGGACCCCATTTTGCAGTCTCGCAAATTCTTCATACTGGCGCAAGGTAAGCCCTCGTTCCAACATTTCCGTCTGGGTATGCGCCCAGCCTTCTCCATAAAGAAAATAATACATATCGGGCTGATCACAGACAAAACACAGGGAACCGTCCTGATTGTCATAGTAAGATGGCTGCATATCCTGGTAATGGCAACGTTCCTCACGCCCCAAATACACACGGTTGTCCGCACCCAGCATAGCGACCATACCCGCGTAATTACTATGGACCGCAGAGCGGATTTCTACCAGCGGATCTGTTTGAGAAGGAATCTGTCGGCCCGGAATCTCGTTTTGTTTTTCCGCTGCATCATTTCTTGGTATTACTTCTTCATGGCTGCGCGCATCCAGTTCCGGTTGAGATGTTCCTTTCCGAACAGCGCCGGGTTCCGGTTCTTTTTCTTTCACATAGTATCGGACATTTGCTGTCGTATGCTCGTTGGCTTCCTTTGCATAGTTTTCAGCGTCGGCTTTGCTATCAAACTCCAACGGTTTTCCATTTTCCTTGCACCAGCTTTGTGCCGGTCCGAAAATAGAAGTGCTGCTTCGTACTGCCCATACACCATAGGTCCGTTTCCTTTCCATTTCGCATCCCTCCTTATCGTTCCTGCTGTTTGGAAGTTTGTTGCTTTTTTACTGGGTCTGCCGGTTTTGTTGCCTTTAGCTGCTGACGGAGAGAATTCTTATGCTCCGGTTCGGAATCTGTGATGTTGACATATTCGCCAATGATACAGAGCGCTTCTCCATAACTGCCGGAAGCAAATACCCGGTCAGACATTTCTTTTGCCTGTTCTTTTAGACCATGCTCCCGCAAAGTACGGGAAGCAATACCAAGCAGATTAAAAATGTTCCCATCTGCTCCGATCAGAGGGCAGTCCGGTTTATCTGCCAATGGTTCCGGTGTTTCTATAAATCCGCCTAAATAATTCGGCACAAAGTCCGACAGCCATGTGCCGCCATAGACTTCATGGGTCTGTAAACGCCACAGGGCAAGTTTCCCTATATCCAGTTTCACATCATCAAAAGGGTAAAGCAGACAGGTCAGTTCTCCGTGCTGAAAAGCAAACACATTTTCAAACTGGCTGCCATCTTTCAATATGCCTGCATTTGTCAGCATTTCGTTGATCCCGTCCACCCATTCTGTCAGATCTCCGCCGCAGCCCTGTAAAATCAGTCCTTCCTTATCCGGCATACGGCGAAGATCCTCTGCAGTAATCGTGTTGATATTCAAAAAATCGCCTCCTATCGTTTTTGTTAAAATATAAGTTTTGTCCGCAACTTAACCTCATTTCAAAGCACCGGAGTATTCTTATACAGCTCCCTTAAAAACAGATGCGAATAGCCATTGAAAATCAAGGACTTTTGGGGCTAAGTTGCGGACATATCATGGTTGGTTTTGCCGCTGCCGGCGTTTGCGTTTCCGCTCGGATTTCCGTCTTGCATAGACCCGGCAGGCATCGGAGCAATATGCCTGGCTGGTTATAGGAAGATATGATTTTCCACACACAGAGCATATTTTCTGTCTCATGGAGGTGTCCTCGCCGGTAATGGCTGATTCCAGTGCTGCATCCACCGGCAACACCGCTTTTTCAAAGTACCGGCAATAAGCACCGGTCCACCATTTATTCAGCATGTAGCAAGGGCTGTCCAGGGGAAGGCAGATCTTATCCTGAGAGTCATAGTTGGCGCAAAGCTCTGTAACCAGCTTTCGGATTGCAGACTGCTCCGAGCGTTTTAATTCCCTCTCTGCCATAATGCCTACCTTTCCGGGTCACTGCTTTGTCTGCCGCCGGAAATTCCGGTTGCATCAGTAACATTCCTGGACTGTGAAAGGGCATCGGCGATAGAGTTCCGCTTTTTCTGTTTTGGTTCATGGTAAATAAAAAGTTCGTTTTTTCCCGGTACATACAACAAGCCATTTTCTTCGCAGCGGAAAATATCACATTCTTTGTCAGTTGAAACAGCATAAAACCCTCTATAATCAAAGGGTACCTTTTGCCGCTCCTGATAGGTACACAGCCCTAAGTTGGGGTCACTTGCCAGCCGTTTCGATATGGCGAAAAAGTCGCCTTCTTTTTTGTAAAATTTTCGTATGGGCGTGAAGTGATAACCTCCATATTCAAAGGTTTTTCGATCAATCATTTGCGCCTGCCTTTCTTTACGGGAAATTCCAGCTTGAAATTCACATATTTACCGCCGGTATCATCCAGGATCACTTCCGCATCATAGGTCCTTCCTGTTTTTTCACTGTAAAGCCCGGACATAGAAATGCGGCCCTCTTTCAAAAGAGCCGCTGCCACAGACTTTGTGATAGATTTTTTCTTGCTGGAAAAGAAACGGTTATCTTTCCAAAGAGCAAAAGAACATTCCCTGTTGCCGCAGAAAAAACCTTTCTTTCCTTCAAATACCGGGGCACCGCAGCGGGGACATACCCCCACGGCTTCGTGTGCAGTTCCTTTGGAAGAAGGAAACAGATCCGCAAAACGTTCTTCCGGGGTAGTATGTTCTTTTACCAGCGTCCGGCTCATATCTGCAATCTGATCCATAAAAGATGTTGCCGACAGTTCGCCATGTTCCACTTGTTTCAGCATGGATTCCCATTCTGCAGTTAAGATGGGAGATTTGATATTGTCCGGCAGGACTGCGATCAGGTTCTTTCCTTTTTCCGTAGGAATGAGCTGCTTTTTCTTTCGCTGTACAAATCCGGCAGAAACCAGCTTTTCCAGTGTTGCCGCACGGGTAGCCGGAGTACCCAATCCTTTACGCTCGGCATCTTCCGGCATATCTTCCGCACCGGCAGTCTCCATAGCGGACAGCAGTGTGTCCTCCGTATAGTGTTTCGGCGGTGAAGTTTTCCCTTCACGGAGACTTGCTGATACAGCTTCAAAAGTCTGTCCTTCCTGCAGCACAGGGAGAGCGACAGCTTCATTTTCTTTGTGTTCCGTTTCACTCTGCCTGATACTCATACGGTGAATCCGTTCCACCTCTTTCCAGCCGGACTGTAAAATAGTCTTTCCTTTTGCCGTAAAAGTATATCCCTGGCAGTCCAATATAGCGGTGACCGCTTCAAATCGGTGTACCTGCGTTGTGGCACAAAGCAGTCTGACGGCAAGCAGGGTAAGCACATCCCGCTCCCCGGAAGGAAGCTCTGACAGGTCTGTCCGTGCGATTTCCACAGTTGGGATAATGGCATGGTGGTCAGTCACTTTGCTGTCATCTGTTACCCGGTCAATGTCCGGCTCTCCGGCGTAGCCTTTTCCAAAGGTCATATTGTCACGCAGCCACAGGATCAGGGAAGCGGCGGTTGCCTGCATGTCCTTCGTCAAATACTGGCTGTCCGTTCTCGGATAGGTTGCCAGCTTCTTTTCATAGAGAGATTGCACATAATCAAGGGTCTGTTGAGCCGTATAGCCATAAATACGGTTACATTCCCTTTGCAGAGTTGTAAGGTCATAAAGGCGGGGAGGCTGTATAGTTTTTACCTGCTTTTCCACAGAACGCACAAAAGCGGAGTTGTGGTCACAGTCCATACGGATTTTTTCAGCCTCGGATCGTTCCGTCATTTTTTCGCCGGAAGCAGTAAAACCTCCGCAGGTGATTTCCGGCACATAAAAAGGCTTACTGATGAAGGATTCAATATCCGACTCACGCTGTACCAAAAGTGCCAGCGTCGGTGACATAACACGGCCGACATTTAGTGTGACACCATACAGGACAGAAAAAAGCCGGGTGGCATTGATCCCGATCAGCCAGTCGGCTCCTGCCCGGCATACTGCCGCATCATAGAGTTTATCGTAATCACTGCCGGGACGGAGATGGTCAAAACCCTCACGGATCGCCGCATCCTCCATACTGGAAATCCAAAGGCGTTCCATAGGCTTATTACATCCGGCATATTCATAGACCAGACGGAAGATCAGTTCTCCTTCACGCCCGGCATCCGTAGCGCATACCACAGAATCAACCCGTTTGTCCTTCATCAGCCGGCACAAAAGGGCAAGCTGCTTTTTCTTATCCTTTGGAACTTCATATTTCCAGTTTTCCGGTAGGATCGGAAGGTCCTCATACCGCCATTTGGCGTACTGTTCTTTGTAAGCCTCCGGCTGTGCCAGTTCCAAAAGATGTCCCACGCACCAGCTCACCAGATAACCGGAACCTTCGAGATAACCGTCTTTTCTTTCCGTTGCGCCTAATACTGCTGCCAGTGACATAGCAACAGAGGGCTTTTCTGCAATCACAAGTTTCAATTTTTATTCCTCCTTCATAGTTTCAAATTCTTTATCCGCAAGTTTTCCGGTTTGCATAAGACACATCAACATAACGCCGGAAGCCATTCCTCCGGCAAAGGTAAGGAAATGTGAAATCAGGTTCCACATAAGCATTCCTCCTAAAAATGGGTAAAGAAAAACGCCCACTTCAAAGTGAGCGCATCAACAGGTATCTATTTTGTTTTTGGTTTCAAGTGATCCGGCAGGACGATCTCTCCAACCGGGATTTCCCGCAGTTCCTTTTTCATCCGATGGGTGAAGCGGATCGTCTTTGCCGTACCGCCGGTTTCCCGTCCGTCATATACAGCGATCACTCGGTCGGAGTGCTCCACCATATAGCGGTTTCTGTGGGAGTAGACGCTTGGGAGATATTTTTCCTGTATGACAACAACATCCGCACAAGCCTCCAGCAGTTCACGGGTTCTTGTTTTCTTATTCAGGTTGTCCAGACGTTTGCGGTAAGGGATCACTGCGATCAGCTCCAGCGCCGGATTAGTCTGCTTTCTTTCCAACACCAGCTCTGCAAAATACTGATCCACGCCATCTGCAAAGCCACTCATAAAACAGGTAAATCCATCTGTAACGGCAGCATCGATCTCATGTTCCAAAGCGGCTTTTATTTTGTTGATCTCATTCTGCGGCAAATCCCTGTGTCCGGTAACACAGCAAGTCTTTCCTTTCATCGGTCATCCCTCCATCTGATAGGTAAATTTCTTCACTTTTCACATAGTAATAGATTTTATTTAGCAAGTCAACGATAATACCCTTTTTCTCTTTGCGGATAATAAAGGGGTGTAAGGTACAATCTATTACAGAATGGGAGGTGAAGGCGATGTATGAAGATTTTGTCCCGGAACGATTAGCGAAGCTGCGGACACAGAAAGGAGTTTCCGCACGCGATATGTCTTTATCGTTAGGTCAGGCAAACAACTACATCAATAATATTGAGAATAAAAAGTCACTTCCCGCTATGCAGTCTTTTTTCTACATCTGCGAATATCTGGGTGTGACTCCGCAGGAATTCTTTGACGAAGGAAATACTTACCCGGAAACCTTGAAGGAATTCATTGCAGAGGCAAGACAGCTTGATCCTCAATCCATGCAATATATCCTTGGTATTATGAAAGAACTCAATAGCAGAAAGTAGGCGGTCACGGTAATGGCCGCTTTTTTCGTGACTTTCTTTATTATATTTTATAATGTTCTCGAAATGTCCGCTCCCTATACCGATAAGTATTCAAAAACTGTTCCCCAAACAGCCTTTTTCTATTCGCCGGTACTGCCAAAGCTGCCGGTTCCTCGCTCTGTTCCCAGATCTGTTACAAAATCCGCAATGACAGTCGGCGTGATCACAAGCTGCCCGATACGGGCTCCCTTAAAAAGAGACTGCGCCTGATTGCTTACATTGCTGATGATCGCATGGATCTCTCCTCGGTAGCCGGAATCCACAGGCGGCAGTTCACAGACCAGACCTTTTACCGCCATACTGGTACGGGGAAAGATATATCCCGCATACCCATCCGGTATTTCCAGTCCAAAGCCAAGAGGAATTTTAGCGATTTCTCCGGGCTGTAAGGTGCAGTCATAGGGCAGATAAACATCTGCTCCGGCATCATTGCCATGAGGACGGTAAGGACGCTGGTGCTCCGGCACGCCAAAATCGATTAGTTTTATTTTCATCGGCAGCCTCCTTCCCAAAGAGCGGGATAGTCTTTTTCTAAAATATCCTCTGGCGTCATATCTGCCTGCAGTTTTCGCCCGCAGGTCATTTTCCCTTCCAGACATCGATCCAACTGACAGAAAGGCCCGGTCAGTGACGGGGCAAACAAGGCAGGGCTTAGGTCATAAAGTTCTTTCCAGACCTTTAACAGCACGATCCTTGTTTCATCTGTATTTCTTCGGCATACCCGCTGGCCGATGATATGTTTCCACTGATAAGGGGTGGCGCTGATGAGCAGTACATTCCGTAATCCCTGGGGCGTGGCATAGCCGGCCGCATCGTGCCCGCTTCCGGCAGTGCACAGGGCTTCATAACATTTCATGCTTTCATTACAACTTTTTAAGTACAGCTCCTGTACCACAGCCGGAGCCGTCATAATAGAATACGGGACAGCGAAATCCGCCTGTCCCGTATAGTTGCTGTACTGCAGCGATGCACTCATAAATTTTACTTCGTTCTGGTGGCGGGTGATCTGCGCCAGAAAACGCCTGCTGGCGCCGACAATGGCTACCGTGATCACCGCAAATTTCTGGATGGTAGGATGGGGAAGCGCCCCCATAGCTGCTACTGTCTGAACGCTGAATGATTTTTCGTAGAGCTCCATCAGGTCGTCCATTGAGGCAATCTTATGTCCCTGCTGGGTAAGTCTTGCCGCAAAGACCATGTTTTTTTCTGCTTCCGCTACCGCCTGGCAGTTCAAAATTTTTACTTCAATCTGTTTAATTGGTATGTCCCTCCTTTACAATCGCTTTCAGTAAGAACAGATAGTTAAGACTGTCTGTGATCTTTTCGTCCCATGTGTCCATCGGATAAACTGTTTCCTCGGCAAAGCACATATCGTATAGAGAAACAATATGCTTTGCCAGCATACCGGCAAGGGCACGCTGGGGCGTTGTGTGCTGTAAAGCTGCCGCTGCCTTAAATGCACCCAGCCGGTCCGGATCATCCCCGGTGTATTCTTTGGTTTTCCGTTTCAAGGTATCAGCACAGAGCCGCACCTGTTCGTCAAAAACGGCATTGACTTCATTTTGCGTAATATAGCATCCCTCCTTTGAAAACAAGAAACCGGCTATTCTAAAGCATCTTAGAATAGCCGGCAAATAAATGGATATGTAATTGTTTATAGTGTATTGATCTCTTTTTCCAGTTCCTGGACCGCTGCTATGACTGTCTCAAATGTCGGAATATCCCCATACAACATATCCTGCATAGAGCTATAGTCCGTTTCCAATGCTGCGAACCGATATTCCGGCGGGAGTAATTTTAATGTGCCCGGCACAGCCTCCGGGTACTTCGCCCATGCTCTGGGATAGAATTTCATTTTGAAATCTACAACTTTCTTCAGGAGATCCAGCCTGGAAAAAGCAGCTTCTTTGACCGGTGTTGCAGCCATGCGGTAGAGATCATAATAATGTCTGGAATACCGCTGCGGCATTTCCAAATGTTCCGGTCTGTTCGCTTCATGGTGCAGGATTGTGGCTTTTTCCCAGAAGGTCCGTTCCGGGGCAACGGTAAGGATTGCGGTTTCTTTTTGCTCAAAAATCTTCGGATAATATTTTGCCGCGTATGGTTCAATCTGCGCCGTTTTTGCAGGAGTCCACGCTGCCAGCGCACCAATCTCTAAACGGATCACCTGTAAGGTCGCCGTATTTGTAAAAAGGTGCGGATAGGCGAAAATGACCGTCTGTTTATCCTTTTCATCTATGTAGACATTTGCTTCACAACCGATTTTCTGGGATAAGCCGGATCTGACTGCCGGACAGAATGTTTCAGCCAGAAATACCTCCGCACGCGCATTGGCTTCTTTGTTAAAAGCATCCTGTTTTGTATTGGAACGTTTCTCCCATGGTTCATCTTTGCCATATCCCAATACACGCCAGTCCAGAATCAAATCAATATCTTCTGAAAACCGGCTGATCAGGTGAAAGGCTTTGGAAAGGCTGGTACCGCCCTTAAAGGTAATGGACTCTTTCCATGGTGAGCGGTGAAATAAATAATCCAGCGTAAAACATACCCAAAAGTCTTTTTCCACAATGGCATCATTCAGCCCCATTTTATCAGCTGTATTTCTGAACAGCTCCCTGCGGTCGTTATCTGAAAGTCTTGCTATATTTCTCATTGTACCTTTTTACCTCCACAAATCTGCCGTATCGTATCGTAAACCCAATCCGTAGACTCGGTTGCTTCCTTCAAACAAGCCTGTTTATCCTTGTCTGTCAGTTTTTCGGAAAGCATCTGTATGACTGCTGGTGTAACATTTGATCTGCCAAGGGTTTTTAATGCCTGTATAACCAAACTTGTCATATAAGACAATCCGGTAATCTCTTTATTGGTCCGGTGCTTAAATTCCAGCTTTGTAGAGTTCCACTCGTAGGTCTTATATGGACCATCGCTGATATAGGACCATACTGCTGTTACCTGTGTTGAAAGTCCTAACAGGTTCAATGCTGTATTCCCACATGGGGCAATCGTCCAGTGATAACTTCGTGCCAATGCGTTCGCCACCGCTTCCGGGTCTGCCGCCACATATTCATCCAGAAGTTTGCTATATTTTGGTTTTTCATAAACTCCTTTCAAAATACGGCGCAATGTTCCTGACTGCACTAAACGGCTTAAACTTTGACGAATAGTGGATGTATCTGCAATATCCGCAAAATCGGACGTCACAAAAACAGTTCCATCTTCAAGAGAAAGAACACGCTCTCGTATTCGTTTTGTATATCCGTTGTCCACAATACCGCCTCCCTTCATGTCACGAATATTATATATTATTCGTGACATGATTGCAATAGGTTCTATGCCTCTTATTTGAGTGTTCCTATTAAAAATCTGATTCATACATCAAAAATCAAAAATTATGAAAGGTAGTACAGTTTTTATATATGTCACATATTTTATATATTATCGATTAGCCATTTTTCGCTATCTTAGAAAATACATGACTGTATTATTTATCCGTGATATAATTGTCGATGAAGAAAAATAATAAATCGGAATATTATACCGGAGGAGAAACGAAAATGATATCAGAAAGTTATATTAAAGACCTTCTCTTATCAATGGGTTACATAAAGAAAAATCATATTTATGAAAAATTTTTCCCATCTGTCGATTGTTATATTAAAGTGGATTTGAAAAACAGAACAATAATCTATCCTGAAGATCGGGGAATGACGATTTCTAATAGAACGACGTGCAATTTTTCCGCTCCTGAAAATTTTGTCGTATTGGAATGTGTGACAAGGCTGTTTGACAAGGGGTATCGCCCGGAGCATTTAAATTTAGAAAAAGAGTGGACGCTGGGGCATGAGTCGAAAGGCGGACGGGCTGATATTTGCGTATCTGATCAGGAAGGGAATACGCTGTTTATTGTTGAGTGTAAAACTTACGGCAGAGAATATGAAAAGGAATATAAAAATATAGTAAATGATGGTGGCCAGTTATTCTCATATTGGCAGCAGGAAAGAAGCTGTAAGTTTCTCGTTCTTTATGCGTCGAAATATGAAGGCAAGCAGATAAAATGGGATACGGAAAGTATTGATTGTTCTGACGATGCGAATATTGTTGCTTTATCCCAAAAAGATGACTCTATTAAATTATTTAAAAATGCACATACAGTTTCGGAATTATATTCGGTGTGGGATGAAACGTATGAAAAGCGATTTTCGGGAGATGTAATTTTCAGAGATGATTCAAGCGCATATCAAATCGGGGTAAAACCGCTTAGAAAAGCGGATCTGAAAGATTTTGCGGACAATAATAAAATTGTAAATAAGTTTGAAGAGATTTTACGTCATAATAATGTTTCGGATAAGGAAAATGCATTTAACCGTTTAGTGGCTCTGTTTATTTGTAAATTAGTCGATGAGATTCAAAAAGATATGGAGGAGATCGTAGATTTTCAGTACAAAGTCGGCACGGATACTTACGAAAGTTTGCAGGACAGGCTTCAGCGTCTACATAAAGAAGGCATGGAAAAATTTATGAAAGAAGAAATTTTTTATGTGCCTGATGACTATGCCGAAAATTTAGTTCGTCAATATACCGGACAAGAGAGAAAAAATATGATCGCTCATCTGAAACATACGCTGCGTATATTGAAATTTTATACCAACAATGATTTTGCGTTCAAAGACGTTCACAACGAACAATTATTTTTACAAAACGGTAAAATATTAGTAGAAGTTGTTCAGTTGTTTGAAAAATTCAGAATAATAGGATCTGAAAATCTTCAGATGTTAGGAGATTTGTTTGAACAACTGCTCAGCAAAGGCTTTAAGCAGAATGAAGGTCAGTTTTTTACTCCTGTTCCGATCACAAGATTTATATGGAACAGTCTGCCCGTCGAGAAAATACTTAAAACCGAAGAAGGTGCGGGCTTGCCGAAGATCATCGATTATGCCTGCGGAGCCGGACATTTTTTGACGGAAGGGTTTGAAGCTGTCTCAGCATGTGTTAAGGCAAATGATGGTTTAAGAGAGCTTGACCGGTCTTTTGCCGAGAACAATATTTTCGGGATTGAGAAAGATTACAGATTAGCCCGCGTATCTAAGATCTCGCTGTTTATGCATGGTGCAGGTGAGGGAAATATTATATTCGGAGACGGTCTGGAAAACTATCCTGACAAAAATATAAAACCGAATACATTTGACATTTTAGTAGCGAATCCTCCGTATTCTGTATCTGCGTTTAAGCCCCATTTAAAGCTTAAAAATAATTCGTTTTCTATATTAGATACTATTTCAAATAACGGATCTGAAATAGAAACATTATTTGTCGAGAGGATTTCCCAGCTTTTGAAACCGAACGCAGTGGCGGCGGTTATTTTGCCGAGCAGTATATTGAATAAGGAAAATGAAAGTTTTATCTGCGCAAGGGAATCTATATTAAAGAATTTCAAGATAAGGGCGATCGTTCTTATGGGAAATAAGACGTTTGGCGCGACAGGAACGAATACGGTTGTGTTGTTTCTGGAAAAATATAATGAACCGCCGAAAAAAGCCGATTTGATCGAAGACAGCATCGACGCTGTTTTTAACGGATGTAATTTGGACGGATGGGAAGACAAAGCGATATTGGAACAGTATTTGAAAAAGATCGACGTAAGTTCTGAAGTCTATGAACGGTTCTTATCAGAAGCGGTTGATATCGGCGATATAGAAGATAAATATTTTTTAAAGTATAAAGAAGCTTTTTTGGCATTATCAAAAACGAAAGAAAAGCAGAAACAAAAGACGTTCGGTAAATTATCAGAAAAAGAGCAGAAAAAACTGCTGACAAAGCAGTATTATCAATATGTAAAAAAGATAGAACGGGAAAAAATGAAATATTTCTCTTTTGTTTATGATCAAAGGACATTGATCGTGGCAGCTCCGGATGATAACAAAGGTCAGGAGAAGTTTTTAGGTTATAAATGGAGCAATCGAAAGGGGCAGGAAGGAATACAGATCATAGATGAAGGCGGGATGCTGTATGATGCGGAAAACAGGATGTCTGATCGTACGATTGCAAGTCTGATCCGAAAAATGTTTAACGGAGAGGAAGTGTCTTTAGATGATCTGGAAGAGTATTATTATTATCTTCATACGAAAGATATGATCAGTTTTAGCGAGGTGTATTTTAACAAAGCTATAAAAACTACGAAGACGCGGCTTCTGAAAGATGATCCGGGCCTGACGGCATATTCCCTTTCTGATGAAAAGACGTTTGATATAACGATCGGAGACCGGGTTTTGTCGGAAGAGATCGTTTCCGGAGGAAGAGTGCCTGTTTACAGCGCGAATGTGTATGAAGAGTTTGGCAGGATCGACAAAGAAAATATGAAAGATTACAGCCGTCCTTCGGTGATATGGGGAATCGACGGTGATTGGATGGTGAATATCATTCCGGCCGGTGTGCCTTTTTATCCTACGGATCATTGCGGCGTGTTAAGGATCAAAACCGAAAAAATCCTTCCCGAATATATGATGTATGCGCTTCAGGCTGAAGGTGAATATGAAAGGTTTTCCAGAAACAACAGAGCTTCCGCACAAAGGATCAGATCGTTGGTTGTTCAGGCGCCGGAAACAAAGATCCAGAAGAATATAATCGATGAGCTTAAAGCGTTAGATGATAAGATAAACGGACAAAATGCTGAAATTGAAAAATACGAGAATAGTATCAGGACAAAATTTGATCAAATATTTCATTTGGAGGAGTTTATTTCCGATGGAGTATTTTCAAAGTATGAAGGGTATTCCGTAGAGGATTTATGTATTGACGGAAGAGGCAGAGTGATCAATCAGCAGTATATAGAAAATCATAAAGGTCCATATCCGGTATATTCTTCTCAGACAACAAACGACGGTATATTCGGATCTATTGATACGTTTGATTTTGACGGAGAGTATATTACGTGGACGACTGACGGCGCGAAAGCAGGAACTGTTTTTTACAGAAACGGAAAATTCAACTGTACAAATGTATGTGGAACACTGAAAGCAAAAAACGATAAGGTAAATATGAGATATCTGGCATATTTGTTGAATCGGATCGCTTATAAGTTTGTAAGTCGTGTGGGAAATAATAAGCTGATGAATGACGCTATGAAGAAAATCGTAGTACCTGTTCCGAAAAGACAACTGCAGGACGAGTTTGCTGATTTTGTGCAGTCCGTTGAGAAATCGAAGTTTGAATGTATCGGTAAAAAGGAAAAGTTTGAAATTGAAAAGGATACTTTTGTCCATAAATATTTCAGGTGAATATATTTTTGACTGCCGCAAAGGAGATTGTTTTGAAGAAAGAAGAAAAAAGATTAATTGAAATCATCAGAGATGTACTGGCGGGGAAAAACAAGTCCGAGTGGTCGATGCAGATTTCAAAAGAGGAAATCGAACGTGTGATAAAGTGTGCAAGAGTACACGGAGTCTTACCGTTTTTGCAGGAATGTCCTGTATTTATGGAGGAACCGTATCGGGAAAAACTGTTTTTTTATTTGAAAGATTATGCATACAAAGACGCGCAGCAGGCGTATGCGGCAGAGACGTTGTTTGAGTTGTTTGAAAAAAACGGGATTTATTGTATGCCATTGAAAGGAATACGGACAAAGCAGTTTTATCCGTACCCGGAATTTCGTACGATGGGAGATCTGGATATTTTATATAAAGAAGATCAGACAAAGAAATTAAAACAGGTTATGCAGGATGCCGGATACAAGTTCGGGGGATATAACATCAAGCATGACGAATATGAAAAAGACGGCGTAACGATTGAAATGCACAGAGATGTTCTGTTCAGACTGACCAATGCATACGACTATTTTGCTGATATTTGGGAGCGGGCAATTCATGCAAAAGGGAAACAGTATATATATGAAATGAGTTTGGAAGATCATTACTTGCATTCGGTGTGCCATCTTGCCGAGCATTTTGTGAGAGGCGGCATCGGAATCCGAATGGTTCTTGATATTTATATTTTGTCGGAAACGCCACGAATGGATAAAGCATATGTGCAGCGGCAGCTCAAAGCTTTGAAACTTCAGAAGTTTGAGGAGAATATCAGGTCTTTGGCACAGCTTTGGTTTTCGGATGATGAGAAAACTGTGAGAACGGAAGTATCGGATGAACTGGAAAACTATGCTTTGTCAGGCGGTATTTTCGGCAGCAGGGAAACAGCGCGCAGGAACGGAACTGTGCTGTATGAATCAAAGAACAAGTTTGTAAAACAGTTGGTCTTTCCGTCTTATGAGGTGATGAAGACATCTTGTCCGTGGCTGAAAACACCGATTTTGCTTCCGGCTGCGTGGTTGGTTAGATATAAAAGAGCATTGACAGCAAGCAGGGGAAATATAGGATATCATATTGAAAGAGCAAAAACTTTTGACCGTGTTGAAGATCAGGAGCAAAAAGAACGGTGTCAGTTTTTTGAAAGATGCGGTTTAGAAGACGTTTCGGAGAATTTTTGATAAAATACAAAATGAGATTTTAGACACAGTGATAACAGGATTACTTAAGGAGCGTTATGAGAAATAAGAAAATACAGATTTTGCTCGTATTTGTTTTGGCAATCGGACTTTTCGGTCTGCTTTTCTATTGGAGATACGGGGAAAAAAAGCAGATGGAGAGCTTAAACGGGTTGCAGGAAACGTACAAGGAGTATGATAAAAAGATCCGAGAGATACGCAATGACATGGAAAATAAAAAAGCAGAAGTGAATGATATTGAGAAACCGGCGAACGTAATTCTTGCATTTTCAGAGGAAGATCAGGAACTGATGGATCGGATCGTTCCGGCTCTTGAAGGCAGAGGGATACAGGCCACTCTTGTTTTGAAAAACACAGCGGAGCATCATCAGGAAACAGTGACGTATTTAGGACAGCAAGGCTGGGATTTCGCTTTTGGAGGTGAGATCGGGGAGGAGAAAGACGCTTATATAGAAATGCTGAAAAGTACTGTCAAACAATACGAAGAAAGTACGGGAAAGATTGCGGGCGCCTATTTTTTTAACGGTAAGGAATATGGAAGAGGAAGCAAGATTTTATATCCGAATTTTAAAGAAATGGATTTTAAGATCGGGGTGGCTTTTGCGAAAGATGCATCTTCTTTGAAGCATGGAAAAAATACAGATTACAATATGGAGATAGAAGAATGCCAGAATATTTCCATGCGTGAAGATATGGAAACGATCGAAAATATTTTGGATCAGGTCATAGAAGCGAGAAGCGTAGTTGTTTTATCGGATTTTAGTTTGGAACGGCAGATGGAGATTGCAGGCGAGGCTTCGCTGGAGCATTTTGAGGAAATACTTGATCTGCTCTTACAAAAACAAAGTGAAAGTGATCTTGTAGTCGGAAGCGTTACATGTTATGAAGGAACTTTAGAAGACAGAGCGAACAGAATAGAACAGCGTCGTCAGAAATATTCGGAATACGAACAGAAGTGTCTGGAAGAAATCGAACAGTTAACAAAACAGCGTGATGAAGCGCTTGAAAAACAAGAAGTGAAAAAATAGAGGGAGTTTTCTCGGAAAAAGGACAGATTAGATTTGTGATTCGGGAGGAAGTACAGTGGGGATTTATGAATTTGCAGGATGTGTTGTATCTTATGAACCGCTTTACGGTCTGCTTCGGCGGCGTATGGAGACGTATCGGTCGGATACAGAGGGGCAGCCTGATATAACGCTTGACGGTACGAAAGAAGATTATGAAAAACTGAGAAAGCAATATCCGCACCTGTCTATAGAAGAGTGTGAATATAGTTGTGCCGGAGCTGAATTTTATATGAAACTGTTAAAACATCAAGGGTTTATGATCCATGCTTCGGCAGTAGAAAAAGAGGGAAAAGCCTATCTTTTTTCGGCTCCGAGCGGAACAGGGAAATCTACGCATGCGCAGCTTTGGCGGCAGACGTTCAAAGGAGAACCGATTCGGATCATTAACGATGACAAGCCCGCAGTTTGTCTGCAAAACGGCGTATTTTATGCATGCGGGACTCCGTTCAGCGGGAAAACCGATAAAAATGAGAATCGCAAAGCGCCGATACAAGGACTTTGTATGCTGCATAGAGGAAAAACAAATAAAATACAGAAGATTACTTCGGGGGAAGCTCTTCCTCTGATATTGCCGCAGACATTATTTTACGGAGATGAAGAAGAGACGAATTTGCTGCTCTCTTTTTTAGATCGTTTTTTACAGTCTGTTCCGGTTTACAAAATGGAGTGTACTATGGAAGAAGAAGCGGCTAAGACGGCATATTTTTGTATGAAAGGAGAAGAAAAATGAAGATAAAAATAAAAGAAGGTTTTTTGCTTCGCAAGGTGGCAGGAGATCATGTCGTAGTTCCGGTCGGTGAAGCGGGAAAAGTATTTCACGGGATGATCCGGTTAAATGATACAGGCGCATTTTTGTGGGAACAGTGCCGAAAGGAAACGACGAAGGAACAGGTTTTACAGGCAATGGCAGAAAAATACGAAGTTGATGAAAGCGTTGCGGCCGATGATTTGGACCGCTTTTTACAACAACTGCGAAATGCGGAAATATTGGAAGAAACAAATGAGTGAATTTAAAACAGAAAAATGTGAGGATAGTAAAAAAGAAGATAAACAGGAAAGTAAACAGGAAAGTAAACAAGAGGGTAAAAAGGAAGAAGGCAGGGAAGATAAGAATTTGAAAAGCCGTGGATTAGAAGAAATCCTGAAAGAGCAGGGGAAGCTGGTTCTTACGGCTGAGGGAAACAGCATGCTGCCATGTATCCGCCCGAAAAAGGACGTATTGATCTTAGAACCTGTAAAAGAAGAGGTTTGTCGTCATCAAGTAATCTTGTATCGAAGAGAGAACGGCGCTTATGTATTGCACAGAGTGATGGAAAATTCGGATCATAATAGTTACGTTCTTTGCGGAGATAATCAGTATCGGAAAGAATATGGCGTGCAGCCGGAGCAGATTCTGGCTGCGCTGACCGGATTTTACAGAGGGAATCAGTATATAGATTGTGAAAAAAATAAAAAATATAAACAATACGTAAAGTTATGGTGCAGTCCGCTGTTTCCGAGATGGTGTGCCGTATGGGCAGTAAAAGCGGTGATGAAAATACGAAGCCGGGCAAGCAAAAGATGAGTCGGCGCGGCACAATAATGAGTTGGAACAGGCGGATGCCTACTCCAGAATCTCTTTTGCATTTTCAGCGGTAATGCCGCATATTTCGGCAATGGATTTATAAGATTCTCCGCGGGAAGCAAGGCGGAAGTATCGAATATTATATCTCGTCTTCTTTTCCGTCGATGAGATAATCGTATGAAACGTGGAAAATCTCAGAGAGTGCTTTTAGCTCCACATCTGTGACATAGCGTTTATTTGTTTCGATTCTTGTAATGACGTTTTTATCCATATCATAGCCGTTTAATTGAAGCTGATAAGCTAAAAGCCGCTGCGACATATTATGCTTCTCTCGAAGTTTGATGAGTCTTTTACTGATCAGATTTTTTTCTCCGGTAGATGTTCTTGGTTTCGGCATAAGTATATTCCTTTCTGAGAACGGTGCGCTTGAAAATGTCTCATTTTCTGCACTTTTTATTGATTTTACAAGGGAAAAGATCTGCGCGGGGTTGTAAAAGTGATACAAAATATCGGATATCGAACGAGAAGTTTGCAAAAATTTAACATATCAAACGGAGTGTAATTCTGGATTTTTTGTCTTGAATATGTGATAATAAAATTAAAAGAAAAAGTACGTGAAAAGAGGAAGATTTATGCCTACGACATATGCACATTACAAATTTGGAAAAGAAGTGATCAGCGCGCTTCCGAGGCCGCTTCGCAGCACAGTTGAGAATCACAGAGAATTATTTGATATCGGACTTCATGGTCCTGATATTCTTTTTTATTATCATCCGATGAAGAGAAATACAGTGAACGGTCAGGGATATGACCTTCATGATAAGCCGGCGGATCTGTTTTTCCGCCACGCTGCGGAAACTGTGAAAAAAGCGGAAGATCCGGCAGCGGCAAGAGCATATATTTACGGTGTCATCTGTCATTTTGCTTTAGACAGTGAGTGCCATCCGTATGTTGAGAAGATGATCCATGAAAGCGGAATCAGCCATTCGGAGATCGAGATGGAGTTTGACCGGCTTCTCTTAAAGGAAGATTATATTAATCCTGTGCGTTATCTTGCCACAAAGCATATCCGTCCGACGAAGGAGAACGGGGCGGTCATAGCGCCGTTTTTTGAAGATCTGACAGCAGAGACGGTACAAAAAGCTTTGAAAGGGATGATTATGTATCATAAGCTTTTGCTGGCGCCCGGCGCGGTAAAAAGGAAGATCCTTTTCGGCGGAATGCGGCTATCAGGGCAGTATGATTCTCTGCATGGGATGGTTATGAGTCTTGAACCGAATCCGGCGTGTAAAGAGTACTGTCGTCTTTTAAAAAGGCTGTTTGCCGGGGCAGTTCCGCTGGCGGCGGGATTGATCATCCGTTACCAGAAAGTTTTGTTTGAGGGAGACGAAATTCCGGAACGTTTTACAAGAACGTTCGGCGCAGGTGAGGGATGGAAAGATCTGCCTTTATAAACAGGCGATAAGCTAAAGCAAAACATGAGCCGAAGACCGGGCAGATGTGGAAAGGATGCGGTACAGCCGTCATGCGGTTCGGGTCTGGCGATGGCAGAATGAGGGAAAGGAAGACAAGGCGATGAAATTTAAACTGACTTCGTTAGAAAAAAAGTGGGTTCTTTATGATGTGGGAAATTCGGCGTTTACAATGATGGTATCGACCATATTTCCGATTTATTTTAATTATCTTGCGGGAAACGCCGGTATATCGGACGTAGATTATCTGGCGTACTGGGGATATGCAACTTCTGTGTGCACGCTTCTTGTGGCGATTTTAGGGCCGACGCTCGGAGCGATTGCGGATACGAAAAATTTTAAGAAAACAGTGTTTTTTGTTGCGATGGGAGTAGGTGTTTTCGGATGTATTTTGTTAGGGTTTCTGTCATCGTGGATTTGGTTTTTAGGTATTTTTGTACTGGCAAAGACCGGATATTCGGCAAGTCTGATTTTTTATGACGCGATGCTTACTGATGTGACCGACCCGGAACGGATGGACGCAGTTTCGTCTCACGGCTATGCGTGGGGATATATCGGAAGCTGTATTCCGTTTGTGGCATGTCTCGGCGTTGTGCTCGGAGCAAAACCGTTGGGGATCGGAATGCAGACTGCGATGATCATTGCGTTTATTATTACTGCGCTTTGGTGGCTGTTATCGTCTGTACCGCTTCTTCGCTCTTACAGACAGAAATATTTTGCCGAAGTAAACGGACATGTTGTAAAAGACAGTTTTAAGCGGCTTGGGAAAACTTTTGCGGAGTTGGTTAAGGAAAAGCATATTTTTGTATTTTTACTTGCGTTTTTCTTTTATATTGACGGTGTGTATACCGTTATTGATATGGCGACAGCGTACGGACAGGCTCTTGGATTGGACAGCACGGGACTTTTGCTCGCCCTTCTTGTGACACAGATCGTTGCGTTTCCGTCTGTACTTATTTTCGGAAGGATCGTAAAGAAAGTTTCTCCGGAGAAGATCATTACTGTCTGTATCATGGCATATTTTGGAATTGCAGTGTATGCATATTGGCTGGATACTCAGTTTGATTTCTGGATGCTCGCAGTTCTTGTGGGAATGTTCCAGGGAACGATACAGGCGCTTTCAAGATCATATTTTGCGAAGATCATACCGGCGGAGAAGTCGGGAGAATATTTCGGCATTTATGACATTTGCGGCAAAGGCGCATCGGTTATCGGAACGGCGCTCGTATCTTTTATCAGTCAGATGACGGGGAGCATCAATATTGCTGTCAGCGCACTTTCCGTGATGTTTTTAGTTGGGCTTGTATTATTTAGATATTCGGCAAAATTAAATAGCGTGCGATGAAAATCGAATGAGGAAAACATATGGGATGAAAGAGGTGACAGGATGGAGGAATTTGTCAAATTAAAGGATATCACGAAAGTTTATCATATGGGAGAAGTGGAGATCCGGGCAGCAGACAATATTAATTTCTCTATCAAAAAAGGAGAGTTTGTTGTAATTGTCGGACCAAGCGGCGCGGGAAAAACGACGGTGCTTAATATTTTAGGCGGCATGGATACCGCGACAGGCGGAACGCTGACAGTGGACGGAAAAGATATTACGGCGTATGATTCCCGACAGTTGACCGGATACCGCAGGGATGATATCGGATTCGTATTTCAGTTTTACAATCTGATCCCGAATCTGACCGCGCTTGAAAATGTAGAGCTTGCGCTTCAGATATGTAAAGATCCTCTTGATGCAAAAAAGGTATTGGAAGATGTAGGGCTTGGCGACAGATTGGATAATTTTCCGGCGCAGCTTTCCGGAGGCGAGCAGCAGCGTGTTTCGATTGCCCGCGCTCTTGCGAAGAACCCGAAGTTGCTCCTTTGCGACGAGCCGACAGGAGCGCTTGATTATAATACGGGAAAGGCAATTTTGAAGCTTTTACAAAACATGTGCCGGGAACGGGGGATGACAGTGATCGTGATTACCCATAATCAGGCTCTTGCACCTATGGCAGACAGATTGATTCATATTAAGAACGGGCAGGTGTCTCATATGGAAACAAATGAAAACCCGATGTCGATCGATGAGATCGAGTGGTAGTTCGGATAAAAATAAGAAATGGAAATGGCAGGCGGTGTGAATGAAAAAACGTGCGCTGAGAAAAGATTTTTATATGGAGATCAGACGCAGCCTCGGGCGTTTCCTTTCCATCTTTTTCATCGTTGCGATCGGATGTGCCTTCTTTTCGGGAATACGTGCCTCGGAGCCGGATATGCGTTATTCGGGAGACGCGTATTTTGATAATAAGAATATGATGGATCTTAGGATCATCAGTACGATGGGATTGACGGAAGATGACGTAAAGGCGGCTTCAAAAGCAGAAGGGATCGGGCATGTGGAAGGCCGGTATTCTGTGGACGCTCTTTTGGCAGACGGTGATAATCAAATCGTTGTTCATGTCATGTCTATGCTTCCGACGATGAATGAGATACAGCTTGAGGACGGCAGGCTTCCGAATAAGGAAAATGAATGTGTCGTTGATGTGGATTACATGGAAAAAAGCAAACTGAAGATCGGAGATACGATCACGTTTTCAAGCGGTACGGATGCCGAGGTTACAGATTCTTTGAAAACGGATACGTTTCGGATCACAGGTACAGTGAGCAGTCCGGAGTATATTGCTTTTCAGCGGGGCAGTACGACAATCGGAAACGGAAGTGTGCGGGCGTTTGTATATGTACAGGAAGAAAGCTTTGCAATGGACGTCTATACAGAGATTTGTATTCAGGCGGCAGGAGCAAAAGAATTGACGGCATTTACTTCGGAATATGAAGATACGGTCGCGAAAGCAAAAGAAAATATTGAGAAGATCAAGGAGCAGAGACAAAAAGCCCGGTATACGGAAATTGTCGATGAGGCGAACGGGAAAATTGCGGAGGCGGAAGCCGAAGTAACAGATGCACAGACGAAGCTGGAAAACGGGAAAGCGGAAGCGGCGGCAAAGCTGGCGGATGCAAGGCAGAAACTGGAAAACGCGCAGGCACAGATCGATAGTGGGAAAGTGCAGTTGGAGAACTCCAAAGCGGAGGTTGCCGCAACAGAGCAGACCTTGGCACAGAAGCAGACAGAAGTTCAGAACGGAACAGCGGCGCTTGATCAGGGAATTGTGCAGTTGAATCAGCAGATTGAACAATTAAATGCGGTGAAAGCGCAGTATGAGGCTTTGAAAGAAAGCGGAATGACAGACGAAGAAACGCTTGCGGCGTTGGAGCAGATGAGCATGCAGATCCAGATCGGAGACGCAGCTGTGGTCGAGGCACAGGCGCAGATCGATCAGACGAGAGCTCAGCTTCAATATGCGCAAGGGCAGATTGATAACGGGTATGCACAGCTTGAGGCGGCAAGGCAGCAGATCGCAGGCGCGGAAGCCGGGATCATATCCGGCGAGCAGGAGATTGCTTCCGGATGGGAAGAGTATTATGCAGGTGAAGCAGAGGCAAACGCCGAGATCGCCGAAGGCGAGCAAAAGATAGCGGAAGCGCAGGCAGAGCTGGCTGATGCGAAAGCGGAAGTTGCAGAACTGGAAAAGCCGAAATGGTACATTTATGACCGAAATGACCTTCCGGATTATTCGGGATACGGTGATAATGCGGACCGAATGAAAGCGATCGGCGAAGTGTTCCCGGTGATATTTTTCCTAGTGGCGGCACTGATCAGTCTTACGACGATGACCCGTATGGTAGAAGAGCAGAGGACTCAGATCGGAACATTAAAAGCGCTTGGATACGCGAGACATTCGATAGCAGGGAAATATTTGGGATATGCGTTTCTGGCGACCCTTCTTGGAAGCGCGGCCGGTATTTTTACCGGGGAGAAGATATTTCCGTATATTATCATCAATGCATACGGGATAATGTATAAACACATGAATGAACTGCTCATACCGTATAATGTGATGTACGGGATAGGAGCGGCGGGAACGGCGCTGTTTTGTACATTGGCGGCGACGATACTGGCATGTTATAAGGAACTGCGCGAACAGGCGGCCCAACTGATGCGTCCGCCGACGCCGAAGCAGGGTCAGAGAGTCGTTTTTGAGAAGATTACATTTTTGTGGAAGCGGCTGAATTTTTCCTGGAAAGCAAGCGTGCGTAATCTTGTCAGATATAAGAAACGGTTTTTTATGACGATTTTCGGCATCGGAGGATGTATGGGACTGATGATCGTAGGGTTCGGTTTGAAAGATTCGATCTTTGCGGTTGTCGATATTCAGTACGGCGAGATTCAGCGATATGACGGAACGGTCATTATGGCGGAAGGCGCTTCGGAAAAAGAAAAAGGTGAAGTCGCGCAGATGCTTGGAAAAGAAACAGAAGTAGACGATGCGATGGAAGGCATACTGACTCAGATTACAATCGGAAACGGAAGTAAATGGCACGATGTCTATCTGGATGTGCCGAAAGATAAAAAGCAATTCCCGGAGTTTGTGACTTTGAAAGAAAGGACGACGGATAGAAGATATTCTCTGGATGAAAAAGAAGTTGTTTTGACAGAAAAAATCGCGAAGGAACTGGAAGTACAGGCAGGAGACATGATTACGATCCGTGATGAAGAGAAAGGAGATCTCAAGGTCAAGATCAAAGCTGTCTGCGAAAATTATATGGGACATTACCTGTACATGACGGCAGATGCGTATGAGGCTGTTTATAACGAAAAACCGGAGTACAATGCCGTTTTCTATAAGACGGTTTCAGGAACGACAAAAGAAGCGCAAAGTGTCGGCGAAGATATTCTTCAGCTTCCGGGAGCGTTGAGTGTGAGCTATACGACTGATTTGAAACAACAGGTAGACGATATGTTGGGAGCGCTTGACATTGTGATCGTTGTTCTGACAATATCGGCAGGAATGCTGGCATTTGTCGTTTTGTATAATCTGAACAACATTAATATTACAGAGCGAAAGAGAGAACTGGCAACGCTGAAAGTTTTAGGATTTTATCCGAATGAAGTTTCGGCGTATGTATATCGGGAAAATATCGTACTTACGGTTTTAGGCGCTCTTTTCGGCGTCGCTCTCGGAAAGATACTTCATCGCTTTATCATTGTCACTGTCGAGATAGATACGGTTATGTTTGGCAGAAATATCGATATGAGCAGTTTTGTATACAGTTTTCTTTTGACGGTTGCGTTCTCTATGATCGTAAACGGAGCGATGTATTTTAAACTTAAAAAGATCAATATGGTCGAATCACTGAAAAGTGTGGAATAAAAACCTAAAAAGCATTTTGTCAAGGCTGTGCGTTGAAGCGATTCCGGATCGTCCTCACCGCGCAGCTTTATATTATCGGCAATGAGCGGTCTGTTAAGGCAGCGTTAAGAAAGTGTTAAGAAAATGTAGGGAAAGGGTAAAATGGAATTGACATACCGGTTGGCGGATGTTAATTTAAAAAAGCGCGTCGAAGCAGACGTGTGTATAAAGAAAAACAGAATATAGAAAAAATAAGACGATTTACAAAAGGAGAAAAATGGAATGGGAATAACAGACGTACTTGCTTTGCTCGGCGGTCTTGCATTGTTTTTATACGGAATGCAGATGATGAGCACGGGATTGGAAGCAGCAGCCGGCAACCGGATGAAGTCGATCCTTGAAAAACTGACATCGAACCGTGTAAAAGGTGTGCTTGTCGGAGCAGCCATCACAGCGGTCATTCAGTCGTCTTCTGCAACGACGGTCATGGTAGTAGGGTTTGTAAATTCAGGATTGATGACATTAAAACAGGCGGTATGGGTGATCATGGGAGCCAATATCGGAACGACGATTACAGGTCAGCTCATTGCTCTTGATATCGGAGCGATCGCTCCGCTTTTTGCGATCGCAGGCGTAGGAGCGATCATGTTTATCAAAAGTGAAAAGGTACATCATATCAGCAGTATTTTTGCCGGACTTGGTATTCTTTTTATGGGAATGGATATGATGGGGGCGGCAATGTCGCCTTTGAAAGAGTCGGAAGCGTTTATCAGTCTGATGACGAAGTTCGACAATCCGCTTCTCGGTATTTTGGTAGGCGCGCTTTTTACGGCAGTGATCCAGTCATCTTCTGCATCGGTCGGTATTTTGCAGGCGCTTGCGTCTACCGGTATGATCCCGCTCTCAAGCGCGGTGTTCGTTTTGTTCGGACAAAACATCGGAACATGTATCACGGCAGTTTTGGCATCGATCGGAATGAAGGTAAATGCAAAGCGTACGACGGTTATCCATCTGTTATTTAATATAATCGGCACGGTATTATTTACGGTGATCTGTCTTGTGACGCCGTATGTGACATGGATCGAAGCGATGACGCCCGGAGATCCGGTGGCGCAGATCGCAAATGCCCATACAGTCTTTAATATCGTGACGACACTGCTGCTTCTTCCGTTTGGAACACATATGGCGAATATAGCGGTTCGCATTCTTCCGGACAGCAAAAAGGCAGACGATGAAGACCTTCGCCTGAAATATATCCGTCCGTTTGAATCTTCCTATGCGATCGGACACAGCGCGGTGGCAGTGTCACAGGTTCGTGATGAAGTTAACAGAATGAGAAATATGGTGGCGAAAAATATAAGCGACTCGTTTGACTCGCTTGTTCAATATGATGAGAAACTTCGCAAAAAAGTGTCTGAGAGAGAAGAATATATTGATTTCCTCAATAAAGGCATATCCGAATATATCGTTTCACTTATGGCAAGCGAGATGAATATGTCAGATTCGAGAAAGATCAACGGATATTATGCGATTATAAGCAATCTGGAACGGATCGGAGATCATGCTGTCAATCTTGCGGAATATGGCGACGATATGAGAAAATGGGAGATTGATTTTTCGGATACGGTTAAAGAAGAACTCAATGAGATGAAAGCGCAGTGTATTGCGGCGCTTGATAATCTGAAAGAAGTAACTTCCGAAAATGTAGAACGGATACTAAGTCAGGCAGTTATCATAGAGCAGAAAACGGACGATATGCGGGATAAGTATTTTAAAAAGCAGATGCAGCGTCTGAAAAAAGGAAAATGTAAGCCGCAAAGCGGTATCGTCTTTTCTGAAATACTGACAGATTTTGAAAGAATGGGCGATCACGCATTGAATATCGCACAGCAGTACAGAGAAATGGAATAGAATAGAAGAGAAGACATCTCACAGGAAGTGGGGTGTCTTTTTTATATGTGAAAATCATCTGTTATAAAAATGTCTCATATTTTCAACCGATTTTCTTGATTCCGGCAAAAACAGATTATATAATCGGTTGTAAAAGTGATACAAATATTGACGAAAAAGACAGGTGATGCAAAGTGAAGCGAAAAAGAGATCAGAGAAGATGCAGGGGTACGGCAGGAAAAATTCCGGCGTTGATTTTTTGCGCGGCGGCAGTTTTGTGTATTGTGATATGGGTGATGCGTCACGCGCAGATGCAGGAGGGGAACGAACCGGATGTTGTGGCGAGCCGATGTGAAAATAATGTGTATGATCTGACCGTTGCGGCGAATTGTGATGCAATCAAAGATACAGAAGCGTTTGCGGAAAAAGTTGTTCAAAAATACGAAGAAAACTCATTTCGCACAACGAAGTTTTCGGTAGATTTAGGAGAAGATATTGATTTGGTTCGCTTTCATGTTTATTTAAGAAGGGAAGAGATAGGGGAAAAAGAAGAATTGTTTCAGATTCGCTATCAAGACGGAGATATAATACTGGACGGAATCAACGGAAAGAGGTAAAATCATATTATGAATTTAAACAGGACGTTTCCGCAGAGCAAATAGCCGGACAGGATCTGTAAGAACACGGCGCGTCTGATATGCGGGAATAGTGAGGAGGTTAGTATGGGAAGTATATGGCATGATATCAGTGAGGAAAGGATTTTTCCGACAGATTTTATCTCGGTGATCGAGATTTCAAAAGGAAGCAAGAAAAAATACGAATTAGATAAAGAAACAGGGTATATCATCCTTGACCGAATCTTGTATACGTCAACGCATTATCCGATGAATTACGGATTTATCCCGAGAACCCTCGGAGACGACGGCGATCCGCTCGATGTGCTCGTGATGTGTTCAGAGCCGCTTGAGCCTTTGACTCTTGTAAGATGTTATCCGATCGGCGTTATGAAGATGACAGACGGAGGAGCGGGAGATGAGAAGATCATAGCGATTCCGTGGGCAGATCCTACATATGAGGCGTATACGGATATTTCCGAGCTTCCAAAACATATTTTTGAAGAGATCAAACATTTCTTTACCGTATACAAAGATCTGGAAGGTAAGAGAACGGCGGTGGACGAGTTTGAAGGCGCGCTTGGCGCAGTAAAGATCATCGAAGAATGCATCGACCGCTATAAAGAGAAATACGGTTCGGGCGAGTCTGATAAAACAACAGAATAATAAGAATAATAAGAAGAATAAAAAGATAGAGTAAGGCAGAACAATAAACGTAGTATCAAAGCACAGAGGCGTACGAAATGTAGGCCGGCTGAAAGGAGCTGAAGGCTATTATGGATAAACTCAGTGATAATTTGAAAAAGATCTTTCTGGCAGGGATCGGAGCAGTTGCCGTTACTGCCGAAAAGTCAAAAGATCTTCTTGATGAAATGGTAGAAAAGGGAGAACTGACAGTAGAGCAGGGAAAAGTGCTGAATGAAGAGTTAAAGCACAATGTGAAAAAGACAGTAAAAGAGAAGGTGAATGCGCTGAAACCGGCATCGGCAGAGGAACTTTCGGATCTTCTTGATAAGATGACGCCGGAGCAGATTGCCGCTTTGAAAGAGCAGATCCTGAAAAAAGAAGAAGCGAGCGAAACTGCGCCGGATGAAGCATAATTATGAGCAGTATAGAACCGATGGAATATAATTCAAGGCTGAAGGAAATTGTGGCTGTGCTCCGCAAACATAGTATTACAAAGGGAGTGACGCCTTTAAAGCTTCGGGAAATCATAGAAGATCTCGGACCGACATTTATTAAACTCGGTCAGATCATGGCGATGCATTCTGATATTTTACCGAAGCGTTATTGCGATGAGCTGATGCAGCTTTGTTCAGATGTAAAACCGATGCCGTTTGAGGAAGTTTTATCGGTCATAGAAGAATCTTACGGGCGGTCGTGGAGAAGAGTTTTCTCCCATATAGATGAATCCTGTCAGGGGGCGGCGTCGATCGCGCAGGTGCATCGCGCCACGTTAAAAAGCGGAGAAGAAGTTGTCGTAAAAGTCCAGCGCAGGGGAATTTATGAAAAGATGGCAAGGGATATTGAGCTTCTTCGCAAAGCGATCAAATTAATGCCGCCTGTCAGTTTGAAAAATATGGCTGATTTTGATCTCGTTTTAGACGAATTGTGGACTGTGACAAGAGACGAGATGAACTTTCTTACAGAAGCATCTAATATGGAAGAATTCGCAAGGAGAAACAAAGACGTTCATTTTGTCGGAACACCGAAATTATATCAGCAGTATACGACTGTCCATGTACTTGTTATGGAATACATCGATGGATGTGCGGTAGACGATAAGGAGCGGCTGAAGGAAGAGGGATATGACCTTAAGGAGATCGGCAGCAAACTTGTCGATAACTACATTAAACAGGTGATGGACGACGGATTTTTTCATGCAGATCCTCATTCGGGAAATGTAAAGATACGAGACGGCAAGATCGTATGGATCGATATGGGAATGATGGGGCGGCTTACGGAGCGTGACAGAGAGATGCTTGGCAAGGCAATCGAAGGGATCGCTTTAAACGATATCGGTTTGATCCGGCAGGCAGTGCTCGGTCTGGGAGAATTTAAAGAGCGTCCGGATCAGAGAAAATTATACGAAGGTATCGAAGGACTGATGTTGAAGTACGGTCATGAAGATATGGGCAAGATCAATGTCGGGGAAGTTACGGTTGATCTGATGGATGTGATGAAAGTCAATAAGATCAGAATGCCTCACGGGCTGACGCTTTTGGCGAGAGGCCTGACCCATATGGAAGGAGTTCTGGCAGCGATCGCGCCTGATATTAATATGGCGGAAATTGCCGCCGCCCGTATTTCGGGAGATTTTTTCCGTAATTTTGACTGGAAAAAAGAATTGAAAAGCAGCGGAAAAAGCGCAGTGAAATCGATGCGAAAGGCGTTGGATATCCCGTCGATGGTGTCTGATATGATGGCGGGATATTTAAAAGGACAGGCAAAGGTGAATCTTGATCTGCGGGCATCGGATGATCTTGCCTTTCTGCTGCGCAGACTTGTAAGAAACATTGTTATGGGTTTGTGGGTCATGGCGCTTCTGATCAGTTCAAGTATTATCTGTACGACAGATATGAGTCCGAAAATACTCGGCATTCCGGCGCTTGGGGCGATCGGATATATTCTTGCGTTTTTGATCGTACTATACGTATTTATCAAACATATTTTTTCGAGAAAATAAAATCAGGTACAAAGTAATGGAAAAAAACAGAAACGAAAACAACAGAAAAAATCCTCTGAATAAAAGTTTTGGGTATGCTTTTGAAGGAATCCGGACCGGAATCCGTAAAGAAAGAAATATGAAGATCCACTGTCTGGCAGTGATTGCGGTAACCGTTGCCGGAACTTTTCTTCATATTAAACCTGTCGAGTGGTGCATCTGTTTGCTGTTGTTTGGTCTGATCCTGTCGCTGGAGCTTGTGAATACGGCGTTGGAAGCGGTGGTAGATCTTGTGACTAAGGAGAAAAAACCATTGGCGAAGATCGCGAAAGATACAGCGGCAGGGGCGGTTCTTGTATCGGCGATCGCCGCAGCGATCATCGGATGCATTATTTTTGTTCCATATTTGTTAGAATTGATAAAATCAAAGAGATAGTGTATTATTATTGACAGACACTCAAAATGCATCAGGACAGACAAAGGTGAGAGAAGACAGGAAAGGAAAAGCTGAAAATGAGCGAGAAAGAAACAAAAGTGACAAAACAGGAGACATTGGCGGCTCTGCGCAATCCGGGTGAATTATATGTTATTATGTCGGCAGCGACAAAGATGCCGTTTGTAAAATGTGACGAGGAGACATTTGACGATGAGATCTTCCTTTATTATCAGATGGAAGATGCAAAAGACAAGGCGCGTAAGCTTCTTGATGAAAAATATGTAAGCGCTGTGGCAAAGCTTGCGAAAGAGCAGCTGCTTCCTTTTTTCACAAGTCTTTATATAATGGGAGTAAACGCACTGGCGGTCAACAGCGGAACAGATATGGAAATTACAGTTCAGCTTTCAGATCTGGTAACGAGAAATATACCGAAGGAACTTCCGGAAGGAAAGCAGATCGTGGAAAACCCGGCGCTCCATCTGACGGCGGCTTATTTTATGCAGGAACTTAGAAAACAGGAGCAGCCGCAGATGACGGAAGAATTAAAAGAACTTCAGGAAGAACTTTTGGCTCATTACGGAAAGGGAACGTTTTTGATTCCTGTTGAAGAGAACGGTCAGATTCCGATACTGAAGCAAAAAGACGGTTCGCTGTATCAGCCTGTTTTTACGGATGTGCTGGAATTTCAGAAGTTCACGAAAGGAAGACCGGTCAGATCGGCAGTTGTTCCGGGGGAAAAGATCGCAGAATTGCTGATGGAAGATGTAAAAGGCGTTGTGCTGAATCCTCTCGGAGTGAATGTGCAGCTTCAGGTGGCACGAAGAAAGAGAGAGTAAATGGAAGAATTAGTAGTGTATTTGAGAAAAGAATATTTCAGGGCAGTCGATCTTACAGATAAGAGCGGACATATATTGGAGTTTAAATATATGCCGAAAACGGTCGACGTGTACGAGAAAGGATTGTCCGTATTTCATATGGAATACGTGATGGAAAACAGGACGAAAGTAAGAGTCATTGAATTTTACCTGACAGATTTCGGACTGCGTGGGAAAGGCTATGGAACGGCATGTATGAATGAGATCGTGACAGAGCTTGGCAAAAAAGGGATTACTTTAATCTATGCTCCGACAGGTTATGATCTTGCTCCGCTTGGTTATACAGGTCCGGCGCAGTACAAGGAACTGATGGCGGGATTTTATGAGAAAACAGGATTTACGACAAGCGGAGACGGAGATCTGATGATGAAGATCCTTGACTGAAAAAAGACGAATAAAGGGAGCGGCGGCATGTATAAAATACTGATTATTGAAGACGATTTGACAATGGCGCAGGCAATCCAAAAAGAGATGAAGATGTGGGGAAACGACGCGCAGTACGTTCAGGATTTTAAAAACGTACTTGAAACTTTTGCGGAATTTGACCCGCATCTTGTTCTTATGGACATTACTCTGCCATTTTACAACGGGTACCACTGGTGCAGCGAGATTAGGAAAATATCGAACGTACCGGTAATTTTTATTTCTTCGGCGGCTGATAATATGAACATTATCATGGCTGTGAATATGGGAGGAGATGATTTTGTTCCGAAGCCGTTCGATCTCAGTGTGCTGACGGCGAAGGTCCAGGCGGTACTTCGCAGAACATACGACCTGTCCGGAAAAGTACCGGTTCTTGAGCATCAGGGAGCAATACTGAACTTGAATGACGCGTCGCTTACTTATAATGGGGAGAAGATCGATCTTACGAAAAATGAATTTCGTATTCTTCAGACACTGATGGAAAATAAAGGCCGTCTCGTAAGCAGAGATACTTTGATGACCCGGCTGTGGGAGACGGATAATTATATTGAAGAAAATACGTTGACGGTCAATATCGCCAGACTGCGCAGAAAACTGGACAAAGCGGGACTTACGGATTTTATTTCCACAAAAGTCGGAGAAGGTTATATTATCAGACAGGAACGGCAGGTGAGCGAATGAAACGATTTTTAGGCTATCTGTATGACTGCCGTTATATGTGGATTTGGTTTATTTTGAGCGGGGGCGCTTTCGTACTCTGTTTTGCGTTGTACGAAGTGGAGCTTAAAGCGGCGGTATATCCCGTGCTTTTAAGCGCGGTGTTTGGGATTCTGTTTTTCGTTTTAGGGTATCTGAGACGGGAGAAAAAGTACAAACGTCTTTTTCAGATCAGTGAGACCGGCGGTATCGTATCGGAAAGTCTGCCAAAACCGGACTGTATGACGGAAAGAGAATATCAGAAGATATTGCTTAGATCCGAAGAAGAGTACAGAAAGCAGAGGGAAGAATGGCAGGCAGCCAGAAAAGATATGAATGATTATTATGCGACATGGGTACATCAGATCAAAGCTCCGATCGCAGTGATGTGGGTTTTGCTTCAACAGGAAGATACTCCGATCAACAGAGAGCTCACAGGAGAATTGTTCCGGGTAGAACAGTATGTGGAAATGGCGCTTTGTTACGTGCGTTTAGGAGAAGGTGCGTCCGATCTTGTGATCAAAGAATATCCTCTGGATGATATGATCCGAAAAGCGATCCGAAAGTATGCGGGACAGTTGATCAGAAGGAAACTTAGGGTCATATACGAAGGAACGGATATCTGCGTTCTCACAGATGAAAAATGGCTTGTGTTTATTATTGAGCAGCTTTTGTCGAACGCAGTAAAATATACGGTAAGCGGAAATGTGACGATCACGGTAGACAGAGAGAAAAAGCAGCTTAGTATCAGCGATACGGGAATCGGTATTTCACCTGAAGATCTTCCCCGTATTTTTGAAAAAGGTTATACCGGATATAACGGAAGGCTGGATAAAAAATCTACAGGAATAGGACTTTACCTTTGCCGGACGGCGGCGGATAAGCTGGGACATAAGCTGACGGCGCAGTCAACTGTAGGAAAGGGAAGCAGCTTTACGATCGATCTGTCGTCCTATCCGTTAGAAGTTGAATAAAGGCTGCATGGAAATGCCTTACAAATTTGTCACATAGGCGGGCCGGAATGTCACCAAATTCGATGTTGGCATTCCGGCTCTTTTGTTATACTTTCACTATCAAGTAAAAAAGAGGAGGATGTATGAAATGGCAGTTTTAGATGTCAAAAATTTGAAGAAAATATACAGACCGCGTTTCGGCGGCAATCAGGTGCAGGCATTATCCTGTGTAAACTTTTCTGTGGAAGAAGGAGAATATGTGGCGATCATGGGAGAGAGCGGCTCAGGTAAGACGACGCTTCTTAATATTATGGCGGCTTTGGATAAACCGACGGAAGGAACAGTCCTTCTTGACGGCAAACCGTTGTCTTCTATAAAAGACAAAGATATCGCACAGTTTCGGCGCGACAATCTTGGATTTGTTTTTCAGGAATTTAACTTGTTGGATACGTTTAATGTGAAGGACAATATCTTGCTCCCTCTTGTGTTGAAAGGTGAAAATTGTAAGCATATGGATTCAAAGCTGCAGCCGATTGCAAAGGAACTTGGTATTTCGGCGCTTCTTGAAAAATATCCGTATGAAATTTCCGGAGGTCAGAAACAAAGAGCCGCTGTTGCAAGGGCGCTGATCACAGAACCGCGGCTGATCCTGGCAGATGAGCCGACAGGAGCGCTTGATTCTCGTTCAACAGACGAACTGCTCGGATTGTTTGCGCGGATCAACGCAGGAGGTCAGACGATCCTTATGGTAACTCATTCAGTGAAAGCGGCGAGCAAAGCCGGACGCGTTTTGTTTATCCGTGACGGAGAAGTGTTCCATCAGGTATACAGAGGTCAGATGACGGACGAACAACTTTATCAGAAGATTTCGGATACGCTGACGATGCTTGCGACAGGTGGTGACAGACGATGAAAAAAGGATTTTATATCAGGCTGGCAGGGGAAGGCATTTCAAAAAACAGAAAATTGTATTTTCCGTATATTTTGACATGTATCTGTATGATCATGATGTACTATATCGTTTCTTTTCTGTCGATAAGTAAAGAACTGGCGTCTATCCGGGGCGGGGAAATGCTTCAGGGACTGCTCTCTATGGGAGTGTTTGTAGTTGCGGTATTCGCATTGATCTTTCTGTATTATACGAACTCGTTTCTTATAAGGAAAAGGAAGAAAGAACTTGGATTATATAATATTCTCGGGATGGGCAAACGTAATCTGGTAAGAATTCTTTTGTGGGAAAATATACTGACTGCCGTGATTTCTCTGGTTATCGGAATCGTGTTCGGAATTCTGTTCTCAAAACTTGCGGAACTTCTGGCAATTAAGCTTCTTGACGGGGCGACCGGATTCGGAGTTCATATAGAAATGAAGCCGATCCTTATGACAGTCGGTCTGTTTCTTGCGATCTTTCTGCTTATTATGATCCGCATGCTTGTGTCGGTATATAAACTTCGTCCGATTGAGATGCTCAGAAGTGAGAATGTCGGCGAAAAACCGCCGAAGGCAAACTGGCTCTTTGCATTTGCGGGAGCGGTGATCCTTGCCGGAGCATATTATCTGGCTGTGAAGATCATCGATCCGACAACTGCGATGCTTGTATTCTTTCTCGCGGTTGTTATGGTGATCATTGCCACATACCTTCTGTTTATTGCAGGTTCGGTCGCTCTTTGCAAGCTGCTGCAAAAGAGCAAAAAGTATTATTATAAGACGAGACACTTTGTATCTTTGTCACAGATGGTTTACCGAATGAAGAGAAACGGAGCGGGTCTGGCGTCGATCTGTATTTTATCTACGATGGTGCTTGTGACGATCTCGTCTACGATGTGTATTTATGCAGATACGGAATCGTCGATCAGAAACCGTTATCCACATGACATCACGATCGAGTGGAGCGGGAAAACATCCCTTCCGCAAAATGAGGACGGAACAGATACAGAATTAAAAGACAGCGTAGTGCAGCGTTTGACGCCGGAGATGACCATGACGTATAAAGAGGCTGTGGAAAAGGTGCTTGAATCTCATAAAGTAAAGGCTGAGAACTTGGAAAATTATAATCTTTACTCTCTTTCCGGAGTACAGTCAGACGATGTTTTAAGTATTGATTTTGAAAAGATGAAAGGGGAGATTTCCTCGATTAATGCAGGGATGTCAGGATCTGTGAAGACGATGTATTTTACAACAATGGATGATTACAACAAACTGAAAGGCACAGACAAGACTTTGGCTGAAGATGAGATGATGCTCTACTCATATAAAACAGATTATGAGTATGATTCCTTTACGATCGACGGCGTCGGAACATGGAAAGTAGAGACAATGAAAGAACCTCCGATAGGGGTAGGCAACGCCATGGCGAATATGCAGGGGTCATATCAGGTTGTTGTAAAAGATTTGTCTGTGATCGAAAAAATAGCGACTGCGTACGAAACGATCAATGCAAAACCTTTGCAGGACGGAACATTGTACCTGCTTTCCCTGAAAGAATGTTATGACTTTGATCTGAAATGTGATGAAGAAAAACAGATAGAGATTTACAAGGATATTTTGGAATCTTTTGAGCATATATCCGAAGCGGCAGATGAACAGGGCAATCGGATGGGAGATTCGCTGGCAAATTATTATGCGGACAGTAAAGCGTACGGTAAAGGAGATTTCATTGCGCTCAACGGCGGATTGTTTTTCCTCGGAGTGCTTCTCGGAGCGGTATTCCTGTTCGGTACTGTGCTGATTATGTACTACAAGCAGATTTCCGAAGGATATGAAGATCAGGATCGCTTTAATATTCTTATGAAAGTGGGAATGACAAAGAAAGAAGTGAAGCAGACGATCAACTCTCAGGTGCTTACTGTATTTTTCATGCCTCTGATCATGGCGGGAATTCATCTTGCGTTTGCATTTCCGATGATTCAGAAAATACTGATGCTTATGTCAGGCGTGGAAGCGAAAGTATTTGTGATCGTGACGATCGGATGTTATCTCGTGTTTGCACTCTTCTATGTACTTGTTTATGTCGTAACGTCAAAAAGCTATTATACGATCATAAGCAGTAAGGAAAAATAGAAAAAATCAATAAATTTCTATTCATACCCGGGAAACAATGTTATACTTGAGTATATCAATACAGCGATCCGCAGAGAGGAGTGGCACATATGATGAAACACACGATTATCACGATCGGAAGGCAATTCGGAAGCGGCGGGCATGAAGTAGGAAATCGATTGGCAGAACGGCTTGACATTCCGCTTTACGATCATAATCTGATCCGCATGGCGGCGCAGGAGCTTCGGATCAGCAGTGAAGATGCGACGCAGGTAGACGAGACGATTCTCGGAAGATTTCTCACGGCATATATAGTCAGTACAGGAAACTATACTGCATTTATGAGCGGAGACGAGTCGGGAGAACCTCTAAGTGATCTCGTCTTTAACAGGCAGTCGGCGATCATAAGGAAACTTGCGGAGAAAGGTCCGGGAATTTTTGTCGGAAGATGTGCGGATTATATCCTCGGAGATTATTCAAACTGCATCAATACGTTTATTTATGCATATAAGGACGATCGTATCCGCAGAATCATGAAGCTTTATGAACTAAACGAAAAGCAGGCGGCAGATAAGATCAAAAAGACAGACCGCGAAAGGAAGCTTTATTATGAGGCAAGGACCGGCCGCGAATGGGGTGGAATCGAGTCGAACAGCATGATGTTTAATACGAGTCTTTTAGGGATCGACGGAGCGGTGGATGCTCTCGAAGCTATTTACCGCAAATGGGATGCCGGGAGAGACGTCGAGTCATAAAATGCCGGCATATATGTAAAATGAATGACACGTCATGCAGGGGAGTTTTTATTTCGGAAGAAAAAGCCGGATAGATACAAAATAAAGCAGTTAAAAACGGGTACGTGAAAAAAACCGAGCGTACTCGTTTTTTCTTATTGATAATCCTATATTTTTTGTGGTATAATCCTTATTAATCATGATAAACAGAGAAGAGATCGTTTATCGGAACAATAAGAGAAATGAAAGGGAATGAGACATGAGTTTTATATCGTATTTGATTAATGGAATCAGTCTTGGAAGTGTCTATGCGATCATAGCGCTTGGGTATACGATGGTTTATGGGATTGCGAAGATGCTGAACTTCGCCCATGGCGACGTTATTATGATCGGTGCGTATATGGCGCTGATCACGATGATGAAGGCGGGGATGTCGCCGATCCTTGCGATCGTTGCCGCTGTAATCGTGTGTACGGTACTCGGAATCTTGATCGAACGTATCGCGTACAAACCGCTGCGTAACGCATCGTCTTCACTTGCCGTATTGATCACGGCGATCGGCGTAAGCTACCTTCTCCAGAATACGGCGCTTCTCGTATTCGGGGCGAACGCACAGACGTTTCCGTCGGTTATTAAGTGGAAAGGTTTGTCTTTGGCAGGCGGCAAGCTGAACATTTCAGGGGAGACGATCGTGACGATCGCGGCATGTGTAGTGATCATGATCGTACTGATGCTGTTCGTGCAGAAATCAAAGCCGGGTCAGGCAATGCGCGCTGTATCGGAAGATAAAGGCGCGGCTCAGCTTATGGGAATCAATGTAAACGGAACGATCGCTCTTACGTTTGCAATCGGGTCGGCGCTGGCGGCTGTTGCAGGTGTGCTTTTGTGTTCGGCATATCCGAGCCTGACGCCGTATACAGGAGCGATGCCGGGTATTAAGGCGTTCGTAGCGGCTGTATTTGGAGGAATAGGTTCGATACCGGGAGCGTTTATCGGAGGAATTCTGCTCGGTGTGATCGAGATTTTCGGAAAAGCATACATTTCGTCACAGATGGCGGATGCGATCGTATTCGCGGTACTTATCATTGTGCTTCTTGTGAAACCTACAGGTTTGTTAGGTAAGAAAATTCAAGAGAAAGTGTAGGTGATCAGAGCGATGGATAAATTAAAAAATATGAAAAAAACTACAAAAAATAATATCATCACATATGCTCTTGTTATCGCGGCATTTGTGATCATGCAGTCACTGATCAACGCCGGAAGTATTTCCAGCCTTCTTGAAGGATTGATGGTTCCGCTTTGTATTTATATTATTATGGCTGTGTCGCTGAACCTCGTAGTCGGCGTACTTGGAGAATTGAGCCTCGGACATGCGGGCTTTATGTGTGTCGGCGCGTTTGCAAGTGCATTCTTTTCAAAATGCATGAGAGATACGATCGAATCGGCTTCACTGCGCTTCTTTCTGGCTCTTTTGATCGGAATTGCGGCTGCTGCGATCTTCGGCATTCTGATCGGAATTCCGGTTCTGCGTCTGAAAGGCGACTATCTGGCGATCGTGACATTGGCATTCGGAGAGATCATTAAAAACCTCGTAAACGTATTGTATATAGGTAAAGATTCCAACGGTTTTCATTTTTCGACAAAAGATGTGATGGCGCTGAATATGGAACCGGACGGAAAGGTTATCATTAACGGTCCGCAGGGGATTACGGGAACGCCGAAAGATGCGACGTTTTTTATCGGATTTATACTGATTCTGATTACGTTGTTTATCGTGCTTAATCTGATCCATTCAAGAGACGGACGCGCGATCATGGCGATCCGTGACAACCGTATCGCGGCGGAATCAGTCGGTATTAATATTACAAAATATAAACTGATGGCGTTTACGATATCTGCGGCGATGGCAGGAGCGGCAGGCGTGCTTTACGCTCACAATCTGTCTACGCTGACGGCGAATACAAACAACTTCGGTTATAATATGTCGATCATGATCCTTGTCTTTGTCGTTTTGGGCGGTATCGGAAATATCAGAGGTTCGATCATAGCGGCAGTGATCCTGACACTTCTTCCGGAGATGCTCCGTGGATTGTCAGATTACCGTATGCTGATCTATGCGATCGTTCTCATTGTCATGATGCTCTTTAACTGGGCGCCGAAAGCGATCGAGTGGAGAGAAAAATATCTTTCTTTCGGAAAGAAGAAAAAGGAGGCTGTAAAATAATGGCGTTACTGGAAGTTAAAAATCTCGGGATTTCATTTGGCGGTCTCCGTGCGGTAAACGGGTTTGACATTTCGATTGAAAAAGAAGCTCTGTACGGACTGATCGGTCCGAACGGCGCGGGAAAGACGACTGTATTCAACCTTCTTACAGGAGTATATAAGCCGGACAGCGGAAAAGTGCTGCTGGACGGAACGGATATTACAGGGAAAAACACGATTGAGATCAATAAGGCGGGAATCGCCCGTACATTTCAGAATATCCGGCTGTTTAAGCAGTTAAGTGTTCTTGATAACGTGAAAGTAGGACTTCACAATAAACATCATTATTCTACTCTTTCGGGAGTCTTAAGACTTCCCGGTTACAGAAAAGTGGAAAAAGAGATGGATGAGCAGGCAATGGAACTTTTGAAAGTGTTCAATCTGGAAGATGTGGCGCATGTTGCCGCCTCTAATCTTCCGTACGGACAGCAAAGAAGGCTTGAGATCGCCAGAGCGATGGCGACAGAACCGAAGCTTTTGCTGCTCGACGAGCCCGCTGCGGGCATGAACCCGAACGAGACGGGGGAATTGATGGACATGATCCGTTTTGTGAGAGAAAAATTCCATATGACGATCCTTTTGATCGAACATGATATGAAACTGGTAAGCGGCATTTGCGAGAAGTTGACGGTGCTCAACTTCGGAGAGGTGCTCTGTGAAGGTAAAACGTCGGATGTTTTGAACGATCCGCAGGTTGTTACCGCATATCTTGGAGAATAGGGGGAATCGTTATGGCAATGCTCGAAGTAAAAGATTTACAAGTATATTATGGTATGATCCAGGCGATCAAAGGCATTTCTTTTGAAGTAAATCAAGGAGAGGTCATCGCTTTGATCGGAGCAAACGGCGCGGGAAAGACGACGACGCTGCATACAGTTACAGGTCTGATCTCCCCGAAGAGCGGACAGGTGCTGTTTGAAGGAAAAGATATTACAAAAACTCCGGCTCATAAGATCGTCTCTATGGGGATGGCGCATGTACCGGAAGGAAGAAGAGTGTTCGCAGAATTAAGCGTTTATGAGAATTTGAGAATGGGCGCTTATACACGAAAAGATAAGGCGGAGATTGAAGAAACATTAAAAAGTGTCTATAAGCGTTTTCCGCGTTTGCAGGAACGTAAAAACCAGATGGCGGGAACATTAAGCGGCGGCGAACAGCAGATGCTCGCTATGGGGCGCGCGCTTATGTCCAAACCGAGGATTATTTTAATGGATGAACCGTCGATGGGACTTTCTCCGATCATGGTAAATGAAATCTTTGATATTATCCGTGCGGTGAGCGAAAGCGGAACGACAGTCCTTCTTGTAGAACAGAATGCGAAGAAAGCTCTTTCGATCGCCGACAGAGCATATGTGTTGGAGACAGGAAAGATCGTCCTTTCGGGAGATGCAAAAGAACTTCTGGAAGATGATTCGATTAAAAAGGCTTATCTCGGAGAGTAAAGGAGGCGTGTTTTAATGAGAAATATCGTCATCACAATTTCAAGACAGTACGGAAGCGGAGGGAAAACGATCGGGGCGATGCTTGCAAAAGAACTTGGCATCAACTGCTACAGCAGAGAGATCCTTCGTATGGCTTCCGAGGACAGCGGAATCAATGAAAAACTGTTTGGTATGTCGGACGAAAAGGTGCGCAGGGCAGGATGGTTTAAGCTTTTGAGCCGTCCGTATGAGGGCGGATTGATCCCGCCGGAAGACAGAGAGTTTACTTCGGACGATAACCTGTTCAATTATCAGGCAAAGGTGATCAAAGAGCTTGCGGCAAAAGAGTCGTGCGTTATTGTCGGAAGATGCGCAGATTATGTTTTAAAAGATTATCCGAATGTAGTCAGCGTATTCGTGCATGCAGACAGAAAGTTCTGTCTGGATCGTTCAATGGAACGTCACAGCATGACGGAAAAAGAGATGCAGAAATATATTGAGAAAACAGATCAGTACAGAGGTGATTTTTACAGATACCATACAGGTCATGAATGGGTCGATGCAAGAAATTACGATCTGTGTCTGAACAGTGGAAAACTCGGATTTGAGAAATGCGTAGAAGAGATCAAAGCGTATATAAAAGTACGGTTTGGCGAAACCTTATAACTTAAAAGAATAGCTTCAAGAGACTCCTCAGGGTACTGGGGAGTCTTTTTGGAATGCAAGCCGTTCGCCGCCATTGTCTATATAGATGCGTCCGCAGTAAGTAAATCCGTTTTTCTTCAGCATATTCTGCATAACGATATTGTTTTCGTGCGTATCGATCTTTAAATTTCCACATTGTGAAAATGCCCAGTCAAGACAAAAAGAGGCTGCGCCCTTTACTTTGCCGGATGAAGTGATCCGGTGGACAACGCCGTAGGGAGCATCGTTTTTCCATTGTCCGTCATAAATTTTCAGATAGGTCGGATCTATGCCGTCTTTATAGAAGAAAACGGCTTCGATAGTATCTTTTTCGATGCAGACGTATAAATTCCCGAAGCGGATATCTGTTTCAATCATGTTTTGAGGAGGATACGTCGTCCCCCATTGGCCGGGGTTTCCGTGTTCGCGCATGAATGCGCGGGCGTTTTCATATAACTGCATAATAGAATGTAAATCTTGTTGTGTTGCTTTTCGGATACGCATAATAAAAGTCCTTTCTTTCTTATAAAAAGCGCTGACGCCTGCTTTGTATTTTATTATTCAAATATTCTCATGTTTTTGGCGCTTCTTGTTCAAGATGTTTTGTGTTCTGGCAGACTTATAATAATATTATGTCATAATGTTTCCTCTTTCTCAACAGAAAAACAGTTATTTTTAGTGGACCTCATGGTAAAGACATCATAGATGAATGGTTGAATTTAATCTGAAATCGGATTATAATTAAACGAGAAAAATCCGATTTCGGATTTTTGAAAGGAGGGAAGGATAAAAGTATGGAAGGTATAAGAATGTATAAAGAAAAACAGAAAGTGGGGTTTGGCATGAATTATACGCAGTCGAGAGAATTAAAAGAGAACAACAGGATCTATCGGGAGATGGAGAGTATCTACCATGAAATATGTGTAAAAGCGGGAATATCGGACACTGACTTTATTGTGCTGTATAGTATCGTAGAGTTTGAAGACGGTTGCTGCCAGAGGAAAATCGCAAAACAGTATTCTATCAGTCGGCAGACAGTGAATTCTTCGGTGAAAAAATTAGTGCAAAACGGCTGCGTTGTATTGGAAAGCGGCAAAGGGCATGACAAGCAGATTGTTTTGACCGAAAAAGGAAAAGCGATGGCAAAACAAAAGATCATTCCCGTGATGGAGGCAGAGGCAGGCGTTTTTATGCATATGACAGAAGAGGAGAGAAAGAAACTTTTACGTTTGAATGCAAAATATATGGAAATTTTCAGACAAAAGGTAGGAGAATTAAGATTATGAACATACAGCTTTCGGATCACTTTACATACCGCAGACTGATTCGCTTTACAATATCAACAGTTCTTATGCTTATCTGTACGTCGATGTACAGTATTGTAGACGGACTTTTTGTGTCAAACTATGTCGGGAAAATGCCATTTGCGGCGACAAATCTGATCTGGCCGGTATCTATGGGAATCGCAGCAATCGGATTTATGCTCGGAACAGGCGGAAGCGCCATCGTAGCAAAAACGCTTGGGGAAGGTAAGAAGGAAAAAGCGAATCAATATTTTTCGATGATTCTTTATTTCGGTATTATCGTCAGCGTTATTTTTTCGGTTATCTGTTTTATCTTTACGCCGCAAATTGCCCGGATGCTCAAAGCGGATGGCGAACTTTTGGAACATTGCATCGTATACGGAAGAATTCTTTTTGCGACGCAGACGGCGTTTATTTTGCAGAATATGTTTCAAAGCTTTCTCGTTGCCGCGGAAGAGCCGGTTTTGAGCCTGAAGATCAATATTGCGGCCGGACTGACGAACGTTGTGTTTGATTACTTGTTTATCGCAGTATTTGAGTGGGGAGTGGCAGGAGCTGCGATCGCTACAGGAATGGGACAGATCGTAGGAGGGATCGCGCCGTTTTTCTTTTTTGCGAAAGGAAGCCGCAATGGGCTGCGGATCACTTGGAGAACGAAACTGTATAAAGATATTCTTCTGAAAACATGCATGAACGGTTCGTCGGAAATGGTGACGAATTTGTCGACGTCTCTTGTGAATATTCTTTATAACTTTCAGTTGATGAAACTTGCAGGTGCAGACGGTGTGGCTGCGTTTGGAGTCATTATGTATGTGAATTTTATCTTCGTTGCGGTTTTTATGGGATATTCGGTCGGAAGCGCTCCGATTGTAAGTTATCATTACGGAGCGGGGAATGACGCAGAGCTTCATAATTTATACAGGAAAAGTAAAAATATTTTGATTGTAGCGGGAATTGTACTGACGATAGCGGCGGAGATACTTTCAATGCCTCTTGTCAGGATTTTTGTAAATTATGATAAAGAGCTTCTTTTGATGACCGTTCGCGGATTCCGCCTGTTTTCTTTTTCGTTCTTGATTATGGGAATCAACATATGGGCGTCTTCTTTCTTTACGGCATTGAATAACGGATTTGTGTCGGCGGCTATTTCGTTTTTGAGAACGTTTTTGTTTCAGGTGGCGGCAGTATGTTTCCTTCCTCTGATTATCGGTATCGACGGAGTGTGGACGTCCGTTTTGGCTGCAGAAACGATGGCTTTGGCGGTGACAATTATATTTTTAATAAAGGAGAAGAAAAAGTACCGCTACTGAAAGTATGATAATGATTTAACAAACACAATATATAGTAAATATAAGAGCGTATACAGGCAAAATTGTACTAAATCAAGAACAAAGGCATTTTTGAGAAGGATTCTCGTTATAATGGTTGTTTTTTCCTTCGGGTGATGTTATACTAGCGCATGTGGCAATGAGATACAAATTACGATATCATTTGGACTGTTTAACCGCTCATTGCATGAACCGAAAGCGCAGATGATGTGCTTCGGTATGAAACGAATAAATTTATTAAGATTTCAGAGGAGGCTTTCAAATTATGGCACAATTTGATCAGTGGGCAGGATTTTCCGGAAAGAACTGGAAAAATTCTGTAGATGTACGCGATTTCATTCAGGAGAACTACACACCGTATGACGGAGACGAATCATTCCTGGAAGGACCTACAGAGGCAACAGATAAACTGTGGGGAAGACTTCAGGAGCTGCAGAAAGAGGAACGTGCAAAAGGCGGCGTTCTTGACATGGAGACAGAAGTTGTATCCGGTCTTACAGCATACGGCCCGGGATATATCGACGAGAGCATGAAAGACCTGGAGAAAGTTGTCGGACTTCAGACAGACAAACCGCTTAAGAGAGCGTTTATGCCTTACGGTGGTATCAACATGGCAGTAAAGGCTTGTACAACTTACGGTTATGAGCCGAATGAAAGATTGAAAGAGATCTTTACAAAATATCATAAAACACATAACCAGGGAGTATTCGACATCTACACACCGGAGATGAAGAAAGCCCGTCACAACAAGATCATCACAGGACTTCCGGATACATACGGACGCGGACGTATCGTAGGCGACTACCGTCGTGTTGCTCTGTACGGTATTGATTTCCTGATCGAGAAAAAACAGTACGACTTCGAGCGTTATGCAAGACACGGCATGAAAGGAACAGACTTCCGTCTTCGTGAAGAGATCGCAGATCAGATTCGCGCACTTCAGCAGATGAAAGAGATGGCAGCAATCTACGGATATGATATTTCACAGCCGGCAAAAGATGCAAAAGAAGCAGTACAGTGGCTGTATTTCGGATACCTTGCGGCGATCAAGACACAGAACGGAGCTGCAATGAGTGTCGGACGTATCTCTACATTCCTTGATATTTATATTGAAAGAGATATGAAGAACGGTGTTCTGACAGAGAGCGAAGCTCAGGAATTGATCGACCACATGGTTATGAAGTTCCGTATGGTTAAATTCGCAAGAATCCCGTCATACAACGAGCTGTTCTCAGGAGACCCGGTATGGGCAACACTTGAAATGGGTGGTCTCGGACAGGACGGACGTTCTATGGTAACAAAGAACGACTTCCGTTTCCTTCACACACTTGAGAACATGGGACCGTCTCCGGAGCCGAACCTGACAGTTCTTTACTCAGAAAGACTTCCGGAAAACTTCAAGAAATATACATCTTTGATTTCTGTAAAGACAAGTTCCGTACAGTACGAAAACGATGATGTTATGCGTCCGGTTTGGGGCGATGACTACAGCATCTGCTGCTGTGTATCCGCAACTCAGACAGGTAAAGAGATCCAGTTCTTCGGAGCAAGAGCAAACCTTGCAAAATGCCTGCTTTACGCGATCAACGGCGGTGTTGACGAGAAAACAAAAGTACAAGTAGCTCCGGCTTACAGACCAATCACATCAGAGTATCTTGATTACGATGAAGTAATGGAGAAATATGACGAGATGATGGAGTGGCTGTCCAAACTGTATGTTGATACATTGAACATGATCCACTACATGCATGACAAATACTACTATGAAGCAGCAGAGATGGCTCTTATCGATACAGATGTAAGACGTACATTTGCAACAGGTATCGCAGGATTCTCACATGTAGTAGACTCCTTAAGCGCAATCAAATATGCGAAAGTAAAAGTAATTCGTGACGAAGACGGTCTTGCAACAGACTTTGAGATCGAGGGAGACTTCCCGAGATACGGTAACGATGACGACCGTGCAGACGATATTGCGATCTGGCTGCTCAAGACATTTATGCACAAATTGAGCAAATGCCACACATACAGAGATTCTGAGCCTACAACATCGATCCTGACAATTACATCAAACGTAGTTTACGGAAAAGCAACAGGAACTCTTCCGGATGGAAGAAAAGCAGGCGAGCCGCTGTCACCGGGAGCAAACCCGTCTTACGGCGCAGAGAAGAACGGTCTTCTTGCTTCCCTGAACTCTGTAGCAAAACTTCCGTACGAGCTGGCTCTTGACGGAATCTCTAATACACAGACGATCAGCCCGAATGCACTCGGACATGATGATGACGAGCGTAAAGTAAATCTTGCCCGCGTAATGGACGGATACTTCCATCAGGGAGCACACCACCTGAACGTAAACGTATTCGGTACAGATAAACTGATCGACGCTATGGAGCACCCGGAAAAACCGGAATATGCAAACTTTACAATCCGTGTATCAGGATATGCCGTTAAGTTTATCGACCTGACAAGAGAGCAGCAGTTAGACGTAATCGCAAGAACTTGCCACGAGTCTATGTAATAAATAGTAACAGTTCAGTCCGCGCCATTCGTAAAACTGCACTGTATGGCTGAACTGTTACAATAAATAAAGGTCTGCAGATTTCTTTAGAAAGAAAAATGTGACTATAAGATGAAGAAAGTCCGGTTCTTTTGCTTGAGATATGATCTTTGGCAGAAGAACCGGTTTCTTTATAAATCTTTATAAAATGAAAAGGAGACGCCGGAATGGAACAGGCAAACGAAATAAAAGGATACGTTCATTCACTTGAAAGTTTTGGATCAGTAGACGGACCGGGAGTACGATACGTGATCTTTTTGACAGGATGCGCTATGCGCTGTCAGTTCTGTCATAACCCGGATACATGGAATCTTAAGAAAGGAACGCTGTATACGGCAGATGAGCTTCTGAAAACAGCTCTGCGCTATCGCACTTACTGGGGAGATAAAGGCGGGATCACGGTAAGCGGAGGAGAGCCTCTTCTTCAGATTGACTTCTTGATTGAATTGTTCCGCAAAGCGAAGGAAGCCGGAGTCCATACAACGCTTGATACAAGTGGAAATCCGTTTACGAGAGAAGAACCGTTTTTCGGGAAAGTACAGGAACTGATGAAATATACAGATCTTGTGATGCTCGATATAAAACATATCGATGATGAGCAGCATAAGATATTAACAGGATGTACGAATGAAAATATTCTTGATTTCGCTAAATATTTGGATGAGATTAAAAAACCTGTCTGGATTCGTCATGTCCTTGTTCCGCAGAGGAGCGACGATGACGGAGCGCTTGGAAAACTCCGTGAATTCATTGACGGACTAAGTAATGTGGAAAAAGTCGAAGTCCTTCCGTATCATACGCTCGGAGCATATAAATGGAAAGAACTCGGATATGAGTATCCGTTGGAGGGGATTGATCCTCCGACAAAAGAGCGGATTGAAAATGCAAATAAAATACTGCGTACAGCGGAATGTAAGTAAAAACGAAAGTATCGGGATACAGAAGATGAATTTTGTATCCCGATACTTTTTGATACGCCTGAAAGAGTGGGCGTTTTATGTTGACTGTACTATTTGAGTGTGTGTGCCGCGAAAAAGAAACAGGAATGAAAACAGGCATACAATCGCTTCGGTGACAGGAACGGTAAGCCAGATCCCTGTCAATCCAAATAATGACGACAAAATCCATGCGGCAGGAATGATCAGTATAAAGCCTCTTAAAACAGAGATGACAAATGCAAGTTTTGGTTTGTCGCATGAACATAAAAATGCAGATGCTATAATGTTCACTCCGGCAAAAAATAAGTTGATAAAATAAATTCTCATGCCTCCGGAAGCGATAGTTGTCAACAGAGGATCATCCGCCTTGTTGAATGCTTCGGCGATAGGAACAGAAAAAAGACTGATCGTTATGTAGGAAACAAGCGAAAGGAGAAGGCTTGTGATCAGCGCATATTTTCGTATACTGTTTTGTACATGCTTTCCTTTTGCATCGGCATGTCTGCTGACGATAGGCTGTATGCCCTGCGCGATCCCTGTAAAAACAGAAGTGAGGACAAGGGCGATATTTGCAAGGATTCCGTAGGCGGCAACACCTGTATTTCCGTTCAACTTAAGGATCAGGAAATTGAATACGATAATAACGATTCCAGAGGAAAGCTCCAGTACAAGAGAGGAAACTCCCAGGAAACAAATATCAGCGGCGCGTTTTAATGACAGCCGTATTTTTGTAATATGAAACCGGTTGTTTTTCTTTATAAAATGGACAGACATGATGAGCATACTGATCACAGGAGCAGTTGCAGTCGCAGTGGCGGCTCCTGCCATTTCCATGCCAAGCGGATAGATAAAAATATAGTCCAGTACAATGTTGGCAAGACTTCCGATAAGCATTCCCGCCATAGAAAGTCTGGGAGCTCCGTCGTTTCTCACAAAACAAAGAAGAAGATTGTTTCCGAGAAAGAGCGGGGAGAAGAGAAGCAGTATGCGGATGTAGTCGGAGGCGTAACCGATCGTGTCGTGATCGGCGCCGAGTATGGCGGAAATCTCTTCTGAACAAAATGCTCCCGCAAAGGAGAAGAAAAGTGCGCAGAGAGCGGCCAAAAGCAGAGCATGTGTAAAAGCAGTGCGGTGTGTATCGCTGTCCGGGCGTGTCGATGAAAGCGAGTAGCGGGCGGCTCCGCCCATACCGATCATCAGACCGATCCCGTTCATAAGGTTGTATGCAGGGAGCGTCAGATTGAGCGCCGCGAGGGCGTCTGCGCCGATTCCCCTTGCAATGAAAAAAACGTCGGCCAGAATATAGCAGGAAAATCCGATCATGCCGAGGACGTTTGATGATACATATTTAAAAAAAGTATGGAAGATCGATTGTTCGTTTTGTCTTGCAGCGTTCATAAAAGTTCCTTCCGTAAAAAAGGCATCTGACGATGCATTTTCTCTGAAAATATTTCAAGAAAGAGTGCGAAGCCAAATGCGTTGAAATGTAAGCTTTCTATCAAAAGTCTATTTTGTATGGTCTTATTGTTTGCGACGCTATCGTACCATAGAACAAAGGGAAAATCAAATCTTTTTTAATTCCCCGATCAGGTGTATGATATAATAGATCGGCGCAAACGGAAATAGCGCCGGAAAATGAGCAAAACGGAAGCAGATGCGAAAGAAACAGATGCGATGAAAGCAGGCGCGAAAGAAACAGACAGAAGAATGACGGAAAGGGGTTTATAATATGAATAAGAAGGAAATATTAGAGATAAGAAAGCAGTTTACTCCGGCAAATTGTGCGATTACACGTATATGCGGGTGTTATGTAGATCATGAGAAAGAAAAGAAGATGGAATCAAAAGAAGCTTTTTTGTCATTGCCGGAAGAAGAGGCGTTTAAATATTTTGACATTTTTAAAAAGACGCTTTCCGGTACGGTCGGGAAAAATATATTGAATATGGAATTTCCGATCGATGCGGAGATGCCCGGGGGAACGCAGGAGTTTCTTTTGAAGCTTCGCAGCAGCAAGCTTCAGGATGATATGCTTTTGGAAGAGTTTTATGATAAAGTCATCGAGGCATACGACTGTGCCGAGAATTATTACATTATTTTGATCCATGCGATGTATGATGTTCCGGGAAAATCTTCCGACGGGATCGAAATGTTCGACGCGTCTGACGAAGTGTATGAATATTTGCTTATGAGTCTCTGCCCGGTGTCTTTGTCGAAAGCAGGATTGAGTTATAATGCGGAAAGCAACTGCATTCAGGATCGGATAAGAGACTGGATCGTAGATATGCCCGATAAAGGATTTTTGTTCCCTGCCTTTAATGACCGAAGCACGGATTTACATAGTATGCTATATTATACGAAGAAATCAGAAGATTTACAGCCCGGAATGATCGATCAGCTTTTCGGAACGAAGATGCCGATGTCTGCCGATACGCAGAAAGAAACGTTTAAAATGTTGATCGAAGACACGCTTGGTGAGGACGGAGATTATGAGACCGTCAGAAATATTCATGAAACGCTGAATCAGTTGATAGAAGAACATAAGGAAGAACCGGAACCGCTGGCGCTTGATCTGACAGATATGAAGAAAGTGTTTGAGCAAAGCGGTGTAGAGGCGGAAAAGATGGAAAGTTTCGACCGCAATTTCACGGAAAATGCAGGAGAAAAAACATCGCTTTTAGCATCTAATATTGCAGAGACGAGAAAGTTTCAGATTGAAACTCCGGACATCGTTATTAAGGTAAATCCGGAAAGAGCGGATCTCGTTGAGACGAGGATCATTGACGGACGCCGCTGTCTTGTGATACCGGTGGACGATCATATAGAAGTAAACGGAATCAATGTGCAGACGATCAAAATGAAAGAACGGGAAGAAAATCAGGAGACATATAATTAACCTACTAAATAAAATTAGTCAAAAAGTATGAAAAAAATGTGAAGTCAACATGTATATGTTGACTTTTTTGTGTTATATTACTAATATATTATTTAGTTATCTAACTAATAAATAAAAAGTAAGAGGGAGGCATAACATGTTTCAATGTGATATAAACGATGCTCCGGTGATCGGGATATTGGGAATTGTGTCGCACCGGGCGAAAGTTGCGGCAAAAGATATGTACAGTGTATTTGATCTAAACAGAAGTCAGGCAAGTATTTTACTTACGCTTCATCACTGTGAGTCTATGTCGCAGAAGGATCTGGCAAAGCAGTTGAATATTACCGCTCCGTCGATTACATCATCGATCCGTAAAATGGAACAGTTTGGATATATTGCAAGACAGACAGATCCTGCGGATCAGAGAGTTATGCGGTTGGCGCTTACAGAGAAAGGACGTTCGTGCATTCAATCTATAAAAGACGTGACGGATAAAATGGAGGAGATCCTGCTTAAAGGAATGAGCGTAGAAGAAAAAATATTGTTTCGCAGGCTTTTAGTTCATGTAAACAATAATATTGATCAATATGAAAGGAAAGAAAAGATATGAAAAACTTATTTAAGTATGCGTCCGAGCACTGGAAAGCGCTTCTTGCGATCGTGGCCATTTTGATCGTGCAGGCGTATTGTGATCTGTCTTTGCCTGCATATACTTCGGACATCGTCAATGTGGGAATCCAACAAGGCGGAGTTGAAGATCATATACCGGATGCGATTTCCGCGGAAGATATGGAGACACTTTTGCTTTTTACTTCTGAAAAAGACGGAAAAACTGTTTTGTCGGCATATGAAAAGGATGACAAAACATATGAAGAACAGGCTTATGTCTTAAAAGATACTGTAAAAGAAGATACGGATAGGACGGAAAAATTAAGCGGTATTCTGGCAGCGCCTATGATGATGGCGGCAGGATTTGAATCAGGAAGCGATATGACCGCAGATATCGAAGAACAGTTGAAAGCACAGCTTCCTCCGGAAATGATATCGGAAGATATGACGGTTTTGGATATTTTGAAAATGATGCCGCAGGAGCAGAAACAGGCATTTGTATCGGAGATAGAAAAAAAGACGGAAGAACTTCCTGATACGATCACAGAGCAGGCTGCCGTAAATTATGTAAAAGAAGCTTATGCAGATCTCGGTATCGATATGGATGAATTGCAGTTTCGCTATCTGTTTTCAACAGGAGCAAAAATGATCGGTCTTGCATTTCTCGGAATGGTGGCAAGCGTTCTTGTCGGATTTCTTGCATCCCGCGTCGGAGCGGCGGCAGGACGCGATCTAAGAGGAAGAGTGTTTAAGAAAGTCGTAGGATATTCAAGCAATGAGTTCGATCATTTTTCCACGGCGTCTTTGATCACGAGAAGTACAAACGATATCCAACAAGTACAGTTTATTATCGTGATGCTGCTTAGAATTGTACTTTATGCGCCGATTCTTGCGATCGGAGGCATTGTGCAGGTATTTCAGACAAATGTTTCAATGTCCTGGATCATCGGTCTGGCAGTTGTTTTGATCGCTTTAGTCGTTTTGGTTTTGTTTGCGGTTGCAATGCCGAAATTTAAGAGCCTGCAGAAATTAGTTGATAAAGTGAACCTTGTTATGAGAGAAATATTGACCGGACTTCCTGTGATCAGGGCGTTTAGTACAGAGAAGCATGAGGAAAAGCGGTTTGACAAAGCAAATATGGATCTGATGAAAACAAATCTGTTCGTAAATCGCGCGATGACGTTTATGATGCCGATCATGATGCTTATTATGAACGGGATCTCGGTTTTGATCATGTGGTCCGGTGCAAAAGGAATCAACGACGGACAGATGCAGGTCGGAGATATGATGGCGTTTATCCAGTATACGATGCAGATTATTATGGGATTCCTTATGATATGCATGTTGTCGGTTATGCTTCCAAGAGCGGCTGTTGCGGCAGATCGTGTGGATGAGGTTCTGTCCAGCAGGACGGTGATCCATGATCCGAAAACACCGAAAAAATTTGAAGAAAAACAAAAAGGTGTGCTCACATTCGACCATGTTTCTTTCAAATATCCGGGTGCGGATGAAAATGTTCTTGAAGATATTACATTTACGGCAAAACCGGGAGAAACGACAGCGATTATCGGAAGTACCGGAAGCGGAAAATCAACGCTTGTCAATCTGATCCCCCGTTTTTATGATGTGACGGACGGAAGTATCCGTTTGGATGGAACAGATATTCGTGAAGTGACACAGCATGATTTGAGAGATAAACTTGGGTATGTTCCTCAGAAAGGACTGTTGTTCTCAGGTGATATCGCATCGAATATTATGTTCGGGAATCCGGAAGGCGGCGGGCAGGAGATGAAAGAAGCTGCGCAGATAGCGCAGGCAACAGAGTTTATCGAAGCAAAGCCGAACAAATATGAAAGTCCTATTTCGCAGGGCGGATCGAATGTGTCCGGAGGCCAGAAACAGAGACTTTCAATCGCAAGGGCGATCGCAAAACGACCGGAAGTGTTTATTTTTGACGACAGTTTTTCGGCGCTTGACTTCAAGACAGACGTTGCTCTACGGAAAGCTTTGAAAAAGCGGACGAAAGAAAGTACGGTGCTGATCGTGGCACAGCGAATCAGTACGATTTTAAATGCAGAACAGATCATTGTACTTGATGATGGAAAGATTGCAGGAATCGGTACACATAAAGAGCTTCTTAGAAACTGTGAAGTTTACAAACAGATTGCGGCATCCCAGTTGTCTGAAAAAGAACTTCAAGATGGAATGCAAAGTGAAGACAGAAAAACGGAAGATATAAAAAGTGAAACGATAAAAACAGAAGAAAGAAAAGAAGCAATCAGTGCAAAAACAGCGGAACAGGAGGTGAGAAGCGATGTCTAGGCACGGAATGAAAGGTCCTCATGGAGGAATGCGAGGAGGAGCAAAAGCAAAGGATTTTAAAGGCTCGCTTAAAAAACTTGTAAAATATATGAGCGTATATAAAGTGCAGATGCTTTTTGTCGCTGTTTTCGCAGTATGCGGAACGGTATTTAACATTGTCGGACCGAAAATATTAGGTAAGGCTACAACAGAGATTTTTAACGGGCTTGTCAGTAAAGTATCGGGCGGATCGGGAATGGATTTCGGAAAAATCGGACAGATCCTTCTTATTACTCTCGGTCTGTATGTAGTCAGCGCGCTTTGTTCCTTTATTCAGGGAATGATTATGACCGGAATCTCACAGAAAACGACGTACCGATTGAGAAAAGATATTACGGAAAAGGTCAATCGGATGCCGATGGATTATTTTGATACGAAGCCTGTCGGAGAGGTGCTCTCCCGTGTGACAAATGATGTAGATACTCTCGGACAGAGTTTGAACCAAAGCGCGACGCAGCTTATTACTTCTGTGACGACTCTGATAGGAGTTCTCGTTATGATGCTTTCGATCAGTCCGCTTATGACGGTTGTGGCGCTGTTGATCCTGCCGATTTCCGTTGGCCTGATCTCATTCGTTATGAAACATTCGCAGAAATATTTCAGCGGACAGCAGGAATATCTCGGAAATGTAAACGGTCAGGTCGAGGAAGTGTACAGCGGACACAACGTGATCAAGGCATTTAACAAAGAAGACGATGTGATCCGTGAATTTGACCGGACAAATGATAAATTGTATGAATCTGCATGGAAATCCCAGTTTTTCTCTGGAATGATGATGCCGGTCATGCAGTTTGTAGGGAACTTAGGTTATGTAGGAGTAGCGATACTCGGAGGTTTTCTGGCGATTAAAAAGACAATAGAAGTCGGAGATATCCAGTCATTTATTCAGTATGTGAGAAACTTTACACAGCCGATCCAACAAGTTGCTCAGGTGACAAACATGCTTCAGCTTGCGGCGGCATCATCGGAGCGGGTGTTTGAATTCCTCGAAGAAAAGGAAGAAGATCAGACGGTTGAACACCCTGTTTCGGTAGAAGGACTTCACGGAAATGTACAGTTTGAAAATGTTCATTTCGGATACAATCCGGAAAAGATCATCATTAACGATTTCTCTGCAAATGTAAAAGAAGGTCAGAAAATCGCAATCGTCGGTCCTACAGGAGCCGGAAAAACAACGATGATCAAACTGCTCATGCGCTTTTATGATGTAAACAGCGGTTCGATCAAGATCGACGGCCATGACGTAAGAGACTTCAACAGAAGCGAACTAAGAGAAATGTTCGGAATGGTACTTCAAGATACATGGCTCTTCCACGGAACGATCATGGATAACATCCGTTACGGAAAACTCGACGCAACAGAGGAAGAAGTTATACAGGCAGCAAAAGCAGCACATGTTCACCGTTTCGTCCAGACACTTCCGGGAGGCTATCAGATGGAAATCAATGAAGAAGCAACAAACATCTCACAAGGACAAAAACAGCTTCTTACGATCGCAAGAGCAATACTTGCAGATCCGAAGATCCTCATTCTTGACGAAGCGACAAGTTCCGTCGATACAAGAACAGAAGTAAGAATCCAAAAAGCAATGGATAATTTGATGAAAGGCAGAACAAGTTTCGTTATCGCCCATAGATTATCGACAATCCGAGACGCAGATCTCATTCTCGTTATGAAAGACGGCGATATCATCGAACAAGGAACACACACACAACTCCTCGCCCAAAACGGCTTCTACGCCGAACTATACAATTCACAGTTTGAATCAACAGATCAGACCTGCGCATAAAAAAGAGGACTCCGCAGCGTAAGCTTGCTTACAAGGTGCGGAGTCCTCTTTTTTAAGCATAGGGCGGACGCCCGTCAGTGAGATGAAGAGCGAAGCGATGAAATCGAACTGGGGTCTGATCGGACGGAGAGAAAACATAACCTGCGCATAAAAAAGAAGTTCTCTGCTGAGCAAGCTTGCTTGCTTACAAGGTGCGGAGTCCTCTTTTTTAAGCATAGGGCGGACGCCCATCAGTGAGATGAAGAGTGAAGCGATGAAATCGAACTGGGGTCTGATCGGACGGTGGAGTTGAGTTCTGATCGGATGCAAATGATTTTTGTATGTGGTATGATGGGAGTTGAACTGCACTGAGTTTTTACAACCGAAGCTTGAGTGCAAGATCTTTCGCACATATAACACGAAAGAATACTAAAAAGGAAAGCAGTTTAAAGAACGAGTATTCTCAGGAACAGGTGAGGTGGCAACATGTTAAAAAAGAGTTTTTATTTTTTTATGTCAGTTGTAGAAACAGGAAGCTTTTCGCAGGCGGCGAAAAAGCACTATTTGTCGCAGGCTGCCATTAGCCAGCAGATTTCTAAACTGGAAGAAGAAGTCGGAGTTCGTTTATTTGACAGGAGTAAATACCGCCCTGAATTGACGGAAGCCGGTAAATATTATTATCAGAAGATCAAACAGTTATCTGAGGAATATGAGAAAATCGAGAAACAGACGCGTTATATTCAAAAAAAGAATTCGCAGAAAATAGTAGTGGGGATTACAGGTCCGTTTGAAAATAAATATCTTCCCCGTATTATCAATGAATATAAAGAAGGGCATGAAACGCATTTTGATGTTCGTGTTTATACATTTGAAGAGGGGAAAAAGCTGTTGGAGGCAGGAGATATTGATATTGCTTTTGGTCTGTCATCAGAGTTTTCTGTAAACCCGGATATTTCTTATGAAACGATTCATCAGTCGGAAACGTGTATTGTATGCAGCAGAAAAAACAGATTAAGTCAGTATAAAAGCATCAACCCCATTTTAGTAAAAGACGAGCCGATGATCACGTTATCTTCGCAGATGGGCAGAAAGTTTTATGATGATTTTATGAAGGCGTTTATATTGGATGGGTTTGAACCGAATATTGTAAAAGAAGTGAATTCTCTTTCGGAGTATTTTATATCTATAAAACTGGATGAAGGAATAGGATATACAGGCAGAGAGGTTGTGCCGGAAGAGGAAGATCTGTGCACTGTAAAAATAGTAGGAAGTCATCATCATGCAGATTTTGCGGTGGCTTATTTAAAAGAAAATAAAAAACAAAGTGTTGTTCAGTTTTATGAATATATTGTAGCATATTTTAAAGATTATAAGAAAAACTTATAGTCTTTATAGAAAAGCAGGTAGTTTCTTTTTGCTTGTTAAAATATTATCATTACAGTATGAAAAGCAAAGGAGAAATGAAACGATGGGTAAATTATTATTGACAGGTGTTGACGGAAATTTAGGTGAAACTGCCGCTGAAATTTTGCTTACTTTAGAACCGAAAGAGAATCTGATCTTTTGTGGTTATAGTGAAGAGGCGCTCAAAAAATATGCAGATATGGGAGTCGAGACTCGTCAGACAAACTTTAACAACGCAGATGGATTGGCGGAGGCATTCAAAGGAGCAGATGCGCTGGCTCTTATTTCGATGCCGTTTGTAGGAGCGAAAAGGCAGAAAGCTCATAAAAATGCGATAGATGCGGCAAAAGCGGCAGGAGTAAAACAGATTATTTATACTTCGTTAGTGAATGCAGACGATGAGACAAATCCTAGTGTTGAAAAGAAAGACCACATTTATACAGAAAATTATATAAAAGAGGTCGGCTTAGATTATCAGTTTATGAGAAATTCACAGTATGCAGAGGCGATGGTCACAAATTACTTTACTTATGTAAAAATGGGAACTCCGCTTACAAATTCACAAGGTGATGGATTAATGGCTTATATTTCAAGAAAAGACTGTGCGAAAGCTGTAGCGTACGCGCTTCACAGATCAGGTGAGTTTACACAGAAAGTCTGGGATATTAACGGACCGGAGCTGATGACGATTACTCAGTTTATTGAGATTGGAAATGAATCCACAGGAAACAATCTGACGTTCCAGAATGTAACGGATGAAGAAAATTATCAGATATGGGATGCTATGGGAGTGCCAAGAACGACGGACGGCGTATTCCTGGAAGACAGTGAAGCTCCGTTTTCAAGCGATGGAATGGTGACGTTTGCGCAGGCGATCAGAGAAGGAAAAATGGATATCTTTACTGATGATTTCAAAAAACTGACAGGGGATGATCCAATCACCGTGAAATATATGTTCGATCATAACGAAGATTTTCAGATCGGTGCAAGACATTCAAAAGATGATTAAATACTTTTGAAAGGAACATCGGAAAATGAATGAACAGAAAATGAACTACGAACATGTTTTAAGTCCTATCAAAATCGGCCCCATGACATTGAAAAACAGAGTTTCTTTCACTCCTGTATGGCCGTCCTTTGCGACGGCGGACGGTCATGTAAACCGTGAATTGATTGAATGGGTAAGGGATATCGTAAAAGGCGGAGCGGCATGTATTAATATCGGATGTGGCTGCGTCAATCGAAATCTCCCTCCATTTGTCACTCATCTGCTGCGAATGAGCGAAGAAAGTGTCGTAAATGAAATGACGATCTTATCAGATCTTGTCCATATGTATCAGTGCAAGATCGGAATAGAACTTTTTGCCATTAATATGTATGGCGGAAACTTCGCAGACAGAGATCACAACGGCGATAAGCCGGCGGTAGAGCTTGACCCTACTTATATGACGAAAGAACAGATCAAGGAATATATTGAAGATTTTGCGTTGGCGGCAGAGCGCGCGGTAAGATGCGGAGTTGACAGTCTTGTGATCCATGGAGCTCACGGGCAGCTTCCGGGATGCTTTTTGAACAAGAGGATCAATGAAAGAACAGATGAATATGGCGCGGATACGATTGAAAATGCATCAAGATTTACGGTGGAACTGCTCGCTGCGGTTCGTGAGAAGATCAAAGATCGTCTGGCTATCGAATATCGGATCAATGCAAATGATATGATCGAGGGTTCGCCTTCCCTGGATGAAGTTATCGCATTTGTAAAACGGATTGAGCCGTATATCGATCTTCTTCATGTATCCAGAGGGATGCATTCCGAGCAAAAACTTGCTCCTTATATGAATCAGCCGATCTATTACGATCATGGAATCAACATCGAAGACGCGGCAAAAATCAGGAAAGAGATTTCTGTTCCGGTGACGGTAGTCGGGTCGGTTACATTAGAGCAGGCGGAACAGTATATTGCGGAAGGAAAGGCCGATATGGTTTCTATGGCGCGAGGACTGATGGCAGATCCGATGGTGGTTAAGAACGCCAAAAGCGGATGCCCTGAGAATACAAGACCATGCGTCAGATGCAATTATTGTATTAACCGGACGCATTATGATCTTGCTCCGGTGAGGTGTTCTGTAAACGCAGAACTTGGGATGGAAACATTGTATATGAATCTGGGGAACACTTTGCCTAAGAGGATTGCCGTGATAGGCGGAGGACCTGCGGGAATCGAGGCGGCGAGAACGGCGGCGCAAAGAGGGCATACAGTAGATCTTTATGAAAAAGAAGATCATTTAGGCGGAGTCCTCACAATGGCAGGCGCTCCGAAATTCAAGCAAGATATCAAAAAATATGTAGAATGGACGATTCATTCTATTTCCGGTCAAGAGAGGGTTTCTGTTCATTTGAACAGTGAAGTTCGGGCGGAAGATCTGAAGGGAAAAGACTATGACGCGGTGATCGTGGCAGTCGGAGCAGAGCCTGTTATTCCGAAGTTTGCGAAAGGCAGAGAGGATGTCGTATGGGTCGGAGATGTGGAGCTTGGGAAAGTTTCTGCAAAGAAGCAAGTTGTGATCGTAGGCGCAGGACTTACCGGATGCGAAGCAGCGCTGTCTTTGGCAAAAGCGGGAAAAGAAGTTACTTTGGTTGACATGATCGATGTCTGTGATTTTGGAAGAGGAGGCGCCAAATTTAATCAAATTGCCCTGCGCGGACTGTTGGAAGCAGAACAGGTCAAGATGATCGGCGGTGTCAAAATGAACATTGAGGGCGACCGCATCGTATTTGTAAAAAATGAAAAAACGATAGAACTTTCATATGAACAGATCATCCTTTCGCTGGGGGTAAAAGCAAATGAAGAGAAAGTACAGGCATTTGCGGATGCGGGGAGAGAAGTTGTTTTCGTCGGAGACTGTAATACGAAAATAGGAACATTATATCATGCGGTTCATACCGCTCATGAAGCGGCGTCTGTTTTATAAATGTAAATATACGAAAGAAGATTCAAAAAGAGTGCTTTGTACTGCAACACGGTACAGGGCATTCTTTTTTTACAATCTTGTCGTCGAAAAATTTATGAAACTGTGGTAGAATAAAAAATGATTTGGAAAAATGTAAGAGAACGGAAAGGACTCTATATGGGATTAACACATTTTGACGAAAACGGAAAAGCGGTCATGGTCGATGTGACCGACAAAAAAGAGACGGCACGAGAGGCTGTGGCAGAAGGGAAGATTCTTGTAAACCGGGATGTTTTTCAGGCTGTGAAAGCAGGGACAGTCGGTAAAGGCGACGTTTTGGCTGTTGCGGCAACGGCGGGTATTGCAGGGGCGAAGCGGACCTCAGATCTGATTCCTATGTGTCATATATTGCCGCTTACGAATTGTAAGGTGGATTTTCGTATGAATGAGAAAGAATGTGCGATCTTCTGTACCTGTACAGTGAAAGTGACAGGAAAGACCGGAGTTGAGATGGAGGCTTTGACAGGAGTGAGCGCCGCGCTTCTTACGATTTACGATATGTGTAAAGCATTGGATAAGAAGATGGAGATTACCGATATCCGTCTTTTGAAAAAGACCGGAGGCAAAAGCGGAGATATATGGAACGATTTTGACCGGTGTGCCGGACTTGTCGGTGAAAATCTGTCGGCAGAAAACAGATCTGCGGGAAATGCAGAGGCAGAAGATGTGGAGAACGTGTGCCGCAAAAAAGAGAAACGGACGCGCAGATGGAAAGCTGCGGTCGTTACGATGAGTGATAAAGGATTTGCGGGAGAACGAGAAGATAAGAGCGGCCCGTTGATCTGTGAGATGATCGCGGATCAGGGATACGATGTTGTGAGAACGGAACTTCTCCCGGATGAGCAAAAAGAAATTGAAAAGTGTCTATGTACACTTTGTGATGATGAAAAGGTTGATATCGTATTTACGACAGGAGGTACAGGGTTTTCTTTGCGTGATTGTACTCCTGAGGCTACAATGGCAGTTGCACATCGGAATGTTCCGGGGATCGCAGAGGCGATGAGAGCAGCTTCGGCGGAAGTGACGCCGAGGGCAATGTTGAGCAGAGCTGTTTCCGCGATCCGAAATCATACGTTGATCGTGAATCTTCCGGGCAGTCCGAAAGCGGTAAAAGAAAATCTGGAAGCAGTTCTTCCGGTAGTGGAACATGGACTTGAAATATTGACAGGACAGGCGGGAGAGTGCGGACGATGAACGATCAGTACGGCAGGCGGATTGATTACATGCGGGTATCCGTAACAGACAGGTGTAATCTGCGGTGTGTTTATTGTATGCCGGGAGAGGGCTTTTCCTTTCTTCCGCATGAAGACATCCTTTCTTTTGAAGAGATTGAAAGAGTGTGCAGGATTGGGGTAAGACTTGGCATTACGAAAATCAAGCTGACAGGCGGAGAGCCGCTTGTGCGGCGGGGAATACCGGATCTTGTCGGGAAGTTAAAGGGTATTCCGGGTATAGATGAAGTGACGTTGACAACAAACGGGATATTATTAAAAGAACAAATAAACGAATTAGTTTCAAACGGGCTTGCTTCTGTTAATATAAGCATTGATACGCTTGACGAAAGACGTTATTTTCGGATGACGCGGGGCGGTGATATAAAAAAGGCGTTGGAAGGCATGGAATCTGCGTTAAAATATCCTGATCTGAAAGTGAAAGTAAATTGTGTGCCTTTCTGTGAAGAAGATTGCATTTCTCTTGCGCTTTTGGCGAAAAAAAGGAAAATAGATGTCAGATTCATTGAGATGATGCCTATTGGAAATGGGAAAAATTTCAACGGAAAAATGTCTGAAGAAATATATAAATTGCTTCACAACGAATTCGGCGATTATGAAATATATAAAAAAAGAGTAGGAAACGGACCGGCAGAGTATATTCGTTTTCATAATTTTGATGGGAGAATCGGATTTATCAGCGCCCTTTCGCATAAATTTTGTTATAAATGTAATCGGATCAGACTCACTTCGGAAGGATTTTTAAAGCCGTGTCTGCAATACGGAAACGGCACAGACGTTCGGGAAATGTTAAGAAACGGGGCGGATGACAGTTTGATCGAGGAGAAGATGAGAGAAGCGGTGTTTTTTAAACCTGACGGTCATGAGTTCGGAAGATCTGGAAAAGGCGAAGAAATCGAAACAAAAAAGATGTCTCAGATCGGCGGTTGACAGGAAAAAGAAATCAGAACAAAAAATCAGAGCAATAAGATAAAGAAGATAAAACAAAGATAGCGGGGAGTGTGAGAAAAATGTCAGAAAAAGCAGAAAGCGGAACAGTGCTCGCAGTCTGTGTAAGCAGAGAAAAAGGAACGCAGAAGCAAAATGTGGGCAGCGCACATTTTATAGAAGATTTTGGGATAGAAGGCGACGCTCATGCCGGAAAATGGCATCGGCAGGTGAGTCTTCTTTCTCATGATAAGATCGAAGCGTTTCGGGCAAAAGGAGCAGAAGTGACCGACGGCGCTTTCGGAGAGAATCTTGTAGTAACAAACTTGGATTTTCGCTCTTTTCCGGTCGGAACACGGCTTATATGCCGCGATGTGATCTTAGAGATGACGCAGATCGGAAAAGAGTGTCATCACGGGTGTCTTATTTTTCAGAAGATGGGAGAGTGCATTATGCCGAGAGAAGGTGTTTTTGCAAAAGTGATCCGAGGCGGAGAGATCAAAATCGGAGATATTATGTTCGCAGAGAGAGCGGAAAGTTTCAAGTAAGCGGTCATTTAAAGGATGAGAAGGGGCGGGAGTGAAGAAGCGCGTATATAGATGAATCGGAAAGAAAGAGGCGTATCTATGGACAGATTCAAAAAGAAGACAGATGAAAACGGGGAGAGGACGAGTCTGAAAATAAAAATCAGTATGAGAAAAACGGCAAAGATGATTGCGGTTGTAAGCTGTACGATTCTTATGCTGGCAGCCTGTTCTCCGAAAAAAGAGGTGATTTCGCAGTCTGTAACAGGAAATGAGGATAAAACATACGATTCGGGAGAGTGGATTGTTCAGAAGAACGGTTCTCTCATACAAAATGCAGGCGGCAATCAGGACGGGGAAAAGAAGCGATACTGTTTTCAAGATGTGGAAGAGAACCGTTATGAAGCGCCGCTGCTTTCGGATGTTCCGAAATGTACTTACGATTTTTCCGATTTAAAGACAGATGAGCAGACAGGTTATAAAAGCTATCAGGACCCGGAAACAGGTGCAAAGGCAAAACTTGGGATCGACGTATCTGAATTTCAAGGAGAAGTGATCGACTGGAAGCAGGTGAAAGAATCCGGTGTCGAATTTGTTATGGTTCGTCTCGGGTATCGGGCTTACGGAGAGAGCGGCTCTCTTGTATTGGATGCGATGTACGAGCAAAACGTGAAGAACGCTCTGGAAGCAGGGCTGCAGGTAGGCGTGTATTTTTTTTCACAGGCAGTTTCTCCGGCTGAGGCAGTGGAGGAAGCGGAATTTGTGCTTGAGCATTTGAAGCATTATAATATTACGGGTCCTGTTGTTTTTGATACAGAAGAGATCAAGTGGGACAGCGCGAGAACAGATGGAAATACGCGGCAGGATTTTACGAATTATTGCAAAGTGTTTTGTGATACGATCGAACATGCGGGATACGATCCGATGATTTACGCAAATTTAAAATGGATGACTTTTACGCTTGATATGGAGCAGCTTACAGAGTATGATTTCTGGTATGCGGATTATCATGAGACGCCGCAGTGTCCGTATGAATATAAAATATGGCAGTACAGTGAAACGGGCGCAGTTCCCGGTATCACGGGAAATGTAGATTTGAATTTATGGTTTCAGGAGGATTAAAAAATGAAATGGAATAAATTTCGGTTAAAGACGACGACGGAAGCAGAAGATATTGTAAGCAGTATGCTTATGGATCTCGGAATTCAGGGAGTGGAGATCGAGGATAAAATTCCTCTTACTCAGTCGGACAAGGAGCAGATGTTTGTAGATATCCTTCCGCAGACAGAAGCGGATGACGGCGTGGCGTATCTGAGTTTTTACTTGGAACCGGAAGAAGACAAAGAGAAGATCCTGTCGGATGTAAGAAAAGAACTGGAGGAAATGTCGGCTTATGTAAACGTCGGAGAGTGTCTGATCGAAGAGTCGGAAACGGAAGATGTGGACTGGGTGAACAACTGGAAGCAGTATTTTCACCAGTTTTATGTAGACGATGTTTTGATCATTCCGTCATGGGAAGAGGTAAAGCCGGAAGACGAAGATAAAATGATCATCCATATCGATCCGGGTACGGCGTTCGGAACGGGAATGCATGAGACAACTCAGCTTTGCATCCGCCAGATCCGCAAATATGTAACGGAGAATACGAAGATTCTTGACGTAGGGTGCGGAAGCGGGATCCTCGGGATGCTTGCGTTGAAATTCGGTGCAAAATATTCGGTCGGAACAGACTTAGATCCTTGTGCTATCGATGCAACTCATGAAAATATGGAAGTGAACGGAATCTCAAAAGACCGTTATGAGGTGATGATCGGAAACATTATCGATGACAAAGAAGTACAGGATAAAGTCGGATATGAGTGTTATGACATTGTTGCGGCCAATATTTTAGCGGACGTTCTTGTAGCGCTGACTCCGGTTGTCGTGAATCAGATAAAAAAGGGCGGAATCTATATTACAAGCGGTATTATCGATGATAAAGAAGAAACGGTTGTGGAAGCTGTGAAAAAAGCAGGTCTGGAAGTGCTTGACATTACATATCAAGGCGAGTGGGTCTGTGTGACAGCCCGAAAAAATTAAAACGGTAAGGAGAAGAGGAATGCAGCAGTTTTTTGCAGAGCCGTCATGGATCACAGAAAGTGAAATTTTGATCAGGGGCGCGGATCTCAACCATATGAAAAATGTACTTCGCATGAAAGTGGGAGAAGATGTAAGGATCAATGACGGTCAGGGGACGACTTATCTTTGCTGCCTGAATCGGTATGAGAAAGATCAGGCAGTGCTCGATGTGTTCCGAAAGCTGGATACCGAGACGGAACTTCCATCGGAAATTATTTTGTTTCAGGGACTTCCGAAAGGCGATAAGATGGAATGGATCGTACAAAAGTCGGTAGAACTGGGCGCTCACAAAATCGTTCCGTTTTCGGCAAAACGTTCGGTCGTAAAGTTAGATGAGAAGAAAGCGGTGAAAAAGCAGGAACGCTGGCAGCTAATCGCAAAAGGAGCGGCAGAGCAGTCGGGAAGAGGCGTGATTCCGGAAGTTTGCGGAGTATGTTCTTTTACGGAAGCATTAGAACAGGCAGAAAGTCTTGACGTCGTTCTTATCCCGTATGAACTGGAAGAAGGTATGGCCGAGACTGTGAGAGTGATCGAACAAATAGAACCGGGACAGTCGGTCGGAATATTTATCGGTCCTGAAGGAGGTTTTGAAGAAGCGGAAGTGCTCAGGGCAAAAGAGAAAGGGGCGCGGCCGGTCACGCTTGGAAAGCGGATTTTAAGGACAGAGACTGCGGGTCTTACGACACTTTCGATCTTGATGTATCATATAGAAAGCCGCGCTGTGTCACCGAAAAGAGAAGAGTCATAATTTAATAGTAAGAAATCAGTAAAGGAAAGGAATCATGGAAGTTTATCTTGATAATTCAGCTACAACGATGTGTTATCCGGAAGTGGGAGAGCTTGTCTATCATATCATGTGTCGGGATTACGGGAATCCGTCGGCAATGTATCGGAAGGGAATGGAAGCTGAAAGATATATAAAAGAAGCAAAAGAAACGATTTCCAAGCTTTTAAAAGTAAATGCTAAAGAAATTATTTTCACCTCCGGAGGTACGGAAAGTGATAATCAGGCGCTGATAGGATGTGCGCGGGCCAATCGAAGGAACGGAAATCATCTGATCACTTCTTGTGTGGAACATCCTGCCATTTTGAATACAATGCATTATCTGGAAGAGGAAGAAGGATTTCGCGTCACGTATCTTCCTGTTGACGAATGCGGAAGAATTCGGCTTGACGCGCTGAAAGAAGCGCTTTGTCCGGAGACGATCCTTGTATCGGTCATGTATGTCAATAACGAGATCGGAACGGTACAGCCCGTTGCTGAGGCAGCCCGGATCGTGAAGCAGTATAAACAGTCAATCTTATTTCATACGGATGCGGTTCAAGGATTCGGAAAGTATAAGATCTATCCGAAAAGACTTGGAGTCGATATGCTTTCGGCCAGCGGACATAAGATTCACGGACCGAAAGGGGCGGGATTTCTTTATGTGGACAGCCGTGTGAAGATAAAACCGATCATTTTCGGAGGCGGTCAGCAAAAAGATATGCGCTCAGGAACGGAAAACGTACCTGGAATCGCAGGATTGGCATTGGCGTCAAAAATGATCTATCAGGATCTTGAGCTGAAAACGGAGCATATGCGGGAACTGAAAACGCATTTTATAGACTGTATTTCACAGATTGGCAATGTGAAAGTGCATGGACTTACAGATGAAGGAAGCGCTCCGCACATTGTCAGCGCGGGATTTGCCGGAGTGAGGAGCGAAGTCCTGCTCCATACGCTGGAAGATCGTGGAATCTGTGTGTCGGCAGGCTCGGCATGTGCATCTAATCATCCGGCGATAAGCGGTGTTCTTCAGGCGATAGGAACGCCGAGAGAATATCTTGATTCGACGCTGCGGTTCAGTTTGTCGGAGTTTACGACAAAAGAAGAAATTGACTATACGTTGGAAACACTATATAATTGTATTCCGATGCTTCGGAAATATACACGGCGCTGATTTCACATGACAGAAAGATATGGCGCAAAGAAGGAGAAGAAGATGGAGTTTCATTCATTTTTGATTAAATATGGAGAAATAGGGATCAAGGGAAAGAATCGTTATATATTTGAAGATGCGCTTGTGCGTCAGATCAGGTATGCTCTTCAGAGCGTAGACGGAGAATTCCTTGTTCATAAATGTCACGGAAGAGTCTATGTGGACTGCGAGGGTGAATATGATTATGAGGAGACGGTTGAAAGTCTCAAAAAAGTATTCGGCATTGTAGGGATCTGTCCGGTTGTCCGCAAAGAAGTGAAAGATCCGGAAGGATTGAAAAAAGACGTGACTGCTTATGTAGGCGAGATGTATCCTCAGGCAGACAAGACGTTTAAAGTAGAAGCGCGACGCGCGAATAAACGCTATCCGATGAATTCGATGGAATTAAACTGTGCGCTTGGCGAGGCGGTTCTTGATGCATATCCTGAGATGAAAGTTGATGTGCACGATCCGGAAGTACGTCTGAATGTAGAGATAAGAGAAGAAGTTTATATTTATTCCGAGATCATTCCGGGTCCGGGAGGAATGCCTGTCGGAACAAACGGCAGTGCGATGCTTCTGCTGTCGGGAGGGATCGACAGTCCGGTAGCCGGTTATATGGTTGCGAAACGCGGCGTTGAGCTGGAGGCGGTTTATTTTCACGCACCGCCGTATACAAGTGAGAGAGCGAAAGAAAAAGTGATAGATCTTGCAAGACTCGTATCTGCTTATTCAGGTCCGATCAAGCTTCACATTGTTAATTTTACCGATATTCAGCTTGCCATTTATGAAAAATGTCCGCACGATGAGCTGACGATCATCATGCGTCGGTATATGATGCGGATCGCAGAACATTTTGCGAAGAAAAACGGCTGTCTCGGTCTTGTTACGGGAGAGAGCATCGGACAGGTGGCGAGTCAGACGATGCAGAGTCTTGCGGCGACAAACGCTGTCTGCACACTGCCGGTATACCGTCCGCTTATCGGATTTGATAAGAAAGAGATTGTGGAAATATCTGAAAAGATCGACACATACGAAGTTTCAATCCAGCCGTTTGAAGACTGCTGCACGATTTTCGTGGCAAAGCATCCGGTGACAAAGCCGAATGTAGAAAGAATCGAAAAGTCGGAGATCAATCTGGCAGATTGTATCGATGATCTGATGAAGACGGCGCTTGAAACTGCAGAAGTGATCACCGTAGGGGCATAGAATCACCGAAAGTGCCAAAAGGCATGTTCAGGGATTGTAAGCGGCTGCCGAAGTTTTGGTATATCCCGGGCTTTGGCTCGTCGCCATTACAAAAAAGCTGTCTCAAAAGAGACAGCTTTTTGCATTGTGCATTTACGCATAAATATGTTTGACTGTTATTATTTGATGATATACGGGTCAAGTGCAGCGAGGATTGCATCAACGTCGCCGTCTGCGTGAATGTTAAGATCAATCGGTTTGGAGAGATCAAGACTGAAAATTCCCATAATGGATTTGGCGTCTATAACGTATCTTCCAGATACTAAATCGAAGTCGTTGTCGTATTTTGTGATCTCATTTACGAAAGATTTTACTTTGTCGATTGAATTTAATGAAATCTGTACAGTTTTCATTTTGCTACCTCCTTGAAATATGTGATAAAATAGGGTCAAAACCCTATGAATATTCTACGGGATAGGGAACTAAAAGTCAAGGAACAATGATAGAAAGAATAGGAAAAAGAGGTAAACTTATGAAAAAAGCGGCACTTCATAATCTTGGATGTAAAGTAAACGCATATGAGACGGAAGCAATGCAGGAAATGCTTGAACAGGCAGGTTATGAGATCGTTCCCTTTAAAGAAGGGGCGGATGTTTATATTATCAATACATGCACGGTGACAAATATAGCAGACAGGAAATCTCGGCAGATGCTGCACCGAGCAAGAAAATTAAACCCGGACGCGGTCGTTGTGGCGGCGGGGTGTTATGTACAGGCGCAGGAGGGTAAGGAGATCGATCCGTGTATTGATATTGTGATCGGAAATAATCATAAAAAAGATCTGCCGGAATTATTGAAACAATATGAAATGGAAAAAAGCGGTCATACAGAATATGCGATGGAAGATATCAACCGTACGAAAGAGTATGAAGAACTGCATTTGACAAAACCGGGAGATCATACGAGAGCGTATATTAAAGTGCAGGACGGATGTAATCAATTTTGTACGTATTGTATCATCCCTTATGCGAGGGGCAGAGTGCGGAGCAGGCAGACAAAGGACGTGCTGGAAGAAGTGAGAGATCTTGCCGGAAACGGATATAAAGAAGTTGTTCTTACGGGAATCCATCTGAGTTCTTACGGTATCGATTTTGACGGGCAGAGACATCTGCTTGACCTTATAAAAGAAGTACACAAAGTCGAAGGGATCGAACGGATCCGTCTCGGTTCTCTTGAGCCGGGGATTATTACGGAAGAGTTTGCAAAAGAGCTTTCCGAGATGCCGAAAGTGTGTCCGCATTTTCATCTTTCTCTTCAAAGCGGATGTGACGCGACGCTGAAGCGGATGAACAGAAAGTATACAAGCGGAGAATATTATGACAGGTGTCAGATATTGAGAAAATATTTTGATCATCCGGCTCTTACGACAGATGTGATCGTCGGATTTCCGGGGGAGACAGAGGAAGAGTTTGAAGCTTCCTATGCGTTTGTCGACCGGGTTGATTTTTATGAAACGCATATTTTCAAATACTCGAAGAGAGAAGGGACAAAAGCGGCAGTGATGGACGGCCAGATTGATGAGAAGATCAAAGGGGAAAGAAGCGCCCGTATGATCGCCCTCGGCGAACGGAAGAAAAAGGCATACGAGGACAGCTTTATCGGAAAAGAAGTGGAAGTTCTTTTTGAAGAACGCGCGCAGATCGAGGGAAAGGCTGTTATGACAGGACATACAAAAGAGTATATGAAAATTGCACTAGAAACCGAAAAAAATATTTCTAATTGTATCGTAAAAGTGAGAATTGAAAATCATTCACAAATTATACGTTGAATTTTGAATGGGAGTATATTAGAATTGTAGGTAGTGATTTCGGAGTTTCCGAAAATGAAAAATGAGGAATAGAATTCTTATACAAAAAGACAGAAGGTAAGGAGGAACAGCAAGATGAGTGATCTCAGCAATACACAATTCTTTCAGGTAGAACCGGGACCGCAGATTTCGGCCGGAGACATTTTGGAGATCGTGTTTAAGGCGCTGAAAGAAAAGGGATATAATCCGGTGAATCAGATCGTCGGATATATCATGTCGGGAGATCCGACATATGTTACAAGTTTTAACGGAGCGAGAAGCCTGATCATGAAAGTAGAGAGAGATGAGTTGGTCGAGGAGCTGTTAAAAGCGTATATCGAACATCATTCGTGGGAATAATCAGATATGAGAATTATGGGACTTGATTATGGGTCGAAAACGGTAGGCGTTGCGATCAGCGACGCTCTTCGTCTTACGGCTCAGGCAGTGGAGACGATCGAGAGAAAAGAAGAAAATAAACTTCGGCGGACTTGCGCGAGGATAGAGGAACTGATCAAAAAGTATGATGTGGAGAAGATCGTCCTCGGCTTTCCGAAACATATGAATAACGATATCGGAGAGCGTGCGCAGCAGTCTATGGAATTCGGAGAGATGCTCAAACGCAGAACCGGGTTAGAGGTCATTTTGTGGGATGAGAGACTGACGACCGTAGAGGCAGAACGTACTCTGATCGAGAGCAACGTGCGCCGTGAAAACAGAAAGAAACATATAGATCAGATCGCCGCAGTGTTTATTTTGCAGGGTTATCTTGATCTGATGCATATGAAAAAACAGGCAGAATGAATGAAGTCTGTCATTTTTGTATAGGCAATGAGCCAAAGTCCGGGATATGCTAAGACCTTGGCGGCTGCTTACAATCCCGGGATGTGTCTTTTGGCGCTTTCGGTGATTTTGTGCAGGATATCAGGATAGAAAAATAAAAGATGTAAGGGGTTCGGATATGGAAAAAGTAAAGTTTGCATTTGCGGATGGAAACGGTGAGGACGAATTTTTTATACTTGAAGAAACAAAGATCAACGGGAGCGCGTATATTCTTGTTGCGGAGTCGGAGGATGACGATGCGGAATGTCTGATATTAAAAGACGTTCGTGATGAAGAATCAGGCGAGAGCGTTTATGAGATCGTTGAAAATGAGAAAGAGTTACAGGCGGTCTCCAAGGTGTTTGAGGAACTTCTTGAAGATGTCAGTATTGAACTCTGATCTAAGAAGAAAATTACATTGTATGCTATGGGAACTTCTGAGAGTTTCCACGGGAAATCGGACAGTGATATATAAGATATGACAGTATGGCAAAATGCGTGAAATCGCAGTGAAAAATGTCTTTTGGATGTTTCGGGTGAGGATAGAATGAAAAAGAACAGGACAGAAGAACTGCTCAAAGAAAAATTAAGAGAAAAAGGGTTGAAAGTTACGAATCAGAGAATTTTGATCCTTTCTGTCTTGGAGCAGAATAAAGGCAGGCATTTGACTGCGGAAGATATTTATGAGCTGGTGACGCAGGAGCATCCGGAAATCGGACTTGCAACTGTGTACCGTACGATCCAGCTTTTATGGGATATGCAGCTCATAGACAAGATTAATTTGGATGAGGGATGTGTGCGTTACGAGATCGGACATCTGCTGGACGGCGGATCGAAACATAACCACCATCATCTTATATGCAGAACTTGCAATAAAATCATTCCTTTCGATGATGACCTTCTGGAAGAAGCGGAACGTCACATTGAACGTACGATTGGATTTCATGTTCTTGATCATGAAGTAAAGTTTTACGGAATATGCAGAGAATGCATGAAAAAGGGGAAATAGTGGAGGTGTTTATTTTTTGAAAAAACAGAATAACGGAAAATTGCGTATCATACCGCTTGGAGGATTAGAGCAGATCGGTATGAATATTACTGCCTTTGAGTATGAAGACAGTATTGTTGTCGTGGACTGCGGTCTGGCATTCCCGGAGGATGATATGCTTGGGATCGATCTTGTGATCCCTGATGTAACATACTTGAAAGACAATGCATCGAAAGTGAAAGGGTTTGTTATCACACATGGTCACGAGGATCACATCGGCGCGCTTCCGTATGTGCTCAAAGAGATCAATCTGCCGATCTATACGACGAAACTTACGATGGGCATTATTGAAAACAAACTAAAGGAGCATAATCTTCTTCGGACGACGAAGCGAAAAGTTGTCCGCCACGGACAGTCGATCAATCTTGGAAAATTCAGGATTGAATTTATTAAAACGAACCACAGTATTCAGGATGCGTCTGCCCTTGCGATCTATTCGCCTGCCGGTGTCGTAATCCATACAGGAGATTTTAAAGTCGATTATACGCCGGTGTTCGGAGATGCGATCGATCTACAGCGGTTTGCGGAGATCGGAAAAAAGGGTGTGCTTGCTCTGATGTCAGACAGTACGAATGCGGAGCGGCGAGGATTTACCCAGTCGGAAAAGACGGTCGGTATTACGTTTGATCATATTTTTGCGGAACATCAGAATACAAGGCTGATCATCGCTACGTTTGCTTCTAACGTGGATCGTGTGCAGCAGATTATCAATTCGGCATATAAGTATGGAAGAAAAGTAGTTGTGGAAGGGCGCAGCATGGTGAATATCATTGCGACAGCGTCAGAATTGGGATATTTGGATGTGCCGGAAAACACATTGATCGAGATCGATCAGATGAAGAATTATCCGCCGGAGAAAATGGTTCTTATCACAACCGGAAGTCAGGGAGAGTCTATGGCGGCTCTGTCGAGAATGGCGGCGGACGTGCACAGAAAAGTGACGATACAGCCAAACGATACGATTATCTTCAGTTCTAATCCGATTCCGGGAAATGAGAAGTCTGTTTCCCGTGTGATCAACGAACTTTCTTCCAAAGGGGCGGAAGTTATTTTCCAGGATGCCCATGTATCGGGACATGCCTGTCAGGAAGAACTGAAATTGATCTATTCTCTTGTGAAGCCGAAATATGCCATTCCGGTCCACGGAGAATACCGTCATTTGAAAGCAAATGCGGAAGTGGCAAAATCACTTGGAATTCCGAAGGAAAATGTATTTATCATTCAGTCCGGAGATGTGCTGGAACTGTGCGATGACAGTGCGGAAGTAGTAGATAAAGTACACACGGGAGCGATTCTTGTAGACGGACTCGGGGTAGGAGACGTAGGAAACATCGTGCTTCGGGACAGACAGCATTTGGCAGAGGACGGTATTATCATTGTTGTGCTTACGCTTGAGAGAAGAACGAACCGCCTGCTTGCAGGTCCGGATATCGTATCGCGAGGCTTCGTTTATGTAAGAGAATCAGAAGAACTGATGGATGATGCGAGAAGAGCGGTATCCGAGGCGGTGGATAAGTGTCTCTCGGGACGTCATACAGACTGGAATAAGATCAAACTTGTGATCCGCGATTCCATGAACGACTATATTTGGAAAAAGACAAAGAGAAAACCGATGGTGATTCCGATCATCATGGATGTGGATGTGTAAATTATGATAGTAGATGAACGTATTATTACATTCATCAATTCGCTGGATACGAAAAACAGTGAAATATTAGAGGACATCGAGAGAGAGGCTCTGGCTGATAACGTGCCTATAATACGCCGTGAGATGCAGAGCTTCTTAAAGGTGCTCCTTATGGTAAAAAAACCTATGCGCGTTCTGGAAGTCGGAACTGCCGTAGGTTTCTCTGCGTTATTGATGAGTGAATATGTACCGGAAGAATGTGCGATCACAACGATTGAAAATTATGAGAAGAGAATACCGATCGCAAGACAAAATTTTGTCCGTGCAGGAAAAGAGAAGAAAATCACTTTGCTGGAAGGCGATGCGATGGATGTGCTGAAAACATTGGAAGGACCGTATGATTTTATTTTTATGGATGCGGCGAAAGGTCAGTACATTCATTATCTGCCGGAGATACTGCGTCTGCTTGCAAAGGGCGGTATCCTTGTCTCGGATAATGTGATGCAGGACGGTGATGTGATCGAGTCACGTTTCGCGGTAGAACGGCGGGATCGTACGATTCATGCGCGGATGCGGGAATATCTGTACGAATTAAAACATAATGATGCGCTTGTAACATCGATCATTCCTTTAGGAGACGGGGTGGCGCTGAGTGTGAAAAAGGAAGTCGGAACGGACATTGCGCAGTAAAGCGCAAAATTATAAGCCGCCATAAAAACAGAAAAAGAAGAAGTAGGAGAATGAAGAGAAAGATGAGCAGACATCCTGAGTTATTAATTCCGGCGAGCAGTCTGGAAGTGTTGAAAACGGCAGTTATTTTCGGAGCTGATGCGGTCTATATCGGAGGAGAAGCTTTCGGTCTTAGAGCAAAAGCGAAGAATTTTTCAACGGAAGAGATGCGAAAAGGAATTCAATTTGCCCATGAGCATGGTGTGAAAGTATATGTGACCGCTAATATTCTGGCGCACAACGATGACCTTGCCGGGGTGCGTGAGTATTTTGAAGAGTTAAAGGAAATCAAACCGGATGCACTGATCATTGCAGATCCGGGAGTATTTGAGATTGCCAAAGAGATATGCCCCGAGATAGAAAGGCATATAAGCACTCAGGCAAATAATACAAATTATGCAACCTATAATTTCTGGTATAAACAGGGGGCGAGTCGAGTCGTATCTGCCAGAGAGCTGTCGATGGAAGAGCTAAAAGAACTTCGGGCAAATATTCCGGAAGATTTGGAAATCGAGACGTTTATTCACGGGGCGATGTGTATCTCTTATTCGGGAAGATGTCTTTTGAGTAATTATTTTACGGGAAGAGATGCGAACAGAGGAGCATGTACTCATCCGTGCCGCTGGAAATATGCGGTCGTGGAAGAAAAAAGACCGGGAGAGTACCTTCCTGTTTATGAAAATGAAAGAGGAACTTACATTTTTAACTCAAAAGACCTGTGTATGATCGAACATATACCGGAGCTGATCGATGCGGGGATCGACAGTCTGAAAATCGAAGGCAGAATGAAAACCGCTCTGTATGTGGCGACAGTGGCAAGGACGTACCGAAAAGCAATCGATGACTATAAGAAAGATCCGAAGTTATATGAACAGAACATGCCCTGGTATAAAGAACAGATCTCAAATTGTACTTACCGCCAGTTTACGACCGGATTTTTCTTTGGGAAACCGGATGAGACGACACAGATCTATGACAGCAACACATACAATAAAGAGTATACTTATCTTGGCATTGTCGGGGAGATCAAAGACGGATTGTGCAGGATAGAGCAGAGAAACAAATTTTCTGTCGGGGAAACGATTGAAATTATGAAGCCGGACGGCAGAAACATAGAAGCGGAAGTGCTGCGCATCCTGAATGAAGAGGGAAAAGAGCAGGAAAGTGCGCCCCACTCGAAACAGCTGCTCTATGTTGAACTAAGTGAAATCCCGGACGTATATGATATTTTGCGAAGAAAAGAAGAGGAATCAAAATAGAAGAAAATATAAATAGAAACGGCATAGACAAAGGCGTTTATCGTATCTTTGGCTATGCCGTTTTGTAATGGAGGAAATAAGAGAGCGAAACTGTTCAAAAAGACGGTGAAATGACAAAATGATTGATAGAAAAGGAAGTAAATATGATGAAAATAGATGAAAAAAACAAAAAAAGTACATCGTAAATGAGTAAAAAATGATATAATGATAGATGGTAGTATCCTGATAATATTATGAGAAAAGGAAGGAAAAGGTTTATGGCAGGAAGAGTGATCAAAAGACTGCTCGCAGGGGTTCTTACAGTCGCCGTTGTGATACCGGGCAATTTTGTTCCGGCGCAGGCAGCGGAAGAACCGCAAGAAGACTACCTCATTTATCCGAATCCACATAAGGTGGAGTATCAGGAAGGAGATTACATTCTCGGAAAAGAATTGAATGTAATCTATGACAAAGGAATCGATGAGGCGACAAAGAACCGTCTGCAAGAGGCGGCAGACCTCAAAGGAATCGAGGTAAACGAAGCAGAGCAGCCAAAAGAAGGCGCAACCAATGTATATGTCGGTGTACATGGACAGGACGGAACGGCAGAAGATTATATTACAGAAGAATATCAGCCGGAAGACTCTTTGTTTGGAAAGACGGATTCTTACTTTCTGGCAAGTGATGAGAATGTAATATCCGTACTTGGAAAAGATGCAGATTCTGCATTTTATGGATTGACTACGCTGTATCATGTTTTTGCACAGATGGACAGCCTGACAATCAGAAACTTTGAGATCGAGGACTATGCGGACGTAGTAAGCCGTGGTTTTATTGAAGGCTATTATGGAAATCCGTGGTCTACAGAAGATCGTGTAAACTTGATGAAATGGGGTGGATATTACAAATTAAACGCGTATTTCTATGCGCCGAAAGACGACCCGAAACATCGTACACAGTGGGATCAGCTTTATACGGAAGAAGAGCTGGCAAATAAGATCAGACCGCTTGCAGAGGCGGGAAATGAATCAAAATGCCGATTTGTTTATGCCCTTCATCCGTTCCCGCAGGGCAATCATCTTCGTTTTGATGATAATTATGAAGCTGATTTGGCGAAACTTCAGGCAAAATTCAAACAGGTGATCGATCAGGGCGTACGTCAGATCGCAATCCTTGCAGACGACTTTTGGAATCCGGGCGGACCGAATGGAGTACGTCTGTTAAACGATATGACTGCATGGCTTGAAGAGGTGAAAAAGCAGTATCCTGATATGAAGATGACGATCCCTTATGTTCCGTATGACTATATGGGCAACGGAAGCAGCGCAGAACTTCAGGAGTTGAAAAAGGCTCCGGCTAATGTTCAGATCGTTATGACCGGCGGAAGAGTATGGGGAGAAGTAACAAATAACTTTACTTCTACGTTTACAAATAACGTTGGACGCGGACCGTTTATGTGGATCAACTGGCCGTGTACGGATAACTCTAAGAAACATTTGATCATGGGCGGTTATGATACGTTCCTTCATCCGGGAGTAGAGCCGTCTAAAATCCAGGGAATCATGCTTAACCCGATGCAGCAGTCGGAACCGAGCAAGGTTGCTATTTTCGGTAATGCAGATTATGCATGGAATATTTGGGAGACAAAGGAAGAGGCAGACAAGTCATGGAATGATGCATTTTCCTTTGTAGATCATAATTCGGCAATTATGAATGATGCGAGCGACGCCCTGCGTGAATTATCAAAGCATATGATCAATCAGGCGATGGATACGCGTGTAACACCTTTGCAGGAATCTGTTGTACTGAAAGAGAAGTTAAATGCATTTAAAGAAAAACTGGAAGCAGAGACTCTCACGGCGGAAGAAGTAGATGCGGTAATCGCAGAGTTTGAAGTGCTTCAAAAAGCTTCAAAGACATATCGTGCAGGCGGAAACGAGGCGATCAAAGGTCAGATCGTATATTGGCTGAACTGCTGGGATGACACGACAGAAGCGGCGATCGCATACTTAAACGGCGTAAAGAGCGCTCTGGCAGGAGACGTATCTTCTGTGATCAGCTATAATACAGCAGGAAAGACGGCGTTCGACCGTTCAAAAACATATGACTTTTTATATGTGGATCATCAGGAATATGCCGAGGTCGGCGTACAGCACATTGTTCCGTTTATCAATACATTGGCAGAGTATGTATCTGCAAAAGCGGAAACAGCGGTCAATCCCGACAAAGTGATCCCAAAATTCATTACAAGCAGAAAAGACGCGCCGACAGGTTCTAAAGAAAATATTTTTGACGGCGACGAGTCTACAAGTGCAGTTTACAAAACGCCGAATTCATTGTCGAAAGATGATTATATCGGTGTAGAATACAACAAAGTAATCGATATTGACAGCATTCGTTTCCTTCTCGGAGGCGGAAAAGATCATTTTGAACATGCAAAACTGCAGTATATGACAGAAGAAGGAACATGGGAAGATCTGACGTTGACAGGCATGGAAAACAATTTTGCCGGAGAATTCGGTAAAGTTCAGGACATCAATGTAAAAGAAGCAAATCTTCCGAGTGATCTGAAAGCAAAAGGAATCCGCCTCATTGCGACAGCGGCAAATGTAAATGACTGCTGGCTTGAGGTACGCGAAATCCAGATCAACAAAAAAGAAGAAGTTTCCGAAGATACAGAGCGTTACACAGGAGATGTGACGTTCAGCGGTATTTCCACACAGGGAAATGATCATACGGCGGCAAAAATGTTTGACGGAGATCTGTCTACAGAAATGTGGATCGCTAAAGGACCGTACAGCGGCGAAGGAAAAGATACGATCGCGGCAGACGCTTATATCCAGATTACCTTCCCGGAAGCGAAGCAGATCGGAAGCATAAGAATGACACAGGGCAAAACTTCTTCTGCGGATGTGTTTAAAAAAGTAGAAATACAGTATAGCACAGACGGACAGAGCGGTTGGAAAAAGGCAGGAGAGTTTACGAACGCGAAAGATCAGACAGTAAACATTAACGTAACTGACAAGATCAAAGGAATCCGTCTTGTGAATAAAGAGCAGACGGCAGGCTGGGTACGCATCGGTGAATTAGATATCTGCGCGCCGAAGAATATGACGACTCCGATCACATACAAAGTGATCAAGACGGAGCGTTGGAAAGTAGCGCAAGGGAAAGAAACGAGTCTTTATGACGGAGATGACAATACATTCGTATGGTACGATCCTGATGGAGACGGAAATTCAACAAGTGACTCTGTTCTGAAAGATGATTTCTTAGGATATGACCTCGGAACAGAAGCTGTATTGGAAAGCGCTCATATCGTAGTCGGACATACAGGCGGAGACAAGCTTGTAAAATATGCGGTTGAGACGTCTGTAGATAACAGCACATGGACTCCGGCAGAAGGATATGCAGAGTATACTGGAGCGGCAGAAGGAAAAGACGTACTGAACATTGATCTGAAAGGTGTGACGGCGCGTTACATCCGTATCCGCAATCTGGAGAAGAAACCTACGTGGGCAAAATTCTCTGAGTTTACTGTAAAACAGAAAGTTGATCAGACAGGAACAACAGAGAATATTTATACAAATGTAAAGGATCACGGAATGCTCGGAACGACAGAAGCAGGTATGTCTTCTTTGCAGCCGGGAACGATCAGTCTGAAAAAAGATCAGTATATCGGTGTTGACTTAAAGAACATCAAAGCGATCGAAAACATTGCAGTGAACGCAGGAGAAAATGCGAATGTGAAACTGCAAAGCTCTATGAACGGAGTGATCTGGACTGATGTTAATGCAGGAGCATTGGAAGATGCAAGATATGTAAGACTTTACAATGCGGGAAATGAGACACAAAATGTTTCGGTTCAAGAATTCAAAGTGACGTATGCGTTTATCGGAGAGAAAACGGTAGAAAGTGATTTTGCTCAGAAAGATTCGGCAAACGATATGCGAAGCAACGGACAAGTCGGAAATGTATTCGACGGAAAGCTTAATACGCTTGGCAAGATCACAGGAACACAGGATGCAGGGAAAAAGATCGTATTCGATCTCGGACAGACTGTGAATTTTGAATCGTTCAGATACTATGTAAAAGAGACATGTCTTGACTTCTTAAGACATGCAAAATTTGAAGTAGCTGACAGGAAAGATGCCACAGACGATCAGTGGACAAAGATCCTTGAAGTCGGAAACGCAGAGGCTGTGCAGATGTCGGCTAATGCGACAGCGAAAGATGCAGACTATCTGCTTCATGATACTACAAATCCGGGAAATATGTATGCAGAGGCAACCGGATTGAATGTGTCGGGACGTTACTTAAGAATCGTACCGCTTACAACATATACAGAGAGATGGGTTGAGCTGTACGAGCTTCAGATCAACGGCGGAGCTTATATGACGACAGAGTCAAACCGTGACATCATATCAGAAACAGCGGAAGAAGCGGGCAAGATCCCGTCTAATGTATTTGACGGAAACTTTGCGACAACATACAAACCATCTGCGGCAAACGGTTCGTTTACATATCGCATCAGTGAGCCGGATCAGAGAACGATCCGTATCATACAGAACGGAAAGGCGTCGAATGCAGATGTACAGGCAGTTCTCTATAAAGACGGAGCAAAACAAGAAGCAGCTGCGATCGGAAAGCTGAATCAGACGATCAATGAATTTGCGGTTGGAAAAGACAGTCAGATTCTGGAAGTTATCGTGACATGGGCAGAAGACATTCCGGAGATTTCTATTATAAAGACAAGTGAAAAGGAAAAAGCAGCGGTCAATAAAGATGCGCTGAATGAGGCAATCAAAAAGCCGATCGACGATAAGTGGACTGCAGACAGCAAACGGGCGGCAGAAGAAGCAAAAGCAGCGGCAGAAGAGATCGCGGCAAATGAGTACGTGACTCAGGAAGTTGTAGATCTGGCAGAAAAAGCGCTTCTTGCCGCACACAAAAACGCGGTTGTCAAAGGCGATGTTACTGCATTGGAAAACGCTTTGAACAACATGAAAGCAGGCAAAGAAAACGTCGGAGCAGAGGAAGCTCCTGTTTATGTAGAGATCTATTCGGCGAGAACTTATGCGGCATATGAGTCGGTGATGAATGAGATCAGAGAGGCGTTAAAGGATAAAGAAAATGTTTCGGAGAAAGAAGCGCAAGATCTGACGGCAAAACTTGAAAAAGCCGAAAAAGCACTAGTATATTCATCGATCCAGAGAGAGCTGGCAGAAACAGAGTTAGAAAACGCAGTAAAATATAATAAAGACGACTATACAACTGTTTCTTACAAAGCATATACAGACGCGAAATCAGCATTAGATGCGATTGTGAAAGCAGATAAGACAGAGCGGAAGAACCCGAAAGAAGTCTATACTGCACGAAATACTTTTGCGCAGACAGAAGAAGGTCTTGTCAATGTAGCCGCATTGAAAGCAAAACTTGCAGAAGTTGGAAAACTGGATGAGAATCTTTATACGAAAGACAGTTGGAAAGAGCTTCAAGATGCAGTGAAGAATGCAGAGGCTTATCTGGAAAACGGAACAAAAGATCAGGTGGATAAAGCGGTTTCCGATCTGGAAAATGCAGTGAATGGTCTGGTAGAAAAAACAGAAGTAACTGTAGATGATGTCATTGCAGAAATGGAAAAAATAAACGGCAAAGATTACACTGAAGTAAGTTTCGGCGCACTTCAGGATGCGATCAGCAAAGCAAAAGCAGATAAAGATCAGAACGATCCGGCATTAGATCAGGCGAATATCACTGCAATGAAAGAAGCGAAAGCGGCGCTTGTAAGTATCGTAGATTTGAAGGCTGCTCTTAATGAAGCTGCTCAGCATAAAGCAGGTACTTATACGGTAAGTTCTTATAAGCTTTTGAAAGATGCTGTGACAAATGCAGAGCCGTTGAAAGTAAACGGTACAAAAGAAGAGGTTGCCAATGCGGCGGCTGCAATCCGTGCGGCGATCAAGGGTCTGGACAAACGTGCAGTTGGTTTGGATGAGTACAGAGACTCTATCGTATTGAAGAAACCGGAAGGTTATACAGAAGAAAGCTATGCGGCATATAAAAATGCATATGATGCGCTGATGGCTCTGGATTCAAAGGAGACAACGGCAGAAATGTTTGCAAATGCGAAATCTGCATTTGAAGCTGCACAGGCAGGTCTTGTACAGAAACCGGGAAGCAACGGAACAGGAAGTTCTTCAAACGGAACTGTTTCAAACGGAGCAGTTGCAACCGGAGATACAGTGAATGTTTCAGCATTAGCCGGATTATTCCTGTCACTCTTGATGATAGCGGCGTTTATGAAACGTAAAACTTTTCTGGGATTTTTTGAAAAAGATGAATAAGATTTAAAACAGGTTCACATGATAATATTAAAAGATATAAGATGACCTGGAGTTAAGAATCGCTGGATCCGGCAGTAAAGCCGGATTCGGCGATTCTTTTGCGAAGGCGGTAAGCCAAAGGGCGGGAAAGCCCGGAAACTTGACGACCGATCGATATCTGTTTATATATTTTTGAACCGCTGTTTTGAATAACAGATGACGGTGTAGCTTAAAGAAATATCTCGGCCTTTTTATCGCTCTGACAGACCTTTGTTAATTTCTTTGCTGCCATATTCAACTTAAAAGCGCTGACATATCTGGCTTTCTGTTTGCAGAAGCGGACACATTTCATACATCCGATACATTTATCGTGATCTGTCTTTTTCGGATTATCAAGAGAGATTGCTCCTGCCGGACAGATCTTTGCGCAGGCGCTGCATTCTGTACAAAGCGAAACGTCGGCTTTCGGAAAAAGTACGTTTTTTCCGTATTTTCTGTAAGGAGTATTTCCCGGTACTTTCAGATCGAAAGAAGCGAAAGAATCTTCTTTTTTAATGATCCGATTCAGTGAAATTCCGTATTCGGAAGCTTCTTTTAAATCCGCCTTGTTCGGACGTCTTGCGCCGATAGAGTTCACGATAGAGTGTTCTGCCGGAAATGCGGCAGCTCCGATTACTTTGAATCCTCTTTTTTCTACTTCGGTCTTTAATTCTAAAAGTGCATCCTCGTATTCGCGGCATCCGTATGTAGCGACAAGAGCGGCAGGTGTTCCGTTTCCGGAAAAGAGATCAAGATATTTGAGAAAGAGCGCCGGAACACGACCGTAGTATACGGGGATCGCAAACAGGGCAAAATCGTTTGGCGCAAATTTTGCGACAGGTTTCAGATCTTTTTTGATCGTAAGGTCAAAAGAGACTGATTTTAAATCGATACTTCTTGCCGTTTCCATAACGACTTTATGGGTCGTTCCTGTAGGGCTGAAATAAATAAGTTTTAATTCGTTCATTTTCATAAATCAACAGACTCCTTTGTAAGTAATATTACAATGATATCATAATACGGATAAAAATGCACGAAGAAATAAATATAGAATATCGAACAAAAGCAATAGTTCAGTCCCCGCCATTCGTAAATTTTGTTTGACCGGAAGGATGGAAAAATATACTATAAATATAGCAGCAGTTATTTATAAGGAGGGACACGATTATGAGATGTCAATATTGCGGAAGAAAAATTCCTGATGATTCTGCATTTTGTCCGGAATGTGGACAGCGTCAGGAAGAGCTATCGTTTCATGCAGAGTCAAGTTTTGATTCAACACAGGAATCAAAGCCGGAAGTTTGCCCGGTATGCGGCACTGTGATGGAAGAGGGAACTTTGTTTTGCCCTGAATGTGGTACGCCTTATGCACGGTCAGAGCAGCAGAGTGGTACGCGGTTTGAGGATACTGAGGAAATGCCGTATATATCGTCTCCGGAAGACTCTGAAGAGTTGTTAAAGGTGCGGGATGAAGAAGAGTTTGAAGAGTTCGGATCACAAAGAGACGGTCGGGGTGACATGGGCAATCAAGGAAATGTGCCGGATATGCGGCAGTCTTTGGATGAGTCTTATGGGAAGAAAAAGAGCAAAGCGCCGATTATAATCGGTGTGGTCATCGGAGGAATTGTTTTAGTTGCTATAGTGATTGCTGTGTTGTTTTTCGTTTTGAAAAAAGAAGATCCGAAACCGTCTTCTGATTCCGTCAACACGGATATTACAGAACCGTCGGAAAATGAGATTTTGAATGATGTAGATTATAACCTGCTTGATGAAGATGAGTTATTCTTTGAAGGCTTTATTAAAAAGACAGAAAATGGCGATTATGTTCTGCGCTTGGAAGAAGAATATACTTTTTACGGAGAAGATTTTTACGGTGAAAAAGTTTTGCTGGAAGATGCGAGAAACGTATATATCGATCAATCTGTTCTTCCGGAAGGAATGCTCGACAGCATTAAATCTAATCAGACGATAGAGATAGAAGGACAATTTTATTTTGACAACGATAAGCTTTATATAACACCGTTTGTAATTTGGGATGAATATGGGGAAAACCTGATAGAAGATTTTGAAAAATCAAAAGAGGAGGATGAAGTTTTAAATAAAGATTATATTCTTCCACAGAGCGCTTCTTATCTTTTAACTGAAAGCGATATTGAAGGCTTGGATATCCGCGAGATTAATTATGCCAAAAATGAAATCTATGCGAGGCATGGCCGGCTTTTCCAATCGGCTGAACTGCAGAATTATTTTAATAGTAAGAAATGGTATCACGGTACGGTCAGTCCGGAAGAATTTAACAATTCGATGCTTTCTGAAATTGAACGGAAAAATGCAGATTTTCTGGCTCAGGTCGAGTTTGGTATGGATCCGAAAGGATATCAGTTGGATGCAGAGTAATTGTTAAAGGATCATAATTATGAAAAAAGGGGTTACATTTTTTGTATTTATCTGTCTTCTTGTTTTCGGTGTTTCGGCGTGCGGCAGGGAAAATGTTTCCGATCCTTCAGAAGGAAAGAAAGCTTCGGCTGAGAATCCCAAAACTACTGATCGGTCATCAGAAGAATCAGAACAAACATCGGAACAAACGGAGGCGTCTGTGAGCGCAGAGGAACATTCAGGACAAACTGACATACAAAAACCGGTAAAAAAAGATATTTTGATCGCGATAGATCCCGGGCATCAAAGCCCGGATATAGATATGAGCGGGCAAGAGCCAAATGCTCCTGGGTCAGGTGATTTTAAACAAAAATCTGCCGGCGGTACTGTCGGCAGATTCACCGGGATACCGGAATATGAACTTAATCTTGAAATCGCATTGATGCTTCGAGATCGTCTGACGGAACAAGGGTATGATGTAATCCTGACGCGGGAAAATAACGAAACAGCTATAAGCAATGCGGAACGAGCCTGTCTTGCAAATGATGCAGGGGCGGAGTTTTCTTTGAGAATTCATGCAAATGGAAGTGAAGATCCATCGGTAAACGGTGCGATGGCTCTGATCGGTTCTGCTGAAAATCCTTATGTAGGCGGAGTTTACGAAGAGAGTTATCGTTTGGCGGAAACGATTTTAAATTGTTATTGCAGTGCGAGTGGAATGCAGAATCTCGGGATTCGGTGTAATGATACGATGACAGGGATCAACTGGAGTCAGATACCGGTTGTGATATTAGAAATGGGATTTATGACGAATCAACAAGATGATACAAACATGTCGGATGCCACCTATCGGGAGTTGATGGTCGATGGGATTGTAGATGGGATCAATGCATATTACGGGTTTTGAGTTCTTTAGATATTTTTATGTGACGGAGTAAAAATAAGTATGAGGCGAAAAGTTTTCAGATACAGTTTCTTATGCGCGCTCTTGTTTGTTTTTGTGACGGCGGTTTTTATGTTCACTGCCTGCGGCAAGGAAGAAACTGTAAAAGAAAAGGAAGAGAACAAAAAAGAAAACAAAAAAGAAAACAAAAAAGAAAACAAGGAAGAGATTGTGATTAAAAAAGATGATATTGAAGATACAGAAGAAGTCGGATCATCCGATCCGGAACTAGAAGAGGAAGCCGCGTTTCCTATTTTAAATGACTTAATTGATCGGATACAGTTGACGGCGGCGCCGCTTGAAAGTACCGGAGCTTCGGTTTCTGTATATGCAGAAAATCTTTCTGACGGAGCGAGGGCATCGATCAACAGCAGTCAGATGCCAGCGGCAAGTTTGATCAAGCTTTATATTGCGGGATGTGTATACGAACAGATGGATTTTGTGAAAGAACAGGAGGTTTACGCAGGAGAAACAGAAGAACTTTTGCGTTTGATGATTACGGTAAGCGACAATGACGCGGCAAATGAGCTTGTTCGTAAGCTTGGTTTTGGGGATGCTTCGGCGGGAATGGAAGTTGTGAATGAGTTTTGTCGGTTGCACGGTTTTGCAGATACTCATATGGGAAGGCTGCTTCTTGCACCGAATGATATGGATGATAATTATACTTCTGTCAACGACTGCGGAAAGTTTCTGCGGGAAATGAACGGAAATGTGCTGGTTGGATCAGAAAAACTTCTTGATCTGATGCGGCAGCAGGAACGTACGGGGAAGATCCCGGCAGGAGTGCCGGAAAATATTGAGACTGCAAATAAGACGGGGGAACTTTCCGATGTGGAAAATGACGCGGCAATTATATTTGGGGAAAACGGAGCATATACAGTTTGTGTGATGATGAGCGGTTTATCTGATACTTCTGCCGCAAGATCTGTTATCCGAGAGATTTCGGCGCAGATTTATGAGTATATGTGTCCGTGACAGGAATATTTTGATTTTGACTGCGGGATATTATTTTCGGATATATATTAGGAAATGGTAAAAAGAGATTGTAAAGAGATTGTGAAAAGATTATAGGAGAAATAAAAAAGGTTCTGACCGAATTTTATGTTTGACTTGTATCTGAAGTTTCAGGATGCAGATCGTTCGGGCAGAACCTTTTATTATAATGTTAAATGATTAAATTAATCCGTTGTAACGATTGTATGCCATACAGATGCTGTTTGTATTTTTAATAATGATATTCATTGCAATAAACGGTCCGATGAAACAGAGGAAAGAGCCAAAGAAAAGCCATAATAAAATAGTAGTACCGTTTTCTGTAAATGACAGACCGTAACGAGGTGCGTTTGCTGCAAGGCGGTTTCCGAGAGAATACTGCCACCACCAACTGTAAATTCCGCAAGTGAGGATGGAAAGCAGGATGAACTGTACTAATCCGCCTGTTGATTTTCCGTCTCCGGCACAAGCAGTATTAACATCGCGGGCAACTGTGTATATAAAGTAATAACTGTAAATTCCGCATGTAAGAATCGAAAGAACGATATAACCGAGCAGTCCGCGGTCGGTTTTCAGTGGCGTAACACCCGGTCCTGAATAGTTCGGACCGGAACTTTGATAGTTGTAATTTGGTCCCTGGTTATTATAGTTTGTACCCTGGTTGTTGTAGTTTGGTCCCTGGTTATTGTAGTTTGTTCCTTGATTGTTGTAGTTTGTACCCATGTTCTGCCCCTCATAGTTTGTACTGCCGGCTTGTGATTCGCAGTTTGTCTTGCTGTTTTGATTCATATGATCTGTTCCGGCGTTTTGATAGTTGGTTTTTTTATTTGTATTGCCCTGTGCTGTTTCGGATGTCTGACTGCTGCGGGCAGATCCGCCGATGACTCCTGTGATATTTGATAAATCCGGTGTCGATCCTGAGAGATGCAGGAGTGTATAAGTGATGCCGACAACCGCCGCCATAATGGTTAACGTTAATAATAAAGAAGATAAGATCCAGAAAAATGTATCAAAAGAAAAATAATATCTGAAGCTTCGGAACATAGATGTAATAAATTCAATGATTCCGCACAGCGCTATGATTGCCGCTAATCCGCTTAAGATTACGAAAAATGTTTTGATCCTCTGTTTTTCTTTTGAAAGTGCGATCATTACCAATACTGCCGCTATTCCTGCATAACATACCATGTTAAGAAGATTTCCCAGACCTTGCATGATGAGGCTGTAAGAAAAATTCTGAATGCCTGAGAGTAGATTGCGGAAAGCCATAACGAAGCAGAGTGCTGCTAAAATGAAAAAGCCGATCTGTAAAAATTTCTTCGTCTCATCTAAGTCGCCTGCTGATGCTGTTTGAAAGCGGTCTTCTGTATTGTTTTTAAAAGTTTCTCTGTCTGTTTCTGGTGTTTTGCTTGTTTTTGTACCGTAAGCTGTTTCTGCGTTTTTGTTTGCTTCTGTACCGTAAGCTGTTTCTGAGTTTTTGTTTGTTTCTGTACCGTAAGCTGTTTCGGCGTTTGTGTTCGCAGTGGTTTCATAAGCTGTTTCTGCTGTTTTGTTTTCAGCAGAATTATGCGGCGGCTCAGTTTTGCTGCCGCAATACGGACAAAACTTTGCGGTGTCTGAGATTTCTCTTCCGCATGTCTTGCATTGCATATAAAAGCCCTCCTCGTTTCCTTTATTTTTTTGTAAAGAGTTGAGAAATCAATGAAAAAATCGCTCCCTTTTCCGGCTGAAAGACAACGATGGAATCGGCCGTATCCAACATTCGTAAGATGTATACTGCCCCAAATAGTACACAGGCAGTTATAAGTAAGATCTTCTGTATCTTTTTTGGTATCTTATCCCAAAAGAGAAACAGCATAATTCCTATCGGTAATATCCAAAAAAGCGGATGGTATCGGAAAGCTCCGGTGAAGTCCATACGGAGTACACAAAACCATGCTCTCGACATTCCGCAGCCGGCACAGGAAATTCCGGTCAGGAAAAGAATCGGACAGGTAATTCCAAATACCGATTCTAAAATAAGATAAAACACTGCGATTGTAAAAAGTGCGCTTATATTCTGCCGTTTTTTCATATTGGTTTCTCCCTTATTTTTCTAGTTTACAATAGGTGAAAAATATTGTCAATCTGTGTACATAATTGTGGACGCACAATCAGGATATGGCTTTGGAAGAAGTTGATTTTCCTCATATTTTGTATTATTGTAGATAATACAAAATAAAGTATGAGATCGTATCAAAAAAAGGGAAGATCTTGCCGGTTTGTATGATCGGAACTTTGCAGGAACGGAGGGATGACAGATGATGATGTTTGTTATTTTTTTGATCGTGAATGTAGGTACAATCGGTATTTTTTACGGTGTTTACGGAACGAAACGTAAGTATGAGGAAGGGATGCTTATGGGAGTGCATTTGCCGGGTTCGGCGGCTGAAAGCGAAGAAGTAAAAATGCTTATGAAAAAATACCGTACATGGACAAAATGGTTTTATACTTTGAACTTGCTGGCAGGAATTGCGGTATGCGGATTTTGCTTCTGGTATATTTCGGTCTTTATGATCGTGTGGAGTATATGGCTTGTGGAGGTGTGCATCGGAGCGATTCTTCTATTATATAGAACGCACAGAAAACTGTATGATCTGAAGATGAAAAACGGTTGGATCGGGAGTAATGGAAGCAAGATTATGACTGCGGATTCGGCAGTTGATGCAACAGTGTCTGCACAATCGGAGAAAATGGGAATGTCTCCGTTGTGGCATATTTTGTTTTGCGGATTGATCGTCCTGCCATGTTTATTACCGCAAGTGAGACTATATTTAAAAGAGTCGGAAGATGGATGAATCTTATTTTTGTGCGGATTTGCAGTTAATCTTGTGTTTGCTGCTGTACATGCGGTTATATTGCGAACGCGCAATACGGTGTACAGTGAAGATGTTAAGATGAATCTGGCGGTGAACCGGTTGCAGAAAAATGTTTGGTCATGGTCACTGATAGCCGGAAGTCTTTTTAATACCGGAGCGTATCTTTGGGTAACATATTTTATGGATGAGAAGATGTGGATCGGATCAGAAGTATATATTGTATACATTATACTTGAAAGTGTTCCGATTTTCATTTTTATGAGCGGAGTATTTTATATAAAGAAAAAAAGAAACCGGATTCTGCAGAATAATGAAACTTTGCATTATGTTGATGATGATATTTATTGGAAAAACGGATGGTACAGTAATCCGAATGATAAACGGCTGATCGTGCAGGATTGGGCGTGTTCTTTTAACTATACGACGAATATGGCGCGTCCGGCAGGGAAAATTTCGTTTGCGGCAGGGATAGTCATTACGATAGTATGTCTTCTGTGGGTGTGTGTGCTGATGTTTCGGATTGATTTTACTCCGATAAAAGTTTCTGTCGGATCTGATAAAATCGAGATTACATCCGGCTATTCCGATATGGAAATTGATATTGATGAAGTGCAAAGCGCAGAACTTTTACCAAAGCTTCCGAATGATGAATACAAACGAGTAAATGGATCTGATGATGGTCAAAAGAAAATCGGGAAATTCAGAGGAAAGAAGACTGGAAAATGCAGAATGTATATTTATGTAGAGTGTACACCGATTTTGCAGATAAATACTTCAGATGAAATCATATTTATTAATAGTAAAGAAAAGGGCGCGGCAGAGAAATGGTATGAGAAGATTGTACAAGAAAAAAACAGAGTGCACTCTTGATTTTTAAAAACGGCGGTATTATAATGTCTTAAAGAAAGAAGTGATTGTTTTCTAAAATGGAGGAATGGAGGCGCTTTATTATGGAAAAGAAAAATCTTGACTGGGCAAATATAGGATTTGAATATGTACAGACAGATAAGAGATATGTTGCAAATTATAAAGACGGAAAATGGGATGAGGGAACGCTTACAGAGGATGCTAACATTGTAATGAATGAATGTGCCGGAGTGCTTCAATATGCACAGACTGTATTTGAGGGAATGAAAGCGTATACGACAGAAGATGGACGTATCGTTACCTTTCGCCCGGATCTGAATGCGGCGCGCATGGTGGATTCGGCAAAACGTTTGGAAATGCCGGTCTTTCCGGAAGACCGATTTGTTGATGCAATCGTGCAGACGGTTCAGGCAAATGCCGCTTATGTTCCGCCTTATGGTTCAGGCGCTTCATTATATATCAGACCATATATGTTTGGGATTAATCCTGTAATCGGAGTAAAGCCTGCAGATGAATATCAGTTCAGAGTGTTTACAACACCTGTAGGTCCGTATTTTAAAGGTGGTGCAAAACCGATTACGATCTGTGTATCTGATTTTGACCGGGCAGCTCCTCACGGAACGGGGCATATTAAGGCGGGGCTTAATTATGCAATGAGTCTTCATGCGATTGTTACGGCTCATGCAAACGGATTTGATGAAAACATGTATCTTGATTCGGCAACGAGAACAAAAGTGGAAGAAACGGGAGGCGCAAACTTTATTTTCGTAACAAAAGATAATAAAATTGTAACACCTCATTCAGATACGATTCTTCCGTCTATTACAAGAAGATCTATTATGTATGTAGCAGAACATTATCTTGGTCTTGAAGTGGAAGAAAGAGACGTTTATTTTGATGAAGTAAAAGATTTTGCAGAGTGTGGTCTGTGCGGAACGGCAGCAGTAATTTCGCCTGTCGGAAAAGTGGTAGATCATGGTAACGAAATCTGTTTCCCAAGCGGAATGGAGAAAATGGGACCAATCACACAGAAATTGTATGAGACGTTGACAGGAATCCAGATGGGACATATCGAGGCACCGGAAGGATGGCTGAAAGTAATCGAATGACAGAAAGTGCAGTATAAAAAGCAATTTGAAAATAGTATAGAAGACAGTATAAAGAAAAGTAATATAAGTAATGATTGAAATATAAAAACAGTTCCGCGACCGGGAATCCCTGAAGCGGGCTGTTTTTATGCTATAGGAAATTTCGATTTCCTACAGAACAAAACCCTCCGGGCTCGTCCGAGAACTTGGTAACTGCTTATAATTCCAGAAGATGCCTTTTGGCACTTCCGGTGATTCGCTTGTTTTTAGGGCAGCAGCTATGACTGAAAAGAAGCGGTAAAAAGGGTAATTGTTTGAATTGTCTGAAATGAATAAAAAACAAGAAAAACATTGACAATTACTTCCATACATGATAGGATATCACTTGTCGCTGATGACGGCTATACGAAATACAGGAACAGACTTTTGGAGACGCGGAGGCGGAACAGCCAAAGAATGGGAACTGTAAACGATCGGATAGCGGGAGACAACAGAAAAACTTATCTGAAGACGCGGAGGCGGAAGATCAGAAAGTGAAAAAAGTTGTTGACAATATCACAGCGATGCGGTAATCTATTAAAGCTGTCGCTTGAACGGTCAGCAAAAAAATAAAAAGTTCTTGACAAATGATAAAGCTTTTGATAGAATATAAAAGCTGTCGCTTGAGACAGAACAGAGAAAGAACCTTGATAACTGAACAATAGACAACAACCCTTGAAAATTT
>OGWU01000011.1_pt1 | contig 105852 bp, 93 predicted proteins | sample 1576071 | NCBI WGS metagenome assembly OGWU01 (sample SAMEA3541582, study PRJEB24748) | human gut metagenome | biome: human gut; feature: human-associated habitat; material: faeces | place: China | collected 2012
AAATATCCCAAAACATTGATGTTTTCCTTCTAAAAGTTCTACCTTCGCCGGGCATTTCCCTTTGAGTTTGCTTACTAAATAACCATTTCAAGAATATATTAAGTTGCTTTGATGAATTATCAATCTTAGGTGTACATATGCTTTTACATCTCTTACAAAACCATCTTTGAGATCCAGATTTATTCTTTCCATATTTAATACAAACGCTACCGCAAATAGGACAAATAACTTGTTTCATATGTCTTCCTCCAAAACATATCGTTTTACAAGAAGATATAACCCTAATTTGTATTGAAATTTCAACTGTTACCACAGATTTTACCAACTCTTTTTGTCCAGGGTGTATCTTGTTTTAAACAAGATAAAACCGCTATACACATTGAATTTTCAAGTGTTATAGCGGTTTTCACCAACTCTTTTTGTCCTATAAGCCGCATTTTGCTTTTATAGCATTATTCCTTTTACTGAGTTCTCAGTTCCGCATTCATCTTTTTACCCAGCTTCTTCATTACAATCTCTGCAGCACTTTCGATTTCTTCGGAAGTGAGAGTTTTTTCGTTGGAACCGATAAGAAGTCTAATTGTTACGGATTTCTTGCCTTCAGGAATCTGTTTTCCTCTGTATTCATCTACAAAAGCAGCTTCCTTAACAAGGGCGCTGGCCTTTTTCTTACCCATAATCGCATCGTAAATCTCATGCCATGCAGCATCCGCATCAAAGAGCATTGAAATATCGTATTCAGTTTCAGGGTATTCTGCAAGATGCTCAAATTTGTTTGTTCTGGATTTCAGCGGTTTGAGCATTGTAGCATCCAGTTCAAAGAGCATTGTGTTCAGATTTTTAATGCCACATTCCATGGAAACCTTCTTAGAAAGGAGACCCATATCACCAATCTTTTCATTTCCAAGATAGATGTTAAGCCATACAACATCGTCGGCCCATACAGGTTTTTCTTCCTTTCTGAATTCAAAGTCTTCCATATGAGTATACCTAGGCATGAATTCAATAATTCCCTTTGTTTCTCTAAAGAGAGTCTGAATATCTCTTACGCTGCTGGCAACAGCTCCGCCTATGTGCTTTTTCTGTTCAGGCAGAGATTCTGCTTCATCGTATGGGGAAGTGTAATTTCCATCGAAGAATACCTGAGCTTCTTCAAAGATTGAGAAGTCGTTGAAGTATCTTTCGTTTTTCATTACAGCTTCGCACATGTTAGGCATAAGCGAAGAACGAATATATCCAAGATCCGGTGCCGGCGGAGTTGAAAGTCTGAGCACTCCTTCTGTATTCTGAAGAACTGCATTTACATACACATCGTTCATCCAAGGGTATGTGTAGATTTCCTGCATTCCGCAACGAATCGCCAGATATTCCTTTATATTTCTAACGAGGCTTATATCCTTCTGATTGATTGCATCTGTGAAGGTAGTTGAGAAGCCTGTTGCTTCAAAGTTGTCATATCCGTACATTCTTGCGATTTCTTCCATTATATCGTCCTTGATGGAGATATCACCGGTGGAACGCCATGTCGGTGCAACAACATGCATATTGTCGCCGTCAATCTGCACTTCGAAGCCCATTTTTTCAAGTTTTCCACGAATTTCATCGTCTGTCATGCGCTTTCCAAGTCTCTTTTCCAGCCATGTCAGGTTAACATCAATATGAGATCTTTCCAGTTTATTTACATATTTATCGCAATATCCTGTTATCTTCAGTTCAGGATAAAGCTCTTTGAAATATTCCATGGACATAGCTAAAGCCTGGTCACATCTTTCAGGGTCAATAGCCTTTTCGTACCTTGATGAAGCTTCTGTTCTAACATCATAACGCTGTGTTGTACGACGGATGCCTGTTGCTTCAAAGTTTGCGATTTCCAGAATAACTCTATCTGTATCTGGAAGAATGGAATCCTTTGCTCCTCCCATTACACCTGCCAAACCAACAGGACCTTCGGCATCTGCAATTACCAGGTCATCTCTGCAAAGAGTCAGTTCCTCATCATTGAGCAACACCAGTTTTTCACCTTCTGCTGCAGGTCTTACTACAATATGGTCTTTAAAATGGTCAGCATCAAATGCGTGAGTAGGGTTTCCTGTTGCCAACATCACATAGTTTGTAATGTCAACAAGGGCATTTATCGGACGCATTCCTGCCTTCCAAATTCTGTTCTGCATTTTATACGGCGAAGCCTTTACTTCTACACCTGACATTTCCACGCCAATGTACCTTGCACATCTGTCATCAGTGGCAATTTCAATCTGAAAATCAGATTTTACATCAGCTTCAAAAGGCTTGATTTTCTTTAAAGGCAAGTCATAAATAGCTGCAATTTCTCTTGCCATTCCGTAATGTCCCCAAAGGTCCGGTCTGTTGGTCATAGACTTGTTATCGATTTCAAGGATAACATCGTTCATGTCCAGAGCATCAGCCAGCGGTGTACCTGCTGGTACATCAAAATCAGAAAGATCCAGAATTTCAGCCTCTTCCTTTAACGGAAAGAGTTCTCCCAAGCCAATTTCAGTTGAAGCGCAAATCATACCGTATGATTCCACACCTCTGAGCTTGGCATTTTTTATTACTACAGGTTCACCTTCGCCGTGCCAACGAACAACGGCACCCGGTTCTGATACTGCCACACGCAGTCCTTCTCTAATATTGCTGCCGCCACATACGATGTCCTTTATTTCTCCACCGCCTATATCGACTTTGCAGACTTTAAGTTTATCAGCATTTGGATGCTGCTCTATTTTTTCAATTACACCTACAATCATCTTGTCAAAACGGCGTGCCAGTTCCTCTGCATCCTCCACTTCCACTGTGGACATTGTAAGGTCATACGCCAGTTTTTTAAGATCCATATCTTCAGGAATTGCTACATAATCCTTTATCCACGATAATGATAATTTCATTTGTCCTCTCCTCTTATTTAAACTGCTTCAGGAATCTAAGGTCAGCACTGTGGAACAGTCTGACATCATCCACGCCGTAACGCATCATAACAAGTCTATCAAGACCGATATTTACATAAAATCCGGTATATTTATCAGGATCCAGGCCTGCTGCTCTCAGTACATTTGGATGAGGAGTTCCACCAGGCATTACCTCAATCCAGCCTACATGCTTACATACGCTGCAGCCTTTACCGCCGCATACCTGACATTCCATATCGATTTCAAAGCCCGGTTCCACAAACGGGAAGAAGCCTAGACGCATTCTTACAGGTACATCAGTTCCAAATACCTTGCTGAGGATTGTCTGAATCATAACCTTTCCAGAAGTAAATGTGATGTCCTTATCCACAATAAGGGCTTCATACTGGAAGAATGCTCTTTCATGATGGGCGTCAGTTGCCTCGTTTCTGTACACACGACCTGGATAAACAAATCTGTAAGGTGGCTTGTGTGTCTGCATATATCTTACGCTGCCTCCTGTCAGATGAGGACGCAAGCAGAGTTTTTCGTTAGTACTTCCGCTGTCATGTCCCTCTATCCAGTATGTGTCCATACTTTCCCTTGCCGGATGATTTGGAGGGAAATTCAGTTTATCAAAGGAATACAGTTCACTTGTAATATCGTCTTCCTCAAAGACCTCAAAACCCATTGAACGGAATGCATCGTTCAGGTCGTAACACATCTGCGTAATCGGATGAAGTCCTCCCCCTGCCGGAAGAATTCCCGGTACGGAACAGTCAAAGTCAGGAGAAACTTCCGAACTTTTAAGTTTGAGCTCCATATTTTTCTGGTCGATAAGCTCAGTTACCTCTTTTTTTACCTGATTAAGAAGCTTACCCATTTCAGGTCTGAGAGATACATCAAGAGTAGGGATTTCCTTCATCAGAAGAGTGAGCTCTCCCTGCTTTCCAATGTATCCGCTCTTTACACTCTGCAGCTGGCTTTCGCTGGCAGCTTCAGAGATCTGCTTTTTTGCTTCTGATAAAATGCTGTTGATTTTATCTTTCATAACACACTTCTCCTTTCAATAAAAAAAACATCGCCACTTGTTAAAACAAGGGACGATGTGAATCGCGGTACCACCCTATTTCAGAGCATTTATATTATACTCTGCACTCTATTTGTGTATTTGTCTGCTACACGAACATCCGGCTTAACGCGCCAGGCTTTTCGCCGGAGAGCTCCTATACTGAAATTTCAACAAGGTTCACGCAGAATGCTTTCAGCCGGTGACACTCTGTCTCTTGTGTCGCTACACCTTATCTACTCACGTATATTCATAGCCCGAATTTCTATTTATTATTGCACATGCTGCAAAATTTGTCAACATTTAACATTTTACTCGTATCTGCCAATCTTCCTGAACTTCTCATATCGTGCTGCAAGAAGTTCATCGTCGCTCATCTGTCTCAACTTCGAGAATTCTTCGTAGAGAAGATTTTCCAACTGACTGTAGACATTTCTGAAGCCTCTGTCGGTATCTCTTTCCTTTACCACATATTCTGCCACATCAAGTTCGTGAAGATCCTTTGCAGTAAGTTTAAGGGCTTCAGCAGCTTCTTTCTTTTTCTTTGCATTCTTCCAAAGAATACTTGCACAGCCCTCCGGTGAGATTACGGAATAAAAGGCATTTTCAAGCATAATAACCTTATCTGCCACAGCAAGAGCAAGAGCTCCGCCGCTACCGCCTTCGCCTATAAACACACTTATTACCGGCGTCTTTAACGTCATCATCTCATAGAGGTTTTCTGCTATGGCAAGGCCCTGACCTCTTTTTTCCGCTTCAATACCCGGATATGCGCCGGATGTATCCACAAAGCAAAGTACAGGTCTTTTAAACTTTTCAGCCTGCTTCATAAGTCTCAGAGCTTTTCTGTATCCTTCTGGATGAGGAGAGCCTGAATTTCTCATACCTCTTTCTCTGGCACTTCTGCCTTTAGCCTGTCCTATTACAGTAACAGGCATATTTCTAAGCTTACCCACGCCAGCAACGATGGCCTTATCGTCTCCAAAGCGTCTGTCACCGTGAAGCTCCTCAAAATCTATTATCAGATTGTCTATGTAATCCTGAGCCGTAGCCCTGCCCTTGGCACGGCTTGCCGCAACTCTTTCATAAGCATCCATCAAATATCAGCCTCCTCACAGTGCAGTTTAAGCATCTTGCCAAGATAACTCCTCTGCTCTCTCCTGTCAACGATGGCATCTAAAAATCCAGTATCAAGGACAAATTCCGCCCTCTGAAAGCCCTTAGGCAGTCTCTGTCTTATAGTTTGTTCTATAACTCTAGGTCCGGCAAAGCCTATAAGAGCCTTCGGCTCGGCTAGTATTATATCACCTTCCATGGCAAAACTTGCTGTAACTCCGCCCGTTGTCGGATTTGTCAAAACCGATATATATAGCAGTCCAGCATCGCTGTGCAGCTTAGCCGCACCGCTGGTTTTTGCCATCTGCATAAGAGAAAGTATACCCTCCTGCATTCTGGCACCACCAGAAACTGTATATCCTATTACAGGGAGTTTTTCCTCTGTGGCGTATTCAAAGAGACGGGTTATCTTTTCTCCTACGACAACTCCCATGCTGCCCATCATAAAGTCAGGGTTCATCACAAAAAGACATGTCCTTACCCCTTCAATCTCACATTCTCCGCATATTACACCCTCAGGCTCTCCCGAAACCTTCTGTGCTTTTTCCAGTTTATCTTCATAATCTGGAAAGTCTATGAGATTTTTAGAGGACATATCGGCGTCCCTTTCTTTAAAGGTTCCCTTATCCGCAATGTATTCCACTCTTTCTCTAGCACTCATGGAAAAATGCCATCCGCACTCCGGACACACATATCCGGAATTTTCCACGTCCCTTCTAAAAAGAGTGCTGCCGCATGATGAACAGAGGACACAAAGTTCCTCCGGAATTTCGAGGTTTTCCTCGTTGATTACCGGAGTTCCTCCTTCCAGTTTGTTCTGCGGTTTTTTAAATAGATTAGGTTTAATCATTTCTGATATTTCTCCATAAAGCCGGTATCATATGCACCTTCGATGAATCTCTCATCGGTGAGGATATCCAGCTGCTGTTCTATATTGACGCTGAGACCTTCCACGATAAGTTCGCAGAGAGCCGCATTCATCTTTCTGATTGCCTCTTCCCTGGTGCCCGCTTTTACAATGAGCTTGCCAACCATGGAATCGTAATATGGAGGTACAGTATAGTCCTGATACAATGCCGTATCAAATCTCACATTAGGGCCTCCCGGAATATGCAGAGTTTTTATCCTTCCTGCACTCCTTGTATTTATTCTACACTCTATGGCGCAGCCGTCAAGGCGAATATCATCCTGTGTGAAATCCATATCCACACCTGCAGCTATTCTTATCTGCCATTTTACCAGGTCCTTACCGGTTATCATTTCCGTTACGGTATGTTCCACCTGGAGTCTTGTGTTCATTTCCATGAAGTAGAAATTGCCTTCTTTATCCACCAGATACTCGATGGTGCCGGCATTTTCATATCCACAAGCCTTTGCCGCCTTTACGGAAGCCTCCATCATTTCCTTTCGCTTTTCAGCGCTCATGGTAGGTGCCGGACTTTCTTCTAAGAGTTTCTGGTTGTTAAGCTGAATGGAGCACTGTCTTTCTCCCATACATATTACATTTCCAGATTTGTCCGCCAGAATCTGCATTTCTATGTGGGCTGCCGGATTCACATATTTTTCAAGATAGAGAGCACCGTCTCCGAAAGCGGCTTCAGCTTCTCTGGCAGCCACATCAAAGGCGCTGTTAAAGTCCTTTTCTTCCCTCACGAGTCTTATACCTTTACCGCCGCCGCCGGATCTTGCCTTTATCATAAGCGGAAATCCGATTTCTACGGCTCTTTTGGCCGCCTTTTTTCTATCGGTAAAGGCGTCGCTTCCCGGAATAACAGGTACGCCTGCAGCCTGCATGGTCTGTCTTGCCTTTTCCTTGTCTCCCATTTTACCAATCACCTCATAGGATGGTCCTATGAAAGTGATTCCGCACTGGGCGCAAAGCTCAGCAAATTTGGCATTCTCTGAAAGAAGGCCATATCCCGGATGAATGGCCGAAGCCCCTGTCATCGTCGCAGCGGACAGTATAGCTGTCATGTTTAGATAGCTTTCTGATGCTGCAGCCTTTCCTATGCAGATGCTTTCATCTGCAAGGCTGACATGAAGGGCATCTTTATCGGCTTCCGAATATACTGCAACAGTTGCTATGCCCATTTCCCTGCATGCTCTGATTATCCTAACTGCAATCTCGCCTCTGTTGGCAATCAATATCTTGGAAAACATATACTTTACCTGACAAGCGCAAAGGAAAATTCCCCGCTTACACAGAGCTTTCCTTCCACTTTTCCCTTTCCTTCAGCAAAATAAAACGGTGGCTTTGCTCTTTTGATGGAGCATTCAAATACGATTTTGTCTCCCGGCTTTACTGGATTTTTAAACTTCACATTATTAAGCCCAGTATACATCGGTGTAGCCATACCTTCTTTTTGTATTTCTGTGAAAAGAACACAGCATGTCTGTCCCATCATTTCGCACAGAATTACTCCCGGTACGACAGGGTTTCCCGGAAAATGGCCATCTAAAAACCATTCAGTTCCTTTAACCGTATATGAACCTACAGCCTTACCCTCTTCGGTTAATTCCGCTTCTTCTACAAGAAGCATAGAATCCCTGTGGGGAATTATCTTTTTTATTTCTTCCTGATTCATATTATAAACCTCTTATTTGATATAGAAAAGTGTCTGACCAAATTCTATCAGATCTCCGTCCTTTGCACAGATTTCAGTAACAACTCCGTCCTTTTCCGCTGGAATTTCGTTCATCAGCTTCATGGCTTCAATAATGCACAGAGTCTGACCCTTCTTAACCTGAGTTCCCACCTCAACATAAGGCTCGTCATCAGGAGAAGGCTTTCTGTAAAACACTCCCACCATAGGAGAATCAACAGGATCCCCTTCATGGCCTGTCGGCATCTGAGAAGGTGCCTGTGACGCTGCATCTGTCTGAACGGCTTCCACTGCCGGTGCCGCCTGAACAGGTGTCACAACAGGCTGAACAGGCGCCGTAACAGCTACCTGTGCCGGAGCAGAGCTCTTTTCCAAAAGCACGCTGTTACCATCCTTATCAATGACTTCCAGTGTGCTTAAAGTGGAATTTTCAAGTATCTCCACCAGTTCCTTAATTTCTTTTATATCCATGGGACTCCTCCCTATTCTAAATCTTTTTTATTTATTTCTCAACTGCGCCAAATACAACGCATCCGTTATGTCCGCCAAATCCGAGGGAAATTGATGCGCTCATCTTTATGTCAGCTTTAACAGCCTTGTTAGGAGTGATATCAAGATCGCATTCAGGATCCGCTTCCTTGTAACCTATTGTAGGAGGCACTATGCCTTCCTCAATAGCTTTAACTGCCGCAATGGCTTCTACCGCACCTGCAGCTCCTAGCATATGTCCTGTCATGGACTTTGTAGAGCTTACATGCAGCTTTTTAGCTTCCGCTTCACCAAAGGCCTTTTTAATTGCCGCTGTTTCTGTCTTGTCGTTTAGCGGAGTACTTGTTCCGTGGGCGTTTATATATACGCTTTCAGGATAAAGTTCTCCTTCAAAATATCCGGCTTCCTCAAAGGCAAGCTTTACGGCATGTCCGGAGCTTTCCGCTTCAGGATCCGGTGCAGTCATATGATATGCATCACATGTGTTGCCGTATCCCTTGATTTCTGCATAGATTTTTGCTCCTCTGTTTACAGCGTGCTCGTATTCTTCTAAAATGAGCATGCCTGCGCCTTCGCCCATTACAAATCCATTTCTTCTAGCGTCGAAAGGAATGGATGCCTCTTCAGGGTTTTCAGTAAGGGAAAGGGCCTGGCAGTTTGTGAATCCCGCAACAGCAAGAGGTACAATTGTAGCTTCTGCTCCTCCTGCGATAATAACATCTGCATAACCGTGTTTAACGGCTCTGTAAGCTTCTCCTACAGCATTTGTGGATGTAGCGCAAGCCGTTACCACTGGAAGTGTCGCACCCTTACAACCAAATCTTATAGCAATATTTCCTGCTGCCATATTGGAAATCATCATCGGTACAAAGAAAGGAGATACCTTTCTCGGACCTCTTTCCAGAAGCTTTCCGTGCTCTTCGCTGAATGTTGTCATTCCGCCTGTACCAGAGCCAACATATACTCCGAATCTATACGGATCAGTGTTTTCTGTATTCACTCCGCTATCTTCCACAGCCTGGATTGCTGCAGCAACAGCATACTGTGAATACAGGTCTTCCTTTCTAGCTTCGGATTTTTCCATGTACTGCAGAGGATCAAAATCCTTAACCTCCGCAGCCAGCTTAACTTTGTAGTCGGAAGTGTCAAATCTTGTAATCTGACCGATTCCGCATTTGCCGTCAACCATGTTCTTCCAGGTTTCTTCAGCTGTGTTACCTATAGGTGTCACGGCTCCGATACCTGTTATAACTACTCTCTTCATCATCACACCTCTTTCGTTAGATATAAAGACCGCCGTCAACTTTGAGCACTTCCCCTGTAATGTATGACGCTTTGTCGGAAGCCAGGAATACTGCTGCATTTGCAATGTCCTCAGGCTGCGCCATACGCTTTAAAGGCACTACACTGTCAATGCTGTCCTTTACCTCATCAGACAGCTTGTCAGTCATTTCCGTCGCTACAAAGCCCGGAGCTATGGCATTACATGTTATGCCTCTTGCTGCTAGCTCCTTTGCCACAGTCTTTGTGAGACCTATCATTCCGGCCTTGGCTGCTGCATAGTTTGCCTGTCCGGGATTGCCCATCATTCCCGATACGGAAGTGATGTTTATGATAGTTCCCTTTCTGTTTTTCATCATTATCTTGGCAGCATGCTTTATGGTATTAAATGCTCCCTTGAGGTTTGTTTCGATAACTCTGTCAAAATCATCCTCCTTGAGGGTGAAGATGAGACCATCCCTGGTGATACCGGCATTGTTAACCAGCACATCAAGACCGCCAAGCTCCTTATTTACTGCCTGAACGGTTTTACCTGCCTCTTCAAAATTTCCCACATCGCATTTAAAGGCTGCCGCCTGTCTGCCCATGGCGCGAATTTCTTCGCATACCTTATCGGCAGCTTCTTTATTGCCGTTGTATATAACGGCCACGTCGGCTCCGGCCTGGGCCATGGCTATAGCCATAGCTCTTCCTATGCCTCTTGAGCCTCCGGTTATCATCACTTTCTTATTTTCCAGCATTTTTTAAATCTTCCTCATTTTCGATGTTATATACAGTCACTTCCGGAGCTATTTTCTTTATCAGCCCCGTAAGGGTTTTGCCGGGTCCCACTTCGTAGAAGGTATCAAAGCCTTCCGCAACCATCTTTTCAATGGTTTTACTCCACTGAACTGGATTTGACGCCTGCTTTGATACTGTCTCTATAATGCCTTCCTTATCCTCAGAATAGATATCCGCTGTCATATTGGCATAGACCGGCATTTTTGCCTTTCCAAGTTCCATTCCAGAAAGAATCTCTTTCATGCCCTCTGTGGCTGATTCCATATATGGAGTATGGAAGGCTCCAGATACCTTAAGAGGTACTCCCAGAGCTTTTCTTGCCTTAACTTCCTTTGTAAATTCTTTTATAAGACCCTTTTCGCCGGCAACAACCGTCTGCTGAGGGCTGTTGAAGTTAACCGCATATACGCCCTTTTCCTGGGCCAGCGCGCTAACATCTTCAGGATTCATCTTCATAACGGCAACCATGGCACCGTCCACCTTCTGAGCGGCATCATCCATAAGTTGTCCTCTTTTTTCTACAAATCTGAATCCGTCCTCTTTATCGAATATACCAGCAAAGGTGAGGGCTGCTATTTCTCCTAAAGAAAAGCCTGCAACTGCATCCGCTTTAATTCCCGCTTCTTCCAAAGCACAGGCACATGCCAGATCCACAGAATACACGCATGGCTGAGTATTGACGGTTCTGTTCAGTTCCTCCTGTGTTCCTTCAAAGCACTGTTCTTTTGTGCCCTGTCTTATGGAATCGGATATTTCAAAAATCTCTGCTGCAGCTTTACTGTATTCACAGATTTCCTTTCCCATTCCAGGGAACTGAGCGCCCTGACCTGCAAACACAAATGCTATTTTACCCATTTCATGCCTCCTGACAGAACTTCCTCTGCGTGTGCGCATACATCTTTAATGATTTCTTCAGCTGTTTCTTCCTTGTGAACCATAGCCGCAATCTGTCCGGACATAAAGCTTCCGCCCTTTTCATCTCCAAGGACTGCTGCCTTGTAAAGGGAACCTGCTCCGAACTTTTCGATTTCCTCATCGGTCACATTGCTGTTGTATTCCATACGCTGGAATTCCTTTGCAAACTGATTTTTAAGACATCTTACCGGATGACCCAGTCTCTTTCCTGTAGTCATTGTATCGATATCCTTTGCCTTGAGGATTTTCTTTTTGTAATTTTCATGGACATTACATTCCTTGGCAACGAGGAATCTTGTTCCCATCTGAACACCAACTGCACCCAGCATAAAAGCTGCTGCCATTCCTCTTCCGTCAGCGATACCACCTGCCGCAATTACAGGCACATCAACGGTATCTACAATCTGAGGAACCAGTACCATTGTTGTCAAATCTCCCACATGTCCGCCGGACTCTCCGCCTTCAGCTATTACCGCATCGGCTCCGGCTCTTGTTACCAGTTTGGCTATGGCTATTGAAGGAACCACGGGCACAACCTTTATGCCCGCTTCCTTCCACGCCTTTATGTATTTGGAAGGATTGCCCGCTCCCGTAGTTACTACGGCGACTTTTTCTTCCGCTACTATCTTAGCCACTTCCTCAACATGAGGGCTCATCAGCATGATGTTTACTCCGAAAGGTCTGTCTGTCAGGCCCTTGGCTTTTCTGATCTCCTTTCTCAGCCATTCGCCGTCGGCGTTCATAGCTGAGATAATACCGAGGCCACCGGCGTTTGATACGGCCGCTGCCAGCTCGGCGTCAGCGATCCATGCCATGCCTCCCTGTATCACAGGATATTCGATCCCGAGCAAATCACATATAGGCGTCTTAATCATAAGTTTTCTCCTTTACTAAATTATGCCAACTTTTCTTCGATGGCCTTTACAACGTCTCCTACTGTCTTGAAGGATTCGTCCATTTCCAGTTCGATTTCGAACTCGTCTTCCAGGTTCATAACCAGCTCAACTGTATCCAGGGAATCCAGTTCAAGCTCTTTCCATGTGCTTTCCATCTTTACTGCATCTGCATCGCAATCTTTAGCATCAACCAGTACGTTTACTACTCTTTCAAAAACTGTCATTTTAATTTCTCCTTTTCAATAAATACATTATCAGCAATATCTATTAAAACGGGATTAGATCTCCCATTCTATAACTGCAGCACCTGAAGTGAGCCCTGCTCCGAAGGCGGACATAACCACCATCTCTCCCTTTTTAAAGGCTCCGCTTCTTACTGTTTCATCCAGCAGCGCCGGTATTGACGCAGCGGATGTATTTCCTGTCTTATATATGTTTACCGGGAATTTTTCCGGTGGAATTCCAAGTTTTTCTATGCCGAAATCTATAATTCTCATGTTGGCCTGATGCAAAAGTATGTGATCTACATCATCAAATGTGATACCCGCATCTTTTACAACCTTCTTTATATCCCTTACCATGGAGCTTACGGCAAACTGGAACACCTTCTGCCCTGCCATATGAACATATTCGTCCTTTTCATTTATGCAGTAGAGATAATCGGTATTTCCCTTTGCCTTTATGGTAAGAGCTTTAAGACCATTGCCCTTGCCCAGCACAACAGCTCCGCTGGCATCTCCGAAGAGTACTGCGGTACTTCTGTCGTTCCAGTCCATAAGACGGGTTATGGCATCGGCGCCTATTACCAGTACCTTGATGTCAGGATTTACTGCAAAGAATCCGTTTGCCACATTAAGAGCATATACAAATCCGGAACATCCTGCGTTTATATCAAAGGCAGGGCATGTAGCTCCTAATTCCTTCTGAATCACACAGGCCTGGGCCGGTGTTTTATAGTCGGCTGTTACCGTAGCGCATATGATATAGTCCAGATCCTGCGGCGTTAAACCTGCCATCTCCAGAGCTCCGCTAGCGGCTTTGCATGCCAGCTGTGTAAGGCTTTCGCCCTCCGCCAGGGTATGTCTTTCCCTTATCCCTGTTCTTGTTCTTATCCATTCATCGCTGGTATCCAGCATCTTTTCAAAGTCTCCGTTGGTTATAACTCTGGATCCGAAGGCAGATCCCGTTCCCAGTATCGAAAAGCTCATAGTTTTCCTCCTGTTTTTATATCATTGCTCTTGCTCTCCGCCGCTTCAATTTTTCTCTGGAGATACTGATTGAGTTTATCTATGGATGTAAAAAGGACTTCCTTTTCATGTTCATCCAATTCCTTTGTGAAATTTCTTACCATATTTTCGTGGAAATATTGATGGCCTGCGTTTATCTTGCGGCCCTGTCTGGTTAACTTTACCAGTACCTGCCTGCCATCATGGGCAGCTCTCTTTTTTTCCACATAACCTTTTCTGACCAGCTTATTTACCGCCACCGTCACAGAAGGCAGGGTTATCCTCTGATCCTTTGCGATGAAGCTTATACTACAGCCTTCATCCTTTTTCTTGGCTATGGTCTCTAGCATGTGCAGTTCGCCTATGGTAAGATCTATGTGGTTATCTCCGCCGTAGACAGTCTGCTCCTCCATCCTGTTGATCTTATCGTAGACGTCCACAAGCAGCTCGTTAAGCCTGCGGGCATATCTATCCATAATCTACCTCTTTTATTTTTACTTTCGAAAATTTAATTAGATAGACTAACTAATTTCTCAATGTATTATACCCACTATTGTTCAATTAGTCAATAGATACGCACCCTACAACGCAGAAACGGCGTGACCATGCGCCACACCGTTTCAATATCGTTCTCTATATATAAGACATAAGCATAAGTATAAAACCATTTTGTTGAAGCCGCCCGCCATGCAGGCGGCCCCTGTTTAGAATATTTGAGTCTGAAGGACTATCTTTCAACAATAAGAGCTGTTCCCTGTCCTCCGCCTATGCAGAGTGTAGCAAGACCCTTCTTAGCATCTCTCTTTTCCATCTCGTAGAGAAGTGTAACGAGGATTCTGCATCCGGATGCTCCGATTGGGTGTCCAAGAGCAAGAGCTCCACCGTTAACATTGAGTTTGGAAGTGTCGAATCCGAGGTCTCTACCTACTGCCAGAGACTGAGCTGCGAATGCTTCGTTAGCTTCGATAAGATCCATGTCTCCGATTTCCAGTCCTGCTTTTTCAAGAGCTTTTCTTGTTGCAGGAACAGGTCCGATACCCATAATCTGAGGATCAACACCTGCAGATGCGTAGGACTTAATTGTAGCCATAGGCTTGATGCCTAGCTCGTCAGCTTTTTCCTTTGACATTACTACTACAGCAGCACCGGAGTCATTGATACCGGAAGCGTTTGCAGCTGTTACTCTTCCGTCCTTCTTGAAGGATGGTTTCAGCTTGCTGATACCTTCAGCTGTAGTTCCGAATCTTGGGAATTCATCAGTATCAAATACGATAGGATCGCCCTTCTTCTGAGGGATTTCAACTGGTACGATTTCATCCTTGAACTTGCCAGCTTTGATTGCTGCTTCTGCCTTCTGCTGAGAAGCTTCTGCAAACTTGTCAAGTTCTTCTCTTGTGATGCCCCACTGATCGCAGATGTTTTCAGCTGTGATACCCATATGTACTCCGCTGAATGCGTCTGTAAGACCATCGTTAACCATCATATCTACTGCGCTATAGTTACCCATACGAGCGCCCCATCTGCTCTTGTTATCAACAAATCCTGCCAGGGACATGCTTTCTGCACCACCTGCTACGATGATGTCAGCATCTCCAGCTTTGATTATCTGAGCTGCCAGTTCAACTGCTCTAAGACCTGAACCGCAAACCTTGTTGATTGTCATTGCAGGGATTTCAACAGGCATTCCTGCATCAATCATCATCTGTCTTGCAACGTTCTGTCCAAGTCCGCCCTGAAGAACGCAACCCATGATAACTTCGTCAACCTGGTCAGCCTTAATGCCGGCTCTGTTGAGAGCTTCCTTGATGCACACTGCACCCAGTGTTCTTGCAGGAGTGTTCTTTAATGTTCCTCCGAAATTACCAATCGCAGTTCTGACTGCACTTACGATTACTACGTCTTTCATAGTTTCAGTCCTCCTAATAATACAAATACTACTAATAAATAATCTTGAATTTGCCGGCAGGCACCTTTCGGAGTCCGCCATTTGTTCCTCTTCGTAGGTTTATAGTAACATCACGGACAGGGTTAATCAAGCATTTTTCGTTAAAAAATTAACGGTTTTTTCGATAGCAAAAACCACGTACATTTACATACAAAAAGAAACCGTAGAATTTCAACATTCCACGGCTTTTTCCTGAGGCTATTTTTAGCAGATTGTACCTGTAAAAGTACAATCCAAATACATTGTTTTACAGTTATTTATCTATTATTCCTTAAATGTAACGATATATTTTTCCACAAGTTTGACAGGTTTATAACTAAGCTTGGACTTTCGCAAACCCGGAAGTCCCATATCTTCTTCCCTGTTTACATACTTTATTTCCGCAGGTAAATGCTTACAGAATTCCATATTGATTATCTGATAAAGCCCCCTATACCCTATATTTGCCTTTTCGATGTGAACTCCAACCGTATTTGAATTGATTATACCGCCTACGCTGAGAGCCTCAATTTTTCCGTCTATCAATATCGCTCCTGCCAAATAACCCGCCTTTTCGATGTTTTCAAAAACATCCTTCATGGCTCTTTCCTCCATATCCAAAAGCTCCCTTTCATGAGGCGGAATTTCCTTTCTGGCATTAAACTCGGCTATAAATCTCATGGCATCTTCGGCCATATCGCTGGTAAGAGGCTTGTATTCGTACTCATAATTCTTAAGAAAATAATTCATGTGATTCTTTTTCTTATGAAGACTTCGACCCTTAAGCTCAATCATATCGTTTTTGTGATAGAGATAATCGAAATTGTCTCTGTCCGCTACGATTTTAAGCTGACCTGGAAAAGCCTTTGCCAGCTCCTCTGTCAAAGGAAAAGGCACAAGTCTCATGGAAAAAGGATATCCGGCCTCCTCCATTTTTTCCTTTGCCATAAGCACCGTTTCTCTGAGTTTTGCAGAATCGTATGAGCCTGTGCTTGTAAGAGGCACCGCCATAAAAGGTAAAATGATGCCTTCTTCCAGCTCCAGATGGCTCATTCCGCATATACACATATAGTCGCCGAACATCTCCCAGCTGAAATCGTTTATATCTCTCCACATATAAAGGGAAGAAAAGGACAGCCCGGATGTGCAGTACCTATAGCCTCTCAGATATTTTTGCAGTTCGTCTCTGCTTTCTATGGTTATTCTGTTATCGAAAATATACATATATAAATGTCTCTCCTGATTTATTTTAGAAATTCCACAGATGCGGCATAGGACGCTGTCTCTTCTATGGCGGCTGCATTTTTAGCAGTCAGCTCATAGCCAAGAGGTGTTACTGTGGCATAACCCATGTCCATTAACAGCACGTCTGCCGGAAGATCTATTTCGTTTGCCATATCAAAGGACACTGGCTTTCCCTCGTAGCATATTTCTATGCTGCCATCCTCAAGATGCACCGGATTAAACCAGTTGTCGTAATCTCTTATGCCCAGCTTAGCGACTTTTAAACCTTTTATTTTATCTTCATCGGTATTAGGCACATTGATATTTAGCATAAATTCATGGGGTTTCGGAAACATTCCTTTATTAAAAGCCTTGGCTGCGGCAACCGCCAGTTTACAGGCATACCCGAAATCATCAGCTTCGTGACTGTTTACGGAAACCGCTACAGAAAACACTCCATCAACAAGGCCTTCCCTTGCTGCACCTACAGTGCCGCTATAAAGAGTGTCAGTGCCGAGGTTCCCTCCGTGATTTATCCCGGCAAATACCGCATCGATCATTATGTCTTGTCTTCTCAAAAGCTCCAAACCCATCTTTACACAGTCCGCTGGCGTTCCCGTGAAGGAATAGGCCTTTGTAGCTCCTTCAACCTTTGCCGGAACAAATCGCAGCTTTTTATGCATGGTTATGCTATGGCTTGCTCCGCTTCTCTGGGTGTCCGGTGCGATAACATATACCTCCGCCACCTGAGATAAAGCCTTTGTAAGTTCCCTTATACCCTTTGCATTGATGCCGTCATCGTTAGCAACCAATATTTTCATATAATAATTACCTCCTAAACGCCTACCGCTTCGCCCAGCACCTTACCGATGGAATCACTGATAACGAGATTGGCTATGCTGTCATACTGTGTCGAAGACTTATTTATAAGCACCAGATTTTTCCCATTAAAGTATCTAATAAGTCCCGCTGCAGGATAAACAACCAGAGAAGTTCCTCCCACAATTAGCGTATCAGCCTGGGAAATGGCATTTACGGCGCCCATAATCTGACTTTCATCCAGTGCTTCTTCGTAAAGCACTACATCAGGCTTTACGATGCCTCCGCATTTGTCGCATTTAGGTACATATCCGTCGCAATTTGCAGGGTCCATAATGTAATCCATATCAAAGGCTTTCCTGCAATCCATGCAGTAGTTTCTCGCTGCAGAGCCGTGAAGCTCGTATACGGTTTTACTTCCCGCCTTCTGATGAAGCCCGTCAACATTCTGAGTTACAACGGCTATGAGTTTTCCCTCCTGCTCCAGCTTTGCCAAAGCATAGTGAGCCTTATTTGGTTTAGCATTTTCATAAACCAGATTGTGCTTGTAATAATCGTAAAAGCCTTCCGGATTGTCTATAAAATAGCTGTGGGACAGCATATATTCCGGCGACATACCGTATTGCTGCTGAGCATTATAAAGACCTTCTTCAGATCTGAAATCCGGAATATTACTTTCGGTGGAAACTCCTGCACCGCCGAAAAATACGATTTTTTTACTGTTTTCTATTATTTCTTTAAGCTTTTTTATATCTTCGTTCATGGGGCACCTCCCGATTTTTAATCTATTAAACTATTTAAAAATTATATCATACTGTTGCGCTATTGAAATCACAATCGGAGAGATTTTAATTTTTCAACCCGAAAGATTTTGTAAATTTAACCCGAAAGATTTCGAAAACGGATGGATATGAGGGCATAAAACAGTCAGCGCAATGACCACAACCTAAAGCAAAAGACCCATTTTCTAATACGAAATCTGGGTCTTTCAGTTTTTTGTTGTATAAGTTGTTTCTCTGTTATTATCATTATTACTTTATCACATAGGCAAACTGCTTTTTCATAGGTGTTCTGTAAAGAGCGTATGCCAGAGCCGATGCTAAGATGACACCCACTACAAACTGTACGATATTCATAGGAACAGATGCCAGCGGTGTTATAAAGCTTCCGTACATGGCGCTTTCCGCTAAATAGTATCCGCATACCATAAAGGCTCCACCGATTACCATTCCAATGATTTCAGCCACCTTCATCTTAAAGCCGGTAAATCCGTGTCTTACGGCCATATCTATAAACAGTCCTACAACAACTGCCATAAGTCCCTTAACTATCAAGGTTACCGGAATATACTGAACATATCCTGCAAACATATCAGCCATAGCAGAACCTACACCTGCCGCAACGGCGCCCCACTTCCATCCCAGTAAAAGCACTGAGAAGAATATCATACAATCGCCTAAGTGAATATATCCCTGGGTTGCCGGTACAGGTATTCTTATTATCATGGTCATGACGATAACCATACACATCATCATAGCAGTCAGCACCATTTTATTTATCGTCTTAGTACTGTTCATTTCCTCTTTGCCCCCTTGTCTTATTTAACTGTCCGATGCACTCGTCTTTTCATTTGATATCTATTGTAATTATACTCAAGGAATGATACTATTAAAATACACAAAATTGATTATTTTTATAATAACAGTTAATTTATAATATCTTGAATGATTTAGCGAGAAAGGAGCAGCTATGAAGGCTATAATCCCTGTATTTGAAACAGATAGCACAAAGCCCATTTACATGCAATTATACGAATTCATCAAAGAAGCGATATTATCAGGTGAAACTGCACCTCACGAAAAGTTGCCTTCCTTAAGAAATCTGTCATCTTCTCTAAACATAAGTGTCACAACTGTGGGACTGGCTTACGGTCAGTTAGAAGTGGAAGGATATATATACAGCAAGCCCCAAAGCGGATATTTCGTAAGCGATATTTCCAAGACGCCAGATTTTGAAAGCGGTGTAAAAACCGTAAATTCTCCAGTGTCGGAAATTATGACCTCCGAAGGTGTAGAAGGTATAATTTCAGAACATAGTTCTGCCGACAAGCAGCCTCCTTTGATATATGACATCAAATGCTTTGATTTTGTCAGCTGGAAAAAGTGTATAAATCGAGTCTTAAACGATTATCCTTATCTGCTTTTGACTGAATCAAATCCCCAGGGTGAAGAACTTCTGCGAAAGCAGATTGCAAAATATCTTTACACTTCCAGAGGAGTGCGATGCAATGCAGATCAGATAGTCATCGCTGCAGGCACACAGCAGATTACAAACCACCTGGCGACCCTGCTTAAGCTTATGGATATATCCCTTATATCCTTTGAAGAGCCTGGCTATCCTCAAGTAAGGAACACCTTCCGCGATCGTGGCTTTGCCATATCTCCGGTGCCTGTCAAAACCGACGGAATTGAAATAGACAGACTTCCTTCAAATGTGGCTTCCGCAGCCTATGTCAGTCCTTCAAATCAGTTTCCTACAGGCGCTGTAATGCCGGTGGCAAACAGATACAGGCTCTTGGAATGGGCAGAAAACAACGACAGCTATATAATCGAAGACGACTACAACAGCGAGTTAAGATACTTTGGCAGACCTATTCCGTCGCTGCAGGGGCTCGATAAAAGAGGCCGCGTTATTTATCTGGGTTCCTTTTCTTCCACGCTGTTTGCTTCCATAAAAATCAGTTATATGGTGCTGCCCCATAGCATGGCTCAAATGTTTCACAGCATCATGAAGGGTTATTCTCAGTCCTGTTCCAAAACAGAACAGCTGGCTCTTGCATTTTACATGGAAAGTGGAAAATATCAGACTGGAATAAAAAAACTAAGAAGGCTGTATTCCCGCAAGCTGGAAGCCGCAAAGACTTCCATTGAAGCTCATTCCCGTGGGCGTATAACTCCCCTTGGCACATCGTCAGGACTGAGCATGCTCCTTTCTGTGGAAACGGAAAAACTCCCTTCCATGTTGGAAGAGAGTTCACGCTCCATCGGTATTTCCTCTGCCGCCGCCCATGTGGACGCCGGAGAAGGAAAGGTTGCCATGATATTTTATTATAATCTGATTCCAGATGAGCTTATGGGCAGTTGTATTGAAAAACTGTGCGATTTATGGCTTCAGGTTTAGCAGAATGTCAAAGGCGCCGGCTGCGGCGACAGCCGCCCACAGGGGCAACCCTGTGGCAGCCGCTGCGGTAAAGGCGGCAATCCTTATTGTCCAAAGAGCAGCGGCTTTGCCGGAGCTCTTTTTTTTGCAGCCTGATGCGAAAGCTTTGATTTTTGCCAAAGTCTTAAGTTCATCGGATGTTAACACGAACCCCCCTTGCTCCGGCATCAAAAACCTTTCCTCATCGCTCAACTTAACTGTAAGGACATCATTCTTGTCAAAATTCACCTGGGAAGTATTCCTTTCAACGGCAAATATAAAATCCTTGTTTTTTTTGCTTTCGGAAAGTTCCTCATATATACCTTCCGGATCTTTTCCGAAAACGGCGTACTTTGTAATTCCCGCATCCGCCCATGCGTTGTATACGGTTTCTGCGCCCTGATCCGCTTCATAGGAAAGGGCGATATACCCCATATATTTCTGATTACAGGCAACGTGAACAAGCTTGTAGCCGTCCTCTGTTTCCACATCTCCTATGTTCAAAAGCTTCATCATATCAACGGTTCCTGTACAGATAAATCTACCGCCAATATGACCCGACAGGCCCTTATCCTCAATTACTTCAAAACCTGTAACAAGGCTTTTTCTTAAAGCAGAACTTGCTGGAAGACCTTCATATCTTGCCATCTGCATAAAGGCATCTACAATCGCTCTATCTTCGGCCAGATTTGAAAAGCAGCTGAGATGTGCAGCAAAGGTAAGCATTTCTTCCTTTCCGCAGTCTATGTTTCTGATATGATGAACGATGTATGTCCCCTCGCCCAATCCGAGAGTTTTTTCCACCATAACCCTATCAACTGCAGAAGCCCTTTCAAAGGCTTTTATATCCTCCGGCAAAACACCGTCCTTATTTAGCCTTTGCAAAGCTGCACGCTGGGTGCGCCTTATATTCAGCGCCCCATCGCCAAATGACGATCCAGCCAGCACCGTCAAAGCAGCACATATCCACGGCAGATAATCTTCACCAAATCCCAAAGGCGGCACAAGACCGATAAGCACCGCCGCCGCCACAAACAGCGCCGTCAGCACCCTTTCCACCTTAACTGCAAAACGCTCCATGCTGCCGGTGCTATCTGCGCACCTTTCCACCCTGCCTGCGCAGAGGCTGATAAAACTATCAGCCGTGGCGGCGACAACCTCCACTTGCAGCGTGCCTCCCTGCACAATTCCTCCTGCCGGCACAAAGTCACCTCTGACAGTTTCAATCTCGTCAAAACATCCCGGGAAATCTGACAAATCAACTGTAGCATCACCCATAAACACCCTGCTGTCTGCCGGAATTCTCTCTCCATCCTTTACAATGGCAATGTTTCCGATTTCCAACTCTTCGGCAGGTATAACAGTCTCCTTGCCATCTCTGAATACAACAGCTTCCTCCGGCACCATTCCTAAAGTCATAGTTTTCCCGTTAAGTGCCTCAGGCACCAGCAGTCTCTGCACATATCTGTATATGACAAATATCAACAGACTGACTCCTCCTTGAAGTCCTTGTCCTGCCAGCAAAAGACCCAAAGATGCCACAAGCACAAAGGGTTCTGCTGTCAAAAGCTTTTTAGCTCTGCAGCCCATTACAATATCGTAAACCACGCTGACTGCAGATACAACCAGCGAAGCCACAAAGGCAAACAGGGCAGCTTTTTCCGACACCGGCGCAAAGGCACCGAAAACCAAAAGTGCCGCTGCCACTATAATCTGCAATATTTTAAAGACTGTACTTTCCATTAGTTTTTTCATATCATACTGCCTCTTTTTCAAACTCGATATTTATAACCATGATTTCGCTGTCTGTTCCCAGCCTCATGGCAGGTCCCCATACACCTGCACCCTGGGTTACACAGCTATACATGTTTTCAATTTTCTTTACTCCCGCCGGATTTTCCCAACTGAGAGCCGTCAAAAGATTTCCCGGAAAAATCTGTCCGTTATGGGTATGCCCGGAAAAGTCCACATCCACTCCTACTTTTGCCAGTTCCTGTAGCTCTCCCGGCTGATGATCAATTACAAGAATCGGTTTTGACTTGTCCATATCCGAAGTAAGCTGCTCCGGAGTTTTCCTCGTTTCCCCAAGCTTTTTAGACATGCTGGCATCCTCTCTGCCTATCAAGTAAAAATCCCCGTCAATAAGCAGGCTTTCATCCTCTAGTAGTTCAATGTCACTGTCCTCTAAAAACTTGTAAAACCTTTCATCTTTATCGTAGTCTTTGTCACCGACAGTAAGGCCTGCTAGTAACTGCTCAGGCAAATCGTGGTTTCCCCAGCAAGCATATGTGCCATAACGGCTTTTAATCTCCGAGAGGGTCTTTGCCATTTTTTCAGGCTTTTCTATGGCCTCATATTCGTTATCGAAAATATCTCCCGCTAAAAGTACCACATCAGGATTTTGCGCATTTATTTTGTCCACTATCTTTTTTACATTATCATATCCGATGCTGTAGCCGATGTGAATGTCCGCCACCAAAACAACCTTAAGGTTCTCATTTCCAGAAGCAAGGCTTTTATCCACCGTTATAGTCTGCTCATTAACCTTAATGCTTCCAAAATGCATAAATCCGTATCCTGCCACAATGGCAATTATAATCAGAGCACAGGTGGCACCTCTCACATATCTTCTTTCGCTGGGATGATCTTCTTTCCACAATGTCCTTTTTAAAATCAACCTTCCTATATCAAAGAAAATAATAACTACAAGACCGATGGCAAGAAATCCCATCCAGTAGTTGCTTATGGCCTTAAATGCCCTGTGAAAGGGTTCCGCCTGTATCAGATAACCTAAAAGAGGCGTCAACATAAAAAACACATATGCCGCTACGCTGAGGCTCACTGCTACAGGATGGCGCATCTTTTCATGAACCACCGCAAAATATCTAAGTATCCTCAGGAGTATATATATTGAGAATCACATATACCGGAGCTAGCATCCACACTATCATGCATTACCTCCGCCACAGAAATATTCTTCCCATTCCTTTTCATTAAAGCCAATTAGCACCCTGTCGCCATCTACTACCATAGGCCTTTTTATAAGCATCCCTTCAGAAGCCAGAAGCTGATATTTTTCTTCATCGCTCATATTTACCAGTCTGTTTTTAAGATCCAGTTCTCGATATTTCATGCCCGATGTATTGAAAAACCTTTTTATATCCTTTCCAGATGCCTTATGCCATTTTTTAAGCTCATCTGCCGAAGGAGTCTCCTTTGATAAATCTTTAAATTCATATGAAAATTCTCTCTCCTGCAGCCATTTTTCACCCTTGCGGCTTGTGCTGCATCTAGGATATCCGTAATAAATCATTTATTCTTTCCTTTCAGTACTTATTTCTTCTCTTTCCTATCCATTAATTACATCATCTTTATCCGGCAAGCCAGCATGTCTATCGGTTATTATACCATAACCAAAGATTGCTTTGTTCTTTTTCAGAGGCATTTAAAATACATTCCTGTATCTCCCTAGGATACCGCTGTTTCCCGTATCTGTCTGATTTCAACTTGTATGCCAGTTTGTATGTGTTTGTTAACAAATTATCTATCTTATTTTTAGTGTTATATAACAAATATTTCATTGATTTTTTAGAACACCAAGACTATAATCATATTTAGGATAAGAATTGTATTTGAACGGATACAATCTTGTACGGTTTGTATTATTTTTGCATATGCGCATAACGCGTAAGATATGAAAGGAGATAGTTTAAATGATTCTCAAAGATTTCAAACAGCTTCGTCAGCTGGTAGAAAGCGTTGACAAACGAACTGTTGCAGTTGTTGCAGCTCACGACGCCCATACACTGGAAGCTGTTCTAAAAACAAAGGATGAAGGTATACTCGACCACATCCTCATCGGCAAAAAGGACGAAATCATCAAAATAGGAAATGAACTGGGATACGATGTATCTCCTGATGTAATCATCGACAGCGACACCGATGAAGATGCAGTTGCCAAAGGCCTTGATCTTATTAAAACAGGCGGTGCCGATTTCCTTCAGAAGGGAATCCTTCAGACTTCCACTTTGCTTAAAGGTGTAGTCAACAAGGAAAACGGCATAAAAGCAAGAGATACTCTCAGCAATGTAGCTCTGTTAGATATTCCTGCATATCACAAGGTCGTAGGTCTGACAGACGGTGGCATGGTTATGTATCCGACTTTAGAGCAGAAAAAAGATATTATCGATAACGCTGTTGAAGTTTACAAAGCGCTCGGATACGACAATCCAAAGGTTGCCATTCTCTGTGCAGTGGAAACTTTAAATCCTAAGATGCCTGAAACAGTAGATGCGGCCGAACTCAAGAAAATGAACCAGGAAGGCATCATAAAGGACTGTGTCGTTGAAGGACCTATTTCCTTTGACCTGGCAGTTGATCCAGAAGCGGCAAAAATCAAAGGATATGAAAGTCCTGTGGCAGGAGATGCCGACATCATAATTATGCCGGATATTTCCGCAGGCAATCTGACATCTAAAGCTCTTACCGTTCTAGGCGGTGCAATGATGGCCGGAATAGTAATGGGTGCAAAATGTCCTATAGCTCTTAACTCCAGGAGCGCAGCATTTGAAGAAAAATACTATTCACTCCTGGCATGCGCATATATGATGAGCGCCAAATAGGCGCCCCACTAAGGAGGTAAATGGAATCATGAAAAAACTGATGACAGGCGACGAAGCAGTCGCAAGAGGAGCTTATGAAGCAGGCGTCCGTTACGCCTCAGCTTATCCGGGAACTCCGAGCACAGAAATACTTGAAAATATCGCAACCTATGACGAAATAGATGCATCATGGGCACCAAATGAAAAGGTGGCTCTTGAAACGGTAATAGGAGCTTCCTTTGCAGGAGCAAGATCAATAGCATCTATGAAGCACGTTGGTGTCAATGTAGCTGCAGACCCACTCTTCACATGGGGATACACAGGAGTTAATGCCGGCGGCGTTATAGTAACCGCCGATGAGCCTGGCATGTATTCCTCACAGAACGAGCAGGATAACAGAAACTATGCCAAATCTGCAAAAATCGCTATGTTTGAACCTGCAGACAGCCAGGAATGTATCGACATGGTCAAGGAAGCCTACGAAGTAAGTGAAAAGTACGATACACCGGTAATGCTTAGAATGACAACCCGTGTATGCCATTCAAAATCCATAGTTGAGCTTAAGGACAGGAATGAAGTTGCTCTCAAGGAATGGACAAAAAATCCTCAGAAATATGTTACCCTTCCTGCCCACGCAAGACCTCTCAGAGTAAAGGTCGAAGAAAGACTCGAAAAACTTGCCGAATACTCGGAAAACACTCCGTTTAACAAAGTTGAAATGCACGACACAAAGATGGGCTTTATCGTTTCCGGCATCTGTTACTACTATGCCAAGGAAGCCTTTGGCGACAACGCTTCATATTTGAAGCTAGGATTTACAAATCCTATGCCTGCAAATATGATTAAAGATTTCGCAAGCAAAGTTGATAAAGTATACATCCTTGAAGAAAACGACCCGTTTGTCGAAGATTTCGTTAAATCTCTTGGCATCGAATGTACAGGAAAGGAACTCTTCCCTAAGTGGGGAGAAATGACTTCCGATGTAGTAAAGGAAGCAGTTACAGGTGAAAAACTCGACACCATCGATTTTGATAGAAGCAAGTTAATTGCAAGAGCTCCAAGCTTCTGTGCAGGATGTCCTCACAGAGGATTCTTCTACAGACTCGGCAAGAGAAAAGATATTATGATCAGCGGTGATATAGGCTGCTACACTTTGGCAGCTACAGGCCCTTACAATGCTATGGATTCCTGCATCTGCATGGGCGGCAGCATCAGTGTAGGACACGGAGCCTCAAAGGCCTTTAATATGGGTGACACAGGCAGAAGAGTCGTTACAGTGCTGGGAGATTCAACCTTCTTCCACACAGGTGTAAATTCGCTGATTAACACCGTATACAACAACAGCAATACAATCAATGTTATCCTTGATAACCGCATCACAGGCATGACAGGTCATCAGCAGAACCCTGGTTCTGGTTTCAACGCCAAGGGCGAACCTGCAAACCTGATTGATCTTGAAACTCTGGTAAAAGCCATAGGCATCAAGCATGTATTTGTCATCAACCCTAACGACCTTAAGGCTGTTGACGAAGCTATCGATAAATGCTTGGCAATCAAGGATGAGCCTTCTGTAATAATCACAAGATGGCCTTGCGTACTTAAAAAGTTCTCCCAGGCAGATTTGGATGAGTTTGATAATCTCTTTGCCACAAAGAACTATGTTGACCATGACAAATGTATAGGATGCAAAGCATGTCTTGGTACAGGATGCCCTGCCATGAGTTTTGATAAGGAAGCAAAGAAAGTAAATATAGACAGCTCCAGCTGCGTAGGCTGCGACGTATGCGCTCAGGTATGTCCTGTAAACGCAATCTCAAAGGAGGCTAAATAACATGACTAAAAGTATATTACTGGTCGGCGTAGGCGGACAGGGAACTATCCTTGCCAGCAAGATATTGACCACCGGTCTCATGGAAGCCGGATACGATGTAAAAATGAGCGAAATACACGGTATGTCCCAGAGAGGCGGAAGCGTTTCCTCACAGGTGCGTTATGGAGATAAAGTTTACTCACCTGTAATTGAAAAGGGAAGCGCAGACATCATCGTTTCCTTTGAAAAGATGGAAGCTTTGAGAAATCTGGACTACCTGAAAAAAGGCGGAAAGCTAGTTATCAACGACGAACAGATTGATTCCATGTCCGTTATCACAGGAAAGGAAGAATATCCTGATGATGTATTGGAAGAAATCGAAAAGCACGCCCAGGCCACAGTGCTTAATGCCACTGCCATGGCAGAAGAGCTGGGTAATGTAAAAGCAGCCAATATCATTCTTCTGGGCACCATAATCAAATCCATGGGTCTTGAAGATATCGACTGGGACAGCATCTTAAAGGATAATATCAAACCTCAGTTCCTAGAACTGAACCTTAAAGCGATAAAAGTCGGAATGGATGCTGTATAAAAAAACGGAGGTAATTACCAATGGCACATAAACTGCTGATAATAAACCCGGGTTCAACTAGCACAAAGCTAGCCATCTATGAAGATGGTACAAAGCTTGTGCAGGAGAACATAGAACATGATGCCGAGGAACTTAAGAAATATGAAAACATAGCTGACCAAGTTCCTTACAGACGAGGCATCATCGATGAATTCCTCAAAAGAAACGGTACATCACCAGAAGACCTCTCTGCCGTAGTCGGCAGAGGAGGCCTGGTGAAAGGTCTTCATCCAGGCGGATATATAGTCAATCAGGACCTTTATACCGCTCTTGGTGACGAAAGATACTGCTCCCCTCACGCATCAGCTTTGGGCGGTCTTTTAGCAAAGCCTATTGCAGATGATCAGGGAATACCGGCATATATTTACGATGCCGTAACTGGCGGAGACCTGGACCCTGTATTCGAGCTTACAGGTATGCCTGAACTTAAGAGAAAAGGCGAAAGTCACCTCTTAAACAGCCATGCTATGGCAATCAAATACGCCGAAGAACACGGCAAAAAATATGAGGATATGAATTTTATAATCGCCCATATGGGTGGAGGCACTTCCGTAAGTGCCCACGGCGGCGGCAGATTTATCGACTGCATCGGCGATGATGAAGGACATATGTCACCTGAAAGAGCCGGTACTTTTTCTTCCCTTGACTTTATGGACCTTTGCTATTCAGGCAAATTCACAAAGGCAGAAATGAAGAAAAAACTCAGAGGCGAAGGTGGTATGGCTGCATATCTCGGAACCAGCGACTGCCGTAAGATTGAAGAAATGATAGAAAATGGCGACGAAAAGGCCAAACTGGTCTACGAAGCCGAAGCACTGCACATCTCCAAAGATATAGGCCAGATGGCAGTTTCTCACAAAGGTAAAGTCGATGTAATCATCCTTACAGGCGGTGTAGCTCATTCAAAGATGCTCACCGATATGATAAAAGGGTACGTTGAGTTCATCGCCCCTGTTGCCGTAATGGCCGGCGAAAGCGAAATGGACGCACTTGCCCTTGGCGGTCTGAGACTTTTGACAGGCAAAGAGTCTCCTCAAACATACACTTTGCCTGTCAAATAAAACAATCAGGGAGGTTTAAATGGAATCAGTCCTAAAGAATATGCTCAAGACAAAAAAGAATTTCGTCTTCGTCGGAGAGGCAGGATGCGGCAAAAGCGAGCTTGCTATCAATTTTGCCCTCAACATGGCGAAGATATCAGATATGCCGGTGCATTTCTTTGATATGGACCAGACTAAGCCTCTTTTCCGTTCAAGAGATGCAGCAAAGCTTCTTGAAGACGGAGGAGTAAGCGTTCATTATCAGGATCAGCTTTTTGACGCCCCTACCACACCGGGCGGTGTGCGAGGTCTTATGTCAAATCCTAAGACAATCGTCATTATGGATGTAGGCGGAGACCATACCGGCGCCCGAATAATAGGAGCATACGAAGAGTATCTAAACAAAGAAGACTGTCAGAACTTCTTTGTTATAAACTCCTACAGGCCGTGGTCAAGGGAGCTTTTGGCAATAGACGGAACTATGGCAAGCGTACTTGGTATGGCACGCATTGATTTATCTAACGTATCGGTAATAAGCAATCCAAACCTGGGGCTGGACACTTCAGCTGATGAAGTCCTTGAAGGACATAAAAATCTTCTAGGCACACTGGACGGTCACCTTAATGTCGACTACTTAAGCGTCCTCGAAGACCTTTGTCCTGCGGTACAAGATAAAACCGATATTCCGCTGATACCTGTTAATTTATATCTGACATATGAATGGCTAAAATAATTTCAACCAGGAGGTAAGAAATGGCAAAAGGAAAAGTTGAAATTAGAGCAGAGAGCTGCAAAAGCTGCGGCTATTGTGTAAAGTTCTGCCCTAAAAATGTACTCGCCATAGGCGAAGAAGTTAATTCTAAAGGCTACCTATATGTAACTGCAGCAAATCCTGACGATTGTATAGGATGCGCTTCATGTGGAGTTATTTGTCCTGAGGCAGCTATCGAAGTATACAGGGAGGTTTAAACATGGCAAGAATATTCATGAAAGGTTGCGAAGCAATCGCGGAAGCTGCCACAAGAGCCGGCTGCAGATTCTTCGCTGGTTATCCTATCACACCGCAGAATGAAATCCCGGAATATTTCTCAAGAAGAATGCCTGAGGTAAACGGTGTGTTTGTACAGGGCGAAAGTGAAGTAGCTTCTGTAAATATGCTCTATGGAGCAATCCAGACAGGAACTAGATCAATGAGTTCATCATCAAGTACTGGTATCAGTTTGTACAGTGAAGGCGTTTCCTACTGCAATGCAGCCCGTCTTCCAATCGTATATGTAAATGTACAGCGTGGAGGCCCTGGTGTAGGTGCGATACAGCCAGCACAGCAGGATTATCTGCAGGCTACTAAAGCTTCCGGTAGCGGCGGCTTTGAAATGATTGTACTTTCCCCTTCCTCAGTACAGGAAGCAGTTGATATGACTTACGAAGCCTTTGATTTGGCTGAAAAATACAGCAACCCTGTACTCATTCTTACCGACGGTGTAATGGGTACAATGATGGAACCTGTTGAACTGCCTCCAATGAAGAGCGACGAAGAAATCGCTAAGCTCAAAGAAGCAAGAAGAGCAGTTTCCGCCGTAGGACATAGCCCTGAAGAACAGGTAAGAATTCTTCCAGGTGGCGTAGGAGCAAGCTTTGAAGCTGCAAACATCGACGCTTACAACATGTACAAAGACTGGGCAGAAAACGAAGTCAGAGTTGAAGAATTCATGGTTGACGACGCAGAAATCATCCTGGCAGCATACGGCATTTCAGCTCGTATCGCAAGAGTTGCCGTTAAAAACCTTCGTGCAGAAGGCATAAAGGCCGGAATGATCAGACCTATCGCCGTTCATCCATTCCCATATAAATCCTTTGAAAATCTCGACTTTAACCGTGTAAAGGGAATCTTGGATATAGAAATGTCAATCCCTCCTCAGATGAAGTGGGATGTGGAACATGCCGTACACGGCAGATGTCCGATAGCTGAATGTCTCAAATCCGGCGGTGAGCTTATGACAAGCGAAAAGGTTATGAACGCCGCTAGAGAACTGGCAAAGGAGGTATTGTAATGGAAAAAGTTTATAAAAGAACCATCGGCATCAAGCCGGATGCCGTTTCCGGTTTCTGTCCGGGATGTATGCACGGCACAGTCCACAAGCTCATCGGCGAAGTGGTTGAAGAACTGGGCATGCTGGATAAACTGGTAAGATGCGAAGGTATCGGATGCTGCGGACTGGGTCAGCTTTATGTTTCTCACGACCTTAACATCTCCGCCCACGGCAGAGCCTGTGCAGTTGCAACAGGTCTTAAGAGATCAAACCCTGATTCTCTGGTATACACATACCAGGGCGACGGCGACCTGGCTTCCATCGGTCTTGCTGAAACCATGTCAGCTGCCAACAGAGGTGAAAATATAACAGTAATATTTGTAAACAACGGTATATATGGTATGACAGGCGGACAGCTGGCTCCTACTACCCTTATCGGTATGAAGGCAACTACAGCACCTCAGGGAAGACAGGCTGAAGAGCACGGATATCCTATCCATATGTGCGAAGTTCTCAATCAGCTGACAGCACCGGTATATCTTGAAAGGACTTCCTGCAACACACCGGCTAATGTAAGAAAGACAAAGGCCGCAATCAAGAAGGCCTTCCAGAATCAGATTGAAGGAAAAGGCTTCTCCATGGTAGAAATCGTAACTTCATGCCCTACCAACTGGGGAATGAGCGAACTGAAAGCACTTGACTTCCTGGAAGAGAAGATGTTTGCCGAATTCCCTCTGGGAGTTGTCAGAGACAAGACAAAGGAGGAGTAGAACATGGAAAGAAATCTTATTGTAGCAGGATTCGGCGGACAGGGCGTTATGATGCTGGGAACTCTTCTGGCACAGGCTACCTGCGAGTCTACAGATAAACACGTTACCTATTTCCCTTCCTACGGCGCAGAAATGCGTGGAGGTACAGCCAACTGTTATGTTGTAATCTCCGATGACGAAATAGGCGCTCCGATCATGGACTCCGTTGAAGACCTTATCGTAATGAACGACCCATCTCTCGTAAGATTTAAAGACAGAGTAAAACCGGGCGGATTCCTGTTTATTAACAGCACAATCTGCAAAACTCCTGTGGAAAGAGACAACATTACAGTAGTTGAAGTTCCTGTAACCCATATGGCACAGGAAATGGGCAACCCTAAGGTTCTTAACATCATCATGCTTGGAGCATATATCGGAGCTACAGAAGTAGTACCTAAGGATGTAATTATTGAAGCTATCAAAAATAAACTGGGCAAGAAAAAGCCTGAATTCCTTCCTACAAACCTTGAAGCATTTGAAAAAGGTTATGAAATAGGACAGGCTCACAAATAATACAAACCCCAAAAACAAAACTATCTTTACACAAAAGACAGGATCTCTCCCTTATCGAAGAAATCCTGTCTTTTGAATTTATCGGATTACAGTCTTATTGTAAATGTACTTCCCACTTCCGGTACACTTTCAACTTCAACGCTGCCGCCATGGGCCTCCGCTATCCACTTCACCATGGAAAGTCCCAGACCGAAGCTATCCTCATCGCTTCTGGACTTGTCCACCTTGTAAAATCTATCAAATATCCTTTCTCTATTTTCTTTAGAAATTCCCACTCCGTTGTCGGCTACCTTTATGGTAATGGTTTCGTCTTTTTTCAATACCACCTTTACAAAAGGCTGCCGCTCTCCACTTTTATCTCGGTACTTTACAGCATTGTTCACAAGATTTATAAGCATGCGCATTATCAAGGTTTCATCTCCCTTATACAATACATCCGGCTGAATCTCTCCTTCGAGGTTTACACCGTTTTCAGATGCCAAGGAATACATTTCATCGCACACGCTCTCACAGAGCATGGATATATCGAATTCTTCTTTTTCTAGGGAATTGACCGTATTTATCGTGCGAGAAACCTGCATAAGCTGCTGTATCATGGACAGCATCCTCATACACTGTTTCTTTACATTTTCAAGAGCCTCTTTGTATTCAGACTCCCCTTGCTTAAGAGCGTATTCGCACTGAGCCAATATAACAGCCACTGGAGTTTTAAGCTCATGGGACACATCGGAGGTGAATTCCTTTTCCTGAATAAAGGCTTTTTCAAGGCGGTCTATCATCTCATTTAAGGTTTCCGCAAGATGATAAAGCTCGTCCTTGTTTTTGCCCAAAGGCAGTCTTACGGAAAGGTCATCTCCGCTGTTAATTTTTTCGGCAGCTCCCGTTATTTCTGCCACTGGCGCAAAGGCCTTTTTAGCCATAAAATGTCCTGCCACAAGGGCAATTACCACAAACAGCGGCAGACATATTAACATAAGCAGTCCCACAGCAGCTATGGAATCCGTACCTGTATCTAGAGTGTAGATTCCTCTTATCCAGATACCATTTCCGTTATCATAGGTGTGAAAAAGATCATATGCCAACCAGTCGTCTCCTTCTGTCTCCAGTTCGTGAAATTCCCCGTTTTCAAGAGGTGTGGTAGCCGGAAAGCCTGAAGGCATAGAACCCTTTATCCTATCCCCCTGGTCGCTGTAAACAAGCAGTGTAACTCCCCTGTAGTAAGAATCAAATCTGCTATCTATTTCTATTACATTGTTTTCGTAGGTTATGTCGTCAAAGCCGTTTTGGACAGCCTGCATCAGATTATCCTTAGCTACGGACCTAACCTGAGTGCCGGCGCTTAAAAATATAAAGGCGCAGACTATAAGGGCCATTATTACCAATACCCCCGTATAGTAGAGAGTCAGCCTCCGTTTTATCGACATATTTTTAAAAGACATATCTTTCATTTTATAACATACCCCATTCCCCTGACGGTCTGTATCAGCTTAACATCAAAATTTGCGTCTATCTTTTTCCTCAGGGTTCTTATATATACATCAATAACATTGCTGCTTCCCGTATAATCGTAATTCCAGATATGCTGCTCTATCTTATCCCTGGAAAGAACAACTCCCTGATTTCTCATAAGGTACTCAAGAATGGAATATTCCTTTGCTGTCAGTTTGATTTCCTTTCCGTCTCTGATAGCACTCCTTGTTGCAGTATCAAGGGTAAGAGGCCCTACGGTCAGCGTGTTATCCGCTCTTCCACCTATGCCGCCTTGCCTTCTTATAAGCACTCGCAGTCTGGCGGTCAGTTCATCTAGGGAGAAGGGCTTTGTAAGATAATCATCTGCGCCGCAGTCAAGGCCCTTTACCTTATCCTCCACGGTACTCTTTGCCGTAAGCAGCAGCACTGGCGTCAGATTTTGTTTATCCCTTATGGTTTTTAAAATCGTAAGGCCGTCTGTTCCAGGTAGCATAATATCCAACACAACAGCGTCGTATTCCGTTCCTTCTATATAAAACAGAGCATCATCGCCGTCAAAACATAAATCCACCGTATATCCGGCAGCCGTAAGATGTTTTCCTATTGTTTCACATAAAGTTTTTTCATCTTCCACTATCAATATCTTCATTTTTTCCTACCTCTATATATGCCTGTTTTTTATCATCGGTATTTTATCTTTTCTCCATGATAACGAAAAAAAATTAAAAAATCATTAAGAATTTCATTTTCTTTTCATTTTTCTATTTTATTATGGCACCATCAAAAGGATATCCAAAAGCCAGACCGGCACGGCCGCCGGTCACATAGAGATAAAGGTTATTACCAGGAGGAACAAAATGAAAGCGATAGATAAAAGAAAGATCATAGCCTGCGCGGCAGCGGTGGCAGTTACAGGCGGAATATTCGCTTCCACAGCGGCTTTCTCAAACGCCATGACATTGGATAAAGCAAAATCACTGGCAAAGGAGCATGTGCCTTCAACAGCCACATTTGTAAAAAACGACGAAGAAAAAACAAAGTTCGAGCTGGAATTCTACGATAGCACCCAGGGTGCAACATATGATGTAGAAGTAAGCAAGGACGAAGAAAGAGTAATGGAAGTCACCATGGATAAGGACAGCGATCTAGGTGGCAAGTCAGTAAAGATTACCGAAGCTCAGGCAAAGAAGCTGGTAACCGATGAATTTACCGGGGCAAAGGTGTCAAACGTATATCTGAATGTGGACGATAACCTCTACACATACGATGTTGATTTCAGAGCAGATGACTTCTACGGAGATGCTGAACTCAATGCAGAAACTGGCGAAATGCTGGAAAGCAAAATCAAATACGGTCAGGCAGTAACAATCCCTGTTGAGGGTGATAACGCAAAGAACACTTCATCCACATCAAACACAGGCCTTCTGACATATGAACAGGCTAAGACAAAGGCCAGCGAGCTTAACGGCGGCAATACTGCCATCAAGAGCTGCGAACTGGATAAGGACAACGGAGTATTCTACTATGATGTAGATTTCCTCAACGGCAGTGAAGTAAAACTCAATGCCAAGACAGGTGAACTTATCAGCAAGGAACCTGCAAAGACTACAAACAATAACAATCAGAGCTCTCAAAGCAGCCAGAGCACAAGCAAGACTCCTGCAACTACAAACTCCAACTCCGGAAGCTCCAATAGCTCTAACAATTCCGGCAACTCCGGAAAAATCTCTGAAGCTAAGGTAAGAGAAATCGTTCAGGCCAAGGTTCCTGGAGCGACTATACTTGAAATCGAGCTTGATTACGACGACGGTATACTCGTATACGAAGTTGAATCCTACAAGGGTGTATACGAATATGATTTCGAAATCAACGCAGCATCCGGCGTAATCCTCGACTTTGACAAAGATCACATCTATGATTAGATATGCTACATATTTACACAATGAAAAAGGCTTCCCACGGGAAGCCTTTTTCACTATCATTAACTTTATTATTTCTGTAATGCCGCTGTAAGCTGCGGTATTATCTGCTTCTTTCTTGAAACGGCCCCCTCGAGGTATACGCTTCTGTCGCCCTTGTCCACGCCAAAGGCTCTTACAGCAGTATCAAGGGCTCCCGTACCTGCGCACAGCAGTTCTGATGATTCCGCCAAAATATCTGTGAGCATCAGATATACCATATCCGCTTCACCGCCGGCTACCACCTTTTCCATGTAGGCTAGCATCTTTTCCTTCATATCGTCCAGTTCTTTCTTATTAACCGACTGAACCTGACCGACTCCGTATGTGTATTCTCCTACATTAAAGGTCTTGTAGTCTAGATTAAAGATTTCTTCTTCGCTCTTTGAACCGAAATCGCTTCCTGCAGCGAACATATCAAAGGCATATTTTTCGGTATCTATTCCCGCAATTTTAGCCAATGCTTCTGCTGCTTCCTTATCTGCCTCAGTACATGTCGGCGAACGATACAAAAGAGTATCGGAAAGTATCGCAGAACACATCGCTCCTGCTATTTCTTTAGGAATTGTAAGCCCTGCATCCACATACATACCGTAGATTATTGTGGAAGTACATCCCACAGGACGGTTTTTATACATGATAGGACCTTGGGTTTCAATGCGACCGATTTTATGATGGTCGATAACCTCCAGCACATCTGCCTGAGTCATACCTCCCACCGCCTGGGTCTTTTCGTTGTGGTCAACGAGTATTAGCTTTTTCTTGCCTGTCTTAATCAGATCTTCTCTAGTAACCACGCCGGCAAATTTTCCTTCCTTGTCCAATACAGGGAATTCTCTGTGTCTTGTATCTGCCGCAGCGTCCTTAACATCCTCAGTTATGTCTTCTTCATTGAACATAAGGATGCCTTCCTTTTTCATAAAGTGGCTTACTGGCACGCTCTGGTTTAACATTCTTGCAGTTGTTAAAGTGTCCATTGGGCTTTTAAGCAGCGCACATCCGTTATCCTCTGCAAGCTTTATAATCTTTGTTGCCGGGTCTGCACCAAGACATACTATGATGCAGGCCGCACCATTTACTACAGCCTTTTTCTGGGCCTTTTCGTCATCTACCAAGAGCACTGTATCCCCACCGGAAACAGAGCATCTGTCAAGATCGGCTTCCGTGGAAGCTATCATAACTCTTCCGCTGTTTATTACCGCATCAGGATTTCCGCATACCAGTTGGGCTCCAATGGTTTCAACTACATTTTTAACCGGAGTGGAAGCCGCCGACAAAACTCCACTGTCGCTGCTTGCCATAAAGGATCTTGCAATATCTCCCACGGAAATTATGCCTTTAACATTTCCTTCTCCGTCTGTCATAGTCAGAGTGTTTGATGCGCTTTCGTTTAACATATCCCACGCCTTTTTAAGGGAAATATCCTCAATGATGCTAAGTCCCTTTCCAAAGGCTGTGTCCTTAAGCTGAGGTCTTACATCCTCCGCCAAGGCAGGAGCTTCAAGTCCGAAATAGTTAAGCACATATTCCGTTTCCGGATTAAGCTCTCCGGCTCTCATGGCTATATATTCACCGTTCTGTCCGTCGGTCATTTCCTTGTATCGCGCGTACGCCAGCGCAGAACAGACAGAATCGGTATCAGGGTTTTTGTGACCTATAACATAAATCTTGTTTTTCATTTCATACCTCCGTCTATTTCTGCAGCACTGCCATAATTGGTGGTATCAGCTGCTTTTTTCTGGACATTACGCCTTTAAGATATACTCCGTTGTCCCTTTCCTTTTCTCCGAAAGCGGATTCTACAACATTCTTAGCATTGTCTCCCGCATATATCAATTCCGAAGAATCCTCGGCAACATTTGTTATCATCAGGCACACCATATCCACCCCCTCTTCCTTAAGGGCTTCTGTCATGTAAGGCAACATCCTGTCCTTAACCACCTTAACATCGTCGCTGTTGGCCGCCAGCACCTGACCGGCGCCAAAGGTAAATCCGTCAGCTTTAAACTGCTTGTAATCCTGATAGAAGATTTCCTTTTCAGTCTTGGAATCCAAATCCAGACTTGCTCTCAGCATACCGTCCCACAGATTCTGAAGATCAATTGAAGCAATCTCTGCCAGTTCCTTTGCCGTCTTTTCATCCACATCAGTGCATGTAGGCGACTTAAACAGCATAGTATCCGAAAGGATTGCAGAGCACATAAGTCCAGCCATCTTTTCAGGAACAGCCACGCCCTTTTCCTTATACATGGAAGCTATAATCGTACAAGTGCTTCCCCAAGGCATATTTGTCACGCTAATCGGCTGGAGAGTTTCTACAGTTCCCAGCTTGTGATGGTCTACTATCTCGTTTATCTCCGCATCAAAGAGACCGAACACCGCCTGGTCTGCTTCGTTGTGGTCCACCATTATAACCTTTTTAGACGAATCGTCTAATAACGATCTTTTTGATATCATGCCGGAGAAAGTGTCGCCGTCCATAACCGGATAATCCCTGTATCGCTTATCTGCGATTACATTCTTTATATCATCGATATAGTCATCCAAAGTAAATCCGCATACCTGATCCATAGGTCTCATGAGATATTTAACAGGAAGGCTCAGGTTAATAAATCTTGCCGCTTCATAAAGGTCTACATCCGTAGTAATAACGGTTACGCCTTTTTCCTTAGCAGCCTGTAATACATCCGAGTCAGGACGTGCTCCTGCACACATCACAATTATGCCCACGCCTTTTTCAATGAGCTTTTTATGCTTTTCAGCTCCACCTGTCACAAGGATTGTATCTCCTTCAGATACGAACTGAACCGCCAGTTTTGCTTCCGCCGCCGCAATCAGAAGATTCCCTTTGCATACGGCATCCTCGCTTCCGGCAACAATTTTGCCGCCCAAAACCTTTGCTATTCCTACCGCAGTTGCCTTTCCTTCCGCCAAAAGGGTTTTATCCTCAACGTTCATATAGGATCTTGCAATATCTCCAATAGTAAGGATACCTGTCACCTTTCCGCCTGTAGTTTCAACAGGTACGGTATAGTCTCCTGCTTCGTTCATCATAAGCCAAGCATCTCTTACCGTATCGCTTTCATATACGGCAGACACGCCTCTGCTCTTTATATCCGAAACCTGTTTTCTGATATCCGTAGCAACCGCAGGTCTTTTTACTCCAAATCTGTCCAAAACATAGGCAGTCTCAGAATTGACTTCCCCTGCTGTCATTGGAATATACATGCTTCCGTCGTCTGCGGCATTTTTAAGATAGGCCAAGCTTATGGCCGCACATACCGAATCTGTATCGGGATTTTTATGTCCGAAAATATATACTTCTTTTCCCATAGCCACTTCTCCTTTACTAACTATATATTATATCATATTGAAGTGTTGCGGTCATCTGTCTGCAACAAAAAGCGTTGCATTGCACTTTCGACGCTAACGTCGTAACTTTAATATGAAACTTTCGATAATTGAATTGATAGTTTTGCAATTTTCTGATGTACTGTACATGAAAGTTGCGACGTAAACGACCCAAATATGAGGTGGTTATATTGATTAAACGGGATGACTATTTAAATCGTATAATTCATAGCATGTGGAATGGAAAAAAATAACGGAATCTTTCATTGCAATCTTATAGATGTATTGCTCGAACGAGTAGAATTATTTTAAAATCACTCCGACATATAGTAACTTTATTCATGAGCACCCATCTAGGGCGCTCATATCTTTTATAGTATTATTCCTACTGCACTTTCATATTTATCGTATTTCGACAAATTATATATACAACCAATGCCAGCACTGCCGTAACCATAAGAGCCGGATAAAAATCTTTAATCGGCAGATGCTCATAGAGTATGCCGCCAGCTATAGGACCCAGCGCCATACCTAAATCAAATCCAAAGTAGTATGTGCTGTTTGCAAGTCCTTCTCTTCCTTTACCAGCCATAAGTATCGCCGTAGACTGGGATACCGTACACATGATACCGTAGCCCCCTGCCATAAATACAGCCGCTATGACCATTATGAGATTGTTAATCATAAATGTCATGGAAAGCATAGCCATCAGCGCACTTGCTGTGGAAGCGAAGAAAAAGTACCTGTAAGCGTATTTGTCAAAGGCTCTTCCCAATCCCGTTCTCAGTATAACTAAAGCAACTGCATATACAGGAAAGAACAAGCTTGCCGAAACATCCAAGCCTCCTTCTTTAACATAGCTTACGATAAAGGACTGGGTGGCGCAGTACGGAATCGTAAACAGAGTTATTATTATCGCCACCGGTGCAACGTTCTTATCTATAATCTTAAAGCCGCCGCCTCTGGCCTTAAGCTCAGCTCTTGTAAACTTCGGCTTTCCTTTATCGCCTACAAACTGAACCATAACGGCCATAAGCACCGCAAGGGCTGTAGCTGCCACAAAGGCCGCATGATAGCCGAGATAATCGTGTATTTTAATGCCCACAACAGGGCCAACTGCCATGGCGATAGCATTCATGGTGCCGTAGAGGCCCATTCCAGAACCCACTCTGTTTCTAGGAAGCAGGCTTGCAAGCCAAGTTGTCATACATACTGAGCACATGGAAAAACCTATACCGTTTATCATTCTGGCGATCACAAGTACCACTGTACTGTCTGCTAATACATACATAAGGCAAGCCGCAGCCGTTATCAAAGCACCGATGGTGGAAAGTCTGTACTTACTGTTAAAGTCAGCCAGATTTCCCGCAAAGGGCCTACACACCATGGAGCACATATTCATCAAGCCACCTATAAGGCCCATTATTGTGCCACTTGCACCTAGGGTGCCGGCAAATCCCGTTATAAGGGGAGTTACCATCATAGGGCATCCCATGAAAAAGAAACTGGCCGCCATGACCAGAAGTATATCTCTTTTATTTTTCAGTTCTGACAATACATTTCACTTCCTCATAAAAATATTACTTGTTTATTATATCACTTTTTCAAGTGATGAAATGGGAAATTATTTCAGAAAATGTTTCAGTTTAGCTGCGAATTGTGTTAATATCTATAGGTATATTATTTTATAAAAAAAGACATAAGATGATTAAGAAGGAGAATCCATGATAGAAAGTATTATTTTCTGTTTTAAATCCATGCTTTTAGGAATCGTGGAAGGTATCACCGAATTTCTTCCAGTTTCCTCCACAGGCCACCTGATTGTATTTGAAGAGCTTTTAGGATACAAAAGTTCCCCTGAATACATCAACGCCTACTCATACATAATCCAGCTGGGCGCCATACTTGCGGTTATCGTTTTATACCGTAAAAAGATATTGGCAACCCTCACCAATCTCTTTCCTAAGAAGGAAAATGGCGTAGTGGTTCGTCCATATCGCCAGACAGGTATGAGATTTTGGATTACTTTGGCAATCGCCTGCATACCTGGCTTTATCGCCGTAATGACCATAGGAGATATAGTTGATAACTATCTCTTTAACGGTGTCAGCGTAGCCATCGTGCTTATCCTTGGCGGTGTTGCTATGATACTAGCGGAAAAGGGAACACAAAAAAAGAGAGTGGGCAGAATAGATCAGTCAAATTCCCAGTGGCTTGATGTCACTACAAAGCAGGCTATACTGATAGGATGCTTCCAGTGCCTGTCGGTTATACCGGGAATGAGCAGAAGTGCATCCACTATTATCGGCGGCTGGTTTGCAGGACTTTCCACACCTGCCAGTGCTGAGTTTTCATTCTTCCTGGCAATCCCTGTAATGATAGGTATGAGCCTTTTGAAGATGATTCAGTCCGGCGGCTTCGGTGCCATGACTCCGACAGAAATCGTAAGCCTTATCATCGGCTTTGTAGTCAGCTTCCTGGTTGCTCTGCTGGTTGTTAAGAAATTCATTTCCTACCTGCAGACAAAAACTATGGTACCTTTTGCAATATACAGACTCATCTTCGGTGCCCTTGTACTGATACTGGCACTGACCGGTATCGTAGGATTTGCGGAAGCAATCTAACAATAAAGAAACTCAAAAGAACGCTTATGAAACGATGTATTTCACAAGCGTTCTTTTTTAATCTTAATAAATCAAATCACATTATATATTTTAATTAGTGGCACTTGCTCCAGCCACAGCTCTTGCAGATGTTGCAGCCTTCTTCAAATACAAGAGGTTCTCCGCATTCTGGACAGAACACCTTACCGTTTGTCTCTGCTTTTACAGCTTTCGGTTTAGGCGCTTTTGCAGCCTGATCACAACCGTGAGCTTTTTTAGCTGCAAGCTCCGTCTGCATTTCCTGATACATTTCCATAAGGGCATTACCTACAGCCATCGGACAGCACGCCCCCTTACTTGTATCCTTTCTTGTAACTCTTCTCGCCGTATAAGACGGACAGGATCCGCTTGAATTAAGCTGATCTACGATAGTCTCAATGTCAATGCCTCCCCTTGCGGAAATTGATATCATTCTGGAAAGACCGACCATGAAGTTGTTACATCCGCCGGTTGAGCCCTTGCTTAAGTATGTTTCAAGCAGCGCGCCTGTATGAGGATCGAAGAGAGCAATACAGTGCAGGCTGCCGCATCCTGTTATCAGCTTTCTCTTCTTGCCCACAACATCATCTGTTACCAGGAGGATTTCTCCTCTGCCAAGACCTTCACCTGCAGTTACAGGCTTTGGTTTGTCTTCCCCGATGGAAAGAATACCGCTTCTTGCACAGCCATCTCTGTATATGGTAATACCTTTAAGTCCCTTTTCATATGCTTTCAGATACAGGCTTTCTGTTTCCTCTACCGTAAAGCTGTTTGGTACATTTACTGTTGAGCTTATAGAAGCATCTATATGTCTCTGCCATGCAGACTGCATATCTATCCTCTGTTCGTAATCCAGAGTCATTGCAGTCACAAAATAATCAGGCAGCTCCTTGTCATCCTTGATGCCATGGCTATCCATATAATCCTGAACTATCTTTGTGTAAACCTTGTAGTAAACATCAGTACCGTGGAGAGATTCTGTCTTTCTCTCGTAGTAGTTTGCGTAAACCGGCTCGATGCCTCCGGAAATTCCCAGCATTGTGGAAATCGTACCTGTAGGTGCTATTGTAAGAAGCTGAGAGTTTCTCAGTCCATACTTTCTCACCAGCTCCCTTGTCTGCTCAGTTGTATTTGCCAGGAAAAATTCTGTGGACATCACTTCATCGATGTTGCAAGCCGGATATGCGCCTTCTTCCTTTGCCAGCCTTGCAGAAGCAGCAATTGCTGCATCAGCCATAGCAAAGCCGATTTTATCGCAAAGCTCAACGGCTTCCTCTTCACCGTATGTTACGCCCAGTTTAATCATGGCGTCAGCAAGGCCCATTATACCAAGACCTATCTGTCTCCATTTTCTTACGCTTTCCTGCTGCTCTTCCAGAGGATGGAGAGGAAGTCCCTCATCCAAAACTTCGTTAAGAGCCTTTACAGAAGCAGCAACGCACTTTCTAAATCCGTCATAGTCGAAGGCTGCATTGTCTGTAAATGGATCGTGTACAAAGCCGGAAAGGTTTATGCTTCCAAGAAGGCAGCTTCCTCCTGCAGGCAGCGGCTCTTCGGCACATGGGTTAACACCGGCGTATTCAAATTCCTTTGTGTTGCTCAGAAGGTTCCAGTTTTTAACTCTGTCCCAGAAAAGAGCACCTGGCTCCGCATAGTCCCAGTTTGTTTCAGCGATAAGTCTGAAGATTTCCCTTGCATTAACCTGCTTTTCTATTACTTCTCCGGTAACCTCTCTAGTGTAGTGCAGAGTATAGTCCTCATTGTTCTTTACGGCTTCCATGAATTCGTCGGAGATACGAACAGATATGTTTGCCTTTGTAACCTTTTCCAAATCGGTCTTAAGGCCTATGAATTCCTGCAAATCCGGATGACTGCAGTCGATGGAAATCATCAAGGCTCCTCTTCTGCCGTTCTGTCCTATAAGGCCGGTCACCATGGAATACAAATCCATAAAGGATACGGCGCCGCTGGTCTCCTTTGCCGCATTGTTTATTTTGGCTCCTCTAGGGCTGAGTCCGGAAATATCTATTCCGCATCCGCCGCCGTAGCTGTATGTTCTTGCCAGCTTTTTAGCACATTCAAATATGCTTTCTATATTATCTTCAGGAGGCTGGATTACATAGCAATTAGAATATGTAACCTTTCTGCCTTCCTTGTTGAGGCCTCTGTTGGAAAGAATTCTTCCGCCAAAAAGGAATTTCTTTTCCTTTATGTATTCGCCGATTTCCTCGTTGCCTCCGCTGATACGTGTTACCCACTCATCAAAGGATTCGCCGTCGTGACAGTATTTCTTTTCCCATATGTCAACGCCCAGCTGATTATCTTCGCCTAACCATTCTCTTTCTAACATATGCCTCTCCTAAATTCTAAAAATTTCAATAACTTCCAATTAAAAATATGTAAAAATATCCAATATGTTGTTTCGCGAATTCAATATTACCACAATATGTGGTGTCTTTCAAGAAGAGAATAATACCATATAATTACAGTTTTCCATCGCCGTGCCAGTATTATGTGCACCTCGTCAACGCAAAACGGTGGTATCACCGCATTGCGGAATACCACCGTTTTAATTTAATTTACATATTGAATTTTTCTATACCTTACCAAGGATATCATCCTTGAACATCTTTGTCGCCATTTCCTTAGTACCGATTACCCATAACAAATCTCCCGGCTGAATTACAGTGGAGATATTAGGATGAGTTATCGGCAGGTTGTTTCTCTCTATACCGATGACGCTGCCCTTGTACCTTTCTCTTATCCTAGAATTTTTAATGGATTTATTTACAAAGAACAAATCTTCACTGACATTTATCGGTACGCATATAATCTGTTTTTCCGGAGGTATATGATGGAAGGTCTGACCGTAGATATAGTCCTTTAAGGTTTCTTCCGGATACTCTATCTTTTCGATATATTCCATTTCCTCCAGCTTAAGCAGCGAAGCTTCAATCTCCTCATGGGTACCAATAGCTGTAAGGATATCTCCCTTTTTAAGCTCAAAGGTTCCCTGAGGCATATTGTAATGTTTATTACCTCTTATTACCTTGATAATACCAAGATGCACATATCGACTTCTTCCCACATCCATGACCTTTAGGCCTTCTTCAGCGCTAACTATACAAAACCTCACCACATGAATAGACTGGTCTAACCAGTTATGTGTACCCATTCTCGCCCTTTCTCTCTTACGGGCCGCCAAGGTCTTTTCGTAAAAGTTTGCCACAAAGCTCATCTCTATACGCTTTGTCTTTCCTCTTATATATTCGGATCTTACGATAAGCGATGCAGGTATCACAGCAATTATCATTACCAGAAGGAAAGGCCAGTCAAGAAGGCTATTCAATGTCAGAGCAATAAATGCCGACGCAATAAGCACTCTCATAAACTGCAGTGTCAACAGCGGCAGCTTGTTCGCCTTATGCTTCATCCACAGTTTTGTATAAAGAACTTTATTTGTACCGTGCATAAGTGCCACAAAAGGAATCATAGCAGCAACCGCTATCCCTGCCGTTATGTACTTTCCTCCATCCGGTGTCGAATATTTTAGAATTCCCGGCAGTATATAATTTACGCTCAGCAGATATATAACAAACATAGCTGTTGAACATATAAAAGTCCGTGTACCTATTCGTTTTAAATATCTCTTCCAGTCATCATCCTTATCATCAGTAATCTGCCTTTCTGAGGTGTTACGTTTAAGGAAGACCTTCGCCCCCTGTGGCATCATCTTATCCACCAGCTGATATACATTTTCAGCATTTCGTATAAACACCGGCGTGAGAAAAGAAGTTATAACGGACACACATACCACTATAGGATACAGAAAATCACTTATAACACCGAGGCTCATTCCCAAAGATGCAACTATGAATGAAAACTCACCAATCTGCACCATGCTAAATCCGCCTCTCATGGCAGTTCTCAAGGACTGTCCTGAAAAGAGCATACCCAAGGTTGAGAATATCATCTGACCGAACATGGTTACGATACTTATTATGATTATAGGCCATATGTATTCCACTAGCATGTCCGGCTGAATCAGCATTCCCACGGAAATAAAGAATACCGCGCCGAACAGATCCTTAATCGGTTTTGTGAGCCTTTCGATAACCTCTCCTCTGACAGTTCCCGCCAGTATGGAACCAGCCATAAATGCACCCAGGGCGCTGGAAAAGCCTATGGCATTGGCTATCAGTACCATTCCCATACAAATGGCCAAAGAAACTATAATGAGAAGCTCATCGTTTAAAAGCTTTGCAATCGCCTTAAGGCAAGTCGGTATCAGGTATATGCCCACAATAAGCCACACCACCAACATCAAAAGCAAAGTTCCTATTTCGCTTACAAGGCCTATACCGGAAATTCCCTGACCTACGGAAATCGCCGAAAGCACTATAAGCATGAAGATGCCGGCGATATCTTCTATCACCAGCGTCCCCATTACAAGTTGGGCAAATTTCTCCTTCTTGAGTTTATATTCCTCATAAGCTTTCAATATTATCATCGTCGAAGACATGGAAAGCATTCCACCTAAGAATATGCAGTCCATTTCGCTCCAGCCCAGAAGCTGACCTGCTCCAAAGCCTATGAACAGCATGGCTCCCATTACCGTCAGCGCCGTGACAAAGGCACTGCCTCCCACATTGGCGATTTTTATAAAGCTAAATTCCAGCCCCAAGGCAAACATAAGGAATATGATACCTATTTCCGCCCAGGATGTTATATCCTCTGTCCTTACCACCGTCGGCAGGTAAATGAAGTTTGGGCTGATGAGAAATCCCGCAATTATGTATCCCAGCACGATAGGCTGGTTTAATTTTTTCATTATAAGCGTAGCCACACTGGCCGCTATAAGTATTAAAGCTAAATCAATTATCAGATGGTCTAAGTGCATGTTCCTCCTTGATCATCGGTTATAACTTATATCGCTTTAGTATATCAGATATGGTTAGCCACTTCAAAGGCATCCCATATACCGTACATTATATTTGATACCTTCTTGGCATCCCCCAGAAGATAAATCTCAGGAATATCGAATTCCAGTTCGTGGTAGAGGCTGTTTTCCTCTTTATATCCCACGGAAAGGATTACGCTGTCACAAGGTATTTCCTTAGTGCCTTCCGGAGTTTCACATGTCAGTTTGCCGCCACTGTATCCTGTCACCTTTGCACCGGTAATCACTTCAACTCCGCTGTAAGGAACAAGTCTTTCCAGCATATCCTTGTTAGCATGACAAATTGGTCCGTTTACTGCCATAAGCGCATCCAGGGCTTCAACTAAAGTTACCTTCTTTCCGTCCTGTGCCAACCAAAGGGCAGTTTCACAACCTACAAGGCCTCCGCCTATAACTACAGTTGTGTCTCCAGGATTCTTTTCTCCCGTAAGCACATCGGCTGCAGTAAATACCTTATCATCGTCTCCCAAGGAGAATACCTTAGGCTGTGAGCCTGTAGCGATGATTACCGCATCCCAATTTCCTTTAAGCACATCGTCCTTTGTCACTTCACTGTTAAGGTTAACCTTTACTCCGAGAAGCTCCAGCTGTCTTTCGTACCAGTGGGCAAGGGCAATATCATCTTCCTTAAAATCAGGAGCACCGCCCGGAATCAGATTTCCGCCCAGTCTGTCGCTCTTTTCAAAGAGTTCCGCTTCATGACCTCTGATAGCAAGTACTCTTGCCGCTTCGCAGCCGGCAACGCCGCCGCCTACAACCAGCACCCTCTTTTTCTTGAGAATAGGATTGTAGCTCATGGCTCTTTCTCTTGCCGCCTGAGGATTTACTGCGCAGTTTATCATAGAGTATTCCTGGATTCTGCCCATGCAGCCTTCCTGACAGGAAATGCATGGTCTGATTTCATCCAGTCTGCCTGCTCTCAGCTTGTTTACATAGTCAGGGTCTGCCAGAAGAGGTCTTCCTAGGCTGACTACATCGCAGTCTCCGTCAGCGATAGCCTTGGATGCCATCTCAGGGTCGTCCATACGACCTGCACAGAGAACAGGAACATCAACAACTTCCTTGACCATTCTGCAGTATTCCCTGTAAAGGCCCTTTTCCTGATACATAGGTGGATGATTCCACCACCAAGCATCGTATGTTCCAACATCTGTATCAAGAGCATCATATCCGTAGGAAACTAAAAGTTTTGCAGCTTCAAGACCTTCCTCGATATCTCTTCCCATTTCTTCAAATTCTTCTCCCGGAAGAGCTCCCTCTCTCCAATCCTTTATCATGCTCTTTACGCTGTATCTTAAGGCAACAGGGAAATCTTCTCCGCATCTTGATTTGATTTCCTCTACCACCTCTTTAGCAAATCTCAATCTGTTTTCCAAAGAGCCACCGTATTCGTCATTTCTCAGATTGAACATGGAGATTGCAAACTGGTCCAAAAGATATCCTTCATGCACGGCATGGATTTCCACTCCGTCAAAGCCGCCTCTCTTGGCATTGTATGCTCCGTCTCCAAAGGATTTTACTATGCTCTTTATTTCCTCCACAGTAAGAGGTCTGCACATTTTATCCAGCCATCTGTGAGGGATTTCGGAAGGTGCCACCGGCGGGAATTCACCTAGATTAGTAGGAATCGTAACTCTGCCGAAGCCGCCTGACATCTGCAAGAACATCTTTGCACCGTAAGCATGCACTCTTTCTGTCATTTCTCTGGAAGTTCTTACAAAATGTACCGGATTATAAGTGGAATTAGGGCAGTTAGGCATGCTCTGGGTTTCCACTTCGCAGTCCGAAAAAGTAACTCCGGTGATTATAAGGCCTGTACCGCCTTTGGCTCTTTCTGTGTAATAATCGATACCTCTCTGATTAAAGCCGCCTTCCGCATCGGCCAATCCTAAAGGTCCCATAGGAGCCATGGCAAATCTGTTTTTGATCTCACAGTTACCGATTTTTATCGGGCTGAAAAGATTTTCGTATTTCATATCGTCCTCCTTTGCCTTTCGTATTTACCGTCTATTTCATATCCTCTATAGGATTTGTAATCTTTCCTATCTTTTCTATTTCGCATGTGACCACATCACCAGGTTTCATAAACTTCGGCGGCTCAAAACCCATTCCCACACCTGCAGGCGTTCCTGTGGAAATTATACTTGCCGGAAGTAGTGTCATTCCCTGACTCAATTCCCCAATGATGTAATCTATATCGTTTATCAAAAGATTTGTATTGCTGTCCTGTCGCAGTTCTCCGTTAACATAGGAGCGGATTGCCAGCTCCGGCGGATAAGCTATCTCATCTGCCGTAACTATCCACGGGCCTATAGGAGTAAAGGCATCAAGGCTCTTACCAAAATACCACTGCTTATGCCTTGTCTGTATTTCCCTGGCACTTATATCATTTAAGATGGTATATCCGAATATATGCTTGATTGCATCCTCACCCTTTACATTTCTGCATATGCCGGTGTCTTTTTTGCTTTTTCCTATAATAACCGCCAGCTCTGCCTCGTAATCGAGATTTTTAAACATGTCACTGTGAGCATCCACCGGATCGCCGTCCGCCACCGCTTCATTTACTCTTTTGGCAAAATAAATCGGATATGTTTCCCTGTTAAATGCCTCTTTTTTATATCTTGCTGATTCCTCCGCATGGGCGGCATAGTTTATACCAAGGCAGATAACATCCTGTCTCGGTCTTGGAATAGGAGAAAGAAGCTTTACATCTGCCAGAGAAATTGCCTTTTCCAAAGCCCTTTCCTCGGTACCGTTCTTTTTCGCCTCTTCTCTCAAATCGAGAAGTTCTTCTAGGGAAAGGGTTTCTATAAGCTCATTCATGGAGCTATTATCTATTCCTATGTCCTTAAGATCTATTATCTTCGTCTCGTCCTCGGAAAGATACCCTGTCCTTTCCTGTCTTCCGTGTCTGTATGTAAGTAGCTTCATATGTAAAGTTCACTCTCCTTTCTGCCTGACAGTGCCGCGCCTACTTTTTCCTCAAGGGCAGCCAGCTTTTCCGGGTTTAGGCTTCTTGCCTTTTTAGGGCAATAATATATGCATCTGTTACATCCTATGCAAAGGCTGCTATCGGTTTCTGTTGTCGCTTTTTCGTCGATGGCACCAACAGGACATATCCTTGCACACAGCTTGCAGCCTATACATTTTGACCCATCGACCTCCGGCATCAGAGAAGCCACTTTTAGCTCCTTATATGGTCTATTTCCGGGAATCTCAAAGTCTGTCATATCTCCTGCACCCGCTTCAATTTTTGATGATATCTTAGCACCAAAGTCTTCCAGAACTTTTATATCCTCTTCGTCCGGTCTTCCTGCGGCAAACTTTCTCATTATGGAATGCTCCGCCAGTGCCGCAACCGCCGCAATAACCTTAAAACCGTTTTCATTAAGTATATCCGCCGTCTCTAAAAGAGCATCCTCATAGGCTCTGTTTCCGTATACGGCAACGGCAATTGCAATGGCACCATTACCTTTAATCTGCCCAAGTCGCTTAGCGGCAACCTGCGGCAGCCTTCCGCCAAACACAGGCATAGCTACTACGCAGATATCACCTTCTCCGAAGGCCTTTTCCGAAAAATCCGTATTTATGTCTGTGAGATCTATAACATCTGCCGTTACAGCTCCCATGCCGGAAATCAATATATCCGCTGCCTTCTTTGTCCCACCTGTGGGACTGAAAGCAATCTCAAAACACTTTTCTGTTTTACTCATTATTGTCCCCCTTACCGGGCTGTTTGCCTACAAAAACAACATTGCCCTTCTTGTATTATATCACCCGGTTTTATATAATAACAATGATGAAAACAAATTTGCGAGGTGATAGGATTGCAGCTTACAGACGATGCAAAAGGACGCAGCTATCTTTTTGACAATTACAAAGCGCTGCTGATTTTTCTCGTCGTTACGGGACATATGATAGATCCGGCATACGGCAATACATCAGCCATTGATTTTGTTAAATGGTATATCTTTGCCTTTCATATGCCGGCATTTTTATTCATAACGGGCTTTTTCTCAAAACGCAAAAAGGCGATGGGTACTCTAATTCAAAAGTTTTTAGTGCCCTATGTGATATTTCAAACCTTATATTACCTGGAATACACCTATGTAATCGGAACGAGTCCGGATTTGGCTCTATGGATACCGAAGTTTTCCCTTTGGTATCTGTTGTCGGTTTTCGTGTACAAGGCCATAACACCATACGTTATGAAGATTCCTTACCCTGTTGCAATGGTCATCACCGTCGCCCTGGGTCTTGTCATAGGCTTTTGGCCCTTTGCAGACAACCTGCTGTCAATTCCAAGGATAGTATACTTTTATCCATTTTATCTGACAGGAGTCTATTTAAATATGGACACCGTTCACAAATTGAGGCGCAAGGGGGGGCGAATTGTATCGGCGATATTTGTAATAGCCTTTACAATCTTTTTAGCTTTCGACAAGTGGCACCTTACCATGGATGACAGGGTTCTTCAGGGAAGATATGGTTACGACTTTCTCCATCAGGCGCCTTTAGAGGGTATGGTTATAAGGCTTGGCTGTTATGCCGTAGGAATGGCTCTCACCTTTGCCGTTATGCTACTGATATATGATAAGGAATGCAAAATCTCTTTCCTAGGCACAAAGACCTTGAGCATTTACCTTTTCCACGGTCTTGTGTACAAATGGATTGGCTGCAACACCAATATACTGCAGAGCATCGACACAAATTGGGAACTTTTGCTGCTGCTAATATCCTGCGCAGCTCTGACGCTTCTGCTTTCCACATGGCCCTTTGACAAATTTACAACGGCGATATCATCAATCAGCTTAACTAAGATAAAAAACAAATTTAAACATACAACAGAATCTTCGAAATGAGAAAGGAAGGATAAATCAATATGACAAAGACAAATGTATGGACCAGCTATGACGAAAAGATCATAGCTCAAGTCAATGCCTTTTCCGAAGGCTACAAAGAGTTCATTTCCGAAGGAAAGACCGAGCGTCTGTGTGTAGCCCTTTCAAAAGAGCTGGCAGAGAAAAAAGGCTTTGAAAATCTCGATGAAAAAATTAAAAACGGCACAAAGCTTAAAGCCGGCGATAAGGTTTACGCAGACTTTATGGGTAAGGCTCTAATGCTTGCCGTTATTGGTTCATCGCCTATAAGCGATGGAGCAAATATCTTGGGAGCCCACATCGACTCTCCACGAATGGACCTTAAGCAAAACCCTCTGTACGAAAGTACTGAAATGGCATATCTTGACACCCATTACTACGGAGGCATAAAGAAATATCAATGGGTTACCATTCCTCTTGCCCTTCACGGCGTAGTAGTAAAAAAGGACGGTACCGTGGTAACCGTTGCCGTTGGAGAAGATGAAAGCGACCCGGTATTTTGCGTAACAGACCTTTTAGTTCATCTTGCAGGGGAACAGATGGCAAAGAAAGCCGCCACCGTAATAGAAGGTGAAAAACTGGATGTGCTCATCGGAAGCCAACCTCTTAAGGCCGAAAGCGAAGAAGACGAAAAGGAAAAGGAAGCTGTTAAGGCAAACATCTTGAAGCTACTTAAGGATAAGTATGACATTGACGAGGATGATTTCCTTTCAGCTGAAATCGAAGTCGTGCCTGCAGGAAAGGCAAGGGATCTCGGTTTTGACAGAAGTATGGTCATGGGCTACGGTCAGGATGACCGCATCTGTGCCTACACTTCTCTTATGGCCTTCCTAGATGCAGAGCCAGCAGATCTTACAAGAACAGGCATCTGCCTCTTGGTTGATAAAGAAGAAATCGGAAGCGTAGGAGCAACTGGTATGCATTCTCACTTCTTTGAGGATACACTGGCAGAAATCATGGAACTGTGCGGAGAATATTCAAGCCTTAACCTGAGACGAGCACTTAGAAATTCCTTCATGCTTTCTTCAGATGTGAGCGCAGCCTTCGATCCTTCATATGCATCCTGCTTTGATAAAAACAATGCTGCATATTTCGGCAGAGGTCTTGTGTTCAACAAATACACAGGCGCTAGAGGTAAAAGCGGCTCCAACGACGCCAATGCCGAATACATGGCTAAACTGAGAAATATCATGGATAACGCCAATGTCGCATTCCAGACATCAGAACTGGGTAAAGTGGATCAGGGCGGCGGCGGAACAATCGCCTACATTACCGCAAATTACGGCATGAATGTTATCGACAGCGGCATCGCTGTATTAAACATGCACGCCCCTTGGGAGGTTTCCAGTAAGGCGGATATCTACGAAGCATATAAGGGTTACGGAGTGTTCTTAAAAGAAATGAAATAAATGCTCATATATGCACACAAAAAAGCCAGAAAGCGGGAATTTCCGTTTTTCTGGCTTTTTGCTGATATCAAATTATTTAATTATATTTTTTCTTTCTCATTACAACATACATCATTCCCGCTGAGCCAATCATAGTTGCAGCAAGTACTCCTAGAATGTCTCCGTTTTCATCTCCTGTCTCTACCGCATAATCTGCCTTGGCAGAATTAGTTTTATCTTCTGGTGAGCCAGATGTGCCCGTAGGATTTACAGCTCCGTCTGGTTTTTCTGTATCAGACTCACCTGCAGGATTTTCCGGATTTGAAGGATTAGTTGGGTCTGTCGGATTAGTTGGGTCTGTCGGATCCGTTGGGTCAGTTGGACCTTCTGCGAAGTTATATGTTAAAAGTGTTCCATCGAACTCACCTTTATTCATATCCTGAAGGTCACCGTCATTTGATTTTCCCCACATGAGCAGCTGCATCTGATAGTCGTTTATCTTTAACATCTTTGCTGCATACTCTTCCATGGAGCCGCCGAGAGTATCTAATGAATTCATCCGCCCTGATTTATCATATTCAGCTATAAACACATCCATGCTGCCATGATTTTTATCTTTAAAATCAAAATCAGTGCCTCTAGAATTTCCGTAAACTATATATTTATCATCCAGTTCAACGAGTCCTGTAGCTTCTCCTGCTTCGCTGCTCTTTATCACATGATTCCACTGTTCGTTTCCATCAGAATCACATTTAATTATAAATGGGTTATCGTAGTATGTTCCTGTCTGTGCGAATGTGTCTGTTGTAGATTTTGTATTTCCCATAAGGGCAAACCCACCGTCTGAGGTGGCTACAACAGATTTGCAGTATTCGTTTTTGTCTCCGCCGTAAGACTTAATCCAAAGCATTTGACCATTCTCAGAATCTATCTTTGCAGCAAAAACATCAAATATATCACCGTACCATGGGATTCCATCAAAATCACCGCTGCCAGAGGATGTGTGTCCGCCTATTATGAAATCTCCGTCAGTCATCACATCGAGACCAAAGCTTGCGGAATCGATGTTTCTGCCTGAAAGTGGTTTGCGCCAAAGCTCTTTTCCATTTTTATCATATTTGATTACTAAAAGGTCGTAGAGCCAATCAGTTTCAAGGCCTGTCATATCTCCGTCTTTTGAAAGAGTTTCAACGAGAATCACATATTCTCCGTTTTCAAGAGATTTTAGCTGTTTTATCTGGTCGTGCTGGGACCCGCTGAGATTTTTAAGCCACACAAGCTCATTGTTGCTATCGTACTTTGCTATAAATCCATCGGTTTCTCCATGAATGCTATCTGCTGTTTTGAGATTTTTAAAGTCTCCTGTAGGTTCTACGCCAAAGCCCTCGGTGTATCCACCTGTAACGATGTAGCTACCGTCTTCAAAGGCCGCAACCGATGAAGCATATGCTACAGAGTCAAACTCAGTACCAGAGAGAGTGTTTGTCTTTATAAGTTCTCCCTTGTCGTTATAGATATTTACGAAAGCAGCAGACGCTCCTTTTACCATGTCTTTAAAATCCATATCATTAGAGTAAGTCTGTCCTACAACTACTGTGTTGCCATTAGCAAGCTGCGCCATATCGTTTGTGTAGTCGTAATCGCTGCCGCCGATATTAGTCTTCCATTCATTGGCAAATTCAGGCTGAGTAACTTCCACCGGTGCAAAATACGGAGGAGTTTCGGTTTCCTGCATGCCGGATACATCAAAGGCAAATCTTATATCGCCCATGGCATCCTCTATGTGAATAACTATAGGCTCTTCAAGGCTTGTGGCCGTTATGGTCACGGTTTTAACCTGTGTTGTTGAATCATACTCATCATAAAGTGCCGGAGTCATGGTTCCATTAAGGTCATAAGATACTGCCCCGAGGCCTGCCGGGCTCACCTGGGAACCCATAATCTGTGCGTTAATGAAATATGCAGTTATCTGATAAACTTCTCCTGTCTTTTCCACATAGGCATCTTTATATAGCATATCTGCCATCATTGAAGGTTCGTCAGCGTCTGCTTTCCAAGCTTTAACAGGAACAAGATATTTTTCAGCCGCATAGTTTTCCACTGTATCTTTGTCCATGCACATCATAAAACCGTCATATCTACCGCCGCCTGCAACAGCCAAATCTCCAGATGTAGATCTCGTATTTCCAAAGATAAGATAATCGTCATCGGCACCTTTGATTAAGCCTTTTAGATTATCGCTATTATCTCCGCCTACTGTCTGCATACCTAATAAATCACCGGTAGCTGCAAAGTGAGCTACAAACATGTCACTTTCACCATTAGATTTTTGTGATGTAAAATCATTGTCTGCGGCTTTATATGTGCCTGCCATCATATAGCCTTCACCGGAGGCAAATACTGTTTCTCCTGTGGCACCTGCACTGTTTTCAAGAGTATTTAACCATTGCACTTCACCGTTCATATCTATTTTCATTATGAAGGCATTATCGGTACCTGTTGTATTTTTCCCTTCAAATATGCCGTCCTGTGAGTCGGAAGTCCCTGAAAATACAAAGCCTCCAGGAATCATCGCTGGATCGATTTCGATTTTATCTTTATCGGTTTTATTGTTAGGAGCCTTTGATACGGAATTTATCACATCATCACCTGAACCGCCGTATTTCTTTTCCCACATAATGCTTCCGTCTTCCCCATATCTTACTGCAAGGGCCTCTGATTTAGCGTTGGCATAACCAGCGCACATAAAGCTGCCATCGGCTGACCTTATAACCGATTCGAATTCATCAGCTTTTTCATATGATGCACCTTCCGCTCCGCCGTCATAAACCTTTACCCACTGCACATTGAGATCTTTATCATACTTAACGATAAGAGCATCCAGGTCTGTGGTAGTTTTAATACCTTCCATAGTGCCGTCAGCAGAACCTGTATATCCTATTGCCAAGAATCCACCGTCGGTAGTATTTATAACATCGTTGAACTCATCCTTGTTACTGCCACCAAAGGTTGCCTTTGCAGTAACATTACCGTCATAATCGAATTTAACTACGGTCGCATCATAACCACCGTGATTCATTTCCTGAAAATCACCATCATTGGATTGAGAAGAACCAACAGCAATATATCCGCCGCTGTTGATAACTGTAATGCCATGAAATACATCAGCATTCGTGCCGCCTACATATTTTTCCCAAGTTATACTGCCATCCGATGCAAAGAGAATTAAAGCGGCATCATTTTTACCTTTTATGTCGGCAGGTTGAGGATCTGTCTTTTGACTGTCGATAGCTCCTGCTGCAATCACCTCACCGGTAGTCTCCCTTTCTGCGGCATTAATGCTGTCGGCAGTAGTCTCCATACTAGCGCCGCCGTTTCTACCAAACATAGTTGTCCATTTTATAAAGCCTTCACTTGCAGCATTAGCTGGCTGCGCTACAAAACAGCATGGTGCTGCCACCGCACAGGCAGTTACAAAAGCTGCAATCCTCTTTTTAAGACTCGTTTTTCCTTTCATCCTGTGATTCCTTTCTTTTCTCTATTGAAAATAATAATTAGCATTGTCGTATCATATAGTTAGTTGATTTTAGTTAGCCTTTCCTAACTTCTTTATAATTTTAGCTACTTATATTCTCAAGCACAATTCATATTTTGTTGCACTATAGCAAAAGAAGACCTTTTTAGGTCTCCTTGCATATCTTTTATATTCATGAGTTTAGATTTATCCAAGCATCTTTTTCAAATCTTCTGCAGGTGTGCTGATTGGCGATATATTATACTGGTCCACAAGCAGTTCCAATACCTTTGGCGATATAAATGCTGGAAGGGTAGGACCCAAATATATATTCTTTATACCCAAGTGAAGCAAAGTAAGCAATACTGCAACAGCTTTCTGTTCATACCAAGAGATTACCATGGAAAGCGGCAGTTCGTTAACCGAACATCCGAAGGCCTCCGCCAGGGCAACAGCCACTTTAATTGCGCTGTATGCATCATTACACTGACCCATATCCATTATTCTCGGAAGTCCTGCCACAGTTCCCAAGTCGAGATCGTTAAATCTGTACTTGCCACAAGCTAAGGTTAACACCACAGAATCCTTTGGTGTCATCTTAACGAATTCAGTGTAGTAGTTTCTGCCTGGTTTTGCTCCATCGCATCCACCTACCAGGAAAAAGTGTTTAATCTCTCCGCTTTTTACAGCTTCAACAACTTCCGGAGCTTTTTCCAATACCGTTCCGTGGGCAAAGCCGGTCATCAATGTGCTTCCACCGTTTATGCCTGTAAACAGCATATCTTCTTTATAGCCGCCAAGCTCAATGGCTTTTTCTATCACTGGAGTAAAATCTTTATCTTCTCCGATATGAACCATTTCTGGATATTCCACAACTTCCGTTGTAAATACTCTGTCTTCATAGCTATCCTTTACAGGCATTAGACAATTTGTAGTAAACAGCACCGCTCCCGGAATATCTGCAAACTCCTTTTGCTGATTTTGCCATGCAGTCCCAAAATTGCCTTTAAGATGAGTATACTTTTTCAGCTCCGGATATCCGTGGGCCGGTAGCATTTCTCCGTGGGTATATACATTTACACCTTTTCCTTCTGTCTGTTCCAGAAGTTTTTTCAAATCATACAAATCATGACCTGTAACTACGATAAACGATCCTTTTTCAACCTTCATCGTTACTGCGGTAGGAATCGGGTTTCCGTACGTTTCTGTATTGGCCCTATCTAAAAGCTCCATACATTTGAGATTTATTTCGCCGGTTTTCATAACCATAGGCAGAAGTTTTCTCAAATCTGCATTCATATCTCCTATGCCTCTTAAAGCTTCAAAGAAGAATCTATCAACTACTGGCTCCCTATATCCCAAAACCGCCGCATGATAGGCATAGGCTGCCATTCCTTTAATTCCGAACAATATCAGCGACTTAAGAGATCTGATATCTTCATTTTCATTCCAAATCTTTTTCATGTCAAAAGGCTCGTTGCCTCCGGCATTTTTTACTTCATCTATTAGTGTCTTTAGCGTCTCATCATCAAAATTGACATTTGTGATTGTAGTAAAGAGACCTTTTAAAATCAGTTCTGCAGTTTCTTCTTCCTTATCTTCTGGTGTATTCTTAGCTAAAGTTATAAGGGAGCCTGTCAGATTGTCCTGCAGATTTGCGGTTGTATTTTTCTTTCCGCAAACTCCCGCATTAAAGGCGCATCCCTTGCCACCTGCCGTCTGCTCACACTGGAAGCAGAACATCTTTTCATTTATCATATTATTCATACCTTTACCTCATTTTCTTCAGAGCCTTTGCTCTGTTCCTTGTTTTAACTGTGCCCATTATATATCTTCTGACGATAAAGGTATGTTGTATAAACAACGGATTAAAAATTTAGAAATAAATTTTTTCAGACCATTCTTTTATCAGTCTATCAAGATTCCAAGCGGCATTTGCCGGACTGGTGGACGGCAGCTTTATTATATCAACTCCCGTGCTTTCCTTAATGAAGCGGTCGTAAAGCTGACACGCCTTGGCACCATTGCCATAGACTCTCTTTATCCCTGTCTTGTCAAGTAGACCCTTTATATTGGCAGGAACCACATTCTTTATGGAACTATCATCGGAACCTATAATGTCACATTCGTCGATAACATCCCATATGGCAATACCTCCTTCAAGAAGCATCTTTTTCTTTTCCGCAACCGTCACTGGTACCGCTGCTCCCGTCAAAGCCGCTGTCACCTGCCAGAATCTGTTTCTCTCATGACCGTAATAAAAGTCCGTTTCCCGGGATTTTACCGAAGGCAGAGTTCCCAGTATCAGGACTTTTGAATTTTCATTATATATCGGATTAAATCCATGTCTTACATGCACATACTCGCTCATGGTATCTACTCCACTTCACGACAGAGGATTTCAAAGTTTTCAAAAACGCTTTCAGTTACCACATCGCGCATTTGGCTCTTCATCATCTTTCCTATGGCCTTAGCTATTGGGTTGCCACCAAAGCCTATTTCCATTTCAAGATACAAAACAACTCCCCATTCTCCATCTTCCTCAAGGGAGAGTTTTATAATATCCTCTTCCTTTTTAGTATCCCTATCTCCAATTACCGTTACACTGTGATTTTCCTCATCAAAGGTAGCCTTATATAGAGTGCATGCAGTATCTTTGCCTAAAAGACCTGTAGCATAGGCCTTCCATTGATCATCGGATATTATTTCAACACGGCTGCCCGGCTCCACATCAAGACGATTTACCATCTTTAGCGCTTGCCATGCTGTATCCATACTGTAGCTAAATCTTTTACTATCTTCAAACTTCATATTGCTTCTCCACTTTGTTTTAAATGTAAATTTTGTTTTGCATATTTAATTATATCTGATTTAAAAAGTCCTTTAAAGTGTAATGGTATATTAAATTTTTAAGGATTATCTATCGGAGGTATCACAATGGATAAGAAAGAATCTCGTGAAGCGGAACGCATCTGGCGTATCGTTAAAACAGAATACGAAAAATACATCAGTTATAGGGACAAAATAATAAAGTCAGGATTAGTTGCCTTACTTACCCTTCCATTTGTCTTTATGTTCCTGATGTTTTTTATGCCTAGCAAAGTTGTATTTTTATGCCTGTGGATCATTTCTTTCATAGCCATCGCCATCATGCTGACTTATGTGGAATACAAAGGCTATTATTACAAACGACTATTTGGCGACAGCGATAAAGATATCAATGCCGATGAAAAAGGAAAGGAGGTCTCCCTATGAAAACCGCATTATGTATTTTTAAGCGTGATGTTAAAAGGCTTAAAACCAATATCATCGCCGTTATAGTGCTTCTGGGAATATGCATACTCCCTTCCCTTTACGCGTGGTTTAATATAGCCGCAGTCTGGGATCCATATGGCAACACCGGCGGCATACCCGTAGCAGTAGTAAACGAGGATAAGGGCAGCAGCCTTGAAGGCATAAATGTTAACGCCGGCGAAAAAATAGTAACAAACCTCAAAGGAAACCATCAGATGGGTTGGAAGTTTGTGGATAAGGATAAGGCTATGGACGGTATAAAGGAAGGAGACTACTATGCTGTCGTATATATCCCAAAGGATTTTTCCGAGGATATGATAAGCGTAGCCACCGGTACAATAACTCGCCCGGAAATAACATATTACGTCAATGAAAAGAAAAACGGAATAGCTCCGAAAATAACCGACAAAGGAGTCGAAGCGATACAAACTCAGGTCAACTCATCCTTTATAGGCACAGTGACCGGCTATATGACAGATATTCTTAAAGTTGGTGAGGAAAAAGCATCCGTCACAAAGGATGACCTTGTGGCAGGTATCAACAAAACCCTGGATAATGCCTCTGCGGATTTGTCGGCACTGTCATCGGGCATAAGCTCATATCAGTCAACCATAGATTCGGCAGTATCTCTCATTGACGCCAACATAACCTTGGCAGGCAGTGTCGATGACAGCCTTTCAGGTGCCGAAAACAGGATAGAAGGTGATTTATCAAAGTTAAAAGAGCAACATGCAGCCATTGATGCCGATAAATTTCCAGATATAGATAAGTTGCTTACAAAGGTGGAAAACGGATTTGACAAGTGTTTGGATGATCTTAAACAAGCCGGTTCCATGTCCTCTGATGCTCAGGATGTTTTAACCAGTCTTAAATCATCGTTAAATTCCGTAAGCGACTCCCTTGCCTCCACTAAATCTGCCGTTGACGGAAGCATTGAGCGTATAGACACCTTTCGCAATAACGAAGACAGTCTGAATATTTCAGACGGATTTGTGGATATCATCAATAAAATAATTTCAAACCCTAAATCCGTCAGCGAATTTATGGCTTCGCCAGTAAAGATAAGTACAGAAAAGGTCTATCCGGTTGCCGATTACGGTTCGGCGATGGCACCCTTTTATACAACACTGGCCATATGGGTCGGTGGTATTATCATGGTGGCAATTATGAAAACCCGCGTCAGAGAAGATAATCAGCTTAGAAATATAACTCCCCGTGCGGCATATATAGGACGTTCTCTTATATTTATAATCACGGGCCTTGTGCAAGCATTGATTATCGGACTGGGAAATATATTTTTCTTGGGAATGCAGTGCAAAAACCCTCTGCTTTTCATGGTTACATGCCTCATTACATCCTTTGTCTTTACGCTTATAATATATACACTGACCGTTTCCTTCGGCAGCATCGGAAAGGCCCTCTGCGTCATATGGCTTGTGTTGCAGGTTGCTGGTTCGGGCGGAACATATCCTATTGAAGTGTTACCTCAGTCATTTCAGTATATGTCCCACTTCATGCCATTTACATTCGCCTGTGACGCCATGAGAGAAACTGTAGCCGGCGTTTATACTCCGGACTATATAACTGATATGCTCAAGCTTTTATGCTTTGTGCCTCTGTCACTGCTTCTAGGGTTAGTTCTTAGAAATCCTCTGCGTAGATTAAACGAGTTCTTTGAGGACAGACTGGAAGATACTAAATTTATGGGATAAAAGCTGCCTCATATATATCACAAAAAGAGAGCATTGGCGTGCTCTCTTTTTATTTTTGATATTTTCTAAGCTTTATTATCTGTTTTTTCTCTTCCCTGTCGCTGCAAAAATTACAGTGCCCAATGCCGATATTATTACAATACCACCTACAACAAGCGGTATACTTTCATCGGATGTTTTCACCGGTGTTTCTGCCACCTTAGCATTTTCCTGCTTTGTCAGATCAACTGTACCGCCTGAGATTGCAGGAGGTTCAGGATTTACAGGCTCACCAGGTTCTGTCGGATTTTGAGGGCTCTCAGGTTCTTGAGGTTTATCAGGCACTGGTGGTTCCTGAGGGTCATCAGGTCCTGTCGGTCCCTGAGCAGTGTCATCTTCTACAAATCGTATGTGGGCTGTAAATTCCGCTCCATTATCGCTGTAATTATATGATATTTCTCTTCCGGGATATACATCTTTAACTATTGCGTTTTCAATAACTACACCATCCAGCCCTTGAATTGACGAGCTATTTATTGCAGGGTCAAGATTTCTTAAATCATAATCCCCAGTTCCTGCAGGCACCTTTACGGTCACAGGTCTTTGAGTGCTTAGATACATACTTGACGCATCCTTCATAGCAGTATGTATGGAAATCAGTTTGTCCGAATGCAAATTTACATTTCCTGCCGTAAGAAGAGGATTGTTAGTTAAATCCACTGTCTGAATATTTGTTATATACACCAGCAGGCTTGTAAGCTGCGGATTATGGGATACATCCAAGCTTTCCAAAGGCGTTCCGGAAATCCAAATTTGCTGTAACTGCGGATTGTTTGAAAAATCAATATTTCGCAACCCTCCTGCAAGATAGGCAAAACTGTTCAGCTTAGGATTTGCAGATATATCTATATCCTTTAGTTTATCGCCGCCACATAAAAGATGTGTAAGCTCTGGGTTTCCCGAAAGATTCAAAGTTGACAATCCGTTTTTAAAGCATTCCAGACTTTCAAGACAGCTGTTTTTAGTAAGATCAAGCTCGGATATGTTATTATCACTGCAATTAAGTGTCCTTAACTCCAAATTGCCACCGACATTTAAAGCCGATATAGAGTCTCCGTCACAGTAGAGATTTTCCAATTTCGAAAAATACTCTATTCCTTCCAAGGAAGTTACCGCTCTGTTGTTGGATATCCTTATTTCTGTCACTTTATCGGCTTCACTTTGAGAAAGCTCTCCATTTTTATCGATGTCATCATGGGTCGATACATATTGTCTAAATGCTTCATCGGGAAATGTTTCCTCCGATATTTTTACCGGCCAACTTATCTCTGAGTTTCCTGTGCCTTCCGCCGCTGAGGCCATTATCCCTCCAGAAGACAGACTCCAGACAGAAGTTGTTATGAGCAATGCCACTGCCAGGATTGCGGTTTTTCTACTTGTACCATTCATTTTTTCACCTTTTCCTTTCCTATTCACAAAATATCCTTATACATGCCCATTACCCTTAATACTCAAATCGAAACAAAAAAGAAGACATCTCTTGATGCCTTCTTTAGCAATATATCTCTACTTTACATATTTCTGATATATTTCCTTCATTTCGGAAAGCTGCTCCTGGCTGAAGTTGTCTCTGGCGTATTCCTTAAGACCCTGTACATTACCCTTTCTTACCATATCCAATATGCCTGGCATATCAGTCACCGATACGCTGTCGGTTATCATCTTTTCAACCTTTGCTTTATCCTCCGCCGAAACTGAAGATATGATACTGTCAATATCTGTATCCTCCGCAAGCTGCGGATTTTCCTCTATCATCTGCTGGACAACATCCTTTGTAACCATATCAAATGCCTTATCCTTAAGCTTATCATAAAGCACAAATTTAAACGCCAATGCCAACACCCCCAGTATCAGTATCACAGCTACAAGTATTTTCAGTCCTCTTTTGCTTTTTTTCGTCTGTACTGCAGCTCTCATCTGTTACCTTCCTTTCTTATTCTCCAAATAATTTTCTATCTGCACACTTCTTCCAGTGGACAGATTTCTATGCCTTCATCAGTCAATGCCTTTCTTATCTTTTCCACAAAGAGAAGGGCTTTTTCACCGTCTCCGTGAACGCACACCGAATCCGCTTTGATATCGATATCATTTCCCGTTATCGCCTGTACTTTACCTTCTTTTATCATGCGAATAACTCTGGCAATAGCCTCGTCTTCATCTTCAATCATAGCGCCAGGCTTACTTCTGGCAACCAAACTTCCGTCCTCTTCGTAGGCTCTGTCCGCAAATACCTCCTCCGCGGTCTTAAGGCCCATGTCTCTTGCCGCCTTTACCATCTGGCTCCCTGCAAGACCCATAACTATAAGAGACGGATCGTATTCCTTAATTGCCTCACATATGGCTTTGGAAAGCTCGTAATCCTTTCCCGCCATATTGTACATGGCTCCGTGAGGTTTAACATGACTGAGCTTTACCCCTGCTGCCTTGCACATTCCGCCCAGAGCACTTATCTGGTATAGAGTGTAGGCTTTTGCTTCCTCGTGGGAAACATTCATGTTCCTTCTTCCGAAGCCCATAAGATCAGGATATCCCGGATGCGCTCCAGCACCTGTGCCGGCTTCTTTAACCATATTTACGGTTTTCATCATTACGACCGGGTCCGATGCGTGAAATCCGCATGCTATATTTGCTGATGTGATAAGGGGAATAATCCAATCGTCAGAGCCGATGGTATATCTTCCGAAGCTTTCTCCAAGATCGCTGTTAAGATCTACTTTATACATAATATCATCACCTTTTCTTAAATTTAAGTTCCCGTTCTGCCGTTATCAGTCAAGGCGCAGCAGCTTTTCTATAAAACCTGTATCCGCCTGACCTTCGCAGAAAACAGGATGTCTCAGTATCTGATACTGGAAATCCAGATTTGTGTTTATGCCCTTTATAACCGTTTCGTCCAGAGCAGATCTCATCTTTTGAAGAGCAGCCTGTCTGTCCGGTGCATGAACGATTATCTTGGCTATCATGGAATCGTATTCCGACGGAATCGTATATCCGGTATAAAGGCCCGTATCAACTCTGACTCCATTGCCTGCCGGCAGATGAAGAGCTGTAATGGTTCCAGGACTTGGCATAAAGTTCTTTTCAGGAATCTCAGCATTTATTCTGCATTCAATGGCATGGCCTTTTATCTGAATATCCTCCTGCTTAAAGCTCAGTTCTTCGCCCATGGCAACTCTTATCTGTTCGATAATAAGGTCTGTGTCCGTTACCATTTCCGTTACGCCATGTTCCACCTGAATACGGGTATTCATTTCCATAAAGTAATATGTGCCGCTCTGGTCAAGGATAAATTCCACGGTTCCGGCATTGGTATATCCCACAGTCTTTGCCGCCAGCACAGCATCCTTGTACATTCTCTGACGGGTTTCGTCATCTATGGCCGGAGAAGGGGATTCTTCTATCAGCTTCTGGTGATTTCTCTGCACAGAGCAGTCACGCTCACCGAGGGATACAACATTTCCGAAATTGTCCGCCATAATCTGTACTTCCACATGACGGGGATTTAAAACACATCTCTCGATGTACATGGTATCGTCGTTAAATGCGTTTACCGACTCCCTCTGAGCCATATTGAAATTAAATTCAAACTCATCTGCAGAATTTGCAACTCTCATGCCCTTTCCGCCGCCGCCGGAGGAAGCCTTAATCATTACAGGAAAACCAATTTCCTTTGCTTTTTCCGCTGCAGTTTCAACATCCTTTACCGGTTCCTTTGTTCCAGGCACAACAGGAACTCCCGCTTCCATCATTGTCTTTCTGGCGTGGGACTTATTACCCATGCTGTTAATTACATCTGCGGAAGGACCTATAAATGTTATGCCGCTTTCCTCACACATGCGAACAAAATCAGCATTTTCGGAAAGGAAACCAAATCCCGGATGGATGGCATCGCAGCCCATATTCTTTGCGGCCGTTATTATCTGTTCTTTATTGAGATAGTTGTTTCTTGCAGGACCTTCGCCAATGCAGATTCTCTGATCCGCCAGCTGCACATGAAGGCTGTTTTTATCCTCTTTGGAATATACAGCCACGCTTCTGATGCCCATATTGCGACATGCCCTGGCTATTCTAACCGCTATCTCGCCGCGGTTTGCTATCAATATCTTCTGAAACATCAGTCAGCCTCCAAATCCTAAAGTTTTCTGATTCTGAAAAGCGGCTGTCCGTATTCCACCTTCTGTTCGTTGCTTACCAGCACCGCTTCTATTTCGCAGTCGAAGTCACTTTCGATTTCGTTCATCAGCTTCATGGCTTCCAAAATGCAGACAGTCTGTCCTGCCTTAACATGGTCACCAACCTTTACGAAGGCCTTTGCTTCAGGGGATGGAGCAGAGTAGAATGTTCCCACGATAGGGGAAGTGATATACTCTTCACCTGTTTCCTCTTCAGCCTGAGGAGCCGCCGCGCTTGCTGCCGGAGTTGCTGCCGCAGGCATTACAGGCATTGCTGCCATCTGAGCCGCTGCGATTTCAGCAGGACCCACCGGATGGCCTTTCTTGTCCATCTTAAGCTTTGTGTCACCTTCTTCAAAGGTAAATTCCATCATTGAGGAATCTTCAAATATCTTAACGATCTTTTCCAGTTTTTCAATATCCATGATTTTCTCCTTTATCTTCAGCTATCTGCCTGTTATTTGTCTGCAAACAGCTTTCCTATTCTCTTGGCAACAAGCCTGCACTCCAACACCTCTTTGCACGGAGTATATATCTTTTCTCTGAAAGAGCTGAATTCCTTTTCTTCTTTCAGCATCAGCTTTTGCGCCGCATCAACGGTTACCTGCTTAAACCTTATCTTCTGATCTGTCCTGCACTGGGCAAGCTTAGGGATGTCCACAGAAATCACATTGGCAATTTTAGCATATCCTCCCGTAGTCTGTCTGTCCGCAAGAAGTATGATAGGTTTGCCGTGGCTCGGCACCTGTACCGCTCCAAAGGCTATACCGTCAGAAATTATATCCGAGGTATCCTTGTAGGCTATAAACGGTCCCTCAAGTCTGCATCCCATTCTGTCAAATTCGCTGGTTACAGTGTATTCGGAATTTAAGAATGTCTCTATGCCTTCCTTTGTGAACTTGCTCTTCTGCGGTCCCATAACCACTCTCAGTGTAACCTCGTCACTACTGAACTCATCCAGGTCCAGACTTCTTGAAAGGAAATACGGAAGGTACCTTCTCTTTATTCTGAACATAATAAGGTCTCCGTCCATCAGCCTTCTTCCCTTAAAGCCACCTATGCCGCACTTGAGGTTTGTGGATCTGCTGCCCATAACCACCGGTATGTCAAGATAGCTGGAAAATGCTATATATCCTCTGCTGCCGCTTCTGCAACCCTTAAAGGAAAGGATGTCTCCCTTCTTCATGTAAATTGCCGTATACATCTTTACAGGATTGCCGTTTACATGGGGCTGGAAGTCTCCTCCTGTGATAGCAATTATCGTCTCGGAAGTAAATTCCAAGGTAGGTCCCATAAGGGTGAACTCTATTACAGCTTCGTTTTCCGGATTGTCTAAAAGGAGATTTGCGATTTTAAAGGAACTCACATCCATTACGCCCGATACGCTGAAGCCCTGGCTCTGATATCCTGTTCTGCCTAGATCCTGAACCGTGGTCATTATGCCGCTTTTCAATACTCTAACGCCCATGGCTACTCTCCTTTCCTGTGAACGACATACTCATATGTTCCATCGTCCACCTGTTTTTTTATCTTGAGAAATTCCTCTTCGGTTACAGGCACAAATCTGATGTAGTCACCTGCTTCCACCAAAATAGGAGTTTCTCTTTCCGGGTCATAGGTTTTAACCGGCGTCATACCTAAAAGCTGCCAGCCGCCCGGTGAATTTAGTGGATATATTCCAGTCTGGGAAGCTGCTATGCCCACGCTTCCTGCAGGAATACTTATCCTAGGGTTTGCAAGTCTCGGAGTGTGAATTCTCTCATCAAGACCACCGAGATATACAAAGCCCGGCAAAAATCCCAGCATATATATGAGGTAGTCCTTAGAGCAGTGAATGTCTATAACCTCCTGCTCAGAAAGCCCAGCATTTTCAGCGATGTTTGCTATGTCAGGACCGTATTCTCCACCGTAGCACACAGGAATCTCAAAGACTCTCGCTTCGCTGGCTTCCTCGCTCACCTCTATCTTTAAAAGTTCTTCGATTCTCGCCTTTAAATCCTTATATCCGATTACCCTCGGATCATAATTTATAAGCAGGGAAGCGAAAGCCGGTATAAGGTCCGTCACTCCCTCTATATGCTGTTCCTTTAAAAGATGCACAAAAGCCGTTATCTGAGCGTTAATCTCAGGTGCAATCTTTTGTTCAAATTCGATCAGCAGAGCCGAATCCCCCGCTGTCAATATCTTTGCTTTTTTCATTTAGAACTCTCCTGTCATCATCCCATCGCCGCAATTAGGCAAACAGCTGTCCCAGGCTTCCAAGGGAAGTTACTCCCAGATATGCGGAAGCTATTACAACCACAATACCAAGTATCAGCAGCCATGCAGGATGCTTGTAATCTTCTCCCATGATGGACTTTTTCTTTGCCGCAATCAGGCATACTCCCAAAGTTATAGGAAGAATCAGTCCGTTAAGAGCTCCTGCCAGTACCAACAGTGCTGCAGGCTGTCCCAGGAATGCCATTACAATAGTACTAATAACTATGAATGCCACGATAAACTTGTTTTCGTTATCGGCAATCTTCTTGCTGAATGTCTTTAGGAATGATATTGATGTGTAAGCACAGCCTATTATTGAAGTTATAGACGCTGCTAAAAGTACCAGTCCAAAGAATCTGTATCCAAGCTCACCTGCTCCTATGCGGAAAGCATCAGCCGCAGGGTTTGAAGGATCCAGAGTGTGAGCTGCGGAAGTTGCAGTTTCCACAACAACGCCCAGTATTGCCAGGAAGAGGAATACTCTGACGATGGCAGCTATACCCATTCCCATCAGCGAACTCTTGTTAATCTCTCCCAGATTGTTTTCTCCAGTGATGCCTGCATCAATCAGTCTGTGAGCTCCGGCAAATGTGATGTATCCGCCTACTGTACCACCCAGCAGAGTAAGGATAGCAGGGAACATATCTCCCATGGCTGCAGTCGGCATTACCGTTTCCTTAAGAGCCATGCCTACTGGAGGTCTTACGATAAGGATAACCACAAAGATTACCACTATCATCAGTCCTCCCAAGACCTTTGTAACATTATCCATTGCGCTCATGGCATTTTTAATAAGGAATACCACAACAGCTATACCGCCTGCCAAGAAGTATCCTACCATTTCAGGCAGACCCAGCAGAGTATTAAAGCCAAGAGCTCCGCCTCCGACATTACCGATGTTAAATACAAGACCACCGGCAACTATCAGGAATGCTACCAGATATCCAAGTCCCGGAAGCACCTTGTTTGCCACATCCTGACCTCTCAGTCCTGATACGCAAAGCACTCTCCATACATTGAGCTGTACAATTGCCGCCAGGATTACGGATATGAGAATTACAAAGCCGAAGCTCGCCTTCAGCTCTCCCGTAAACTGTCCGGTCTGAGTCAAAAAGCCCGGACCGATGGCAGATGTGGCCATCAGGAATGCCGCGCCTAGCAGCACGCCCGCGCTCTTTTTATTTTCTTTATTTTTTCCCATCTCTATAAACCGTCCTTTCAATCTTCGTAATGGATATATTATACCCTAACGGGAAAAATTGAGCAATGCGGCAGAGGGGAATGGGTGGTTTTTGTTGAGGCAAATAAAAAGAAAGTCAAATACATAATCGACTCTCTTTTTAAATATCATTTTAAATCGAAAACAATTCGTAATCTGATCATAACCATACTCCTTTAATTCTAATTATTACTATTCGTTAATCCATCAAAAATATCTTTTACATAGTCTCTATACGCATCCCTCACATCTGTCGGAGCTGCGATTTTTACCCCGGTCCCCAAGCCTGTGAGCCATCCGAAAAACTGCTGACTTACCGTCACGGGAACAGTCACTTTGATATGATCGTCATCTTCCTGTATCACAGTTATATCCCTTCCAAAACGGTCTATCATGACTCCCACAAGTCTGTTTTCGCAAATCAGACTTACATCTCGATCTTCACCGCCGTACATGCCGAAGGTCTTTTTCGCAAAAGCTGCCAGATTGAATTTCTCAAACTTTTCCTTTCCACTGCGAGGCTCATCAGCAATAACCTCAACATCTTTCATCTTATCCACGCGGTAGTGATTAAGATGGTCGCTGCTGTCGCTATAGGCAACCATATAATAGTTTTCATCATCCCAAGTCATCGCCCACGGACTTACCACATAATATTCGCCGTTTTTTCTTGGCACCAGTTCCTTCTTTGTATTCCATTCCATGTAGCGGAACTTTATTTTTGTGTCGTTCATAAGGCCTTCCTGGATGCGATCCACATTGTAGTATATGGTCTCGTTTCCGGTTTTAGGTCTGTCATATATAAATAATTGCCTCTTAAGCTGTTTTGACTCATGAACGCTGGCCAGTGTTTCTATCTTTTTGATAAGCTCGTGGGATTTCTTGGCCGTTATAAACTTGGAAGACTGAACTGCATCCACTAAAAGCTTTAATTCCGGCAATTCAAAGTCTCTGGAAGCCAAATAATATCCCGGATTTGCACCGCCATTTAATCTCATGATGTCAAATCCGAAAGCTTCCAGAGTCTCTATATCTCCATATATTGATTTTCTATCCCCGGAAAGTCCGTAACTTTCCAACTTCTTTATAATATCCGCAGATGATAGCGCATGCTCCTCGTCACTGTATTCTAAAAGCATTTTCATAACATAAAGTGTCCTTAGCTTAGTGTTTGATACTGCCATTATTCCTCCTTATGTCTGTTTAAATAATGTCTGTTTTTATTCATTATATATCATTCTAATTCAGTGCGCACCCGTCAGATTAAATCAGACTTCCTTTCTGCCTTTATTAGTAAGACGGCATATTGCACCCTGAGGAAGCACATAAACAACTTCCGCCATTGCCTTCTTACCGATCTTATCATAAAGTCTACCGGCGCTTATGCTTTCACCTTGCACAGTCCACGGGCTATTTGCCACATATCCGATACGGCCGAGAGCCTTTACCTTTACCTCGATAGCCTCCTTGTCATGCTCATTGTCCGGCTCCTTTATGAGTTTTACCTTGTCACCCTTTTCAAGGATACTTGTTCCGTAATAGTGATTCATGCCTGCTATGGTTATATATATTTCTCTCATTTCAATCAAACTCCTTTATCAGTCATATTTTTTAGTTTTCCATATAACAGATACTTCCTCTGAAATAATCTCTTCCGGTGATGCCAAATCATCAGAATTTGCAATTACATCCATCAACACAAATCTTGCATCTTTGCTTTCCGTTAGATTGGATTTTTCTCGTAAACGATTGTTGCGTTTGCTCATGTCGCGAATCCCTACAATTTCCTCATTTATAACTTCCGCAGCAAGAGTTGCTTTTCTTTTGGAATCCTCTATGGCTTCCTTCATAAGTTTTTCTCTATAGTCATCTTCAGTTGAAAAGAGATATGTTGTGCTTATCTGAGCGCTATAATGATTTGCTTCAATAATATTCATAATTGCATTTTCTACTTTCATATCAAAATTTGTTTCAAAGGATATTTTTCTTTTAAATTTAATCTGTTCATCGTGGAATCCGATATCAGATGTATCATCGCCTTCCATATGTATCTTCTTTAAATCAAATCCGATTTCCTTAAGCTGCCCCAGAAAGCTTTCACACTGCTTTATAACTGTGTTCATACATTCTGATAGACTAGCCCCGGCTTTTTCAAAAGTTATCGTGTATCTTGTCATATCTGCTTTTATTTTCATTTCCGCATAACCGGTCATTGAAATCTTTCCCATGTCATCCTTCATTTTTTTCATCCATCACTTGTTTTTTTACAGTACCTATTATGAGCTTATTTATGTCCTAAAATTTCCACAGTGGCGTGGAACTAAATCAAATCATAAAAAAGACAGGGTCTTGGCCCTGCCTTACATTCATTTTCAAACCGACAAACTATAAAGTTGTAATAGCCTTACACATTCGAGATAATCTCTGCTTTTGCTTTCTCCATTATACCTTGCACATCTGCACCAACTACATCCAGACATTCGGCCTTATAGTATTCCGCATTTTCTATTCCGTGAAAAATCCGAGTCAAGTTACGGATGTATTCGTATCCCATGTTCGGCTCAATGACCGGTCCTCCGGCTGTAGTCACATAAATCAGCCTTTTGGCTTTACATAGGCCTACGGGAATGCCTTCTTCCGTATAATTAAAAGTGATGCCGCACACATTGATAGCTTCCATGTAGTTTTTTACAGAAGCGGGAAATGAAAGATCCCAGTAAGGCGCAGCAAAGAGTATAATGTCCGCTTCACTAAACTGTCTGGCATACTTAAGTTCCGGAGCTTCCATAATGCCATCTTCAAGGAGTTTGTCCCTATGGTCCAGCGACTCTTTTGTCAAAGGCTCGATATGCTCCTTTTCGAGATTTATTTCTTCAACCTCGCCATGCAGGCGTTCAAGTATGATTTCCGCCAGTTTCCTTGTTCGTGATTCCGGCCGCACACATGCGTTTATATATAATATTTTATCCATAATGTCTCCTCGATTTTGTTATCTTTCTGCGTTTATTGAGCTTCCAAAACTCCACTTTCTTTGCCTTCTACATCAGCTTTATCAAGGGATTCGGAAACGAAAGCACCATTAAAGTCATATGCTTCCCCATCTTCAACAAACTGATATACATATACATCTTCTTGCTCGCTGCTCCACACGACTACATTAACGGTATTATCGTCTCCTTCAACAAAGTTTTCAAAATTGATGTCCAGATTACGCTGCTGTTGCTGAAGGAAATCTCGCTCCCATTGTTCTGCTTCCGCTTTTGTTCTAAAGCCTCTCTTGTTTTTCTTATGGCTCACTCCCTGCCAGTCTTTGTAATAAAACTGACTGCGCCACATCTTACCGTCTCTTGTTACCGGCATAAACTCCCTCCTCTCTACATTGTCACGGTCAAGCCGTAAAACTTTTCTTCAAAATACTTTGTTGGAACTTTGCCGCAGATCGTCTGGTAACCTTTTTCTTTTAATTCTTCGTTTAATCCCCGAATTATCTTATAGGCATAGCCTGTTGACACGCCAAGTATCTCCGCTGCTTCTTCCGCTGTTACATACATTTTTCTTGTTTTCTCCATTCAGTGTCCTCCTTATTTTCATTAGGTACATTTGTGCCTTATTTGTGTCCTAATTATATAGGCTCTTTTGTGCCTTGTCAATATAGTTCCCAAATTTCTCTTCCCTATTTCACTTGAATATGATAGAATACAAATGTCCCTATTATTTATATTCACTCTGAAAGGAGTCACCTTATGACAGTAGGAGAAAAGATTAAAACATTCCGAAATATCCGAGGAATTTCACAGAATATGTTAGGACAACTGGCGGGCATAGACGGAACCACAATCCGTAAATATGAACTGGGCAGCCGTAATCCCAAGCCTGATCAGCTTTTAAAAATTGCAAACGCTTTAGGCGTAAGTATCAATGTTTTTACGGATTTTGATATAGAAACTGCTTCTGATGTGCTTACCTTACTTTTTAAAATGGACGATCAGATAGATATGGAGATTGACGGAGATAAAGATGAGGATGGAAATCTCATTCCAGAGACAATCTATATCCGTTTTAAGCACCCGGCAATCAATGACCGGTTGGCTAAGTTTGCTAAAACAAAGAAATGGCAGGAAAATCTGCTTGCCTCCAAAGACGCATTTCCAAGTGAAGAAGCATTCCAACAGGAAGTGGCACAGATGAACGAAACCTGTGAGCAGATCAAACAGCATTTAGTTGATACGAACATTGTCGTCAAAAAAGGCTTTTCTGGAATAGCAGTAAAAGTATTTCCCCAATAATTTATCGTCTCGCAAAAAATGCATTCCCTTTTCTGAAAGGAGCAATAAGCAATGAAGAAAAACACAAATCACTCAGATGATACAAAATCATTTAAAGAAAATCTTAATGACACAGCTAAAAATGTTGAAAAAAACTTTTCAGCGGCAACCGACAAAGCAAAAACAGTCGTTGCAAAATCTAAAGATTCTATTGTAAATGTAGTAGATGCAAATGGAAATGGAGAAATCGACATTGAAGATTTTATTATTATTGGTTTACAGACCCCCGGCATTAAAGTAAACCGAAAAGATTTTCTGCAAAAAGAATTGATGAAAAATTATCCGCAAGAGACGATTAATAACGCAATTGCTCACAATCCTGCCTATGCCCAAATTCCAGTTAATGAAATTGATAAGATTGCTGATGAGGTAATTAAATTTGAACGAAATTGCGTATCTGGAATTTCGGCTGCCCTGGGTGCACCTGGCGGAGTAGCTATGATCGCCACTATCCCTGCTGATTTAGCTCAGTATTATGGCTACATGCTACGAGCAGCTCAAAAGCTTATGTATTTGTACGGTTTTCCAGAAATTGACACTACAGATAAAGGGCATAAATTTGATTCCGAAACTATGAATCTATTAATTGTCTGTCTCGGTGTTATGTATGGCGTACAAGGTACCAATACCGCTCTCAAAGCAATGGCGACAGCTTTAGGAAAAGGTGTAGAGAAAAAATTGATGAGGGCTGCCCTTACTAAAGGAACAATCTACCCCATCGTAAAAAGTGTATCAAAATGGTTTGGCGTAAATATGACAAAGCAAGTATTTGCCGGGTTCTTCAAAAAAGCCATCCCCGTTGTAGGCGGTGTCATTGGAGGTGGTATTACATATCTATCTTTTAAACCATGTTGCGACAAATTAAAAGCTTCACTACAAGATACTTTATTAAGTAATCCTGAACATCATACTACAGAAGAGGAAGCCTTGGTTATTAACGCTATTGAAGTAGAAGAAATTTAATCTTATTACTCTCAACAATTAGAGCCATTTTGGAGCCAAAGGACATAAATCAACCCCGGAAACGCCCATTTTATCAGCATTTCCGGGGTTCTGTCCGTTATTCAAACTCGATTTCGACAACCTTCCATATGCCGAAAAATAAGCGATTTTCCGGCAATATAAGGCAATATAGCAACCTATAAAACAACAAAAAAATACGCAGGTGTGCAATCAGTGTGCAATCAAAACTATCGTCTTTCAAAACAAAAAACTCGTTATCAACTGGGTTATGTCCCCATTGGTAACGAGTTTTTCATTAACAAAATTATTTACCTGTTTTCAAAAACCCTGCGAGCCAGAAACCCGCAGAGTCGTAAAACCGTAAAGCCGTCTAAGTGGTTATCTATCTTGCCGTAGAAACGCTACCTGCAAGCCACTCCTGCACCATCTGGGCGTTCACTTTCAAGATTTTTGCGATTCTATCTACCGTCATGCCGTCTTCCGCCATGCTTTTGGCATTCTCTCTTTTCTCTTCCAGTCTTCCTTCCTCCACGCCTTCCAGACGCAGGGCTTCCATTTCCTTGCACATATGCTCCACTCCTTTCTCGGTCTCTTTCAGTTCGTGCACGCGGTCTTTCAATGCTCCCGCCTGCATCTCTTTCGCTTCCTTCACACGGAAATCGTGCATCAGTCTTCCAAGCTCGCCGCCATCGTCCTTGCTCGAATCCACGTAGATGAAGTGTTCCTCGTCCCCGAACTCCTTGCCGTTCTCGCGGATTATCCGGTCGATATGGGCTATCGGAAGTCCGTGCCCCAGTGCGTCTTTCAACGTGACGAATATCACGTAGGTTTCCGGGAGCTTATCGAAGTTCTTTCCCGTATCCAGCACGTTGGAATCCATCATCCCGAGGTTGTATCTGGCACGTTTCGGGTGCGCCCCCTCATCGTCTTGCTGTATCTCTCCTTATGCTTAAGCATCGTTTCTTCCTGATTCATCGGTGAAGACCACCTCCTGTTCGACTCACAAGAAGGTATCAACCATCTTGCTATATATATATTTTACAAGAAAGCCGGTAAACATTCAAGACTTGTATTTTCCCCGCCGAAAGGGCAAAATCCTGCGGCTTGCGCGGAGTGGCCGGGGTTTGGGGCAGCGCCCCATTTTAGCAATCTCCGTGCATATAATGAGCGGTCGCGGTGCCCGGCGGGAAAGCCCCTCGCTTTTCCTGCGTCCGGCGCATCGCGGCAGCGAAGGCGAATGCACGGGAGTCGGAGCCGGTCAACTTTTCCGTTCCAAATGTTTCCGTCAATCCGCCTGCGGATTTATGAAAGATTTGTGGGCGGGATGGTTGAGGGGCGAATCCCTCTACCCGGACGAGAAAAGGGTCAACCTTCGCAAATAGGTGCAAATGGGTTCATTTGATGCTAAATGGTGTCTTTTTCTATCATCGGCATCCGTGCATTTGGCAGTTTCTACCTGCATGTTCGTGTATAGGGCAGAGGGATAGAAAAATAGCCTGCGTTATAATCTGTCCCCAAGGAGACGGCATTCTTGCCGCTTCAAAAAGCAGGAAATCGGAAAAGAAAGGATGATGCCACATGGCTCAGGATTTCGGCGATGACATGGGAAACGCCCTCCTAAACTTCGTCACAAGGCAGACGGAGAACTACTTGCGGTTCGGACGTGGCAGGGAACGTGCTTTTGACTGGTGGCAGCGCCATTATAAGAAAGAAGGGAACACTCCCGAGCAGGCAAAAGCAATGGCTGAGAAGCAATCCTCTCGTGAGCAGGTGGTCGTGCCCTTTGGTACTTCCGAGGAAGCCGCCTACTATGCGCAGGTATGCCGCGAGAATGGTACCTATGCCGCCGCCTACACGGACAAACAGGGAAACGGGTTCCTTGCCTTCGCACGCGAAGATACGGAAACCGTTGCAGGGTATGCCCCGCAATTTAAGGATGTAATGGCGCGTCTCGATGAACAGCGTATCACCGACGCGCTGAATCACGCGGAACCCGTGGATAAGAAGACCATGGATTCCCTCACGGAGCTAACAGGCTATCCCGACCTTCCGGCGGAAGACGTAACGGTCATTCCGGTCACCATCCGTTACAAAGACGCGCCAGACAAGACTTACGATGTGCTCTTTAGCGAGCAGGATACCGAAAACCTCAATATCGACGATTCGATTTTCTTCTCCGGATACTCCCACAAGGAGCTTACCGAGATGGTTGGTCGTGAGACTCATGAGGATTTCGATGTGATTGCTGTCAGTGACCCCTATAAGGTTCACGCGACGCAAGTGAAAACGGATGCCCCGGAAAAGACTTATGACGCGCCGGGAAAGGATGCACCTGCCCGCAGCGATAAGGTTTCCCCGCTTCGTGCCGAGGACACCGCCATCCATACCCAGAACATCCGAAACGCTGCCCAAAAGGCAAGGGAAGACTGCACGGACTTTTCCGACTTCGAGCGCAAGATGAACGCGCAGGGCTTCGGCGTGACCGAAACCAGCAAGGGTGAGGTCATGGCCTACGAGCCTGCAAGTCTGAATAGGGACGGTTCGGTACCGGCGTATGAGCGCGGTCGCGACTGGCCGGTCTCTGCGGAGACGTTAAAGAACCGGTACGACCTCGATGTGACCCACAACTGGTTCGAGCAGAATACCCCGAAGGACACTGGCACCCTCCCGGATGGAGACCTTGCCATGCAGAATGCGCGTCTGGCGCAGGAGCAGACGCGTGACGAACAACAGATGCTAGAGCCGGTTGCATCCGACGGTTCCATGGATAACGACGGGCGCACGCCCGACCCGAACTCCGGCATTGAGAGCCACGATGGTGCAGATACCGATTCCCGCACCGCCGTCATGGACGCGGAGCAGACCGGAAGCGAGATTCGCCCCTCCGATATTCGCGAGGAGCAGCAATATGATTCCGAGTCCTATTCCCTCACGGGGGAAGCACGCGATATGACCGCTGCCAAGAACCAGATGGATACGGAAACGAAGGCGCAGGAAACCACGCGGGAGCATGGTTCGAGCCTGCCCTTTAACGGCGAAGACGTATTGTAAGGAGATAGACCATGACACTCAAAGACAAATTGCCGGACAGGCTGAAATGCTCCCCGCTTCTTACCATGGAGTCGGACAGCGATATCGAGACCATCGCAGAATCCATCGTGAACCTTTCCGATTCAGATGGGGACTTCTTTAAGAAGACGGAAAAACTTCTTCTGATGGCAGCCCTTGGATATTTAAGGGACTGGTGCGAGCCTTCCCAGCGTACCATCGGAAACCTCATCTCCCTTCTTGATGCCGCCCTGCCAAAGGACAACGAGACCCATACCACCCTCGACAACCTTTTCTATGAAATGAAGTCCGGGTGCAAGCGCGTGAAATCGGAAGATGGCATCACGACCCTCTGGGAGCCTTCCGCCCTTTCCCGGTGCGACGGTCTCACTCCGCGCGATTCCAACGGTATTGATGTGTCCGAGGACTTTTCGCTCACCTGCTATGAAGGATTCCGCCACGCGGCCACGCGGGAGACGCGCACGAGTATTGTGACCACGCTCCTGCTTGTGCTGGAAGAAGTGGAAAAGGAGGATGCATATGGCAAATAGCGCGAACCCGGAAATCAATAAGAAGATTGCCACCTCGGCGCTCGGCACCCTCGTCATCGCCACGGTCTTCTTCTATCTCGGTGACCGTTATGCCGAAACCCTCGTCACCTATCCGGGGCAGATTTTCGACCATCTGGGCGATGCCATGCTCACCATGTGGGAGACCATAGGGGATGCGCCGTTTGCCCTCGATATGACCAGTAACTCCCTGCTGTTTGGCGGGGCTTGCTTTCTCATTATCTGGATGATTTGGCTTCGCTACGTGGCGTTCATCGGAAACTACCGTTCCGGCGAAGAATCCGGTTCCGCCCGCTGGGGCACTGTGAAGGAAGGAAAGAAGTTCAAGGACTTGCAGACCGAAGACAACAACCTTCTCTTCACCAAGAACTTCGGCCTTGCCCTGCACCGCCCCAAGTTCGACCCGGAATATGACCGCAACCTAAACGTCCTCGTGGTCGGCGGCTCCGGTTCCGGCAAGACCTTTAACTACGTGACCCCGAACATCTGCCAGCTCAACACCAGCTACTTCGTCACCGACCCAAAGGGCACCCTTCTTAAGGATGCCGGATACCTGTTCACGGACAACGGCTATAAGCTCAAGAGCTTCAATACCATCAACCTTGATGAGTCCATGCACTACAACCCGTTAAAGTACGTGAAGACGGATACCGATATCCTCTCCTTCGTGAACTGCTTCATTATGAACACGAACCCCGAGGGAAAATCGAGCGGTGACCCATTCTGGGAGAACGCGGAGAAGATGCTCTACACGGCGCTCATCGCCTTGTTGCGTGACTGGTTCCCGGCGAAGGACTACAACATGTCCTCGCTTCTCACGCTCCTCTCCCTTGCGGAAGCACGAGAGAACGATGAGAACTTCAAGTCCGCTCTTGACCTCATGTTCCTCCAAATCGAGGAGGGCAAGAAGTACAAGCAGAACGACGGCTCTTCTCCTGACACTGCGGGAAATGCCGGTCTCTCAAGGAGCTTTGGCACCAAGCAGGCAGATAACGGCTGGTCTTGGGTGCCCAGTAAGTTCAAGCGCAACTCCGATGGTGTGAAGCCCGCCGACTGCGGGGGACTTTCCGCCGACGAGGACTTCGCCCTGATGAACTACAAGAACTTCAAGGTGGCCGCAGGCAAGACCTTAAAATCCATCCTCATTTCCTGCAACGTGCGCCTTGCGCCCATCGCGACGGATGGCGTGCGCGAGCTTTTGACCTATGACGAGATGGAGATTGACACCCTTGGTGACCCGGATGCGAAGGTGGCGATTTTCGGCATCCTCTCCGATACCGACAAGACCCTCAGCTTCCTGTTCGCCATCCTCATGTGGCAGACCATCGACCAGCTGTGCCGAAAAGCCCTTTCGGATTATGGCGGGAAACTCCCGACCCCGGTGCATTTCATCTTCGATGAGTTCGCCAACATCGGCACTATCCCGCAGATTGAGGAGACCATCGCGGTCACCCGTTCCCGTAACATCGGCATCACCATCATCCTGCAATCCATGAGCCAGCTGGAAAGCAAGTACGATAAGAAGGCTCAGACCATCATCGACTGCTGCGACTCGACGCTCTTCCTCGGTGGCAAGTCTAACTCCACCAACAAGGAGATTGCGGAGATGATTGGCAAGCAGACCATCCATCAGATGACTTACAACGAGTCCACGGGGCAGTCCTCAAGCGCCAGTAAGAACTTGCAGATTCAGGGTCGTGACCTTATCGACGCAGCAGAAATCGGAAAGATGAGCCGCCTAAAGGCAATCCTGCTCATCGCCGGTACCAACCCGCTCATGGATGATAAGTACGACCCCCACGCCCATAAGCGATACCGCTATATCGTGGATAAGCGCAACTGGAAGCGGTTGCATAAGAACTCCTTCGATTTCGAGCGGTATCTGAAAAACGGCTGCGAGCCGTACACCCCCGATGAGGATATGGGTGCGGAGTTCACGGCATGGAAGTGGGCGGCATGGAAAAAATCAAGGAAAGGGCTTCTGGGCAAATTACTAAACCGGTAGTCACTTACAATTAAGAGAAATGCCACGCGAAAAAGGCAGAAAGGGGACGAATGGAGGAAGGAACTTGGAAACACTCGTCAAACTCGCCGCCCCGGCGATAGGAACCGCTGCGGGCGCATTCACCGTCGTGGGAATCATCTATCTTGGGATGACCCTCGCGGGACTTCTTCGCGGCGGGGGTGGGGAGATACGCAAAGCCGTTGCAATCATCGTCGCGGGACTTACCTGTATCGCCTTTGCCCATCTGTACGGTTACTAGAAAACAAGTAAACAAGAAAGGAATCAACCATGCTGGAAAACGTGAAAAACCTTCTCTCTGATGGTGTGACCGCCCTCGGCGGCATCCTCATCGTCTTCGGCCTTGTGAACCTTGGCCTTACCATCAAGGACGGTATGCAGGGCGGCGGCGGTCAGCTCTCCGGTGCCCTCGCCATGATTATCGGCGGTGCCATCGTCGTGGGTGCTGCCGTGTACTTCAAGATCGGTATCAACTGGGGTTCCCTCGCGGGTTAGAAAGGAGCGATATCTAACATGCTCTCTGTAGCAGTACACAAGGATATCGCCGAGTATCAGCCCAAAATCGTAGGCAAGATGACCATGCGCACCCTGGTATCCATCACGGGTGCGCTTTCTGTCTCGGTACTTGCCGGGCTTTACATCTACTTCGTTTTGGGGCTGAACGTCAGCGATTGCACCTATTTTATCTACGCCGTCTCGTTGCCGTTTTGGTGCGTGGGCTTCGTGAAGCCCTGCGGGATGCCCTTCGAGCAGTTTGCGCCGCTTTGGCTTAAGGCAAACTTCACGAACGACTGCATCTTCTACAAGCCGTCCATGCGTCTTGCGGGACTTCTCTCTGAGTCGGAAAACAGCAAGCAGAAAGGAACTATCTATGGAAAACACTACCGAAAGCAGGGAAACCTTCGCGGCATCGAATCCTACTCCCCAAGGGCAGGACGGGTCATCTCTTAACGCCGCATTTGACGTGGACGCGTTCGTCCACGCATCCGGTGACGGGTTCGGGAACACCGCGCCCCTGCGCTCCGATACCGGCGCTATCGACATGGATGCCATCTCTCAGGTCGCACACGTCACGCAGGGTGCCGGAAAGCTGACCCGAAAGGAGAAGAAGCACGCCAAGCGCGAGATGAAGCGCAGGAAAAAGGAAGCCAAGAAGGCCGAGAAGGAAGCGAAAAAGACCTACAGCTCCATCAAGTCCCAGTTAAAGGACAGGGACAAGGAGCTGTCCGATAAGATGGCCGATGCCAGAAAGAAGCGCGACTCCGCGAAAGACGTGGTGAACTACATCGGCTACAACAAGATGTATCAGGACGGCATCTGTGAGGTGGAGGAGGGAATGTTTTCCTCTTCCATCGCCTTCGATGACACCAGTTACCACTCAGTGCGCGATGAGCAGCAGAAAGCCATGTTCTCTGCCATCACCCGCCTTTACGACCAGTTCGGTGCGGATACGCTCGTGCAGATGAGCGTCATCAACACGCCGCTCCTCAAGGAAGAGGTCGGTCACCGCAAGTTCTTCGACCCGGAGCGTCAGGCAAACGATGCTGCAAGGAACGACGCGCAGGTATTCAACAACATCCTGAACGATAAGGTGAAGGAGGGGGTCAGCAACATCCGCAGGAACCGCTACCTCACCTATTCCGTGACGGCAGACACCGCAGAAGATGCAGCGCGTCAGCTCTCCCGTATCGAGGTCGAATCCTCCCGCATCCTAAACTCCATCGGCAGCAAGGCACACCTTATGAACGGCACCCAGCGCCTTTCTGTCATCCATTCACTCTTAAACCCCTATAAGCCGTTCCTGTTCGATTACCAGCGCGATATTTCCGCCAAGCGCTTACAGACTACCAAGGACTGCATCGCACCGACGCAGATTGATTTCCGCCCGGACGGCCACTATAACGACTGCGTAAAACTCGATAACGGGGTCTACGCACAGGTACTCGTGATGAAGAAGTTCGGCTCGGAACTTCCCGACCGCGCACTTGCCGACATGGCAGACCTTCCTATCCCCATGGCTATCACGTGGTACGTGCAGCCCATGGATAAATCCAAGGCTATCAATTACGTGCGCACCCGTTCCGCATGGATTGACAAGGAAATCATCGAGGAACAGCGCTCGGCAGTGAACAAAGGCTATGACTTCTCCATCCTCCCGCAGGAGCTGAAATACTCCAAGGAGGAGACGGAGGACGTGCTCGACCACTTGCAGAACAAGAACCAGCGTCTCTATGTCTTCACGGGGCTTGTCTACACTTACGCGGAGAGCAAGGAAGCGCTGGATACGCAGGTACTTCGCATCATCTCCACGGCACGTCAGAACTCCATCGAGCTTGACACCTATGACTATCGCCAGCGTCAGGGACTTAATTCCATCCTCCCGCTCGGCCATAACCACGTGGAAATCTCCCGCATGTTCACCACGGCGCAGGTTTCCATCCTCGTTCCGTTTGCCACGCAGGAGCTTGACGATGCGGGCGGCAACTTCTACGGTCAGAACAAGCACAGCCGCAACCTCGTGGTCTGCAACCGCAAGAAGCTCACCTCGCCGATGGGCTTCGTCTGCGGCAAGACCGGCTCCGGTAAGGGTATGTTCACCAAGACCGAGATGACGGGCACCATCTTCTCCAATCCGACGGACGAGATTTACGTCATCGACCGCGCAGGCGAGTACACCGCTATCGCCGAACGCTACGGCGGTAGCACCTACCACTTCGGCGTGGGTACCGGAATCCATCTGAACCCCTTCGATACGGTATCCGTGGAACACATGACGAGAAACGAGCAGATTGCGTTCAAGGTGGACGCGATGTTAGCTCAGGCGGGCGCTTCCGCTGCCGAAGCCGGGTCGAACTTCTCTGAGGTTGACCAGTCGCTCGTACAGCGCTGCACCGAGCTTGCCTTCCAGAAGGCCGCAGAGCGCGGAGACAATCTTCCGCCGACCTTACAGGACTTCTACGATGCCGCGAACGAGCAGCCGGAGGAGCAGGCACAGGTCATCGCACTCCGTTACGAGCGATTCGTGAAGGGTTCCATGAACTTCTTCAACCATCAGAGCAACGTCGATTTCAACACCCGCATCGTGGATTTCAACCTGAAAGACCTGCCGGATTCCATGCTGGTCTTCGCCCTCATCAATGTCTGCGAAGCCGTCCGCAACCGCATGTACTTCAATGCAAAGCGAAACGTCCGCACATGGCTCTATGTCGAGGAGATGCAGAGTATGTTCGCGTACCCGACGGTACTTAACTACTTCTCCCGCTTCTCGAATGAGGGTCGAAAATTCGGACTTTTGCTGACAGGTATCAGTCAGAACGCCACGGCGATGCTCGCCAACGAAGCGGCGCGAAATATCGTCCTTAACGCGGACTTCCTCATGCTTCTCAAGCAGTCCCCGCTCGACCGCATGAAGTGGGCGGAGCTTCTGAACCTGTCCGAGCAGGAGGAGGAATGCATCGACGAGTCCGCAGAGCCGGGTGACGGCCTGCTCATCGCAGGAAACGCCCGCGTGCCGATTCGCGGCAAGTTCCCGTCCGGCAACGTTCTCTATGACCTGTTCTCCACGAACCCCAATGAGACGAAGAAGACGGGGCTTGGGGACAAGAAAGATGCAAAACCCGTTATCTAGCAATCCAGTAAGAAGACCCCGGAAAGGACGGTGAACGTCAGATGAAGGCTTCGGATTTCACGACCGGCGGAAACGACCGTGAGAAAGCCATGAGTAATCTCCTCAAGACCGAAAAGACGGATGCCGTCAATACCGGTCTGGTGGAAAAGGCAGATAAGAGCGCCAAAGCCTTAAAGGGTGACCTCTATTCTGTCGGCAAGAAGGGCACGCACGGCGCGGGAAGTACCGCCCTCGATGCCATCGCAAGGAAACGTAAGAAGACTTCCGCCGCCGATGCCCTTGACGGAAAATCCCGTAGCCAGCTAACCGGAAAAAATGCCCTCACGAAAAAGGTGCAGTCTCGCCACAATCTGAATAAGAGCCTGAAACGTGGTGCAAAGGGTGTAGCCGCAAAAGCTGCCCACAACGCTCTCAAAGACTCCGAGCTGGAAGGCACGGACGATTTGGTCGCAACCACGCACACCGGCGCGAAACTTGCCGGAAAGGCGAGAAAGCACCTTCGTTCCGGTAAGGATGCACTTGAAAAGAAAGACTCTCTCGGTGCCCTCTCGGAAAAGAAATACCGCACCGAGAAACTGGATAAAAAAGCTGCCCAGAAGCGGATGCAGTTCTCCAAATACTTCCATAGGAACGTCTACGAGAATGCTGCGGCGCAAGCCGGAAAGAAAAAGGCGCTCACGATTCTTTCCGGTGGCATCAAGGGAATGCTTTCATCACTTGCCGGTGCCGTCTCCCAATTCTTTCCACTCATCATTGCCTTCATCTTGGCCTTCGGCCTGATTTCCGTTGTCGGTGGAGGTGCCGCCGATGAGGAGCAAAAGAGCGCATCGCTTGACGGGATGCCTGCATGGGTCACCTACGACCTCGTGCTCGCGTGCCTGAACGCCCACGAGCAGTACGGATATCCCGCTTCGGCACTCCTCGGCCAGATGATGATTGAGAACGGCACCTCGGACTCCGGTTCCGACCTCGGGCGGCTGTACCACAACTACGGCGGCGTGAAATATGCCGGTTATGACTACGGCGGACTCATCACGGGTTCCGTTAAAATGCTCACCACCGAATACAGTGCTTCCGGCTCTGCCTACAAGACCTACGCGGATTTCGCCGTCTTCAAAGACGATGATTCGTACATGAAATACCGGTGTGAGCATCTTTACAAGCAGTCCAACTACACCCGCGTTGCCAATTACCAGAAGGCCATCGACACCAACAACTCCGAACTCTTTTTGCGTGCCCTCGGCGAGGGTGGGTACTACACCGCGTCGCAGGACAGCTATATCGCCCAGTACCGTTCCATCTGCCAATCCTATCCGCTCGTTGCGCAGCTCGATTCCATGACCGCAGAGGAGTTCAAGAACCAATACTCCGGCACCACCCTCATTCCCGGTGGCGGGCAGGACTACCAGAGCGCCGACCAGTGGCAGAAGGATATCGTGAACGCCTGCTCGCAGACTCCGTGGCCGGGAGCCAACCTTTGCGCCACATGGACAACAATGGTCTATGCAAGAGCCGGTCATCCCGTTGGCGGCAACGGCAATACGCAGCTCGGCAATCAGGGATACGGTGCCAATTACAGCCAGAAACGCGCCACCACCGACCTCTCCCAGATAAAGGTAGGAATGCTCATCTCCGCCCAATACGGCTCCAATACCGCCGCCGGTAACGCTTACGGGCACGTCGGCATCTATATCGGTGACGGCAAGGTCATGGATAGCATTTACTCCGGTCTGCGCACCATCTCCCTGTCCGATTGGGTTTCCCAAAACGGAAGAGGATGGGTTGTCTGCGGCTATCCATGGGACTGGCGCTAGGAAACCAGAAAGGATACCTGCTATGAAGAAACTGAAAGCATGGATGGCGGAACACAAGAAGTTTTCCGTCATCGCCCTGTGCCTGCTCCTGATGTTCACCTGCGGCTCTGCCATGAGCGCCATCAACGTGTCGCATCACCGCGCGGAAACCGCAAAGGAGCAGAACGCAGGAAATAACACGGACACTACCACAGCCGCTGAGAAGAAGACGAAGGAGGAAACCGGGAAAGTGGAGCTTACCGATGCCCAGAAGGAAATCATCAAGGGATACGATACCGATGCCAAGGAACTCATCGACACCCTCTCCTCTTCCGTCTGGTCGGTAAGCGAGGGGCGCTACACCCTCAAGTTTGCCGATGACTCCTACGTGGAAACGGTGAACGGAACTCCGACCGTCCATAGTTACGCCATCTCCCGCGTGGAAAAGACCTCCGATGGGTACGGCGGCTATCTCTATACCATCGTCTTCGAGACCGATACCGGCACTCATATCGTGACCTACACGGACGGCAGTGGCGCTGCGGTGAACTCCGATTCCAAGACCCCCGGTGAGAACACCATCTCCACCCTTACAAGCTCTACGATGTTCGCTCAGAAAAACACCGCATACGAGCGTGCCGAAGCGGTCACAAACATTACCGTGAAGGGCATGAACAGCGAGGTCGCGAAACTCTTCGGCGGGGATGAGAAGGCCGTCATCACCGCCCTCTCCAAGTGGTGCGCCGTCCATTACCCTTCTGTCACCGAAGCTACATGGCAGAAAGTCGTGAACCTCGACTATGAGAACGGGGTCATCACCACGGACTTCAAGCTCAACGACACAAACTCTGTTTCCGTCACCTGCGTTTACGAGCAGTCCACGGGCGAGTTCTCCTTCGAGGGCTAGGGCAGCATCGCCATGCAGGCAGAAAGGAATCTCTATGAATGAACAACTGACTTTACAAGCCACACAGCGGGAGGAGACGAAGACGGTTCCCCTGCGCAGGAGAAAGGTTTGTCTTATGGGCACGTTCGCGCTCTTCGCCGCCTGCGCATTCGTGCTCCTCATTCCCCATCCGGCCTACGCGGGTGTCATCGGGGACTTCCTTGATATCCCCAACATGATTAAAACGTGGCTTCTCCAAATCGCTGCCACGCTCTTCAACACCTATTTCGGTGTCATCAACCAGACGCTTGATGCGAGGTTCATTTCCGGGCCGTTCAACGAGCTTTTCGGAACAACCGAGCCGTATGGCGTGGTAAAAGACTTCTATCAGGCCGGGGTCATCCCCGTTGCCCATGCCATCCTGGGTCTCTTCATGCTGATGCAACTCATCAAGATTAGCCAGCGCATCGACGCGACGAGCACCCTTCCCGCCGTGAAGGATATCGTATTCCTCGTGGTGACCTACTGCATCCTCAGCTACTTCATCGACAACGCCCTCGACCTCGTTTCCGCCATCTACAGCATCTTCAACGACCTCGTTGGTAACGTGTCGGACAAGCTGCAATCGAAAAACTGGTATGAACCCGGAATCGAGATGACCAAGGATGATGCGGCCGATGCCACGTTCGGCGGATGCTTCCTCCTTTTGATTTTCGGACTCATTTCATGGGCGGTCGGACTCGTTTTTTATGCGGTCTCAATGGTCGTTGCCCTCGGGCGTTCCGTTCAGCTCTATGTCTATGCCGCCTTCTCTCCGATTCCCATTTCCCTTCTCGGCTTCGAGGAGACGAAGCAAATCGGAATCGGTTACCTCAAGAACTTTGCGGCAGCAGCCCTCGCAGGCGTGGTCATGGTTCTTATCCTCTACCTCTACCCGCATCTTGTGACCGCCCTCGCGGTTTCCGGTGGACTTGGAAAGGCTGAGATGCTTGGTCTCGCACAGGGCGTAGAAACATTCGACTCGTTCGGTGTCATCATCAAGACTATCGCCGTTCTCATCACGACCATGATGGGGCTTGTAAAGTCCGGCTCATGGGCGAAGGAAATCCTTGGCGCATAGACGCTTACCGAAAACCTGCTACCGCTCAGCGAAGGGGCGTGCCGAAACCGGTGCGCCCCTTCCCCTTAATAAGTTATTATTGGGAGCCAAGCATCGGCTTCCAGATGGAGATTACGAACCGGGAAAGGAACACCGTTGCCCCAGACTACTACGTGAAATACTCGCTCACCCTCTCCAAAGGCGGAAAGGACTTCTCCACCACCTTCGTATCTGACCCGAGGGCTTTTGGGGAGCCGACTGTCACGCAGGTCTTCTCCGCCCTCGCAGACGATGCCCTCACCTTGCGAAAATACTCCACTGACGAGTTTGTGGACAAGCTCTACGCACAGGGGGTAAAGCCATCTGCCGCCCTCCGTGCTTACGACTCCTGCAAGGAGACGAATTTGTGGATGCATGGAGTTCTGCGGCTCCCTTCCCGGTGACGAAATGGGTGAGGACAGCTACTCCCTCACGGGGGAAGCAAGGGATGCTGCCACCTCCCGCAATGGATTGAACGAGAACCGGAAATCCGTTGCGGAGATGATTCAGGAATGTTTCGATTCCATCGAGAACAACGGAGATACCATTTAGCATGAAGCGTAAGAAGACAAAGAACTTTAACTATGCCTGCCCACGCGAGTTCACTACCGGCAGGTGGCGCGTGCATCTCGTCTATCCCGGTGAACCCCGCATGGATGGCGGCTTACCAAAAAGCGAGAACGAAAATCCCCCCTGCGGTGACACGATGGTCGAGTTCTACGATACCGAGGATAACGGGCAGTTCGTAGCCAATTTCCACATGAATACCCTGCTCGGCTACCCTTGGAACGGAATGGTCGGTGCCGACCTCGACAGCCTTGAAGCGTATGGATTCGCTTATCCACTCAGCACACAAGCCGCGACCGACTGGCTTGAGGGCGATGACCTTGCGAAGGTGAATGCTTTCCTCAAGGAGACCTGCAAGGAGGTCTTCGGCATCCTGCCCGGTGCGGACGATGGCGGCTATTCCCTTTCGGGGGAAGCGAGAGAAGCCGCCCTATCGCGCTTCGCTCTCCCGGAGAACAGGAAAGCCGCCCTCGATGTGATTCGGAAACTGAATGAGTCGAGAGACAGCAACGAAAACGCCCTTTAGGCGTTTTTGGCAAGAAAGGAGAAATGGACATGGCAGAAGATTTCGGTGACAGCACGGGAAGCGGCCTTGTGAATACCGCCAAACAGGCCGCAAAAGAGGTCGTTCAGGCCGTCGTGACAAAGGGTGCGGGCATCGGAGGAAAGGGCGGTGGCGGTATCTCCCTCTCCGGGGAAGCCAAGGACATGATGGCAGCTTCCAAACAGCTTGCGGGCGCATCTGCCGCACCTTCCCGCGAGCATCTGGTCGCAAAGCCCGACCTCTCCCGTTAGATAGAACCACAGAAAGCCAGCAAACCGTACAACAAGAAACACAGAAAGGATGATTGCCATGCCAGATAACGACTTCTGGATTGGGCAGGAGCAGATTCCCGTTGACCTCTCCCTCCTGCTCACCTACTCCAACGATGAGGACTACTGGTACGCTCCGGGGGAGTATGCACTCAGGGTCTATACCGTCGATACCCTGAACACCAACTTCGCCCGTCCCTGCTTCGCGTTCGGTGAGCGCACGTCCGACCCGGAGATGGAGGATGTGTCCGGTGCTATCGAGAACACCCTTCACGAACTTCTCGATTCCGGTGCGACCCCCGAGGACGTGTACCGCATCATGGGACTCGTTAAGGAGAGCGAGCTTTCCCCCGAGACCAAGGAAGCTGACAGCTATCTTCCCATCGACCTCGGCTATTGCATCGACGGAAATATCGTCTCCTATGAAGCGGTGCCGGAGAGTGTTGCGACGGTACCTGAAAACGTAGACTACCCGCGTTTCGCGGAAGCGATGGAGAGCCATGTGCCGCTTCCCATCGCTACGCAGATTGCTAATCATGACTTCTCCCACGGACAGGCGGATATCCTCATGGAAGCCGCCCGTAACCCTCGCGTTTCGCCCGAGACGCTTGAGACGATAGCCGACAAGACCCTTTCGTCCGGTAAGATGCGCGGTCTTCTGGATATCGCTTCTGTCGGCAAGAACCCCCTCGATTTTCGCAATATGGACGAGCAGACACTTAAGGTGGCTGTTTCCGTGCTGTTCCACGGCGGCAAAGACCTCCCCGTGACGGAGCTTGACCTTGCGCAGCTGCGTTCGGTAGACCTTGCGCTGATGGACGGGGCTTCCCCCGCCGAAGCCATGCGTGCAGCCGAGAAGTCTACATCCGCCGAGCCGGAAGCGACTGCCGCATCTCTCGCATCCGAAGCCCGCGACGCGAAGGCTGCTCGCACCGAACTCGATAGCCAGTCGGAGACGAAGGATGCCCCGATACGCGCGGAAAAGGCAGATGGCTCCCTGTGACAAAGCCGTTTCATGAGCAGAAAGGAGGACACCTATGACACCTGACGGAAAAACATTCGACCCGGAAACCGTTACCGACAAACAGCTCGTTCAGTACGAACAGGCCATCGACCGTGGCCTAACCGAAGCCGACGCGATGCGCCTGACCGAGCACGAATATAATGGTTTTCAGGCCAATGCCATCATCGCCGCCGCGCTGAACCCGGCGGTGGGAGAAGACGTGCTAGATGCTCTCGCGACCCCCAAGTACACCGCAGCGCAGATGACGGCCATCGCGAAAATCGCCATCAGGGGCGGAGACTTCACACGCTTCCTAGACCCGCAGATGGACGCACGGCGCATGGAAGCCGCCTATCTGGTCGTGGCGCACGGGGGGAGCGATTTGCCTGTGGAACGTCTCTCCCGTTCCCAGCTGCTCACCATCAACAACCTCCTTCTGCAAGGCATTCTCCCCTATGAGACCGTCCGCGCCATCGCGAAGCCCGCGTTTACCCCTGAGAGCATGGAGGTCATCGCCGCCGCCATGGAAAACGCACGTCATGACCCCTATACCGGTGAGCACTCGCTGACCGAAGCGCAGGCGGCGCGTATCATGAACCCGGACTACAGGCCAGAACAGCAAATCGCGCTTCTTGCCGCCATGCGCGGGCAGACCCCGGTTGCAGACCTGAGCGATGCGGACTTTGCGGGGCTGTTCCCGGCTTCCCTTTCCGTAGAGCAGATGAGCGCCTGTGCCTATGCCGTGAACCGGTGCGGATATAACACGCCACTTCTCATGATGACCATGCAGGCGTGCGCGGACATGAACGCGCAACAGCTCATGGCCGTCTTCGATGCAACGGCGGCAGAGTTTTCCGATGCCACTATGGCAAAGGTCTCCACAATCCTTATGCACACCCCAGCCCTTACCTCCCAGCAGATGCGCTATCTGCTCGCGGAAGCTAGGGACGGCACCCCGTTTCCGGCTCTGGAATCCATGAAGGATTATCTGCTGGCACAGGTGGAACCCGAAAAGGCACAGGTTGCCGAAACCGGTGTCAAGTCCGAATCCCGTGACATGGCATCCGGCAAGGAAGCGCTTGCGGAGCGGGCGGGACTTGATGGCACCCCGAAAATCAATCAGAACAAGGAGATGGAATAGATGTTTAACAACATATCGAATCCCAAATGGTTCGGCGATTGGAGCCGTTTGGAAGATGAATATCTCGACAACAACTTTACGGAGATTCAAGACAACTTCGCTTTCTCAAAGAGGAAAAAAACCAACGGACTTTTTGGTGCCATCGTCAGTCTGGCTACCGCATTTCCAGTCCGCGACCCGGAGACCGGACATGCCACCGGCGCTTGGAAGGTGGCCTGCGAGTCCATCGACCTTGACGAGGTGCCGCTTTCCGATATCGCGGACATGATTTCCTGCTTTGGCAGCAAGACCATAACCGATTTCCAGCTGTACAACAGGGAAGTCGATATCACCCCATGGCAGCAAGCCCTCGGCGAGCTTTTACTGCGCGGGCGCGTACAGAAGGACGATTACCCATGGATACAGTGCCCCAACTCCGACTCCGCCTTGAACATGATGAACATGGTCATGGGTGCGAACTTGCCAAAGGACTTCTTCGATGATTGCACCCTTGGCGATGAGGAATATGGATGCGGCGAGGAAGCACATGAAATGGCTTCTGCACGGAAGGAAATCGACACCCAGACGGAGACCAAGGATGAACCGGAAGTTGACGCGGACAAGGAGGTGAAATAGATGACCGATAATTTCAAGGAGATAGGTTCCCTGTTCGGCAGGGAAGGCGCGGGCGCAGGCTTCGCCAAACAGACGGATAAGGAATCCTTCACCTATGCCTTCGCTTGGCCGGAGGGGGATACTTGGGCAACCCTCACCGGATACCTGAATCTCGATGAGCAGCCGGAGGAGTACGTGCGCCGCGTGCTGCAAGACGGCGGATTCCGCTCCGATTGGGGCAACCCGGATTACGACCCCATCGGTGATTTCAAGGAGACAGCCGGTGACGAATACCGGATTCCTCTCCTGAAAGTCCTGCTCCGGGAGCAGCTGGAAAGCCGCTACGAGGTCGCAAACCATTTTTCGACGATGAACCGCGCCCGCGTGGAGCTTTCCGCCTTTATCCAGAACGAAGGCGGCGCACCGCTTCCCGAAGACGCGCTCGGTACTCCCGAAGAACAGGGTATCCGTGCCATGCTCATCGCCACCGGCGAACCTCCGCGCGAGGTGACCCTTCTGCCGGATAAAAACGGCTCCACCTTAAAACCGCTGCAAGCACTGGTGGGTGGAAATATCGAGACTTTCGATATCGCTTTCGGCGAGAAGGTTTCCCTTTACGTGAACGAGGAGGGTCTGTTCACCTGCCCGCCAAATCGTGCCATCTTCGCCACCGAGGAGATGGCAAAAGCCGGGTATCTCTCCCAGCTCGATTACTCGAAGGTCGTGGAGATGGGGGATTTCTACACCGTTCTAAACGGCGATATCGTAGCCGTGGGCTTCGACCCGGAGACGGGAGAGAGCCGGTCGCTCACGGATGGGGAGACTGCCCGCGTGGAAGGTTACTTCACCGTTATCAGTAAACCCGGAAGCGGGGCGAAGGCTGTCGATGATATCCGGCACGGTATCACTCCGGGCGGCTACGACATTTCCGTGGAGATTCACGACTGCACCTCCGGCAGGAACGCGCTCGCGGCGGATGCGCCTGCAAGGGATGCGCCTGCAAGGGATGCGCCTGCAAGGGATGCGCCCGGAAAGGATAACCAGAACATCGGATAGAACACGAAGTGACAAAAAACAGAAAGACAGGATGCCGCATCCCATATGGGAGCGGCATCTCCACAAATGCGAAAAAGAACGGGAGGTGCGAATGATGAAAGCAGAAAAAGGCTCCGAGATTATCACGACCATCTGCGAGTACGAGAACTCCGTGGCAATGCCGGATAATGAACGCCTGACCTATCTCGACACGTGCGGCATCGCCCGCCTTAAGGATGGGAACGGAAATGTAAAAGCACAAGAAGCCTATGCGAGCAGATGCAGCGAGTACCTGCGGTTCGGACACGAAGTTGACCTTGCCGCCTGCGGCGCATACAGCCCCTACGATGCCCTGAAAGTCTGCGACACGCCGGAGATATTCTTGAAGACCGGGTTCGAGCAGCGCCCCATGCTCTACACGCAGAAGCATCTCTTTCAGGCTCTCACGCCGAAATCCGATTACAACCCCCACCGGCACGGCTTCTCCATCGCACAGGTAAAGCGCTTTCCCGAGCTTCTTGCTTCCCCGGTGGTTCTCGCCAACAGCCCGAACAGGGACGATGTTTTGCTTGCCATCCTTCTCGCGACCGATGCCTACGACACCCCGCTCATCGCGGGCATCAAGCCGGACGGCACGGGAAACTACGGAGGGCGCGAAGTGGAGACGAATATGGTCTTGAGCGTCTACAGCAGGCAAAACTTCATCCGTTACTTCGCCCTGTTACGGGATATGGATGCCTTCGTGTTCGTAAGCGGAAAGAAAATCGAAGCGCTCGAAGACCTATCCGGCCTTCCGCTTGCGGGAAACTGCTCCGGTCTCGATATTGACAGGATTCTGCAACGCCCGAAGTGCCTTGGATAGATACGCAGGCCGTTAACGATTACCGGCCGGATAGGGGATATTAACCTTCGCCCCTTGAATGAAGCAGAAAGGAGAAAGCCATATGAGCAAATTAGTCATCGCGGAGAAGCCGATGCTCGCCCGCGATATCGCCCGCGCCATCACGGGAAAAGAGGTGTCCGAAAGTGCCCGCCTTCCCATCTCGGGAAACGGCTACACGGTCTGTGCCTGCGCCGGGCACCTTTTGGAACTGGTGGAACCGGATACCATCGACCCAAAATGGGGAATGCCTTGGAGCCTTGATGTACTTCCTATCGAGGTTCACGACTGGCCGAAGGAACCGGCGGTCGATAAGAAGACCGGAGAGAGCAAGAAGCCCCTCATAGACCAGATTGCGGGACTCCTCGAAACTTGCGATTCCGTCATCGCCGCCGGTGACCCGGACGATGAGGGGCAGCTTATCGTGGACGAGCTTTTGGATTACCTCGGCTATACCGGTAAGGTCGAGCGCGTCTACGTGAACGACAACATCGAGAAGAACATCGTGAAGGCATTCGACAAGCTCGTGCCCAACGATTCCTGCCGGGGTGCCGGGAACGCCGCCTATGCCCGACAGATGGCGGATATGTGCTTCGGCGTGAACGAGACGAGACTCGCCACCAAGCGTCTCGACGGCCTGTTCACCGTCGGACGCGTGCAGACCCCGACGCTGGGGCTTGTGGTGAAACGCGACGAAGCCATCGCCCACCACGTCACCCGAAAGTTCTACGAGCTGTTTGCAAGCGGTGATTCGGATGCCGGTAAACTCACCTTCAAGTATCTGCCGGGAAAGGAGCTGCTTGCCGGTGAGAAGCATCTGTTCGAGCGGCATACGCTGGAAGCCCTTAAGGAAAAGCTCGACGGACGCGACCTGCACTTTGAAACGACCGTATCGAAAAAGCAGGAGAACCCGCCGCTTCCCTACAACTTGACCGTGCTGCTTTCCGACATGAGCGAGCGCTTCGGCTTCACTGCCGCCGAGACTCAGCAAATCACGCAGGATTTGCGTGATAAGTACAAAGCCATCACCTACAACCGCTCCGATTCCCAATACCTCAAGGAAGAGCACCGAGAGCAGGCACCGGCAGTCCTTGCGCAGGCGATGAAGAACCTCGGCGTGCGCTGGCCTTTGGACTACCGGCTCCACTCCAAGGCGTTCAACGATGGGAACGTGACCGCCCACCACGGCATCATCCCGCAGGAAGCGGATGCGCCCGTGTCCGCGATGGAACCGGACGAAGCCAAGGTCTACACCGCCATCTGCGAGCGCTATGCGATGCAATTTCTTCCTCCCGCCGTGTACGACGTGAGCGAGAGCACGGTAAGCGTGGACGGCGGAACGCTTAAGCTCACAGCGAAGCGCCTTTCGGACGCGGGGTTCACGGCTGTCTTCCCGAACGTCTCGAACAGCCGTGTCAGAGAGGATTCCGATACGGGGAACCCATGGGTTCCCGCAGGAAGCCACACCCTTGCCGGTATCTCCTGCTCAATCACGGAAGGGGAGACCACCCCGCCCGCACCCTATACGGAGGGCACCCTCATCACAGACATGGCATCCATCGCGAAGTACGTCAAAGACCCTGAAATCCGGGAAATCCTTAAGCGTAAGGATGACGGCAAGAAGGGCGAACACGGCGGTATCGGAACGACGGCCACCCGCTCCTCCATCATCGAGGGTCTGAAAACCCGTGGCTACCTTGAGGAACGAAAGGGAAAGGTTCGAGCAACCGATAAGGCCAAGGCGTTCTACGCACTCCTCCCGCCGGAGATTCGCGGTGCAGACGTGACCGCAAGATGGTGGCTCATCCAACAGGATATCGCAGACGGCAAGGCGGACGTGAACGCCCTGCAAGATTCCGTCATCGAGGTCTTCAATCACCACCGCGAGACCGCCTACGTGGGCGCATCCATCGCAGGTACCGGAAAGACCGTAGTGGGCAAGTGCCCGAGGTGCGGCAAGGACGTTATAAAGACCGGCTCCATCTACGCCTGCTCCTCCATCAAGAACGAGAAGCAGGAAGACGGCACTTGGAAGGAGGTCGCGGGCTGCGGGTTCAAGCTGTTCGGCTTCTGCACCAAGAAGTTCACCGAGAGGCAGGCCGCATCCCTTCTTGATGGGAAGGCGGTCTCGCTAAGGGGCTGCAAGTCCAAGGTCGGGAAGACCTTTGACTGCAAAGTCGTTCTTCAAAAGGATGGGTCGGTAGAACCCATTTTCACACCGAGAAAACCCACGAAGAAAGGCCGCAGGTAGCGGCAGAAAGGAAGGAATGACATGGCAACACTCCTATCACCGGATATGCTTCCCGAGGATATTCGGAACATGGATTTCGGGCAGGCTTCCATGCCCCACGCGCCAGAAGCCCAGACCCCAGAAGCGCCCTACGATACGACCACATCCGCACCAGACCGCCCTGCCATACCACTCTCCCCGGACATGCTTCCCGGGAACCTGCGAGGAAACGACAGTGAGAAATCGGGCATCGAGTTCTCCTTCGATGCTTTCGGATACACCCAGCAGGTCGAACTCGTCAGGGAGTCCTATACGGACGGGAACCTTGCAGTGACCGCCTATCTCTCCGACCCAACTGACGAATCGTTCGGACAGCCTTGGAGCAGCGTTACCGTGAACTTCGGTTCCCCACTGCAACAGGACGCGACCGTTTTCCTCGACACCAACAACATGGGAGAAGCGATGCTCTCGAAAATCTCCCAGCTCGGAGCCTTCACCGGCCAGTTCATGCGTTCGGGGTTCTGCTCCTACCCGGCCTTCACCTTCGATACCGAAGTCATGGGCAATATGCGTGACTTAAACGAGTTCGCATCGGCAGACCACAGCAGCCTTGCCAAAATGCAGGATGCGTGCCACGCGGCACTCGAAAACGTATACGGTAGCGAGTTCACGGATGCCTTGGAAAGCGGTTACGACCTGAACGCCGAATCCCATGACTGCGCTTCCGGAAGCGCCGTGCTCGAAACCTGTGATACGACCCGCGTGGAACAACCCACGAACCATGTGAAGGGGGTGCGATAAGCATGAGCCGCTTTCACTCGAACCGGACTTGCATCCGTTCGCCGACAGCTATCCCAAGCAGCCAAAACACACCATTGTGCTAAAATCGGGTACCGTATACACACCGCGCGGGACTACCCGTTCCGCACAGACAGAAAGGATGAAAAAACATGCCCAAGAAGACACCGGAGCCAGAGCAGGCTCCCAAGGCAGACAACTACGCCAAAATCAACATGCCCGCCGCCTTCCTCACGCCCCACGACATTCAGACAAGTGACGGGCGCACCTTCGAGAAGTGCTTCGTTTCCTTCCCCAAGGGGACGAAGGTGAACGGCATCGACGTGAGCGGCTTCTCAACCGATGTGTTCCTCTCCGACTACATGAAGAAGGACATGCTTGAGAAGGGACGCGCCACGGTCTCGTTCAAGAAGGACGAGCCGGTGCCCATCTGGACGGGGAAGAAGGACGATGCCGAGCACCCGTATCAGCGCTACGAGGTGAAGGCCACCGACCTCACCCACGCACTCAAGGTGGCGCAGGACTCCTATAAGGCCGAAAAAGCCGCAGAGCGTGCCGCCGCCAAGGACGGCGTGAGCCTTGCGGGCGAAGCACGCGACATGGAGACCGGGAAGGACGCGCTCGCAGGCGATGACCCCGCCAAGTCCACCAAGTCGCGAACCGGGCAGGATATCGCCCAGTAGTACAGAGGAAAGAGGTGACAGTTCATGGTAATCGAGGTGCTCTACAAGTCCTTCCGCTACGAGAAGTTCGACTCGTCTGCCCAGACGAACTCCGAGCCGTTCCGCGCGAAGGGAACGAACATCCTTACCGACTGGAACCTCTACCTCGGTGCCCTTGAGGAAAACGGCATCATCCTCGCAGAGCACTGGTATGACGGAAATCCGCAGCACGCAGGCGGGCAGGTGACCCTTGAGGGCACCAAGGTTCCCGCCGCCACCCGTCAGGTCGGGAGCGCCATGCTCCTCGTCTCGCCAGATGAGCTGGACGATGTGGTCTGGCTCAAGAAGGACGGCGAAAAGCTCCTGTGGCGGGAGGGCGATGAGCTGATAAACGGTGAGCGGTTCTTCGCCATGGAGCAGCTGTGTTACTCCGATGCCACAGTGCAATCCATCAACCGCCGCGCCATCGCCGTGTTCGACTACTTGAAGCACGCGCACCCGACGTATTCGGATGATGAGATTGCCCGCATCATGGGCTACACCGAATCCGCCATCGAGCGCATCCGCGATGCAGAAATCTCTCAGGACGAGGGTTTCGTGGACGATGACGGGGAAGGTCAAAACGAGGAAGACAACACCGGGGCTATCGGCGGATATGACTTCGGTTAGAGATAGAACGAAACGAGAAACGCAGTTCAAACGAACCACCAACGAAGCTACAGAAAACCACGCAAACAAGGAAGGAGAAAAGAACACATGAAGATTCTCGGACGAATCAAGAAATCTAAGGTGCTCACTGCGGTCATGACCGCAGTGCTCATCTTCCAATCGGCCTGCCCCACCGGGCTTGCCTATGCCGCGCAGAAATCGGGTGTTAGCGCCTATTCTGCCGGTCAGACCATCGACCAAGCACTCGGTGCCACCAAGACGGTCGAGTCCGTGCTCTCCCAGCACGAGAACGACGAGTATTACCTCACCACGCCATACGGCAACAAAGGGCCTCATGGCGAGGGCGGCGCAATCGACACTTGGGACTGCTGGAAACCGAAGGGCGAGTACGGTAGCGGTGCCTATATGAACTGCACCGGTTTTGTGGTTGCCGTCCTCCGTGCCTGTGGAGCGGATACATCCATCATCGGAAACTATACCGCCAAGGACGGCTACAACAGGGGTAACGAGACGAACGCATCTAAATGGGATGAGTATTGTCGCGACAACAATGCCGTCAGCTACACATTCAGCTCCAAAGAGCAGATGCTCGCGTCCGGTATCCTTGAGAAGGGCGATATCATCTACATGGAGCCGGCGGACTGGAATCATAGCAATTCAGACTGCCATATCGGCTTCTTCTGGGGCAGCAGCAGCTCGGAAGACCTTTTCTGGCACTCTTCCAGCCACGCAGACGGAATTGTAAAGGGCTATTTCCCGAACTCCGCAGGCGGCAACGTGATTTCCAAAATCACGCCCAAGTATCCCGTTCGCTACTACCGTGTCATCAAGACGTTGCACAAGGGATATCTGACACTGCATAAGGACTCCTCAAATAAGACCCTTACCGATGCCAATGACTGCTATTCCCTCGCAGGTGCCGAATATGGGGTCTACACTGACTCCAACTGCTCGAACAAGGTAGCGACCCTTACGACGAACGCAAGCGGGAACGCGAACACCGTCTCGCTCAATCCCGGACGCTACTATGTGAAGGAGACCAAGGCTCCCAAGGGATATTTCACCGATTCGCAGGTTTACACCGCAGATGTTTCCGGCGCGAATCGCGAATCCTCGCCTGTGAAGCTCTCAGTCAGCGACAATCCCGCAAATGACCCTATGGCTATGCTCCTTGGTAAATACGACGGCCAGAAGACCTATAACGGCGCGGGCAACCTCCCGCAGGGTTCCGCCACCCTTGCAGGTGCTGAGTTCACCGTCGATTACTATGCCACCCTTGACTACAAGAGCTACGATGACCTTAAGAACGCCGACGTGAAGCCGACGCGTTCCTGGACGTTCAAGACGAACGAAAACGGAATCGCCAACTTCAAGGCCGACGATTTTGTTTCCGGCGATGCCTTCTACTACAACTCTAATAACGACCCGTGCATCCCGCGCGGTACTGTCGTCATTCGTGAGACCAAGGCACCCGCAGGCTATGTGAAGTCTGACGATGTGTCTTTCCAGAAGATTCAGGAGAATCCGACCACAGGTGCCGTTCGTACTTACAACGTCCCGAAGGTTGCCGAGCAGGTCTACCGCTCCGATATCGAGTTCACGAAAAAGGCCGATAACGGTTCCGCGCACCTAGCCGGTGTGCCCTTCAAGGTGACCTCTCTCACCACCGGTGAGTCCCATATCGCCGTGACCGACGAGAACGGCTATTTCAGCTCCGCGTCCTCTTGGAACGCGCATGACTCGAACACCAACGCGAACGATTGGGCGCTGACCGCAAGCGACACCATCGACAGCACGAAGCTCGATGCTAACGCCGGTTTCTGGTTCGGCAACAACAGCGTGCTCGATGGGAACGGCACCACTTCCACCTCCGATGCCGTCAAGGCGGACAACAAGCTCGGTGCCCTGCCCTTTGACACCTATTCCGTCGAAGAGCTTCGCTGCTCCGCTAATGAGGGCTATGCGCTCATCAACACGACTGTTACTGTGACCCGTGATGCCAAGACCATCGACCTCGGCACCTTCGATGACCCGGAGCCGGAAATCCACACCACCGCCTACGACGCTTCTGATAGCGACCATTACGTTGGGGTCGGCACCGTCAAGATTTCCGACAAGGTAGAGTACAGCCATCTCGTCGCGGGTAAGACCTACACCGTCATCGGTGAGCTGCATGATGCCGCTACCGGCGATGCCGTCACGGTTAACGGTCAGGCTATCACTGCCGAGAAGACCTTCACGGCTGAGGACTCCGCAGGTTCCGTCACGCTTGACTACGCTTTCGATTCCTACGACCTCAAGGGGAAGACCCTCGTGGTCTATGAGACGCTTACCGATGCAAAGGGTGCGAAGCTCGCCGAGCATAGGGACAAATCCGACGTTTCCCAGCAGGTGACCGTGCTTACGCCGAAGCTCTCGACAAGCGCTGTGGACGATGCGGACAATGACAAGTCCGTCACCGCTGAGGGCGATGTTACTGTTACCGATTATGTCCGTTACACCGGGCTTACCGCCGGGCAGACCTACACGCTCTCGGGAACCCTTATGGACAAATCCACCAAGAAGGCTTTCATGGATGCCGACGGCACCCCCGTCACCGCGACTGCGGAGTTCACGGCGGAAGCCGAAAGCGGTACCACGACCGTGACCTTCACCTTCGATGCCAGCGGCATCAAGACCGGCACCAAGCTCGTCGCCTTCGAGACTGTTGCCACGAACGGTATCGAGATTGCCGACCACAAGGATATCAACGACATTGACCAGACCGTTACCGTGAAGGCTCCCGTTATCGGCACCACCGCCGTCGATGCTGCCGACGGTGACAAGACGGTCACGGGTGAGGAAAATGTCGCTGTCCGCGATACTGTCCACTACAACAACGTGACCCCCGGTAAGACCTACAAGGTCACCGGTACCCTCTATGAGAAGGTTCTTGACAAGAACGGAAAGGTCACGAAGAAGGTATTCAAAGACAAGAACGGTGCCCCCGTCACTGCGGAAGCAAACTTCACCGCAGAGGACTCCTACGGAAACGTCGATGTGACCTTCTACTTTGATGGCAGTTCGCTCAAGGAAGGTACCTCTCTCGTTGCCTTCGAGTCCCTGTCCCACAACGACAAGGAGATTGCTTCCCATGCCGACGTGAATGATTCCAGCCAGACTGTCATCATCACGAAGCCCAAGCTCTCCACTACCGCAACGGATGCCCTTGATGGTGATAAGAACCTCATCGGCGAGGATAATGCCACCATCGCCGATACCGTCCATTACATGAACGTGACACCCGGCAAGACCTACAAGGTTTCCGGCACCCTCTACGAGAATGTCACCGACAAGGACGGAAAGGTCACGAAGAAGCAACTCCTCGATGCCGACGGCAATCCCGTCACCGCCGAGACCGAGTTCATTCCCGAAACCGCTTTCGGTGATGTGGACGTTACCTTCACCTTCGACGCGTCTGACCTCAAGGCCAAGGACAAGGTGGTCGCATTCGAGTCCCTGTCCCTGAACGGCAAGGAACTCGCGAGCCATGCCGATATCGAGGACAAGTCCCAGACCGTCACCATCACGAAGCCCACGCTTTCCACCACTGCCGTGGACGGCTTGGATGCGGACAAGAACCTTATCGGTGAGGGCGATGTTACTATCGTCGATACCGTGAAGTACAAGAACGTCACTCCCGGCAAGACCTACAAGGTTTCCGGCACCCTCTACGAGAAGGTCACCGACAAGGACGGCAAGGTCTCCAAGAAGCAGCTCCTCGATGCCGACGGCAACCCCGTCACCGCCGAGACCGAGTTCGTTCCCGAGGACACCTACGGCACTGTCGATGTAACTTTCACTTTCGATGGGTCGCTTCTGAAGGACAACACACCGGTGGTCGCTTTCGAGTCCCTGTCCTACAAGGACAAGGAGATTGCTTCCCATAGCGATATCGAGGATGAAGACCAGACGGTCACCATGCACACCTCCGAGATTGGTACCACAGCCACGGACAAGCTCGATGGTGACAAGACCGTAATCGCCGATGCCGAGTCCACCGTCACCGACAAGGTGGAGTACGACCATGTGCTCACCGGCAAGGCTTACACCATGGCCGGTATCCTGATGGATGCAAAGACCGGTCTTCCCGTACTGACCGGCGAAGGCGCGAAGAAGTATACCGAGGATGACCTCATCAAGTTCACCTCCGGCCTGATGAACGTGCTTGGCTTCCAGTCGAACACCTACTCCATCAAGGTTAAGGACAAGGACTGGGGCAACGGTGCCGCCATCGTGAAGAACGCGGACGGTTCCTACACCTATGATGCTTCCGAGCGCACCGAGAACGAGGACGGCACTTGGACTGTCAAGACCGACACCCAGACTCTCACCGAGCAGGAAGATGGCACTTGGAAGCTCACCGGTCTGGAGGGTAGCGGCAGCGCCACCGCAGACGGCGGCACAAGCTACGTCCGTAATATCGAGGAGACCTACAAGGCCGATGAGGTCGAGGTCACTGATAACGGTATCGACTGGTCGAACGCAAAGAAGCTCCCGACCGCTTCCATTGACCTCGCCAAGGTCAAGGCATATGCCGAGGAGAACAAAGACCTCCTCTCCTGCCTTGTCTACAAGACGGCGGAGTTCACCCCTGAGAAGGAGTCCGGTTCCATCGACATGGACTACACCTTCAACTCCAACGACGTTATCGACCGCCTGTCCGGCGAGACCAAGAACCTCGTGGTCTTTGAGGTCATGTTCAAGGGCAGCATCGAGAACGCTTCCGATGAGACTCCCGTTTCCATCGTCGCGAGCGAATGCGATAAGGACAACGAGGGACAGACGGTAAAACTCGCCCCGAGTACCATCGGTACCACTGCGACTGACAAGTCCGACGGTGACCATGAACTGATGGCTGGCAAGGATGCCGTCATCACTGACGAGGTGAAGTACGAGGGTCTTATTCCCGGCAAGGAGTACACGCTCCATGCCACGCTCATGGATAAGAAGACCGGCGAACCTTTGAAGGTTGCCGACAAGGGCGTGACCGCCGAACTCAAGTTCACGCCGAACAGTGAGAGCGGCACGGTCTCCATCAACCTCGGCGAGTTCGATGCAACCTCCCTCGACGGTCATACACTGGTTGTCTTCGAGGAGCTGACCAAACAGAGCGATATCGACGGCAAGACCACGGACGTTACCGTGGCGGAGCATAAGGATATCAACGACGAGGGACAGTCCGTGACCGTCACCTCGACCCCGGCAGGCTCCACCTACGGAAAGACCGGCGTTGACATGACGAACATCGCCATCGCCATCGGCATCCTCCTGATTGCCGCAGGCTGCGCGACCGCTTACGGCATCAAGAGCCGCAAGACCACCAAGGGCGATGCGGACGAGAGCGCAGAGGACAACACCGAAGCCTAGTGCCCGTAACGCCTGAAACCGGCAGGGTGCCAGCTCTTCGGCACCCTGCCTTCCTTTTAATTTGAAAGGGGGATACACCCATGAAGGACGATAAAGAGAACGATATCGAGATGAACGACGGAGATTCCACCGAATCACCTGCGGATGGGAACAACATGCACGCGAACCCGGAAAGCGAGAAGAAGCCGCATAACCGGAAGGTCATTGCCGCCATCTGCGGCCTTGCTCTCGTCGCGCTCATCGGCGGCGGTGCCTATTATGGCATCGGCCACCAAACCGATGCAGATTCCAAGGCCGAATCCGTGCAGGCGAATGATTCCAAGGAAAGCGGTTCCGACGCGTCTGCGAAGGACGGCTCTAAGAGCAAAGAGAAGTCTCACACCCACGACTGGTCTATCACCTACAAGACCGTCCACCATGACGCTGTGACGCACACGGAGCACGTGGCACCCGTCTACCAGAACCTGACCACCTACCATACCGTTTGCAATGAGTGCAAGCAGGTCATCGACGGCAAGGCCGATGACCACATCAAGCAGACCGGTCACTCCGGCTACTCCACCAACGTCCCCATCACCGATGAGGTCATGGTGAGCGAGGGCTATGATAAACAGGTCACCGACACCCCGGCTTACGATGAGACGGTCATCGACAAGCTGGTCTGCACCACCTGCGGAGCGACGAAGGATGCCCCGCAGGCCACATCGGATGCCGCCAAGTAATTCAGATGGCCAGATTGGGAAATCATAACCGGAAATCCCGTGCGGCTTTTGCGGCAGCGGCGGTCTTCTTGGCCGTCGCTGCCATCCTTTTCGGCGTGCTGCTTCATTTCTATCGGGATGCAAGTCCCTCACCGTCACCAAACGGCACGCCGCAGGAAACCGCCACGGAAAGCGCAGGTGGTCGGGAATCCGAGTTCCCTACTGTTGATTGGGATTACTGGAAGAGCGTGAACGGGGATGTTATCGGATGGATAACCGTGCCGGGGACGGATATCAACCATCCCATCCTGCAAGCTCACGCATCCGACCCGGATTACTACCTGCATCACGATATCTACCGGAACTACAATCCCTTGGGTGCGCTCTATCTCGACGCAGAATGCGAGAAGGAGGGCTTTCAAAGTCCGAATGCCGTCATCCTCGGACACAGCCTGACCCTCGGGAACGCGGTCACCTGTTTCGGCAACGTCAAACGGTATAGCGATAAATCCTTCGCTTCTGAGCATCAGACGGTACTCATCCAAACCCCAAACACCAAGATGCGCTACACCGTGCGCTTCGCGAATATCGTGAAGGGATGGGAGCCGACCAAACGGACGGTCTTTGCCGGTGATTCGGATTTTCGGAACTGGTACGATTCTTCGCGAGAATCTGCCGCCATGGTACTCGATACCAATTCCGAACCGAATCAGGTCATCTCCCTCGTCTCCTGCTCCTATAACTTCTGGAAGCAGAATGAGCGGACGGTCGTGACCACCAGTATCGACCAAAAACAGGCGCAAACGGAAACTGTTTCGACCGAATCCCGTCAGACTGGCTCTGGTGCCGAATAAGGACAGGTTTCAATCTGTTCGCACTCACGCTACAAACCTACCGCCAAGACCCCGCAGATTCGATTCTGTGGGGTCGTTTTCTTAGAGCATGTCGGAAAAGCGGCAGCTATCGTACAATTTTAATGAGCTTTCCCGGAAAGGAGACCATGATGAAATCTAAGCAGAAGCAGACTCCTACGGAGATTATTGATAACCAGCGTCAGGCGGTCGTTGAGAAAATCATCGAGGACATGAAGCGCGACGGGCTTCGTTGGGCAGAACCGTACCTGCCCTCCCTAACACCGCACAACCCCGTCTCCGGCACCGTGTATCAGGGCGGAAACCGCGTGCATCTTGGCTTCATCGGGTTCATGCGCGGCTACACGGACAACCGGTGGGCTACCTTCAACCAGATAAAGGATGCCGGTTGGCATGTGAAAAAAGGTGCCAAGTCCGCGCTCATCGAGAAATGGAAGCAGTTCGCCTTCTACAAGGAAAACGAGGATACCGGTGAGAAGGAGCTTGCGGGACGCTACCCGAAGCTCGTGGGCTACTGGAACGTCTTCAATGCGGAGGATATCGAGGGCATCCCGCCGGAGAACGCTCCCGTCCATCTGAACGACCGAACGGCAACCATCGCACAGAACCTTGAAGAGTCTTCCAGATGCCCCGTCATCGAGAGCAGCGGCTACCTCGGAAGTGCCGCCTACTCTCCGGCTACCGACCGCATCCTCATCGCCCCGCGAGAGACCTTTCGCTCAGATGAAGCGTTCACCCGCGTCCTGCTGCATGAGATGACCCACTCCACCGGACACCCATCCGCCCTCGCCCGTGAACTCGACACCCGGTTCGGAAGCCCCTCCTATGCTGAGGAAGAGCTGGTCGCGGAGCTTGGAAGCTTGTTCCTTTCCGCAGACCTCGGTATCCAGAGCACCGATTTGGAGGGCGAGTTCTACGAGAACCACGTCTCCTATCTGCAATCTTGGATGAATGCATTGGAAAACGACCCTTCCTATCTCTTCAAAGCCGCATCGAAGGCAGACCATGCGGACACCTTCATCATGGAGCGCTACGAGGAGGAGCTTGGAAAGAACATCGAGATTGACGCACCGGAACTGGAAGAGGAGGTGTCGCTCGCCGGAGAGAGTCATGATATGGCAAGCGCATCCGAACACCAGCCGGAAAGCGAGATGCCGGAACCTGCCCTTGCTGCCGTCCTGTAGCCGTGTGCCCGCGTCGAAAGAGGAACATGCGTTCAATTAACGTATTGCCGTAATACTGGCATTATAGTATAATGGTAACATATGATAACAGCCATCTGGCAGAAAGGACGATAGGTATGGCAGAAATGGCAACGAAGCCTTGGCGCTTCACCATCGAGTTCGATGAGGAGAAGGCAAAAA
>OGWU01000012.1_pt1 | contig 105407 bp, 101 predicted proteins | sample 1576071 | NCBI WGS metagenome assembly OGWU01 (sample SAMEA3541582, study PRJEB24748) | human gut metagenome | biome: human gut; feature: human-associated habitat; material: faeces | place: China | collected 2012
ATGCCAATTTTAATACGATAAGAAATAAATATAAACAAGGCATACCCAAGCAGGTGGCACTGGTTATTGCCAGCATGGCAAAAGATGAAGAACTGTATCAACAGATCAAGGAGGAAGAAAAGGAGGGCATTGTAATGTGCGAATCATTAGACAGAATGAGAGAAGAAGCAAGATCTGAGGGCATAATCTTAGGCAGAAGAGATGGATTAATCCAAGGTAAAACCGAAGGTATACAAATAGGAAGAATTCAAGGCGAATCAGAAGGCTTACAAAAGGGAAGAATCCAAGGCAAAGAAGAAGGTGTTTTAACAGTACTAAAAAGCTTGTTAAAAAAGGGAATATCGGATTCTTATATTCTGGAAATTACCGGAGTTTCTTCTGAACTATTGATGAAAGCTAAACAAGGATTAAATTAAAATCATAAAAAAATTTCAACATAGATAAGGATGGCTTGTTGTTAAAATAAGTCATCTTTATTGTTTACGCTTGATGAAAATAAGATAACTTTAACTTACAAATTCATTTGAATTTAGACTTTTTAAAGCCACATCACGATAGTTTATTCATAAAAAGCTAAAAATTCTGCGCCTATATGCGCCTATATAAATAAAATAGAAAAAAATCCAGACTATATAGTTATCTGGATCATTTCTAAAAGTAATATTCTACTTCTTCTAGATTTTAACTTGTTTAACGCTTCACATATTTTTTAGCAATTAACTGACAGCGCCTAATTTATTTTCAAATTCAAAAAAAAGGAAGAATTATTCTTCCAAAGCTTTTAAGAATCGGTTAATATACTCACTTCCATCTTTTTCTAAACCATATGAACCCATTTCAATACTAGGTTTCTTTTCACCATGAAAATCACTTCCACATGTTATCAACAAATTATGTTTTTTCGCAAATTCTTCATAATATTCAATATGTTCTGGCGCATGATAATTGCTGAAAACCTCTACTCCATCGATGCCTGCGTCAAGAGCTTTTTGTAACAAATCTTTCTTATGATAAAAAGTTTTAAAAGGATGTGCAACCACGGCAATTCCTCCAGCTTCATGAATTTTTTTGACAGAATCTTCAAAGCTAGGATTCTCAACATAAACATACAAATCGCTGCCGGCCTGGCATTTATCCCAAAAAAAGTTTACTGGAGCAGGATCACTTCTTTTTCCTCCAGGAATATAATCTTTGAAATCTTCAATACCCTGATAACGAGGATCATTAAAAATTCTCGTCCACATCAAAAACCACGGATTTTTACCATGACTTGCCTCAACCAACTCATCAGCGTCCAATTCGATTCCGTATTTATTTTGGATCTTTTCAACACGTAGATAAAACGCATCATACATTAACTTATTCAATCGATCTGCTAAATTCACAAAATATGAATTTTCAATATCAATTCCATACCCTAACAAATGAACATCATTTCCCTCTAAAATTGTTGAACACTCAATACCTGGAATTACTCGAATCCCTTTTTCTTTTCCAAGTTCAGTGATTTCTTTAACACCTTTTACAGCATCATGGTCTGTTAAGGAAATAATCTTTAAACCTTTTTTATCCGCAATGTCAATCAATTCTTTTGGTGAGAACTGACCGTCCCCGCTATACATAGAATGCATATGTAAATCAAATGAATTCATATCTTATTCCTCCACTATCGTTTATTTTAGTCTTTGAAAAAACGTTAGTAAAGAAAAGAAAAAACATTTTAAACAAAAAGCCTGTTATACAGCCATGAGGGAACCCGATGGTCAATCAGCTTATCACCAAACCTTGATCATGGATTTTTAAATTCGTTAAATAAATATGGAGGGTAAAGATTCAAATAACCAAATTAATATTTATCTAGCATGTAACTCAATAAACAATGACAAAACACATTCATTCAAAGTAAGGAATCGAACCTTAAACCACATAATTATCAATTATGTGCTCTACCATTGAGCTACTTTGAATCGCTTTTAAACTCCCCTTTACGGGAAAAGCTGAGTTCACGTTTTCGTATAACAGGCGCGACACTTAGTGGATTTCAATAAAGGTTGTCGCATTAGAGATTTTGATCTTAGTCTCTAATTCACTCAACAAGGTTGTATGCTTATCTTTTAGAGATTCAATCTCGTCTAAAACATTTAAAGGATCAATCAACTCGACCGTGTTTTCGCTAATATAAGCATCAACAACACTTAATGGTTTATCATCTTTATATTTCCCATCTTTTCCTAAAATGGAAAGTCGCATTTTCTCGGCATCTTCTTCCAACCGTCGATTTCTTAGATCTTTCAACTCAAGGACTTCATAATAATTTTCTTCCATTTTATTTCGAAGTATGGTTTCAAAATCCATAGCATTTAATTCTCGTAAACGATTACGCATAGATAAAGCAACCGCAACAGAATAAGTGCCAAATGACGTTTCAATATATGTATTGGCATTTGAAGTAATGATAGCTTCATCAATCTTTTGATATCGTTTGATCAAATCTTGAATCTGTTGATAACTTGTCTTAACTTTCTTACAAAATTCTTCTTTGGTAATTACTTGTTGAATCACTTTTTCTTCATTTCGTTTCTTACCATCCACAAAATCAATTCTTTCTATTTTAGAATTAATTTTTTTCACCAATAAATCCCGCTCATCCAAAGCTTGTGTAATTAAAAGTTTGTTTTCCATTCTGCTATTCTCCTCATAAGCCTCGATTCATATTTTCCAATACGATCTGTTCCTTATTTCCTACAAGAAGAGAATCCATATTAACACGTAACAAGGCGCACAAAGAATACAAAATATCTATAGACGGAATACTTTCCCCACGCATCCATTTATAAACCGTTTGCACACAGCATAATGAAAGTTTGTCTTGAACATCTGTTGGTTTCAGTCCACGAACTTTCATTAAGCTTCGAATTCTTTTTCCTGTTTCGATTTTATCGACCCTTGGGTACATGCAAATTCATCTCCTTCTTTAAACAAATCGATCCGCGATATTTTTGATTTGTTTTATGCTTTCATTATATGTTAAAAGAAAGTACTTGTCATTTAACTATAAAGCTAAAAAAAGACGTAAAAAAAGCTTTTTTGTCACGTTTCATCACGATATACAAAAAAGCGATATATCCTTCATTTTTATCATACAATTCTATACGATTTAAATTTCAATTGTTTTCCCTGTTGTCAAAAAATCAATACGATCTTTTAGATATTTTTTTAATAAATCATACGATACATTCCCCGTACAATGACCTGTAAGAACATATTGTATATTCTTCTTGATAAAGATACATAAATTTTGAATCTGTTCCTCAGTAAAACTTGATGTTTCAATATGGTTTTTAGTGGATTTCATATGCAGACCACCAACATATGCATAAACTGGCTTGTTCAATCTTTTCTTTATATTGTCTACAATCGATTCCAGTCCCGCATGAGAACAACTGTTACAAATCACAAGTCCCTTTGGGGTATCAAATACTAAGCTCAATTCATGATCAAAATTATCTGGCTGAAGTACGTCGTCTACTTTTTTATATAATTTTTTCTGCACACCTATTTCTTTTGTGTTTGATACATCATCAAGTATCAAATATATTTTTTCATCAATTTTTGTATCCTTTAAAATAGTATTAAAACGATTTTTCATTTGTTTTAGTTTCGAACTTAAACCAATATAATGAACACTTCCACCTGAACCTGAATAATAATCATCAAAAATATTTTTAGCCCCATAAACCACTTTATCTTTATATTGATTTAGAAATACCATAAAGCCATCTCCGTGATCATAATGCCCATGCGAAAGGACTGCTTTATCAACACGATCTAAATCTATACTCAAAGCATGAGCATTTTTAAAAAAGCTATCACTCGGACCAGCATCCAGTAAATACTTTTTATCATTAAATTCAATATATAAGCTTAGCCCATGTTCAATTATTAATTCGTTGGGTCCTGTATTTTCCACCAATACTGTAATTTTCATATTATGCCTTCTTCTTTAAATAAGCATCTACCTTATCCTTTTTACAAATGTCTATAAATGGGCATCGATAACATTCAGGATTTCTTGAATGACAGAGATAACGTCCAAAAAAGATAAATTCATGATGTCCTCGATTCCACCGATTTCGATCGATCTTTCTTTTTAATTTTTCTTCCACTTTTTCAACTGAATCGTATGGCTTGGCAAGACCTAGACGTTTACTGATACGATCCACGTGCGTATCGACCGCAAAGCTAGGAATATCAAAAGCAACACTACGTACTACATTCGCCGTCTTTCTTCCTACTCCTGCCAAAGACATCAAATCTTTGTAAGAGCTAGGGACCTCTCCATGAAATTTTTCTTCTAGATCTTGAGAAAGTTTAAGAATAGAACGTGCTTTATTGCGGTATAAACCAATTCGTCGAATATAAGACTCAATATCACTTAAAGATGCTTGAGCCATCGCTTTTGAAGTTGGATATGCTGCAAATAGAGCAGGGGTTACTTTATTAACGGATTCATCTGTGGTCTGTGCACTTAATACAACCGCAACCAAAAGCTGAAAAGGTGTTTCGTGCTTTAATTCACACTCTGCATTTGGATATAGTTTTTCCATTTCATCCAAGATTTCATTCGCATTCATCGTTTACCATTCTCCACATCTTCCACACTTAATCCCTTATCCGTCCATGAAATCAGGATTCTTTCAATATAGTTAAGATCTCGCTTATCATAAGAAGCTGCCTCATTCAAAGCCACGATAACCATTCGTTCACTATAAATTGATGCCAAATTTAAGATCCTATCCATTTCCGAAGGACTTAAAGAACGTTTAAATTCATCTTCAAATTCTTCCAATAAAGATTTCGCATAATTCACTTCAGATGTATTTTCTAATGCATAAACTCCACTGATGTCAAAAACCATATTTCCATCTTTAAAATCTAAATTTAAATATCCTTTTTCTGCTAAAGCATTAAAGATATCTTCCACTTCTTCTTCATTGATTTTTAGTTTTGTTGCCAATAACTCATGATGAATATTGACATGAATCGTATTAAAGTGATCGATTAACAACAACACTAAAGCTTCTTTAGCATCTAAATGAAGTGTTTCTAAATGTTCTAGAAGCCATACTTTTCGATCCAAATACGGTGCATCCCAAGAAATCTTTTCCATATTTTATACCTCTCGCTGATAAACTCGTTCCAATGTATCATAGTCTAAAAGAATTATCTTATTGCTGCCACGAATCTCATAAACTGGATTATCATAACCATATCCAAGCTCAATCGTATCACATTCGATTCCATAATCTGTAGAAGCCTTTTCTTTGGCAGCTTCATAATCCAGTGTCGCGATTTCTCTAGTAGTAATAACTTCGCAATTCTCGTCAAACCAATATAACATTGTCTCTGTATATCCCTGATAAGTTGTATAGTCAAATTGATGTACAGTTAATCCTGTAATTCCTTTATTTTCTTCTGTAATTTGATCAAGATCATTTTGAAGCGTAACTTCATGAACACGACTAGGTCCACTTATAAACAAAGACCATAAAATCGCGATGATCAAAATCAAAACGATCCACAAAACTACAGTTAATCTTTTTCCGTAAAACTTATTTTTCATGAATTTGCCTCTCTATGCGTCTAATTATATCATAGAGCGAACAAGATAAAAGAAATTTGAATTTTAAAATCATTTACTTGTTTAAATGGATTCAAGTCTCTATTCATAATATAATTAAAGTAGAAATATACAACATGGATATATAAACAGGAGATGAGTTTTATGATAAAAACTATCTCTCTATGGGTCAAAAATGACTCAAAATGGAACATACTTTTATTTATTTTTGTCTTATGGATTCTCTATGTCTTTTCAGTCTCGGGAGATGGCAAAAATCCTATGAACAATGGATATGGATTTCCTATTCTTTCTCTTTTTACCATAGCATGGATAAATATTTTGCCACTTTGTACTCCTACAAAGAACAAATCAACGATTCAAATACTCGAAGAAACAAATAATATTCCAATAACCTTGCTAATGCTTTTCCTATTTAAGACCTTCATTCTCTACATTGTTCTTCTTTTCATTTGGATACTACATAGTATATTTAATCACACACCTGTGATGATATTGCCTGCCAGTCTTATGTATTGGTTATCCAGTTCACTCTCTATCTTACTCTATAGTTTTTGCTTGTTCTTACGCTTTTCAAAAAGTGAATATTGGAGAAGACAGGCATATTTTCCTGCCATTATTTTGTTTACATTCACACCTTTTATTACACGATACACTCGATTAAACTATAAGGTTTTTTATGATCTTTTCAAAGAATATACAATATGGATCTTACTTTTATTCTTTCTTTTTTACATAATAGGATATCTTTGGATAAGAAGAATTATCCGAAAATATTTTAAAGAGCTATAAACAAAAAAGTTTACAGCTCTTTTTAATTAAAGTACTTTGTTAGAATTAACTTCTGACAAAACGTTTGGCAACACAAACGATAATCCATACAAAAAAGATCTACTAATTAATCATTAGTAGACCAAATAGGTGTTTCATCACCTCTTCGGATCAAAATTGCTTTCTGAAACTCTGTTTGGTTTAAGAATCTCAAAATATCCAGTATTTCTTCTTCTGTACATCCAACAAGCAGTTTAACTTCACAATCTTTTTTCAAGATATCTGCAGAAACCGCAATCGCATCAACAGTATGTGTTGGAATAGATCCCTTAAAAAGATCAATTGGATCTTGATCAGATCCTGCTGTTGTATCAGACAAGAATCCATAATCAACTGGATATACTAAATTTGAATATTTGAAATGTGTCGAGCCTTTCGGTCTGTCGATCGTGCAATCACTTGAAAACATCAGCGTATCTAGTTTCTGCCAAAAAAACGCATTGTTTTCTAATTCTTTCATAGAAAAACCTCCCAGTATGTAACTATTATACCATTTAAGAAATATTTTTCAAATCTGTGAAACAATTTTCAATATATTGAGAAAATCTCTTTTATTTTTTTAGGCTCCTTCGTGACCAAAAGCGATAATTGTAATAATATCCTTGCTTTCTGAGGAGAAAATTTTAGAGCCGGTATGGTTTTTAGTTCCGGGTCAAAATACTTTGAATCAAAGACTGCACCCTCTATAACTCTCGATGAACGAACAAGTATACAATCATCATTTTTCTCGATTACATCTTTTATCGCAGAAGGATAGTTCCCTGAACCAGTTCCCGCAATAACAACTCCATCATAACGTTTCATCATGTCTTCTAAAAGCTGAGGATCACAATCGCTGTGCACATAATAAATACCAACTTTAGGAAGAATATCAATAGATAAATTTGCAAATATCGTCTGATGGGTATGTTTTTTATGTGGTTCACTCAACAAATATACTTGATCATCTCGCATATAACCTAAACTTCCAAATTCCCCCATCTTAAAAGCATCCGTTTTATAACTGTTTGTTTTCTGTAGATCTCTTCCTGAATATATAGTATCTGAAAATAAAGCCAATACACCAGCATCATAGGCATCAGTTGAACAAGCTAATGCTACAGCCTGATAAAGATTCATCGGCCCATCAGCACTTGTTGATGTTGCCGGACGCATCGATCCTGTTAAAACAACCGGTTTATGACAATTTAAAGTCAAATTCAAAAAGAAAGCTGTCTCTTCCAATGTATCCGTTCCGTGCGTGATTACGATTCCGTCAATCGAATCATCTTTATCATAACGTTCACAATATTCTCTAAGCTTTTTCCAATGTGATATTCCTATGTCATTAGAATCCAAATTACACAATTGGATCATTGTTAAATTGGCAAGGGTATCAATTTGAGGAATTGAATCAACAATTTGTTTTACATTGATTGTACCGGCCTGATATGAGGCACTTTCACCAATTTTGCCACTCCCTGCAATTGTTCCACCAGTTGCAATTATCACAATGTTTTTCATTGTGATATAAACTCCCATAAATCCTGTGTTTCAGCCGTATCAAAATCGATCGGAGCATCTAAGCCACCTAAACTAACAGTTTTATTTGTATCACTCAATCCAACAGCTGAACTGGTAATCTTGCCATCTTTAAATACATACATCGTTGGTGTGTAATAAAAATATGGGGCAATTTCTAAGAAAGCCTTACCTTCATCTGTAGACGAATCCAATGTCTGTGAACCATCATCCTTAGATGTAAAACCAAAATCTGTTGAATCTAATTTATATAAGGTAATTCCTGGGTGTTCATCTTCTGTTTGATTAATATATTCCTCAATCGCTTCACAAAAAGAACACTCATCCCTTTCAACGATCATTACAAAATCTTCTTTGTTATCAATTTTTTCTTGAATTTCGGCAACAGTGATATCCACTTCTTTAAAATCATCTTGCGGCACAGAACAAGCCACCAAACTTATCCCTACAAAAAATGCCAGGATCATTTTACTTATTTTCTTCATATTTAATTACTCCTTCTATCAGTCGTACAACAGAAAACGCCAAAGCTTCCAACTTTGCAGAAGCTGTCTTCAAAGCAGTTTGAAAACTCATTGCTCTATCTGCACTTGAAAAAATTCCAATTACGCCTTCTTTGTAAAGTTCTTCATAACCAAGCCCTAGAGCCCCACTCAAACAAATAACCGGTTTATCATATTTTTTTGCTAATTGAGCAATTCCATAAGGAACCTTGCCATATACAGTCTGCCGGTCCGTTTGTCCTTCTCCTGTAATGACTATATCACATTTTGAAATTTCGTCTTCTAAATGGGCATATTCTGTCAAAAGTTGAATTCCTGGGACCATTCTTGCATGAAACATGCCTAAAAGCACAGCACCAATCCCACCTGCAGCGCCAGAAGCTTCAAACTCATTGACATCCACATGAAAGGTCTGATCCAGTTTATCGCGATAGTGTCTTAACCAACTATCAATTTCTTCCATTTGATTCTCGTAAATACCTTTTTGTTTCCCAAAGATATAGGTAGCGCCTTCTTGACCTAAAAGATGATTTTTTACATCACAGGCAACGATAAACTCTACATTACTTGGAATCGAGAAAGCACGTTTGTCAATAAACGCAATCTTTCCAAGAGCATATGTATTTGGACGCAGCAATTCTCGATTGGAATCATAAAACCGCACTCCAAACTCACTCAAAAGTCCCATACCTCCATCATTGGTACTGCTGCCGCCAAGACCAATGATGATTTTTGACACACCAAAAGATAGTGCCTGTTTGATTAATATGCCAACACCTTTACTGGAAGTAATCATGGGATTGCGATCTTTTTTGTCTACCATGCTTAAACCAATACAGCTGGCAACATCTATGATTGCAGTATCTTCCTCTTGTGAAAGACAGATTCCAGCACGAATTTTTCTATGATAAGCATCTAAAGTATCTACATCAACCATCTTACCATTGATTACATCACAAAAAGCCTGAGCCGTGCCTTCTCCTCCATCCGCCATGGAAAATACTTTGACTCGGTGTTGGAAATTAGCTTTTAATATACCTTTTTCGATCGTTTGGCCGACTTCTTTTGATGTCATACAGCCTTTAAACGAATCGCATGCAACAACGAATTTCATGTACATATTTTAACATTTATCCTTATTGAGTTCAAAAACTAGTTAATATATAATATTAAAAGCACTGAAAGGAAATATTCTATGTCAAAAAAAAGAATAGTAGTGGGAGTTAGCGGTGGAATCGCTGCCTATAAAGCCTGCGATCTTGTCAGCAAACTTTCCAAGAAAGATTATGAAGTTAAAGTGATCCTCACAAAACACGCCGAAAAGTTTGTTTCAAAACTCACTTTTGAAGCGTTATGCCATAATTATGTAGAGACCGATTTATTTGATGAATCAAATGAAGATCCAATTGCACATATTACACTTGCCAAGTGGGCCGATCTCATGATCATCGTGCCGGCAACTGCAAATATCATTGCCAAGGTAACACATGGTATCAGCGATGACCTTTTAAGTACAACATTTCTTGCCTGCAACAAACATAAGATGATTTGTCCAGCCATGAACACACAGATGTATGAAAACCCAATTACTCAAAAGAATATTCAGGCATGTAAAGATCTTGGATATCAGATCCTTGATCCTGTAGTTGGTCACCTTGCCTGCAACGACACCGGAAGAGGAAAGATGATAGAGCCTGCAGATATTGTTGAAGCCATTGACAACTACTTTAATACATCAAATAAGCTAAGCGGGAAAACCGTATTGATCAGTGCCGGACCGACACAGGAAGCTATGGATCCTGTTCGCTTTATATCGAATCACTCAAGTGGAAAGCAAGGATATGCTATCGCAAAAGCGGCTAAAGCCATGGGGGCAAATGTAATTCTTGTCAGCGGCCCAGTTCAATTAGAAAAAATAGAGGGAATTCAAACAATCGATGTTACCAGTGCTTTAGATATGTTTGAAGCCATCAAACAAAACGCAGATAAAGCCGATTACATCATTATGGCCGCTGCTGTTTCAGACTATCGCCCAGAAAATATTGCAGAACACAAAATCAAGAAAAGCGATGATACAATTGAAATGACTTTTGTCAAAAATCCAGATATCCTAGCCTATTTAGGACAACACAAGACAAAAAAACAAATCATCTGCGGATTTGCAATGGAAACACAGGATCTTGATAAAAACGCCAAAGAAAAACTAGAAAAGAAGAACTGCGATATGTTGATCGCAAATAATCTGTTTGTTTCTGGCGCAGGATTTCAAACCGATACAAACATTGTATCTTTACTAACAAAAGATTCGATTGAGCACCTGCCTAAGCTTTCTAAAGAAGAGCTTGGACAAAAAATATTAGAAACAATGATGAAGATAGAAGAAGGTAAAACAAAATGTTAGTTGCAATCGACATTGGAAATACAAACATTACAATTGGTATCTTTGATAAAGATGAATTGATTGGAAATTATCGATTAACGACAAAAGTAAGACGTACAAGCGATGAATATGGATTTATGTTAAAAACATTTTTGGATAACTCCAACATTCATAAAGCGGATGTAGATGATGTAATCATCTCAAGCGTTGTTCCTAAAGTTATGCATTCCTTTCGTAATGGTATAAAAAAATTCATGGAAATCGAGCCAATTATGGTAGCACCTGGAATCAAGAGCGGTATCAGTGTTCAATTAGAAAACCCAAAAAGCGTTGGATCTGATCGAATTGCGGATTGTGCCGGAGCTTTTTATGAATACGGAGGGCCCGTTCTAATTGTAGATTTTGGTACTGCCACTACATATGATTATGTAGACGAAAACGGATGTTTTAAGGCAGGAACAATTGGTGTTGGAATTGAAACTGGCGCCAATGCTCTTTGGGGACAAACAGCTCAGTTACCTGAAATCGAGATCAAACCGCCTAAGACAATATTAGCTAAAAACACTCAAACTGAAATGCAGGCCGGCATTTTCTACCAATATCTAGGCGGCATTGAATATACGATCAAGCAATTCCGTAAAGAAGTTGGAAAAGACTTTAAAGTCATTGCAACAGGCGGTCTAGGAAGGATCGTATGTAACCATACAAAACTCATTGATGTATACGATCCAAATTTGATTTTTAAAGGTCTAAAGATCATTTACGAAAAAACCAAAGAAAACAAATAAAGAAGCTCGCAAGCTTCTTTTTTAATTTGCCAACTTTGAAATCCATTTCTTTTTAAACAATCGATACAAAAATAAAATTCCACGAACATTTAATTCCAAGGCCATCGCAAACCAAACACCCGTAAGACCATAATTTCCTGCCAATAAAGCAGCTAAAGGAATACGAACACACCACATGCTGATAAGATTTAATAAAGAAGACGATAAGGTATCGCCAGCTCCCTGCAGCACACCAGCAACAACAATACTTGCCCCATACATAGGTTCGGCAAAAGCTTCAATTTGCAAAATTTGAACGCCCAAGATAACAATAGATGGATCTGGTGATAATAAGCTCATCATTAAGGGAGAACCAAAATACATAAACAATCCAGAACATGTCATCAATCCTATACCTAGGATCGTCGTCAAAACACCAAGTCGATATGTAAGATCATGACGTTTTGCTCCAATGCTCTGCCCAATCAAAGTTACAGCAGCACTTTGTACACCATATCCCGGCATATAACATAGACTCTCTGCCGTTATACCAAAACTATTGGCAGCTATGGCAATCGTCCCTAAAGGAGAAACAATACGCGTAAAAGCCACATAAGCACTACTTGTTACAAGTCGATCTAAGCCAACAGGAAGACCAATCCTTAATGCTTGCTTTAGCGTATCTTGTTCCCACGACATCTTCTCGTTTTTATGCAGTGACAAAGAATCACTTTTAAAGAAGAGAAATGCGCATAAACATAGTGAAATAACCAATTGAGAACAGCCTGTTCCAATACTTGCTCCCATAACACCTAAATCCATGTAAAAAATAAAGAATAGATTAAAGACTACATCTAAAAAACACATACAAATATTTAATAAACTAGGTATCTTCATATTCCCTGATGCCTGCAACATTCCTGTTGCCAAATAATTTAGTTGTTGAAAAGGAAGAAACAGCGCAAAAAACAAGAAATACATTGAAGCTGAATATTGAATCGATTCTGTTCCTTTTAGCCAGATTGGCAACTGAAAAGAAATGGATACCCCGATGATCATTAAGATAAAAACAAAGATTTCTCCGACGATAAAACCTTGTTTCATGATATTTCTAGCATGCAATAAATCTTTTGCCCCAATTGCATGAGCAACTTGAACCGTAAATCCTGTTATTGCAGCAAAAGCTACTCCGCCAAACATCCAAGTTGTCGAAGAGACCAAGCCAATACTTGCTGACGCATCAGCTCCCAGGCTTCCAACCATACTGGCATCAATATATTGCATCACTGTACTAGAAACCTGTGAGAGAATTGCCGGCAAAGACAGAAGCAATATCATCTTGACTTGTTGAGAGGTAGATAACTTTTCTCCATTGCGTAATTTCAATAAATATTGATTATTCATACGACCCTTTCTATATTGACAATTCGCTTTCTGTATTTATTTTAAGAAGCTCTGTCTATCTTTTCCAGTCTCTTTATCATTTTTAAACCTTATACTATCTATTTTGTATGATGTTTGCCTTAGCGAATGGATCATCCATAATGATTTCTTTTACTGCAGGCACAATAATTTCTCCTTCTTTTGGATTCTTTATACTGAGAACAGGATTCTTAATTGTTGCCTTTACTGTGGATTTTTCGAAGGCTAGATCCGTATCGATCATTTCGCAATTGATCAACTTTAGATCTTCACAATAGCATAATGGTTGTGTCCCAATGATCTTACAGTTTTCCAAAACCAGACCATGAGAATACCATGCCAAATACTCTCCTTTGACCAAACTGTTTCTGACCCATACATTTTCGCTATGCCAAAAAGCATCTTTTGTATCTAGTACACAGTTTTCAAAATATGCATCTTTCAAATATTGAAATGAATACTTCCCTGTAAACTCTACATTTTCAAACCGAACATTTTCTGCTCGCATCATAAAATATTCACTTATTGCTTTTGCATCTTTTACCTGGATATTTCTTGACATCCAGCCAAATTCACTGGAATTAATTTGACAATCTTTGATGACTATATCATTACATTCCCTTAATGCCTTGATTCCATGCATTTTTGTCTTTTCAATTTCAATATGATCTCCATACCATAAAGCAGCTCGACAGTTTTCTGTTAATTCACATTCTTTGATTTTTAAACCATGATCATGCCAAAATGGATAACGCAGCTTAAATTTTGTTTGTTCTACTGTTATATTTTCGCATTCCTTAAATGCACTCTCCCCATCCTTAGGACCATCGAAAAGACAATTTCGAACAGTTGCATTTTTTATCCCATATAGAGCTCTTTCTTCATCAAATGTTTGATTTTCTATATACATATTTGACCTCCTACATAACGCAGGCCTTATACTAATCCCTAAAGTTAACTTTAAGTCAAGTCTTTTTGAAAAAAAGATGAAGCATTTATATTAGGATGATTCATCTCCTTTGAATAAATCTTCTAATTGGTTGCCAACTGCTTTTTAAACAATGATCTAAATATCCAGCGCACCAAAGGTCCAACATAAAATACTTGAGCACATAGGGCAAAAGGAAAATTAAGTACCAGCTTACTTAGCCAATGGCCTAGAAATTCAGACGAAAATCCCAAATGATAAAACGATACATAAAGTCATAATTGGAGCCATTAAAGATACAGTAAATCCCGCTGTCGCCAGGAGCTTAAAAACAGGTTTGTCATTTTTATCAAAGATTCTTGTGACTAATTTTTTCACAATTTTAGAAGCAATGTACCTCTGGGCAATAAAGGCTCCTATTACTTCCACCCACATATTCTTTAGCGCATACCCAAATGTAGAAAAAGTAACTCCATTTTCCATTCCAGCATTGTAAAAAGTCATGACGTAAACAAAGACCAATACCATGATCACCGTAAAAGTCATATCTTGAAATTTTGTTTTTGGCATATTTCTCCTATCAAACAAAAAACGAGACGATTCAAAACAACTGGACTTACGTTTTGATCTGCTCGTTGTACAGATAAGTGTTTACCACATCCCCAACAAAAAATCAAAGGAAACTTATAAATCTTTTATTCAATGATCATCTCTATAATACGTTTTTGAACTTCTTTAAATATCTCTCCATTCACATCAATATGTGCCTTAATTTCTATAATACGAGATGTATTGATCCATTTTGAATCATTGATAAACAACACAGATACTTTAGTCAACCCTTCTATATACCCTAAACGCATCAAATGTCTTTTTCCAGTAGGATTTCCCTTATTATCATAAGCTTCTAAATACGCTTTGTATTTTCCACTTAACGGCACTACAAAGGCTTTCCCTCTTTTTACTGTCATGACCAAGCCAAAATGCAAATATCCTATTTCATGCTGGTAGGCTTGACCGAAATCTATATAGGCAAGGTCGCCCTTATTCACATTAAGATCCAAAGCCTTCCCTGATGAATACTCTTTACGTTTACAGTAATTCATCTTAGATACCATATAATCAAATTTTTCTTTATCAGTTAGTTTTAGGATCATCATTCTTTCTTGATAGAAAGCATCTTCAACCATCGGCCCAAGATGTTTGGATTTCAATATGATTTCCTTTTCACTCATCCATTTTTTTGGTTCCATAATTTTATTGAAACAAAAAAAAGTGACAAAATCCTGACAAAATAAAGAAAAATCTGCTATTTTGCAGATTTCTTCTCTTTATGTTCTTTTATTATTTTTGCGATCAACTTTATCCTATTCAGAACCCTTCGACAAATCCCCAGGATAGGATGAAAATGTTCTGAAATCATCGCTGATTTTTCAATAAATATTTCTACGGCTAACAAAATGATCATGATTGCCAGCAAGCCAAACATCTCATTCAACATATAGACAAAAGCACTAAAGCCAAATAAAGTCGTAATACCACACATGATAATGACCGTGTTTCTATGGCCGAACTGCTTCATCAATAAATGGTGAATATGATTTTTATCTGCCTCTAAAAACTTTCTTCCTTTTAAGGTCCTTCGTAAGATAGCTGATAAAGTATCTATGATTGGCAGCATCAATAAAAGCATTGGTAAAGCTAAAGTTACGATTGTTGAACTTTTGAACCCTAACAAGCTAATTGCCGAAATCATAAATCCTAAAAACAAAGATCCGCAATCCCCCATGAAAATGCTGGCAGGATGTGCATTATAAACCAAAAAGCCAAATGTACTGGCTGCCAAAAGAAAAGTAATGATCGTAATATCCATTCTTCTTTCAACAATGGCAATACAACCAATAACCACAAAGATCACAACGCTCATACCGCCACATAGACCATCTAATCCATCAATCAAATTGACCGCATTGGTAATACCCACGATCCATATGATCGTAAACACAATAGAAAGAGCAATAGAATCTATTGTGATACCAAAAGGCAAGCGTAAAACATCGACACCAACGCCAAAAGCTACCAAAATGAAAGCTGCACATACTTCAAATGCCAGTTTTACCAAAGGTTTCATATCGATCAGATCGTCGATCAAGCCTGCAAAAAACATCAAACTTCCACCTAAGATCATTCCATTAACAGCCATATCCGCCTTCACAAACAAAGCCATTGAGATGATAAAAGAGACATAGATGGCCACCCCTCCGATACGTGATATTTTTCCATGATGGATCGTTCTTTCATTTTCCTTAGCATATGTTTTGGCAATCACTGAGTATTTTTTTATGAGTGGTGTCAATCCAAGAGAAATGAAAAAAGGCACGATCAGCATTGTGATATCAAACAAATTACTTCAATCCTTTCATTTGTTCTATAATATCGCATTCAGGCTTAGTTGTGCAAATAATTGGGCAGTCAAACTCATGTTTTAAAGCTTCCTTGAGTCCAAAACAGTTTGCTAATCCACCACTTAACATGATCCCATTATTCATCAAGCGTTGCTTCATCTCGCTTCCCATATTCATGTAGCAATGTTTTGCCCACAAGACAATTTGAAGTATCTGCTCTTCCATGGCTGGCCATAAATCAGATGCCCTTATTTGTATATTGACAAGTTTTCCATATCGATCCATTGCCATACACTGCAGCATAGGATTCTTATTCATCTTAAAAGCTTGTGAAACAGCTTCTTTTAAAGCGCTGGCATCTTCATTGGAAATAAGACAATTCTGTTTTTGTGCGATGGTCATCTTGATTTTTTCATCCATTCCCATACCACCAAAATAAATGATCTTATGGGCAAATTCATGTCCATGAGCATAGATTCCCATCTCAGTATAAGAATGACCAGCATGGATGATAAAACAAGCTTGCTCTGTCTGTAAAACTTCCATTGGCGTAATGAATTCAACTTTACGGACCTTACAAGCTGCAAGTTGCTGCTGCCACTTTAACTTTTGTTCATCACTAACATCTTCATTCAAGCACACCAAAAAACACGGTTTAAATACATTTTGAGAGACCTTTAGCTCTTTGAGTGCTTGACGAATCAAAGGAGTAACATCATTTAATATATCACCTTGTTTGATCGGGTATCTTACTTTTATATCTTTGTTATTCTGGTAAACATAAGCAAGCGCCTGTTCAGCCAGGGCAATCATTTTTTGCTTATCATACGCAATACAAGTCTTTAAACAAACTTCTCTATCATTGAAGTAATCATAAAGACGTAAGGAATTCGAACCAGGATCCAGCGCAATCCAGTGAGCAAACATCTCTACACCCCTAACCCATTATAAATTGTCAAGCTCAATATAGCCTGTGAGCTAAGATATGCCAAAGCCAATGACAATAAGAACATCAACAAGGTAACTTTTCCGGGCTGTTTGACTTTACAGAAATCTTCAAATTTAATAACACTGAGCGCATAAAAACTCAAACCAAAACACGCAAAAAAAACAATATAATTTATCAAAGAAGCTATCATAATTTCGCCCCCACACTTACGACCTCAACAAAACCATATCGTTTTTCTAATACACTCTTTGCCTTTTGTAAGACATCTTCATCAATACAAAAGCCCATCATGCTGGAACCAGATCCAGACATCATGACGCGAACCATACCTAAATCCAACATTTCTTCTTTAATTTTGGCAAGTTCCGGCCTTAATTCAAATGCTACAGGCTCTAAGGCATTCCCCATAGCCTGCACCAATAAATCCAATATTTGATTCTCACAAGCCATTTGAACATAGTCAATATCCGGATGGAATTTCTCCTGATTTTCCCACAACCGAAATGCTTCTGGTGTGGAAACCCCAAAATCAGGTTTTACAAGTAAGATGTTGAATTTCCAATTGGTATCCAAAATTTCAATCTTCTCACCAATTCCTTTTACTCTAGAAAACTGATTAACTAGACAAAATGGGACATCCGCACCAATTTGCTTAGCCAAATTCAATTTTTCTTCCATTTCAACCTCTATCCCTTCAAGTTCTAAAACAGTTTTCAATACCGCTGCCGCATCCGCACTTCCTCCGGCAAGTCCAGCTTGACTAGGAATATTTTTTTTAACACGAATCAAATAGTGATGTTTAATATCATAACAATCTCTTAATAAGCCAAGTGTTTTAGAAATCGTATTATCTTCACTAAGTTCCATATTTTCAATTTCGATCTTATCTTGATCTGCATATTCGATATCTAATTCATCATATAAAGAAATTGGAGCCATGATCATATCCAACTCATGATATCCATTTTCCATGGTCCTGACTACATCCAGGCCCAAATTAACTTTTGCCGGTGCATAAACTTTCATAACTTACCTCATATAATCTAATAAAATCCTCTAGAGTGCATTGTTGCGCTCTGATTGAACTTTTTAATTGTGCCTTCTCAAGTAGCTGCAAAGCTTCTTCTTTATCTTTGAATAAAGTCTGGAAATTATTGTAGATCGTCTTTCTACGTTGCACAAAACAAGCTTTTACCATCTTAAAGAAAAGTTCTTCATCTTTTAAATTGTACTTGTGATGAAATGTAAACTGTAAGACAGCCGAATCCACATTAGGACTTGGCCAGAAAACATGTCTAGATACATCCATAACTTTTTTGATATCGCATCGATATTGAGTAATAACGCTCAGCGCATTATATTCCTTATCGTTTTGACTTGCCAAAAAACGATCCGCCACTTCCTTTTGCATCATCACCGTAATTCTTTCAATAGACTCGGTTGCTTCAAAAAGCTTAAACAAGATTGGCGTTGTAATATAATAAGGAAGATTTGAAGCAAATACAACCTTCTGATCCGGTTTTCTATATTTTTTTATCTCTTCGTTGATATCTACTTTTAAAATATCTTTTAAAACGATTTTTAAGTGATCATACCCTATTTCATTTTCCAACACTACAGGCAAGCGATCATCAATTTCAAAAGCGATGACCTGATCCGATTTCATCGTTAGATATTGCGTTAAAGCACCAATACCCGGCCCTATTTCGAACACCAGTTCATCTTTAGATTTTATAGCCGCATCCGCAATTTTTTCAACCACCCGTGGTTCAATGATAAAGTTTTGTCCATAACTTTTTTTTGTGAAAACATTATATTTTTCCTGAATTTCTTTCGTTCGTTTGATCGTCGCAATCGGTCTATCCATTCTTTTCATCCTCTAATAAATTTTCAATTTCATCTCGTGTTATATGCATTTGATTTAATCTTTTAAAGCATGTTTTGGCATTGCACGGACCAATATGAACCATTTCACACACGCGATTGCGAAATATTGCATTCCCCACAAAACCTAAATCTATATAATCCTGCCAAGATAGGCTTTCTTCATTGTTTTCAAAACTCACTATTTGATTTAGTGCCTGCCACAAATCTTCTTTATTCGCATGCTCTACACCAACTTTTTTCTCTGTTTTTGCCTTATCTTTAGCAATAAAGGCATGCTTGATGCCTGGCACATTGTCCTGGATCCAGCGACGAATATGTTCTCCCGGCCTATCTGGATCTGTAAAAACGATTACACCTCTTACTCTTTGAGCTTCTTTGATTCTTTCCAATACCAAAGGGTTTGTACTGTCTCCGCTTGTTTCGATCGTATCACAATCAAAATAACTCTGTAAAACATTGGTATCATTTTTACCTTCCACGACAATTACTTCTTTTATATGTTCTTTCATTGTAGATCCTCATCCTCAAAAGTAAATCCATAACCTCTTACTTCATGTACATCCTGCACGATAATAAAGGCTTTAGGATCAAAACACATTACATCCTTTTCAAATAAAGGATATTGTTTTGTTGAGATAACGCACATCAATACCGGTCGATTACTTTTAGTATAAGCACCGGTTGCATTCAAGACCGTAACGCCTCTTTCCATCTTATTCAATAGATAGTCTCGAATCTCTTCCCATTTTTCTGAAACAATCAAAACATTCTTAGCCGATTGAGACCCCAGCATTACTGTTTTATTTATGGCCTGACCTGAAACAAAAACAGAAATCACACCAACAAGAGCTGCACTCAAGCCATATGTATAAACTCCCAGCAAGACTGTTAAACAATCAATGATCATAACTGCATCTCCACTTGGAATCTTGGCATACTTATGCAGAATCAGTGCTGGAATATCCATCCCACCTGTAGATGCATTTACACGAAAAACAAGTCCAACGCCTACACCCATGATTAATCCAGAATATATAGCAGCTAAATATTCTTCCATAATAAAGGTTCCTGGTTCCAACAAACTAGAGATATATGAAGTTAAAGTAATGAACACAGGATAACAAATAGCAGAGACCAATGATTTAAGCGCAAAAGTCTTACTTAGCAGCAAAGCCCCCAACAAATATAAACCGATTGTCAGCCCATTGATCATCCATACTGGATCAATATGAATCAAAGGTTCCAAAGCTACCGCAACACCAGATACCCCACCTGTTAATATATTATTAGGTAATACAAAAAATGAAACACCACATGCGACAATGAGGTTTCCTATTAATATATAAATCAAATCTTTTAGATAGTTTTGTTTTCGCTCCATGATCAGTATCCTCTTTTATATTACGAATAATATCCTTTGTTTCTTTTTCTGTCAATAAAACCAATGAATATGATATTCTTATATTAAGAGGAGGTTCTTTATGAGTACACCACACAATACTGCACAAAATGATGAAATTGCCAAAATCGTATTAATGCCTGGCGATCCTTTACGTGCAAAATTCATTGCTGAAAACTATTTAGATGATCCAATTTGTTTTAACACTGTACGCAATGTTTTAGGCTATACGGGAACATACAAACACAAAAGAATTTCTGTTATGGCATCTGGGATGGGTATGCCAAGCATTGGTATCTATTCCTATGAACTGTATAAATTCTATGATGTAGATACCATCATACGCGTTGGTTCATGTGGCGGATATATACCAGAACTTCATGCCATGGATGTATTATTAGCTAAATCCTGCTGGTCTGAATCCACATTTGCCAAAGTTCAATCCGGTGAAGGAAGTGATGTTCAATATCCATCCCCTTCAATCAACCAAGCAATCAAAGATACTGCTAAAATTATGAACATCGATCTAAAAGAATATCGCCTTCATTCTAGTGACGTATTCTATCATGAAACAAATCAAGCACAAGACATCGCCATTAAAAATGGATGTGCAGCCGTGGAAATGGAAAGCTTTGCCTTATTTCATAATGCCCATGTCTTAAATAAAAAAGCAGCCTGCATCTGTACTGTTTCTGATTCCTTTGTCCACGATGAAAACCTCACCAGCAAACAAAGAGAAAACAGTTTTGATACTATGATCAAACTGGCATTAGAAACAACATTAAGAATATAGTTTTTCACTTGTAAAATAGTTTGACCATCCGTATAATTATTCCGGCTAACTGATCAAAATTAAAAACATGGCCTTTTGGAGGAAAAAACATGTACGATTATGACATCATTATCATCGGGGCTGGTCCCGGTGGAATCTTTTCTGCTTATGAACTTATCAAACTAAAACCAGAATTGAAAATTGGTATCTTCGAAACCGGAGGACCATTAGAAAAAAGAAAATGCCCAATTGACGGAAAGAAAATTAAGTCCTGCATCAATTGTAAGACTTGTGCTATCATGAATGGTTTTGGTGGAGCCGGAGCATTTAGTGATGGAAAATACAACATCACAAATGAATTCGGTGGTGATTTATATGCCTATGTTGGAAAACAAGAAGCCATTGATCTAATGGAATATGTTGATGAGATCAACTGCAAATACGGAGGATCCAAAACTCGACTTTATGCCAACCAGGATCCAACCATTGCTAAAAAGTGTCTGCAAAATGATCTTCATCTTTTAAAAGCAAAAGTCCGTCACTTAGGAACGGATATCAACTACATTGTTTTAGAAAATCTCTATAACCAGTTAAAAGATTGTGTTGATTTCCATTTCTATACAGCAATCCAAACCGTTGATAAACTGGATGATGGCTATCAGGTAAAAAGTGAAGATAAATCCTTTACCTCAAAACAATGTATCATTTCTACTGGTCGTTCTGGCAGCAAGTGGATGGAATCTATCTGCTCTAATCTAGGAATTGAGACAAAAAGCGATCGTGTTGACATTGGTGTTCGCGTTGAACTTTCTGCTGATACATTCAGTGAATTAACAGATTCTTTATATGAATCAAAGATCGTATATCGTTCTAAAAAATATCAAGACCGTGTTCGTACTTTCTGTATGAACCCTAAAGGTGTTGTTGTTAACGAAAATACAAATGGTATCGTTACAGTAAATGGACACAGCTATGAAGATCCTGCGCGTTTTACAAATAACACAAACTTTGCCTTATTGGTATCAAATCATTTCACAGAGCCTTTCTCCAGCAGTAACCAGTATGGAGAAAGCATCGCTCGACTTTCTAATATGTTAGGAGGCGGAGTTATCGTACAACGTTTTGGCGATTTGATTCGAGGTCAAAGATCAACACCTAGTCGTATTGAATCAGGCTTTGTAACTCCTACTTTAAAAGCGACACCAGGAGATCTATCTTTAGTTATCCCTAAACGTCAATTAGATGACATCATCGAAATGATCTATGCTTTAGATAAAGTATGTCCTTCAACGGCAAGTGATGATACTTTATTGTATGGTGTTGAAGTAAAGTTTTATAACATGCAGGTAAAAGTAGATAAACATCTTGAAACAAAACATAAAGGTTTGTATGTTATTGGAGACTGCTCAGGAGTTACACACTCATTAAGCCACGCAAGTGCTTCTGGGGTGTATGTCGCAAGAACAATTGCCGAAAACCTATAAAATCGAAAAGTCATAGAAATCTATGGCTTTTTTTTGACAAAAAAAGATCTGATACTAAGATCAGATCCTAATAAATTAAGATAATTTTTTAATTCTTTCCTGAATCAAGTTCTCAAGTTCTTCAAGTGATTTTGTGTCTTTTGTTTTCTTGACAAACTGACAAGCCAATTGAAAAGACTCACTTTCTACTAAGAAATTACTGAAATACTGACTCTGAGAAATAGAAGCCTTAAATTCTCTGGTTAAAGAATTTTTATTATAGCCAATGCCTGCTACTTCTAGATAATTCATTTTAAGAAGTTTTCTTAACACAGCCTGAATCGTATTTTTACTTAATTCGGGTTGAACATTATATACGTCATTAGCACTTAAAGGCTTATCAGAATGCCAGAAAATCTCCATAATTTCGTTTTCTCGAACCGTTAAATGTTTTGTTGCCATGATCTAGGACCTCCAATCCGATTTCCATATTAGGTATATAAAACGTTATAATCTAATATATACTATTAATTTAACAAAAATTTATAACATAAACAAGAATTTTAGAACTATAATTGTCAAAGAATTGCTTTTTTTAGAAAAATTTCAGTCAAAATCAATAAAATTAACAAACAATTTCGAACATTTTCGAAAGATAATTACCTATAATTTATAAATTTATACCATTTAATCAACTTATCTTGACTTTTTATTCTAATTCCGATCCAACATTTATAAATAAAGTAATACAATGAAACAAAATCAATAATTATATTTAAAAATAATACGCAAGATTCTAAACACAGATTATATATCACCCAAAAAAATACATTTCTCTTTATAATGTTGATCGTATTGTTCGCCACGATCTTAGTAGAGTTTAAACTATCGACTAACTAAAGTCATTATAGCTTATTTCTGCTATAATGAGTAAAGGTGATTACTATGTTTGATATTGTCGATAATTCTATTATTCTAGCCGATGCTAACCTGCATCTTCCTTTATACGATAAAATTCTTAAAATGAAAGGTAATACCCTTTCTATAAAAGTTATGAGCTTGAACGCTTTTACAGCTAACTATTACCCGGATAATTTACCTTCACATATAGAAATCTTATACCAGTATAAAGAAAGGTTGCAATCTCTATCTAAAAAAAATGCTTTTTTCTCTAGCAAAGAGGCTCCTGATTTTTTAAATGCGTGTTTAAGTTTTATCGCATGGGCGTATTCGTTCAATTTTGATTTTTCAACACTGAAAGATGAGACCCAAAAAGAAAAAGACCTCAAAGAGGTTATCAATTTAATCAAAGATATTCCATTAAAAGAGTCATACACGTCCAAAACGATCAATGAACTAAAAAAGCTGAATTTCTCTAATGTATGTATTTTAAGAAGAATATTCACGGATACTGAATACATCTGGATTCGTTTTCTTTTGGAAAATCACGCCCATATGCTGGAAAACGATTCATTACCAAACAAACACTACTTCACATGTTCTAACGCAAGAACACAGGCATCCATTGTCGCAAAAGTCATCCTTGAAAACAAGATGAATGCCGATGATATTCAAATAGCTGTTGCTTCTTTGAGCGACACCCAGGTATTGTGCCAAATGTTTGATCATCACAAAATACCTTACACCATACTAAACAAAAAAACTCCTTCCAACCTAAGTCAAAAACTAATTCTTGGTTTGACTTGGTTAAAAGACAAATCGTTAGATAATTTTAAAGATTTTGTCCTTAAATTCTATCAAGAAGAACTGGTCAAAAAATATTTTGATCTTTTTCCTTTTGCCTATCCAGAAACATATCCAATCAATCAAATTGAATATCACAAAAACTCTTTGATTGATGAATTTACTTATCAAACCTATCAAAATCTAGAAGTATATACTAAAAAATGGCTGAATGAACATAATCAAATCTTCGCCTGGAATCACAAAAACATTCTAGACATGATCAACGAGCTTAAAGAGCAGTATCCGCAGCTATCTTCTAAAGACCTTACCACGATAAAGCAAAGCATTGATTTGATCACACAGGCAAAACCTTTTTTAAGACAAGACAAAGATCTTGATATATTAATTGATTCTCTAAACAAAATCCAAGAATGTGAATCCCCCGAAACTTATCAAGGTGTTTTAATTGGCACACTAAAGGATATTACACCTTTAAAAAAGACTATATTTATTTTGAGCGCAGAAGCTAAAGATCTAAACGTATTATCTTTAAAAACAGGCATTTTTGATGAAGCATACATTCAAGACACAAAACTTCCTAGTCTTAGAGAGCGTATCGATTTTCAAATTGAACAGTTTTACAAAACGCTTGATCAGATAACAGAACTGTATGTCATCTCTCCTCAATCCACATATCAATCTAAAACACTTGAAAAAAACATGCAGATTGAAGCCTATATGAACATGCCTTGTGAATTTATAGCCGTCCATGAACATTCACGATTTAAAACACCTCAATTTGAATTAAGCCAAGAGTTTGCCGACAAACTCTATTTAAAATATAAAACATTTGTCGGCTCAATTTCTCGACTCGAAACCTTTGCGAAATGTCCTTTAAAGCACTTCATTCGTTATGGCCTCTATCTTAAAGAAAATCAAGATTGGCAGGATATTCGCATTAGAGGCACGATCCTTCATCACATTTTAGAAACATTGACATTAAAATATAAAAAAGATTACGTTAAAGTAAATGTTGAACAAATACACGAAGTTATCGAAAACGAATTTCAATTCGCCAAAATGATTTTCCCAAATAAAGAAAAATGGATCGATTCTCAAATCCAGGAACTTCAAGCTAAAACAGAACTTATTTTAGAACAATTAGCTTATTTCGAAAAAAATTGGCATATGAATATTTTCAAACAAGAACAAAAATTTTCGTATTCCATTCCATGGCATGATATGAGCATTGAATTATATGGTTATATTGATCGTATTGATACTTCTAAGACCTCATTTTGTATCTTTGACTATAAATCCAGTGATAAAGACCTTAGAGTTGCTGACTTTCAAAACGGAACATCGCTTCAACTGGCAACCTATACAATTGCTACGCAAGCACAAAGCAACTTGATTCCAACAGGTAGTTTTTATATCTCTTTAAAAAGCTCCCCTGTCTCACATAAACCATTATCTTTAAATTATCGGAAAAAGATACCTGAAAGCACTAGAATTGAAATCAAGGAAACATTGGATACTTTCACCCAACAAAAGAAACTTAAAGGATGGGCCTATCAGGATATGACGACATATTGTGACAAGGATAATCTTTTCACCACAAAAAAAGAGAGCCCTTCTTTTGAAGAACTGAGGCATAAGCACACTGAAATCGTAACCAACCTTACTGAAGATATTCTTTCCGGAAATATCCGTCCGGATCATGATGCTAATGCCTGTGATTATTGCGCATACCGCATGATTTGCCGCAACGCTCGCAATGAAGTTATCAAGCCAAATAGAACGAACAAGGAGGATCAATAATGCCATTTTCTAAAGCTCAACAACAAGCCATCGATCTGCGCAACAAGAACATCCTTGTCAGTGCCAGTGCCGGCAGCGGAAAAACCAGCGTACTTGTCGAAAGACTCTGTAAACTTGTTTTGGTAGATAAGATCTCTATTGATCGTATCTTAGCTATGACATTTACCGAAGATGCTGCTAACGAAATGAAAGATCGCTTAAAAAAGCGTCTACAAGCTGAAACACAAACAGACTATATCCAATCGCAATTAGCTTTACTAGAGACGGCGAGCATATGCACGATTGATGGATTCTGTCTATCCATCGTTAAAAACTACTATTATAAGATTCCTATTTCCTATAAAATGTCTAAATCTGTAGCAAGCAGCGCTCAAGCCAATAAAGCTTTTTTAGATGCCTATAATGAAGCTTGTAACAGCATAGACACAAATGACTTTGTTAAATTAAAACTTTTCTTTAGTTCATTGGGAAAAACAGAAGATGACATCCTTTCAAATATTCGAGATTTAATTAATGTTGCAATGTCAAAACCAGACTCTAATGAATGGATCCGTTCACTAATGAACAAGACTTGCAGTGAAAAAACATTTAACTGGTTCTTTCAATATTTTATTGAACAAATCGAATCGATGATCGAAATATGTAAAAACATGAAAGAAGCCGATGAACAGCTGTTTTCTTTAAAAGAAGAAAGTTTAAACACATGTTTAGATTTTTTGTATAAAAAGGACTATGCCTTTTTTAAAAAACAATTCGAAATTTATTTCAACAATACCCCAGGTTTCAAGAAAACAATCAATAAAGTGAGCTATGAAAAAGAACAAGGAGAATTTAAAAAGATTGAAGGAAACATTCTTAATGTCTTATATGAAAAAGAAGAATATGATCAAGATTTAAACAACAATATAGAGAGAATCAACACTTTCTGCACTCTATCCTTATTAACAATGGATATCTTTGCGAAAAAGAAAGAAGAAATGGAAATCATTGACTTTACCGACATGGAGCATTTTGCCTACAAACTATTAAAACAGCCTATGATCCAGGAAGAAGTTCGCAATAAATATCGGATGATCCTTGTTGATGAATTTCAGGACACAAATGAACTGCAGGAAAACATCATTCAGTGTTTTGCACGAAAAGACAATGTTTTCCGTGTTGGCGACATCAAGCAATCTATTTATGGATTCCGTCAAGCCAGACCAGAAATCATGCAAGGACACATGGACAAAGAAGATGAAAACTCTTGTTTGATCGTCCTAGATGAAAATTATCGTTCAAACCAAAGTATTGTTGAATTTAATAATGAATTTTACGATCATATAATGAACACAACTTTACTAGGGAAAAACTTTCGCCAAGACGATATTGCCAAAGTTGGAACAGCCAGACAAAAAGATGCAGAGCAGCATCCTGTCCGTTTTCTTTATACCGAATATCTAAGCTGGATGGAAGCTCAGGAAGAAAGTTTTAATAAGATTCAGGCAAAAAGTCTTCATAAAAATAATGTCTATGACCTTATCGCCAATGACATCCTGACAAAACATGAACAGGGAATTCCGTATAGTTCCATATGCATCTTAACTAGAACACACTCCCCTCAAGAAGAGCTTAAAAAAGTCCTTGAAGCATATGAAATACCTGTACTGGCTGAAATTGATCATGGATTCTATACAAATCATGCTATCCAGATTGTATTATCTACTCTTATTTCATTAAATGATCCAAACGAGGATATCGCTCTTATGGCAAGCCTTTGTTCTCCAATAGGTAATGTTTTGTGTAATGATATTGCCGGCTGCTGCATCAATAAAGAAAAAAATGTATCCCTTTATTCTCTAGTTAAAGACAAACCATTTATGCAATCATGGCAACAACTTAGACAATATAAAAACGAACCCATCAGTGATTTAATACGTCACATTTACAGTCATAATGATTTTTATTTTAATTATACGACCAATCAAGACAAGACCAACCTTGATCAATTCTTAGAAATGGCCAGTCAATTTGAAGTACAAAATGATTTAGACTTATTCCTTGAACAAATCATCAATGACTCTAATCAGGATGCTGTAGGAGAAGCATACCCTTATGGAAAAGATGCCAATGTCGTAAAAATAAAAACTATGCATCATTCTAAAGGTCTTCAATTTCCTATCGTATATATTCTTTCCTCTCACGCAACTAAAGATAAATATTCAAACAATCCCGTTCTGGTTGACCCTGTTTTAGGAATATCTTTAAACGCATTAGATCCAAGCTTAAAATTTAAAAGAACATCTTTAAGTCATCTTGCCTTTATCACCAAGAAAAATCATGATGATCTAAAAGAAGAAATGCGCGTCTTTTATGTTGCAACGACCCGTGCTGAAAAAGAGCTGGTTATTGTTGATTACATCGATGATATCAAAAGTTACTCCTCAAGTTTAAATACTTCATCGCTTTTAGAAAAATCAAGTTATACAGGGTGGCTTTTGCACACATACTTAAACAAACCTTCATCTTTATTTAAACTGGATAAAAAAAATCAGTTATACAAACGTCCTGTGCCTCGTAAAAAAGATGATAACATAGATACAAATCAATTCTATCAAGGTAGTATTTCAAGTATAAGCGGACAAACCGCTTCAGCTGCCAAGCAATCTTTAGAATGGCCTGACATAGATTTAACCAAAAAACTTTCCACAACTCGTGGTACTTTATTCCACGAAATTGTCGCTAACTGTGCATATCCATATCAGGAAGAAGATTGCATCAATTATGCACATAAACATAACTTTTCTTTACAGACTACAGACATCAAGCAATTATTAAGTTTAAATGAGTGTCACGTATATAAAAAAATGATGCAAAACAAACATGAATTTGAATGCAGCTACATCATAAGAGAAAGCGAAAAAATCTTTCATGGTTTTATCGACTTGATTACATGGCATCCAGAATATATCAGCATATTGGACTTTAAAACAGACACAGTTCAAAGTGAAATAGAGCTAATTGATAAATACCACGCTCAGCTTGATACATATAAAAAAGCCATCCATCTGATTGAACCAGACAAGAAGATAAAAACATACATCTATTCTTTTCATTTAAGAAAAATCATTCCTCTAGATTAGTAAATCATTTGAAACCGACCGTTTCATTGTGTACAATGAGATGGTCTTTTTTATAGACAAGAGGAGAGAATATATGGAAAAATTATTTAAACTAAAAGAAAAACATACAACCGTCAAGACAGAAATCATTGCCGGAATCACAACTTTCCTTGCGATGGCCTATATCTTAGGTGTAAATCCAATTATCCTGGCAGATGCCGGAATGGATATACCTTCTGTCTTCATGGCTACAGCAATTTCAGCTGCTTTCGCTTCTATCGTAATGGGACTTATCGCAAACTATCCTGTTGCCCTGGCAGCCGGTATGGGAGTCAATGCTTTATTTTCATATACGATTTGCGGAGCTATGGGATTCAGCTGGGCCGCTGCATTATGTGCTGTATTTATTTCAGGTGTTATCTTTGTGATCATTTCGGTTACAGGAATTCGTAAAGCTATCATCAACGCAATTCCTGTTCAGCTCAAACTTGCAATTGGTTCCGGCATTGGATTCTTCATCGCTTTTGTAGGACTTAAAAACGCTGGAATCATCGTTGCCAATGAATCTACATTTGTAGGAATCGGTAATCTTGCAGATCCTACTGTATTATTAGCGGTTTTTGGACTATTGATCACAATTGCGTTAGTTATCAAAAAAATTCCTGCTGCCGTATTTGTTGGAATGGTCATCACTGCTATAATTGGCATCATTGCTGGAAGCTTGGGCCATATTGAAGGCATGCCTACATTGCCCGAAACTTTTTTCACAACCAGCTTTGAAATGGAGGCTGTCGGTGCATTCATGAATGGTTTTGGTGAATTATTTTCGAATCCTTTCAATGCATTCGTTGCGATTTTTTCTTTCTTGTTTGTTGATTTCTTTGATACAGCTGGTACGTTAGTTGCAATTGGCAATCGTATCGGTTTGGTAAACAAAGATGGGGAATTAGAAAATGCTGAAAGAGCTCTTCTAGCTGATGCGATTGGGACAGTATTTGGTGCCGCTATTGGTACAAGTACAGTTACCAGCTTTGTCGAATCCAGCTCCGGTGTAGGAGTTGGCGGTCGTACAGGCCTTACAGCTGTTACTACAGGTATCTGTTTCTTGTTATCAATCTTTATTTCTCCAGTTATTTTAAGCGCTGTTACAAACGCTGTAACAGCTCCTGCTTTGATTGTTGTGGGCATTATGATGGCTCAGCAGCTTAAAGGCATTGATTGGGACGATATGATTTTTGCGGCAAGTGGATTTGTTACGATTGTTATGATGATCTTGATGTATTCTATCTCTAATGGTATTGCTTGTGGTTTTATTGTTTATACAATCGCAATGATCGCAGCAGGTAAAGCTAAAGCAATCCATCCTACTGTCTGGGTATTAATGATCATATTTGTGGTATATTTCGCAACTCCTTACATGATATAAAATCATTAAAAAACCGGGTATCAAATTGATTGACCCGGTTTTCTTATATTTTAAAGCTTTTGTGTTCAATATATTGATCCTGAAAAGCGCCTTTAAATGTAGTAAGTCCTGCTTTTTTATCATAGAGAGCAGCAATTGTTTCTACAACTTCATCCGTACTCATTTTTGAAGTATTGATCAATAAGCTATAGTTTTTCGCATCGCCCCATTTTTGATTCGTATGAAACTCATAAAAGCGAGCACGTTTCATATCTTTTTCCTGAACGATTTTCTTCGCTTTTTTAGCAGGAACATCATATTCATTAATTGAAAATCGAATTCTCTCCTCGAGATCGCTAAAACAGAACACAGATATCGTATCTGGATTATCTTTTAAAATATAATCTGCACATCTTCCTACAATGACGGAGCTCTCTCTTTGAGCTATACCACAAATTAAATCTGTTGCTCTTTCAAAAACTTGTGAATTCACACTTAATTCTGCAATGCTGCCAAAACTTCTAAGCTTACGGTTGGATATAGAATATAGACCATCTTCATTTTGATTGTCCTCATTAAAAAAATCTGAGCTAACACCCATATCCTTGGCAATCTTTTCCATAATTTCTTTATTATAGTAACCAATATCCAAGTATTCTGCCAATTTTCTTCCAATTTCTCGTCCATTTGATCCAAATTGACGAGAGATTGTTATCGTGATTGTTTTCTTCATAATCTTTTTCCTCTATTTATATTCTACAATGGAAATCCAATAAAATAAATGATAAACTCATTTTTGCGAAAGGAAGATTTTTGATATGATAGTATTTTTAGATTTAGATGACACCCTTTGGAGATGGCACCAAGTATGTTCCAGCGCCAAAGAGTCCATTATTCAAGCACACAGAAACGGCCACAAAATATTTATCAATACAGGCAGGACAAAATGCGAAGTTCCTTTAAAACCTTTAGAAGGCCTCCCTATTGATGGATATTGTTTTTCAGCTGGAAGTGAAATATTGATTGAAAATAAACAGGTTTTATATAAACCTTTATGCCCGCAAATTGTAAAGACACTAATTGAACGAATCGAACCTATGAATCTTGGAATGTCTTTAGAAGGATCCCAAAAAACCTTTCAAAACGGAGTAAATTATGAAATATTCAAAAAATTCGCCAAAGATGACAGAACCGGTGCTGGTATGATGGTGCATCATCATTTAAGTGAAATCTTCGAAGATGATTACCATCAAATCATGAAAGTTTCAATTCATTATCCAGAAGGATCTGATATTTCCAACTTAATTGATAACTTACCAGAAGGCTTGGTGTTTACCCCATTTAAAAACACTGGCGGAGAAATTACAAACTGCACTTATAATAAAGCTACAGCCATTCAATTTGTAAAATCATATTATCAAAGCGATGAAAAGACAATGGCTGTTGGCGACTCCGAAAATGATATTACAATGTTAAAAGAAGCAGATATTAGTATTGCGATGGGCAACGGAAATGATCATGTAAAAAAGATTTCAAATTATATAACAACAAATATAGACGAAGATGGATTAAAAAATGCATTTAAACATTTTGGTCTTATCGACTAAAAAGGTATTCCGACAAAATAAGGAATACCTCTTTTTCGTTTACTGATTTACTTCTGAATATTTTCTACGTCCTGGATGTAGATTATCTACATAATATCTAACAGTCAATGCGCCTGCAACTTTTGAACGAGATTTAGGTTCAACAATGAATCCATCACCTTCAAGCATTGCATCCAACATTGCTTTGCAGCAAGCTGTTAAATTCTTAACGCCAGGTTCACATTCTTCCATAAACTCTTTTGCATTAAGCTCAATGTATAACCACATCTTATCGTGTGCTTCTTGTTTCATTTCCTGTAAACGAGCTGCATACTGTTCTTGTGTCCACTTTTCCATTTTGAATACTTCCTTTCTTATAATTTTACTATATACCTTATATTTTCATAAAACAAGTATAGTTTACATCATTAACTATTATTTTTTTATTTTTTTAAATTTATTTTTGACGTAATGATATCGTTTTGATATCATTTAAATATCAAAGGAGGATTGCCTATGTTACAAAACATTGAACAAAAAGAGATTCATCCAATAAATGGAATGATCATGCTAGTCGTAATTACCATTGGATTGATTCTATCTGTAGGTTTGATTATACTCGGTTCTATTTTATTAGAACAAAACAATTCGGTCTTAGGAGGAATCATTCTTGCGATAGGTATCATTTTAGTTGTCATTTTCCCAATCATGTATGGTGGATTAAAAATCGTAGGGCCAAATGAAGCCCTGGTCTTAACTTTATTTGGAAACTATTATGGAACTATTTTAAAACCAGGTTATTACTACGTAAATCCTTTTGTATCTTATAATAACCCTATCTTTAATAAAGCTTATATCAATCGAAATAAGATCGAAAACAATGACAAAACAACCGTAATCCCAGATATTACGCCCAAAAAAACTGTCTCATTAAAAAGTATTACCTTAAACAATGGAACACAAAAAGTTAATGATGTATTAGGAAATCCCATCATCATTGGTGCAGTTGTGATCTGGAAAGTTGCCGATCCAACAAAAGCTGTTTTTAATGTTGATAACTATGCTGAGTTTTTATCAATCCAAACTGATTCTACTATTCGCAACATCGCCAGAAAATATCCATATGACGATTTAGACTGTGAAGATGAAAACATGAACGAAAAAACACTGCGTTCAAGTTCTTTAGAAATTGCCAACGACATGAAAGATGAATTGATCAAACGTGTGCAGATTGCTGGATTAGATATTGAAGAAGTTCGAATCACTCATCTAGCCTATGCTGAAGAAATTGCCGCTGCCATGTTACAAAGACAGCAGGCTTCTGCCATTATTGCCGCTAGACAAAAAATTGTTGACGGGGCCGTGGGCATGGTTAAAATGGCTATCGATAAATTAGGTGAAGAAGAAGTAGTGGTATTAGATGAGGAAAGAAAAGCTACTATGGTCTCTAATCTTTTAGTTGTTTTATGTTCCAATAAGGATACACAACCTGTTGTAAATAGTGGATCTATCTACTAATGAATGATTTAGATATCAAAGAAAAAGCTTTACAAGAACGTGCAAAACGACTTGAAGAACTAGAAAAAGAGATCCAGGAAAAAGAAAAAGCACTCAAACAAAAAGAAAAACAAAAGAAACAAATTATCTTACGATTAGCCCCAAGCCTTTGGCAAGATATTGCCACCTGGGCAAACGATGACTTTCGAAGCATTAACTCGCAAATTGAATATATCTTGACCAAAGCTGTTAAAGAACGTAAAAATCGTAATCACAATAATTTATAGTTATACATAGAACTTATCGATTAATGATCGGTAAGTTTTTTTTGTCTTTCTGTATTTTTTTATTCTCTATCATTTAATCTTTTTCTTTATTTTTGATATAATCTTCAAGAAAGGGGAACAATATGATCAAACTATACAAAAAACAAGATGATAAAATAAATGTTCTTAAACATATAGACCAATCTTTGACAAGCCCTGATTCAAGAACACATTCTACTAAACAAATCTTAATACGTTTATTATCTCAAAGCATCCAATCCAAGCAGAATAAAAAATCCTTTGAAAGACAATACAACAAAGGCACTAATCTATATATAATCAATATATTAGAGACAAAGCAAAAAGAATTAGTAAGATATTAATTTATGAATTTTTCAATATCCTCTCTGCTTATTACTTGTATTGTCTCAACACTATTGATCGTTTTATTAAATTTTCTGCTTACGACAAAAAAGAATTATCGATTCGTGCGATCCAATGTCATTATCGCTTTATCATTCATTATTATTGCCCGTCTTTGTCTTCCTATTGAATATCGATTTACAAAAACTATTCCTATTCCTTTTTTAATGAATCCTTTAATGACATTTCTAACATATCCATTGATATTAGATATTCCTATTTATGTCATATTAATCTCATTATGGATCTTAGGTATACTTTTTAATCTAGCACGATATATTCGTGAATTATTGTATCTAAACAGAATGTTTAAGAAATTGGAAGAACAATCTGAAATATGTAAGATAAAAAACTTATTACCCGACTATAACGGCAATAATTATGATGTGCTTATAACCTCATATTGTGATTCACCAAAAGTTCTTGGTTCAAAAAAAGTAATCATTCTTCCAAACATACATTTCGAAGAGGATAAGCTTCAAATCATTTTAATGCATGAAATCAAACATATTGAAAACCATGATTACTACATCAAACAATTTGTAAATTTTCTAACAATAACATATTGGTGGTTTCCTCCAGTATATATACTTCGCAAAAACATTGATTTATTTTTAGAAATTCGAGTCGATGAAAAAGTGGTGAAGAAAATGAGCGAAAGAGAACGATTAAACTATGCACAATTCTTGATTCATGTACAGAAATCGCTTGTGAATAAAACCGATCAGTTTGCAAAAGAATATTACAATTTCTTAATTGACGATAGTTCCAATGTACTAGAATATAGAATTAGATATATTTTAGAAGAATCCTTCATGAAGAAAACCAATTACTTGCTATTAGTGGTAATCTGTAGTTTGGTATTCTTTTCCAACAGCATCATATTCGAAGCATCTTTTCCTGCCCCATCCACAGAAACACCCTATGTTACAATTTCTGAAGATACGATCGACAACGCATACATTATCCAACACAAAGATGGAACATATACCTTATTTATAGATGGCGAAGAAGGCAGCATTGAAGATCCTACAGTTTCTCCATTTTCCGAAATCCCAATTATAAAGGAGTGATTAATTATGAAAAAGACTATTTTATTATTATGTATGTTGACATTTTTATGTCCTACCCCTATTGCCGCTAGTGAAATATCCTCTACGGAAACCACTAACATTATAGTTCGTGCCGACATCAAAGAATGGAAATATAAATTTATTAATGGTAAATTATATAAAAGACTTTGGAATTCAACTCAAAGGCGTTGGGAAACCGATTGGATACCTGTATAAAAAGGCTATATCATTATGTAGCCTTTTTTAATAATGATATTTTATAATATTAATCCATAAAAAACACATTAATTATAAGAATCCATTGACAACGATAATAAATTAAGTATATTATAACAGTGTTATATAACAGCGTTATGAGAGGATAAAAAAATGCAAGATACTTCTAATTTAACACTCAATAAAATTCAACAAGCTGCTATTGATGAATTTTTAGAAAAAGGGTTTCGTGGGGCATCACTTCGCCAAATCGTAAAACACGCCGGTGTAACAACTGGAGCTTTTTATGGATATTTTTCCAGCAAAGAAGCCTTATTTGCTTCAATTGTAGAACCGCATGCACAGGCTATAATGGCTAATTTTATGGAAGCGCAATTAAGGTTTGCCGATTTGCCAAAAAATGAACAACCTTCTCATATGGGGATTGAATCGAGTTCTTGTATAGATTGGATGGTTGACTATATTTGTGAGCACCGTGATCCAATAAAACTATTATTGTCGAAGGCTGAAGGGACAAGCTACGAAAATTTTGTCCACAATATTGTTGAGGTCGAAGTAGAATACACTCTAAAGTATATGGATGTTCTTAGAGAACTCGGATATACTGTGCCTAGATTAGACAAGACTCTGTGTCACATTATTGCAAGTGGTATGTTTGGTGGTATTTTTGAGGTTGTCATCCATGATATTCCTAAAAAACAAGCTATGCGTGATGTAGGACAGCTTCGTGCATTTTATACTGCTGGTTGGTTAGCATTAATTGAAGAAAAATAAATGGATGCTGCTGACTGCAATTTTTTTGCCTCTCGAGTTAGTTGTGACTAACTATATCGTCGTTCGTAAAAAGGAGGGTTAAGATGAAAGAAAAGAAAAAAAACGCAATTACTACTTTACTGAACTATGCAGGAAACTTTAGAATTTTGACTTATATCGGTCTTACTCTATCTGCGATTTCAATGCTTTGTAGTATAGTACCGTACATTTGTATTTGGCTTGTAGTTAGAGATTTGATTGAGGCTATCCCTAACTTTTCAAATATCCAAAATGTAGAAACTTACGGTTGGGTCGCTTTTAGTTTTTCTGTATGTGGAATAATCATTTATTTTATTGGATTATTATGTACACACTTGGCAGCTTTTAGAACCGCTGAAAACATCCGAAAAATAGGGATGAATCATCTAATGAAGGCTCCATTAGGATATTTTGACAATAATGCTTCAGGACTTATTCGAGGAAGGTTAGATAGTGCAGCCAATGACACAGAAACACTATTAGCTCACAATTTGGCAGATATCGTTGGAACCATTGTATTATTTACCGGAATGGTGGTCTTAATGTTTATTTTTGATTGGCGTATGGGAGCTTCTTGTTTATTATCATCTATAATATCAATAATCGCAATGTTTTCAATGATGGGTGGCAAAAACACTCAAATTATGGCCGAATATCAAGCTGCACAAGATAAAATGACGAAAGCTGGCACAGAATATGTAAGAGGAATTCCTGTGGTTAAGATTTTTCAACAGACAGTCTATTCGTTTAAAACGTTTAAAAAATCTATTGAAGAATACAGTGATAAAGCTGAATATTATCAGGGAAAAATCTGTCGTGTTCCTCAATCAATTAACTTAACATTTACAGAAGGAGCTTTTATTTTTCTAGTACCTGTTGTTATTTTTTTAGCTCCATCCGCACTTAATAATGGCAATTTTAATAATTTTGTTACAAACTTCGTATTTTATGCTATTTTTTCTGCAATCATTTCAACTGCACTCGCAAAGATTATGTTTGCTTCATCAGGTATTATGTTAGCGAACACAGCTCTAAATCGTATTGATCTAGTTATGAAAGCCCCTACGCTAAAAGAATGTATTCATCCAAAAACACCAATAGATAATAGCGTGGTTTTCAAAAATGTCAGCTTTACTTATGAAGGATCTAGTACACCTGCCTTATCATCTATATCTTTTAGAGTTAAACCAGGTCAAACTGTTGCACTCGTTGGTCCATCAGGAGGTGGTAAAACAACAGTTGCTAGCTTGATTCCTCGTTTCTGGGATGTAAAAAAAGGTGTTATTGAAATCGGACACGTCAATGTTAAAGACATTGATCAGCATGTTCTAATGGATAAGGTTGCTTTTGTTTTCCAAAATACAAAACTTTTTAAAACATCAATTTTAGAAAATGTTAAAATCTCTAATCCCAATGCTTCAGACAAAGATGTTATGTATGCATTAAAAGCAGCTAGATGTGAAGATATCATTAAGAAACTTCCAAATGGCATCCATACCATCATCGGTAGTGAAGGCACTTATTTATCTGGAGGCGAACAACAAAGGATTGCTTTAGCTCGTGCCATTTTAAAAAACGCTCCAATTGTGATATTGGACGAAGCTACAGCCTTTGCAGATCCTGAAAATGAAGTTTTAATTCAAAAAGCTCTTAACGTCTTATGTCAAAATCGGACAGTGATCATGATTGCTCATCGTCTATCCACTGTTATAAACGCGGATAAAATCATTGTTTTAGATAAAGGATATGTAATTGAAGAAGGAACTCACGATGAATTATTAAATAAAAAGGGTTTATATCAAAAAATGTGGACTGATTATAATCAAGCCGCAAAATGGAAAATTACAAGTGTAGAAAAGGGGGCTTTATAGATGTTCGGAAGGGAATTTAAACGTAAGTATGCCTTAACAGACAAAGGTGTTCAAAATGTTAAAAAGGGAACATTTTGGACAGTTATAGTTAATCTTGTGGTTATGAGTGGTATCAGTATATTGTATTTATTAATGAATAATTTTGTAAATCTTATCAAAGGTAATCAGTTCAAAGTAAACACAATAACAATCCTAGTTCTATTGACTTTATTTGTCATTTTATCTTTTATTACACATCTACAACAATATAAAACCACTTATGGTCTTGTTTATGGAGAAGTAAAGGTTACCCGAATAGCATTAGCTGAAAAACTTCGTAAATTACCTTTGGGATATTTCAACAAAAAAGATATTGCAGATTTGACAGAAACAATTATGGGCGACGTCAATCGAATGGAACATGTCTGGTCACATGTACTGGGTTATTTATATGGTTCTTATATCTCTACTACTATCATTGCTATTTTCCTGTTCATTTATGATTGGCGTTTGGCAATTGCCTGTCTTTGGGGTGTGCCTGTCGCATTTGGCCTTTTGTTTGGTTCAAGAAAATGGACTTCGAACGCCTCAGAAATGCTTAAACAATCTGCTATAAGAGTTTCAGATGAAATTCAGGAAACATTAGAAAATATTAGAGAAATCCGAGCTACAAACCAAGAAGATACTTATCTTGAAGGATTGTATAAAAAAATTGATGCCCACGAGAGTGTGATGATTCGCGGAGAACTTATATCAGGTATATTTGTAAATGCTGCAAGTGTTATCATGCGTTTAGGTGTTGCAACTACAATCTTAGTTGGTGCAAACCTTATCGTTCATGGCCAAATTGATTTCATGATTTTATTCATGTTTTTACTTGTTATCACAAGAATCTACGCTCCTTTTGATCAGAGTTTAGCATTAATTGCAGAGATGTTTGTCTCTCAAGTATCAGCAAATCGCATGATGGAAATCTACGACACTCCTGTTGCATCAGGTAAAGAAACTTTTGAGCCAAAAGGGTATGACATTGAATTCCATCATGTCTCATTTTCCTATGACAATCATGATGTTTTAAAAGATGTTAGTTTTATAGCTAAAGAAGGTGAGGTAACGGCCTTGGTTGGCCCTTCTGGTTCTGGAAAAAGCACTTGTGCAAAATTAGCTGCACGTCTTTGGGATACTAATAAAGGTTCTATAAAAGTAGGTGGTATTGATATTAATACAATTGATCCTGAAGTTTTATTAAGTGATTATTCTATGGTATTTCAAGATGTCGTTTTATTTGATGATAGTATAAAAGAAAATATTCGATTAGGCAAAAGAGACGCAACAGACATAGAAGTATATAAAGCTGCAAAAGCGGCCAATTGTGATGAATTTGCTCATAAGCTTCCATATGGTTATGATACACTCATAGGAGAAAATGGGACCAAACTTTCTGGAGGGGAACGACAAAGAATTTCGATTGCTAGAGCACTTTTAAAAGATGCTCCTATCATTTTATTAGATGAGGCAACAGCCAGTCTTGACGTTGAAAACGAGACAAAAGTTCAGGAAGCTTTATCAACCCTGTTAGCTAATAAGACAGTATTGGTTATCGCTCATCGTATGAGAACTGTACAATCTGCCGATAAGATCATTGTTTTAGAAAATGGTAGAGTCAAAGAGGAGGGAGCACCTGAATCATTATATAAACAAAACGGACTTTATCATCATATGGTTGATTTGCAAAGTGAAAGTTCAAAATGGCAGATCGACACACTTCTGTAAAATATTAATTTTCTACAAAAGTATAAAAAGACTGCAACGCAGTCTTTTCTTTATGGTATCATCGTTAGCTGTACTTTATGTTTTTCCTCATCAATCTTATATACCCAAACATCAATAATATCACCGACGGAAACCATTTCACTTGGATGTCCTATTTTATGATCTGCCATCTGTGAAATATGAATCAGTCCATCTTCATGTAACCCAATATCGACAAACACCCCGAAATCTACTACGTTGCGTACCGTTCCCTGTAATTTATCATGCACATGAAGATCTTCAATTTCCAAGATATCACTTCTTAAGATAGGACCATCGTTATTGTCCCGATAATCTCTTAATGGTTGTTTGATTGAATCTAAGATATCATTCAACGTATATGAATCACATTCTATTTGTTTTAACAATTCCTCTTTATTACAAGAATCCACAGCTTTTTGAGCAATCTGGGTTCCCATTGCATGTTCATCCAGACCAAGAATATCTAAAACAATCTTAGCATACTTATAAGATTCTGGGTGAATACTTGTTCGATCCAGCATTTCCTTGCCATCTTCAATTCGTAAGAAGCCGGCAGACTGCTCAAATGATTTTGTCCCAATTTTAGGAATCTTTTTAATTTCCTGACGAGATAGTATCTTTCCATTTTCCTGTCGATAAGTAACGATGTTGTTGGCCATCGCACTTGTCAAACCGGCAACATGCTTTAAAAGAGTTGGACTTGCAGTGTTGATATTGACTCCTACCAGGTTTACAGCTTTTTCTACTGCAAAATCCAATCTCTCTTTTAAGCGTGCAGCAGGAAGATCATGTTGATATTGTCCAACACCAATGGATTGTGGATCAATCTTGATCAACTCAGATAATGGATCCATTAATCGTCTTGCTATGGAAATAGCACTTCTTTGTTCGACATGCAGATTTGGAAATTCTTCAATTGCTAACTTACTCGCACTATATACACTTGCTCCCGCTTCAGATACGATTGTATACTGCACATTTAATCCATATTCTGAAATGACATTACTGACAAAGGTTTCACTTTCTCTGCTTGCTGTACCATTGCCAATCGCAATGATTGATACATTGTAATCTTTGATCAACTTTACAAGTTTTGTCTTTGCTTCTTTGATCTTTGCATTTGGCTGGTGTGGATAAATCACATCTACACAAAGCATTTTCCCTGATTCATCAATAACGGCAAGCTTGCATCCTGTACGAAAAGCCGGATCAAAGCCTAAAATGCGTTTATTTTTGATTGGTGCCTGCAACAACAATTTTTCAAGGTTCATCGAGAAAACATCTATGCTGCTTTCATGTGCTTTAGCACTTAATTCAGATCGTACCATTCTTTCAATCGATGGATATGCAAGGCGTTTTAATCCATCAACTATGGCTTCATTTACATAAACAGCACATGGACTATTTGGATAACGAACATATCGACGTTTGACAAAGTTTTCGATATATTCTTCATTAAATTCAATCTGCACATTGATTACTTTTTCTTTTTCAGCACGATCTATCGCCATGATCCTGTGACTGGCTAGATGAGATACCTTTTCAACACGATCATAATACATACGATATACCTTGGCTTGATCGTCATGCCCTTTCTTTTCTTTTGTTACGATTCGTCCATAATTCATCATGGAATCATAGATCTTATTTCGAATATCATGATCATCACTGACCATTTCCGCAATGATATCTTTAGCTTGCTGCAAAGCTTCCTGATTATTTGTCACCTTATCATTTAAATAAGCCTCCACATCTTTCTCTTCAAGATGTCTAGGTAATTTCAATAATAAATCTGCCAATGGCTTCATTCCATTTGCGATAGCAACACTGGCGCGCGTTTTCTTTTTTTGTTTATAAGGACGATAAATATCTTCTACCTGGGATAATTTTGTACACTCTAGCACTTGTTTTTTGATCGTATCTGTCAATTTACCTAAAGTTTCGATACGATTGATTACTTCTTCCTTGCGTTTTTGTAAATTGACTTGATAATTATATTCTTCCTGGATGACACGAATTTGTTCTTCATCCAATCCTTTTGTCATTTCTTTACGATATCGCGCAATAAAAGGAACCGTACTTCCTTCTTCTAAAAGTTTCAACGTATTTGAAACTTGATCCACCTCTATATTTAATTCATTAGCGATGCGTTTGATAATTTCTTTATCCATTCATGATCTCCTTGTCTAAGCTAGATTAGTATAGCATGCACAATCTGTAGACACAAAAAAAGAATTGATAGAAAACCAATTCTTTTTTAATACGCAATAATTTCGACACCTTTATCTGTAACCAAGATCGTATGTTCAAATTGAGCACTTAACTTACCATCTCTTGTATAAGCTGTCCAGCCATTATTTTTGTCGATATATAATTCACTTGTTCCCTGATTGATCATTGGTTCGATCGTAAATACCATTCCTGGGGCAATGACCATACCTGTATTTTTGATTCCAACATGATGTACATATGGATCTTCATGGAAAGCATTTCCAACTCCATGACCACAGAAATCTCTAACAACACTATATCCATTAGCATGGGCAACTTCTTGAATAGCTGCTCCAATATCGCCAAAATGACCCCAAGGCCGAACCGCTTCAATACCAACTCTTAAACATTCTTTAGTGACTTCAACTAATTTTTTAGCCTCATCGCTTACCTGCCCAATACAGAAAGTTCTTGATGCATCTGCATAATGTTGATGTACGATTGTTGTGCAATCCACATTAATGATATCGCCTTCTTTTAGAATGATATTTTTATTTGGGATCCCATGACATACTTCACTATTGATTGAAGTACATACACTTTTAGGAAATCCCTCATACCCTAAACAAGCTGGAATAGCTCCATGACTTACAGTATAATCATAAACCATTTTATCAATATCTTCTGTACTCATTCCTGCATGAATCTCTTTTTCAACTAAATCTAGAATTTCATTGTTGATCTTGGCGGCTTTTTTGATCCATTTAATATCATCAGGACTTTTGATCAAATTATGACTTGGAACCTGTTGTCCCTGTAGTTTCAAGACATTGATCGTATTATCCCATTCTTCATGACAATGTTTATACTTTTTACCAGAACCACACCAGCATGGCATATTCTTACTGATCATTCTTATCACTTCTTTCTACTTGTCCATTATACACTTTTCCAACCACAAAAATAAACTATTTAATCCAGTCTAAAATAAACAGTTACCAACATCGTTATAAAGCAAATCGAACCCCCAATAAAATTCGAAATAGGCTCCGCCATAAATACCCCCATCGTACCAAAACCTAAATATGGTAGAAAAAAAGTCAGCGGAACAACAATAACCACTTTTCTTAATAGTGAAAAGAAAATAGCTTGTTTCTTCTGATTCAATGATTTAAAAACGGTCTGTCCACAGTATTGAAAGGCTTGAAACACAAAGGCAAAGAAATACATATGTATGGCAGGAATCGCAATCTGTAAAAGCTTGGAATCATCATTAAATATATGAATAAAAAAACTTGGAAATAAAAAGACAAATAACCACGCCACCAAAGTATAAAATACACCGGCACATGTAATGATGCGTATTGCCTTCTTTACCCCTTTATAATTCTTTGCCCCATAATTATAGCTTAATATTGGACTGGATCCATCTCCAATCGCAAGAACAGGAACCTCCAAAATCTGACGCACTGAATTAATAACCGTCATACAGGAAACATAAAGATCTGAACCAAACTGCGACAGCATGCTGTTACAAGCAATTTGAACTAAGCTGTTTGTACACTGCATCACAAAACTTGAAGACCCCAGGCTTAATACATCGCCAACTTCATCAAAGCGAAATTCCACATCCTTTAGGCGCTGCAATTTTAATTCCGGTTTCTTTCCTGTCAAAAATAAAAGTACAAAAACCGCAGATATGATTTGAGAAACAACCGTAGCAATAGCTGCTCCTTTTACTCCAAGATTTAAGCCAAATATAAATACTGGATCTAATATAATATTAGTAACTGCTCCAATAAATATTGTCATCATTCCCGTACTGGCAAATCCCTGCGCATTAATAAAAGGATTCATACCTAAGGCAATCATTGAGAAAACCGTACCAAGAAAATAAATGCGCATATACGGTAATGCATATTGGATCGTTATATCACTGGCTCCAAATAAATATAATAAAGGTTCACTCAACACCAATCCAATCATCGTTAATATTACAGCGGTAACCACAAGCATATAAAAAGAAACATTCATGATTCGTCCTGCTTTTTCTAAATTCCTCTTTCCTCTTTCAATTGAACAAAGAGGGGCTCCTCCGGCTCCAAATAAATTTGTAAAAGCTGTGATCAAAGAAATCACCGGGAAGCACAAACCCACTCCTCCTAATGCAACAACACCGATATCTTCAATCTTTCCAATATAAATACGATCTACGATGTTATACATCAAATTCAAAAGTTGAGCCACCAACATTGGTGTAGCTGACATGATAATATTCTCTAAAATCTTTCCACTTGAAAAATCTATTTGTCTAGTCTTCATAAATCGAATTATACACCAACAAAAAGAAAACAGCACCATTTTATTTGTGCTGTTAAAGTTCGATTGTCAGCATACGATCTTTTTCTGCCATATCTTTATGCACAGTAATCGTTGCATCTTTAAAATACTCTTTTGCAAGATCAGTTAATGCCTCACCTTGTTGATATCCCATTTCAAACGCTAAAAATGCTTTTTCATTTAAAACAAGATGTGCTTTTTCAAAGACATCGCGATAAAACTTCAGTCCGTCTTCTCCACCAAATAAGGCAACATGTGGTTCATAATCCACAACACTATGCTCCATCTTTTCTTCACTTGGTATATAAGGTGGATTGCAGACCAGGATATCACAATGTAGATCCCTGTCAACAAACGGATCTAACATGCTACCACAAATAAAGCTTACATTAGCATGAAGTGCATCATTATTCTCTTTGGCTACTTTTAGTGCTTCCATCGAGATATCTGAAGCAATTACATCCATTTTTCTTTCTTCTAGATTTAAAGTGATTCCAATTGCCCCTGAACCAGTTGCTACATCAAATACACTCACATGTTCTCGATCAGAAAATTTATCATCAAACATACTTAGGACAAGACCAACTAATTCTTCTGTTTCCGGTCGAGGAATCAACACATCCTCATTAACTTTAAAATTATAGCCATAGAAACATTCATATCCTAAAACATAGCTTAATGGTTTACCCAGCTCCATCTGATGAATACCTTCAAGATAATCCGTGGCAATAACTTCGTCGGCTTCCTCTTCCATAGAAATATAAAGATTTATACCTCTATTTTCACAAAGCTCATTCATCAATAACAAAGCTGCCTGTTCGCCCTGATTGGCCTTATATAAACGCTCTTTTCCTTCTTTTACATATTCTCTGTATTTCACAGTTGTTCTCCTGCAAGTTTAGCCTGCTGATCAGCCAATTGTAACGCGTTCATCAAATCTTCCAAGCGCCCATCAATGATACGATCCAACTGGTTAACACTATACCCAATTCTATGATCAGTTACACGGTTTTGTGGGTAGTTATATGTACGAATCTTTTCAGCACGATCTCCTGTACCAATTTTAGTACGTCTTTCAGCTCCTGCTTTTTCATCCAATTCACGTTGATGTTCCTCTTTTACACGAGCTGCAATTGTAGCTAGCGCTGTCGCTCTATTTTCATGTTGAGAGCGTCCGTCCTGACATTTAACCACGATTCCTGTTGGTTTATGAACGATACGTACCGCAGAATCGGTCTTATTGACATGCTGTCCTCCAGCGCCTGAAGCACGCATTGTTTCAATTTCAAGATCATTCATATCGATATCAAAATCTTCTTCATCCAATTCTGGATAACATAATACAGTTGCTGTTGAAGTCTGAATACGTCCCTGACTTTCCGTCTTAGGAACACGCTGAACTCTATGAGAACCAGATTCAAATTTTAAAGTACCATACGCATTTTGACCCGTTACCTTGAATGTGATCAATGAGAAACCACCAGCTTCGCTATCTTCTGAATCAGTAACTTCCACTTTCCATCCTTTGCTTTCGGTATATTTCGCATACATTCTAAACAAGTCACCCGCAAAGATATTGGCTTCATCACCTCCGGCTGCACCACGAATTTCCATAAATGCATTATGCGAATCATTTGGATCCTTTGGTACCAGCAATAGTTCAAGTCTATCTAGATACTCTTTGATGGCAGGTTCTAATCTTTCGATTTCTGCATTCGCAAGTTCTCTTAACTCCTTATCATCTTCTTTTTGAAGTGTTTTTGCTTCTTCAAATTCTTCTTTTGCCTGTTTATATTCTGCATATGTTTCAACGATCGGTGTCAGTTCATTCTGTTCACGTCCTAATTTTGCCATTTGTTTTCGATCTGACACAACACTGCTGGACATCATCAGTTCATTGATTTCGTTATATCTTTCAACAAGAGAATCCAGTCTATCTTCCATTTTTGACATATAATCACCCTTTCGCTAGTCTAATATACCATGAAAATGAAATAAATGACACCTCATTCTTGTTATGTTAGAATAATCATATGAAAAAAAGAAGGAAGCAAACCCAAAGAAAATTAAAAAGATCAATAAAAGTCTTTTTGATTGCTCTTTTTGCGCTTTTTATCATTGGCTTTATCGGTCTTAAAATTACAGAAAACGGAACATATACAGTATACGATATAAAAACTCAGGAACAATACGGGACCTACAATCATTTTATATTCGCTAAGTGGAAAATGCATTCACTTGAAGAAAATGAGAATATCGTCATTTCCAATCAAAACGGAAAAATTGTTGCCCTGCATAATGCCATCGTTAATTTTAACACAAAAGAAGTCACCGAAAACACAACTTATCTCGTTGATGGAACAAACGAAGATGGATATTTAAATGGCAGTTATGGGACTGATGGGTTATATATTGAAACCAGTAACGATGGATCTAAAGTCCTCTTTATGATGAGTGGAGTTAAAGCCTGGGTTTCTATTGAAGATATTCAATTATTTTATTATGACGATTATCTTCAATCCTACTATTATGTAAATAACGGATCTTTGATTCATGCGATATTAATTGATGCCGACAGTGCACAATATCAAACATTAGCTATTGGAGAGGCTCCTGATTTTTTAAAAGAGAATACAACGTATTTCTCTTATGATGGAAACTGGTTTTATACCGATATGAATCAACTATCCAGTGATGTGCTCAATGATGTACACGATAACGCCATAAATTCTGAAGCTTATTTTAATTTTTATCAATATGTTCCACATCGCTCTTTAACGAATTTAGACGATTCAGACTATAACGAATATCTTAGCAGTGTTGGAATCAGTGCCGCAGCCAATGCCTATCCATGTGCAGATACAGAAAGTGTTCTCTATGAGAATGGATCTATTTTTACCGAGGTGCAAGATCAAACCTATATCAATGCAACCATGATGTTTGCGGTTGCCTTAAATGAAAGCGGTTATGGCCAAAGTCAGTATGCGATTGAAAATCACAACTTGTTCGGTCATGCTGCATATGATTCAAATCCAGATAACGCCAACAGCTATGACTCTTTAGAAGACTGTGTATATCAACATGCCTATAATTTCCTTCAACAAGGATACGCAAATCCTGAAGATGAAAGATATCATGGATCCTGGTTTGGTAATAAAGCCAGTGGTATCAACGTTCAATACGCTTCTGATCCTTACTGGGGTGAAAAGGCGGCAAGTTTCTACTATAGCCTAGATAATGGCAAAGATCTAAATGAGATTCAAATCATCACACAAAAATTTAAAAACGACCTAAATGTATATGATGAAGTAGATGGTTCTGTACTATATTCTTATGAAAAGGGCGATATCATCAGCTTTGTATACACCGACTCAGATAATGGATGGTATCAAATCATGAGTGAAACCCCTGTTAAAGATGGTAAAATCGATATTAACAGCACTTATACAAAAGATAGCGTTGGCTACATTCAAGCCTCCGATTTAAATCAATAATTTATCTATATATAAGACCAGGTTCAATCCTGGCCTTTTCATTTAGCTTTGTATCAATTCCTTGGCTTAATACCCTTTTGTTAATGTTCGTAAAGCTCAAAATAAAATCTTCGCTTAAGCCTTTTTCCAACATTTCCTTGGTCATTTTTAACAAAGCCTCTTTTTCCCATTTATCTAGTGACTCACACATATTTATCATCTCCTCTGTTTCTTTGACTACAATATCAAACAATCTTTCACTTTTGACCATTGATGCAACTACCATAGCTGCTTCTTTGCCTTTTTGAATCATTAATTTTGTGGCTTCAAAAACAAGATTTACTTCATCATTATCATAATTTGTTGAATCTTTACATAGTTCAACTTGTCGCATTGAATAATTATTAACCTGCTTCCGCCAAAAAGATGCGCATTCATAAAACTCACAAAATGCTCTGGATCACTCCAAAATTCATTGATCACATGATCAAACTTTTTAAGTTCTTCATTCATGACCAATCCCACCTTCAATATACCATTGTCGAATCTTTTTGTCATTGAACCTGTTATTTATCATTCTTTAATACCTCCTGTTTTCTAATACAATTCAAATGACAAAACGACAAAAAAAAGATGATCATAATCATTAGATCATGACCATCAATATTTCTGTTACTTAACTTCTGTTTTGTAATACGCAACAAGGCTTTCCAACAATGCGATTGCTTGATCAACCTGTTCTTCCGTCATTTCACGTACATTCGAGTAATTTTTCATCAAGATTGTTTTAGAAACATTATACTTTTCTGCTAGATAATTTATCCAATCTTCACTCTCTTCCACCTGACGTTTTGAAATAACACCTTCAGAAATAATGACACCTGTTACTTCATTGATTCTTACTGGAACAGACCATTTAACTAAGCCAGCATGACAAGAATATGTCTGAACTTTTTTTGACTCCAAAGCCATAGTGTAGTTTTCTACTGTACATTCATCACACTGCTTTAAGGCAGATGCACTTGTTTTTAAACACTTACAGAAAAAATTTCTTTCTTTTGCACTATCTGTAATATCATTTTTGCTTTGGATAAAGTAACTATGTAAACCTGTAATACCATAGTATGCTTCGATCACTTTATCAATTGCCTGTAATTCTTTCATTCACATTCACCCCAATATTCTTTCTGATATAATTAAAGCACTTTTAAGCGTTACTTTCAATGAGAATGTAAGCCTTTACAATTATTTTCTTTGAAATTATCTTTATTCATATTATTCATCTAATGTCTTGATAAACCAAAAAAAGAACTTACCGAAATCACGATAAGTTCTTTTACTTTATTTAGTGTTTGAAATGACGAATTCCTGTGAATACCATTGCGATACCATGTTCATTACATTCATCAATAGATAGCTGATCTTTAATAGAACCACCTGGTTGAATGATTGCTGTAACGCCTGCTTTGATTGCTTCTTGAACTGTATCTGGCATTGGGAAGAAAGCATCACTGGCCATAACAGAACCTTTAGCTTTTTCCTGTGCCTGTTCAATGGCAATCTTAGCTGCTCCGACACGATTCATCTGTCCAGCTCCAACACCAATTGTCATATTGTCTTTTACAAGAACGATGGCATTGGATTTAACGTGTTTAACAACTTTCCATCCAAATAAAAGCTGTTCAATTTCTTCTTTTGTAGGTTTGCGGTTTGTAACACAACGTAAATCTTCTTCTCGAACTACATGTGTATCCATTTCCTGAACCAACAATCCATCATTAACGTTTGTATATTTCAAAGCAGTAGATGTAGATAATGTAGTATCCAGTTTCATCAAACGAATATTCTTCTTACGTGTTAAGATTTCTAATGCTTCTTCACTAAAATCAGGAGCAATGATGATTTCCAGGAAGATCTTAGATAATTTTTCAGCTAATCCTTTTTCAACTTTATCATTTAACGCAACAATTCCACCAAAGATAGAGACTGGATCTGCTTCATACGCCTTATCCCAGGCAGCTTCAATGTTCTCACCAATACCCACTCCACATGGATTCATATGTTTTAAACCAACTGCAGCATACTGACCTTCAAAATCTTTCAAAACTTCGATAGCTGCATTACCATCCTGAATATTATTGTAAGAAAGTTCTTTTCCATGAAGCTGTGTTGCGTTTGCCAAAGAATACTTAGGATTCATACCCTTATAGAAAGCAGCTTTTTGATGAGGGTTTTCCCCATAACGAAGATCCTGTACTTTATCAAATGTAATTGTTAAACTTTCAGGGAATTCTTCATGAGTGCGTTTTGTCAAATAATCGGCAATCATCGCATCATATCGAGCTGTATGACGGAATACTTTTGCGGCAAGATGTTCACGTGTTTCTAATGTTGTTTCACCATTTTCTTTGATTTCATTCAATACTTTTTCATAATCTTTTGGATCACAAAGAACTGGAATGCTCTGATAATTCTTAGAAGCACTGCGCAACATACTTGGTCCACCAATATCGATGTTTTCGATAATCTCTTCATGGCTTACGCCTTCTTTTTGTACAGTTTCTTTAAATGGATAAAGGTTTACACACACTAGATCGATATATTCGATACCTAGTTCTTTTAACTGTCTTACATGATCCGGATTATCTCTAACACACAAAAGAGCTCCATGCACTTTTGGATGAAGCGTCTTTACACGACCATCCATAATTTCTGGAAAACCTGTTACTTCACTAATTCCAATTGTTTTGATACCTGCATTTTCCAAAGCTTTTTTAGTTCCACCTGTCGAAATAATCTCATAACCACAGTCAACTAACCCTTGAACAAACTCCACTAGACCTGTTTTATCTGAAACACTGACCAATGCTCTTTTCATAAAATATGCACTCTTCCTTTCTCTATTCTTATTCTATCCTCACAATAATAACGAACTACCATAGGTAAGATCTTATGTTCTATCTCAAGAACTCTTTTTTGAATTGCTTCAGCTGTATCCAAGTCGGCAATCGATACAGCTTCCTGATAAATGATTGGTCCACCATCTACTTCTTCACTAACAAAATGTACCGTAGCTCCACTTACTTTTACTCCCTTGGCCAAGGCAGCTTCATGAACGTGAAGTCCATACATACCCGGTCCACAGAAAGAAGGAATCAAAGATGGATGAATATTAATGATCTTATTTGGATATGCTTTGATCAAATCTTCCTGCAAGATCGCTAGATACCCGGCTAAAACGATAAAATCAATCTTTTCATCCTGAAGTTTTTTCAAAAGTTCTTTTTGATCTTTTATACATGCTGTTGGAATACCTGCCTGTTTTGCTCTTTCAAGACCATATGCACTCTTACGATTGCTGATCACAAGAGCTATTTCACAGTTGATATTTCCTTTTTTATGTTCATCAATGATGGATTGAAGATCCGTACCTCCTCCAGAAATCAGTACGGCAAGTCTTAACATAATTCAACTCCTTTTTGACCTTCAACAATATTTCCTACAACATAACAAGTATCTCCAGCTTTCTGAATTGCCTCCATAGCTGTATCCACATCTTTTGGATCTAAGGCAATGACCATACCTAATCCCATATTAAATGTGTTGTACATCATCGTTTCTTCTACATTTCCATTCTTGGCAATCAAATCGAAGATGGCAGGAACTGGATAGCTGTCTTTTTTAATAATAGCTTTTGCGTTTTCTGGAAGCATTCGAGGAACATTTTCATAGAAACCTCCACCTGTAATATGGCTGCATCCCTTGATCGTAACACCTGCTTCTTTTACATTTTTTAAAGCTTTGACATAGATACGTGTTGGTTCGATCAACGCTTCTCCTAATGTCTTTTTAAGCTCATCATAATACGTATTTAAAGATTCTTCTGTCATATCAAATACAGAACGAACCAAACTAAATCCATTTGAATGGACACCGCTAGATGCAATACCAACCAACACATCGCCTTCTTTGATATTTGAACCATCAATGATATCTTTTTTATCTACGACACCTACCGCAAATCCAGCAAGATCGTATTCATCCACCGGCATCAAGCCTGGATGCTCAGCTGTTTCTCCACCAATTAGTGCACATTCGCTTTGTTTACATCCTTCGGCAACACCACTTACGATCGTTGCGATCTTTTCTGGATAGTTTTTACCACATGCGATGTAATCTAGGAAGAATAGTGGTTCTCCTCCAGCACACGCAATATCATTCACACACATTGCGACTGCATCGATACCAATCGTATCATGTTTATCCAAAACAAAAGCCAATTTTACCTTTGTTCCACATCCATCAGTTCCAGATAACAGAACAGGTTCTTCCATGCCCTTGATCTTTGAAAGATCAAAGGCACCGGCAAACCCACCAAGTCCTCCTAAAACTTCAGGACGCATCGTTTCTTTTACGTGTTTTTTCATCAATTCCACTGATTTATAACCAGCTTCAATATCTACACCCGCTTTTTTATAATCCATGTTTTTCTCCTTTATTTATGTGTGAAATAACGAACACCATTTTCGAAAATATTCTGATCTTTATTTCCGTAAATATTCTGCATCAAACCTTCTTCATATCGCTCACTATGTCCCATCTTTCCAAAAATCTTTCCATCTTTAGAGAAGATACCTTCAATGGCAATGCTTGAACCATTGATATTATCTAGCCCATCCATCGTTGGAACACCTTCTTCATTGACATATTGTGTTGCGACCTGACCATTCTTAACAAGTTCTTCTAACACTTCTTTTGATGCGACAAACTTACCTTCTCCATGAGACATCGCAACCGAATGCATTTCTCCTGGTGTCATAGACATGAACCATGGTGAAGCATTCGATGTAACACGAGTACGTGCAATATGACTTACGTGACGGTTAATATTGTTTCTGAACAATGTAGGATTTTCTTCATTTAATCCTGCAATATCACCATAAGGTAACAAGCCTGATTTGATCAAAGCCTGGAATCCATTACAAATACCTAAGATCAAACCATCATTAGCACGCATCGTATCAATGGCTTTTGAAATTTTAGGATTGCGTAGTACATTGGCAATGAATTTACCAGATCCATCTGGTTCATCCCCTGAACTAAATCCACCAACGATCATCAAGATCTGTGCCTTGGCAATTTCATCTGCCAATGTATCAATACTTGTCTTGATGTTCTCTACGGTCAAGTTATTGAATACAACTTGATGCACTTCAGCCCCGGCACGCTCAAATTTTGCCGTTGTATCATATTCACAGTTTTGCCCAGGGAAGATAGGAATCACGACAATTGGTTTTTCTACTTTCACCTTAGAATAAACAGGTTCTTTAACTGATAGAGGTGTATCTAAAGTTTCTTTTCCTAGATCAACATTCATTGGATAGATATCATCATATCTTTCTTTCCAAGCTTTTAAAGCATCTTCGATCGTAACCACCTCATCATTGATAACGATCTTGTCTTCTTCATTCAAAATTCCTAACAATGTGAAATGAGGATCCATGATACTCTCGGTTGCCTCTACAATCAATGATCCTGTATTGAATCCATAAACATCTTCATCGCTTTGAATCGCAACACCTAATTTATTACCAAATGCCATCTTAGCAATCGCATATCCGATACCACCGAATTTAACGGCGCTTGCCGCAACGATCTTACCTTCCTGCATCTTTTCATGAACAGCTTTAAAATTATCTTTTAACTGTTCATAGTTAGGCACATAATCAGCTAATGCTTCATGTTTGACTAAATAAACATAGTTACCGGCTTTTTTGAAAGAAGCACTGACAACGGAATCTGTTTTTTGAGTTGTGATGGCAAATGTGATCAATGTAGGTGGAACATGAATATCTTTATATGTTCCAGACATACTGTCTTTTCCACCAATACTTGGTGTTTCAAAGGCAATCTGTGCATCGACTAGACCTAATAAAGCCTGCATTGGATTTCCCCATTTTTTAGGATCGTCTCCAACTCTTTCAAAGTATTCCTGATTTGATAAACGACATGTTGAATAAATGGCACCTAAAGCTGTTATTTTAGCTAAAGCTTCAACAACAGAATAGCTCGCTCCTAAATACGGAGAGTATTTTGCTAATTTCGGATCGTATCCATATGTCATGGTTGAGCATGTATTTGTCATCCCGAATACTGGTAATTTTTGAACAGACCCTTCTTCAGGAGTTAACTGGTATTTTCCACCAAATGGCATCAATACTGTACTCTTACCAATCGAAGCATCGAACATTTCTGCTAAACCAATCTGGCAGGCTACATTTGGATCATGTAACACTTCAACAAGATTTGTGTCTTTTTTATCAAATGGTTTTTCATCGTATTCACTTTCACAAACCTCAACAGCCTGATGAGCTCGTACCCCATTTGTATCTAAAAATGCACGCGACATATCGACAATTGTTTCGCCTCTAAATTTCATCACAAGACGATTTGTATCCGTAACAGTAGCCACTTTGATAGCTTCTAGATTTTCTTTATATGCTTCTTCTTTAAATTTCTCAAAGTCTTTTGCCTCAATACAACAAGCCATACGCTCTTGTGATTCACTGATCGCAAGCTCTGTACCATCAAGACCCTGATATTTTACTGGAACAGCATCCAAATCAATATCAAGACCATCAGCCAATTCACCAACAGCTACGCTGACACCACCAGCACCAAAATCATTAGCCTTCTTGATCAATTTTGTGCAGGCAGGGTTTCTAAATAGACGCTGCAACTTACGTTCGATCAAAGCATTTCCTTTTTGTACTTCGCTTGAACATTTTTCTAGACTTGTTTCATTATGCTCTTTACTTGAACCAGTTGCTCCACCGATTCCATCACGACCTGTTGCTCCACCAATCAAAACGATGATATCACCTGGCTGAGGCTTTTCTCTTTTTACATGAGATTTAGGCGCAGCTCCAACAACAGCTCCAACTTCCATTCTCTTGGCAACATACCCTTCATCATAAATTTCTTCGACAAAAGTAGTCGCCAACCCAATCTGGTTACCATAGCTTGAATAACCATGAGCAGCTGTTTTAGAAATTTTTGATTGAGGAAGTTTATGTTCCATGGTTTGTGAAATTGGTTTTGTGATATCCCCGGCTCCGGTAATACGCATTGCCTGATAAACATAACTTCTTCCCGATAGTGGATCTCGAATGGCTCCACCAATACATGTGCTGGCACCGCCAAATGGCTCAATTTCAGTTGGATGGTTATGCGTTTCATTTTTAAACATCAATAACCAGTTTTCATCTTTTCCATCGACATCTACTTTGATTTCTACAGAGCAGGCATTAATTTCATCGCTGACTTCCATATCATCTAACTTACCTTGTTTACGAAGATATTTACCGGCAATCGTTGCCATATCCATCAAAGTCTGTTCTTTTTTTCCACCATGTACTTCATTGCGTAACGCAAGATACTTTTCATAAGATTCTTGAAGCTGTTCTTTTAGCGTATCCAGCTTAAAATCAACAGAATCCAATACTGTTTCAAATGTGGTATGGCGGCAGTGATCTGACCAATATGTATCCAATACCTTTAGTTCAGTCATCGTACAATCACGTTTTTCCTGTGTTTTAAAATAATCCTGAACAAATTCAATATCCTCTTGTGACATAGCCAATCCTTCTTTTTCACGAAGAGCGGATAATTCTTCTTTACTCATATTAATGAATCCATTCAAGATAGGAACTGGTGCTACTTCTACATCTTGATCATCTTCCAATACACTTAAATCTTTTACTCTAGCTTCTACAGGGTTAACGATATAACCCGTGATTTTTTCTAGATCTTCTTTTGAAACTTGACCATCAAATACCAACAATGTTCCTGAATGAATACGAACTGTCTGTTTATTATTCAATAACATCAAACACTGCATAGCGCTATCAGCTCTTTGATCATATTGCCCTGGTAAATATTCATAGGCAAGATATTTTTTACCCTCAAGGTCGATAGAATCGTATACAACATCTGTTACCACTTCACTGCAGACATTCTTTTTCAAAAGTTGAATATCATTTTCATCTGCGTTAAAGATGTCATAAATATTATATAAAGAGACTTTAAAATCATCAGAAAGTGATAGAGACTGTCTTAATTCAGTGCCTAATGACTCGCTTTCAACTTGGAATTGTTCTTTTTTCTGAACAAAAATACGTGTATCCATTTTTTTCTCCTTTATTCTACAATAGATTGTGCCAATACATTTTCAGCTTGTTCTTTTTTGAAATCTTCGATTGTTTTTTGAACGGCTTCGTCAGCTAACCCAATCATCTGACAAGCTAGGATAGCTGCATTTCTTGCGCCAGCTTTTCCAATTGCAACTGTAGCAACTGGAACGCCCTGAGGCATCTGTACCGTTGACAACAATGAATCCATACCGCCTAACGCACTAGTCTGCATTGGAATTCCAATTACAGGAAGTGGTGTCGAACTAGCAATTACACCAGCTAGATGAGCCGCTCCTCCAGCTGCAGCAATAATAACCTTGATTCCACGATTTTTTGCTTCAGAACTTAATTTAATTACTTCATTCGGTGTACGATGCGCACTCAACACGCGTACTTCATAACCAATTTTGAAATCATCCAGTTGTTTCATACAACCTTCCATTGCGGGTAAATCACTTCTTGAACCCATTACTACCAACACTTTAGTTTCCATTTTTATCCTCCCTTTGCATTAAAAAAAGCGCACCTATCAAGGGCACGCTTAAAACAGCCTGTGTTCTTTCAATTTTGTAAATCTTCTTAAGACCATAAGTAAGACCTCCAAAAACAGCAACAGAATTCCTTCTGCACATTTATTCTACATGAATCATTTTAACTTTACAACAGGCATTTTTATTTCTGATTCATAAAATGCAAATCTTAATTCATCAAGAGAAATAACAAGTATTTTAAACCCGGAGTTCATTGAATTTATTTATAAACCATACTAGTATATATGCACATAGACGACCTGGCCCTACATAAGTAGGCCAACAGAAAACGAGCAGCTATCATTGCTCTTTTTTTTCGACTATATTGTTTTCATGCCTGATACCTTTTAAAAATAATACAGTTATTTATTTAATTCTTTAAGAATCATCAAAATAAGTATTAATCCGATTATCGTTTCAAGAGTTATAGGCGCCCCGGTAACAATATAAACGTTCTGCCATAAAAAATTCATGGAATAGAAGTTGGTTTTGCATGCCTAAACCCCCTTCAATTTCTACTATAGCTACCAATTGTGACAAAAGTCTGACAACAAATACAAAATATCCACTCTGTTAGGAAATTAATTTATGTTATGAATCCTTCTTGTTAATTTAAAATATAAACATACAAAGGAGAAACATATGAAAAGATTATTAAGTTGTCAAGCAAGTGAAATTCTTGCGATGAATGGCAAAGAACTAAAACAAGCAATTCTTGCCAGTGAAGGTAGAACAGTATTGACAGAAATGACCGTATTTAATGGATGCCTTTTAGGAAATATCACAAACGCCGAAGTAGCATCTGCTTTTGGATCTGACATGATCTTATTAAATGGATTGGATTGTTTTGATCCTGTGATCCCTGGCTTACCAGAAACCGACGAACCAATTAAACTATTACGAGAACTTTGTGGTAGACCAGTCGGAGCCAATCTAGAGCCAGTAGATGATTCTATCTCTTTAATGTCTGAAAAAATTGAAATTGCTCCAGGAAGAAAGGCAACAGCCAAAACATTTAAAGCTGCCGAACAATTAGGTCTTCAATTCATTTGTCTTACAGGAAATCCAGGAACGGGAGTTACAAACAAGATGATCGCAAAAGCTATCAAAGAATGTAAAGAAAACTTTAGTGGATTGATCATCGCTGGAAAAATGCATGCAGCTGGTGTAGATGAGCCTGTTGTAGATATTCCAACAATCAAAGAATTTATCGAAGCAGGTGCAGATGTCATTTTAATGCCGGCAGCCGGTACGGTTCCTGGTCTTCAAGAAAGCACGATCACAGAAGCCTGCAAGATCATAAAAGAAGCAGGATGCTTATCCCTTAGCGCAATAGGAACCAGCCAGGAAACTTCAGATACCGATACTATTCGTGAACTTGCCCTTTCCAGTAAACGTTCTGGAATCGATATCCAACATATCGGTGATGCCGGATGGGGAGGCATGGCATTCCCAGAAAATATCATGGCAATGTCTGTTGCGATCCGAGGAATCCGACATACATATTTCAAGATGGCTCAATCCGCAAAAAGATAGATCATTCTATCTTTTTTTTATCTTCTTCAATTGTATTTAATATATGCTCAATCACACTATAGTCTTCGTAAGGTCCTATAATTTGTGATGCCGCTTCTTTCGCCTCTATGCTGCCTGTACTTGGTGTATACGAGTGTTTGAAGGAGAAAAGCATCATAATATCATTTCCCCCATCTCCATATACTGCCACTTCTTCTTTTGAAATGTTTAAAAATTCTGCCAACCAGCTAACAGCACTGGCTTTATTCACTCCATTTTTTGTAATTTCATAAATGCCATCACCACTCGGTGCATTGACCAGTTTATCACCATATTGTTTTAAAAAATCATCCAATCTTGATGTATCTGTATCATCCGAAAAATGATAATTAATCTTACATATATCTTTTTGAAGAATTTCTTCTTTACTTTGTAAACATTCAAAATTAACAATGATATTTTTCAAAAACCTATCTAACCAAGAATCATTTGCTGCTTCTTTCCATACATTTTTACGATATCGCAACACAGATTCTTTATCAATTCTAGAGTACACTTTGTTCCAAGAAACATATTCTAGATTCAAATCTTCAAATACATCCATGATTTTAGATAAAACTTCTTTATCAATTGGTTCACAATGCAACAACTGTTTTTTTGGATCGAGTACAGCTGCCCCATTTAAACAAATATAATAACTGATATCTCCTGCTTTTTTTAAGTTGACCATTTTTATTCCTCGCCCTGTTGCAACAGTAAATATCTTTCCTGCATCGATAATTTTTTGAATACCTTTTTCTATCTTTTCATCACATTCATGGTGCTCATTCAATAATGTTCCATCAAGATCACTGGCAAATAAACGAATCATATACAACCTCTTTTCTTACTTGGTTAAAGTTTATCAGAAAATAAAATATGAATATAGTTAAAAAGAATCAGAAATTACTCTGATTCTTTTACATACCTGTTATTTCATGGAATATATGTTGAGCTGCGATAGCTCCGTCATTGGTTGCGGTAACAACCTGGCGAAGATCTTTTTGAAGCACATCACCAGCAGCATAAATTCCTTTAACTTTAGTTTCCATGTTTTTATCCACTAAAACATATCCTCTTTCATCCAATACATCTAAACCTTCTAGACACTGGCTCATAGGATCCTGCCCTACATATGGGAAGATACCTTGACAGTTTAGTGTCATAGTTTCTTTTGTATCCACGTTTTCCAACAAAATACCAGAAACCTTTCCATTTTCACTTAGAATTTCTTTAGGAATATGTTTCTTGATGATATGAATTTTTTCATTTGCCTCAATTTGTTCCTGAATCTGTTTTTCAGCTCTAAACACATCACGACGAATAACTATCGTTACGCTCTTAGCAAATGTGGTTAGATATAGGGATTCTTCCAAAGCTGAATTTCCGCCACCGATCACAACAACATCTTTATCTTTAAAGAAAGCTCCATCGCATACAGCACAGAATGAAACACCACGACCGATGTTCTCCTTTTCCCCTGGAATATTTAATAAGCGTTCTTTCGTTCCAGTAGCTACAATAACAGCTTTCGCTTCTACAACCATGCCATCGCTCAAATACACTTTCTTATCGGCATCAACTTTTTCGACATCTCCATATTCATACATGGCTCCAAAACTTGTTGCTTGTTCCAGCATTGACATCGCAAGATCTGTTCCAGCTAGTGTTTTAACACCAGGATAATTCGAAATCTGATGTGTTTTTACCAGTTTCCCTCCAGGTGCTCCACTTTCCAGGATCATTGTCTTTAAACCTGCTCTTGATGCATATAATGCTGCAGTCAAACCTGCTGGTCCAGCTCCAATTACTACCAAATCGACTTGTCGCTCCATGATTGTTCCTCCTTGACTATTTCTTTTAACTCACTTAGATCTTTGATGATACGACATGGCTTGGCTTCTTCAAGCTTTTCAATTTGTTTAGCATCGTTGCTGAAACCAATTGAATACGCCGCCATATCTTTTGCCGCCATGACATCTGCTGCATTATCACCTACATAAATCGTATTGTCATGTCCAGTATGCAACAAAACTGTCGCTTCAATCAAGCCAGATGCACTTGGCTTTGGCTTTGGTAAATCTTCTTTGCCCATGATCACTTCAAAATAAGGATATAACGCTGAAGTTTTCAGCCCCTTTTCAACCATGGCATGTCTTTTATTGGATACGACCGCAATTTTATATCCTTGATCATGCAGCCACTTTACCGTTTCTTTGGCATGATATATTGGTTTTAAAAGTTTATCATGCAGTTGTCTATTAATTGTTTGATACCTTTCAATAATTCTGTCGACATCTTTTTCTTCAAAGTATTTTGAAAATGTCGTTTCTAACGTAGGCCCAAAGAAAGAATAAAGTTCTTCTTTTGATAAAACATATTCTGGTTTTTCTTCTTTAAATACTTGTATGAATGTTTCAAAAACCAATTCTCTTGAATCAATCAATGTTCCATCTAAATCAAAAAGTACGACCGGTTTTTGATATAAATGGAAAACTTTATGGAATATACCTGATAAACCTAAGATTCCAATAACGATCATGATCAAAGAAACAAGCTGTGCCACACGAATTGGGCCAAACATCAATGAATCGGTACGTAATCCTTCAATAAAGAAACGCACCACGCCATACCAAACCAAATACATAAATGCGCAATCACCATGACGTTTATAAAACTTTTTACGAAATATGAAATAGATGAATAAGAATCCAATCAAGTTTCCTATACTTTCATAAAGAAATGTAGGTTCATGGTAAGCCCCGTTGATATACATCTGATTTTTGATAAAAGATGGAAAATGATCAAAAAAGCTCTCTGGAACGATACGACCGAAAGCTTCCTGGTTCATAAAATTTCCCCATCGGCCAAATACCTGACCGATCATTACACTTGGCATGATCGCATCCGCCATTCTTAAGCAGCTGACATTTCGTTTTTTAAAGAAATAGATGCTGTAAAGAAGACCGGCAATCAATCCTCCATGAATAGCCAAACCACCATTCCATATCGCAATGATCTCATTCAAATGCGTTGAATAATATCCCCATTCAAAGATCACATAATAAACTCTTGCCCCTAAAATCGCAATGATAAATGTTGGAATAATGTAATCTTCTAACATTTCTTTGGCATAACCCCATTTCTTGACTGTTTTTTGAGCAATCATGTAGCCAATGAAAGCCCCCGTCAAAATCAAGACAGCATACCAGGTAATCTTTAAAGTACCAAAAGAGACAAAGATCTTAGAATTTTCAAAAAAATGCATATTACTCTGTCTCCTCTTTATTCATTGCAATCTGCGTTAATACTCTTTCTTCAAATTCCTTTGCGGAATCCAACCCTTCTTTCAACAACAAGAAGTTTGTAACAGCGGATTCAATGATCGTAGACATTGGACGTCCAGAGCTAACAGGAATACGAATACGCATGATCTTAACGCCTAATATTTCTGCATACTCTTTTTCTTCAATTCCGACACGGTCATAATCATGATTGCTGTCATAAGGTTCTAAATCAATCTGCAGTTCAATTTCTGTTCTTCTAGCATAAGAACCTACTCCAAACATACGACCCACATTAATGATCCCAACCCCTCTTAGTTCCATAAAACCTTCTAAAAGAGGTGCTGTTTTACCAATCAACATATTATGCATCGCATAACAATCGACACGATCATCCGCAACCAGCTGATGGCCACGTTTGATCAATTCTAAGGCAATTTCGCTTTTACCCATCCCCGATTTACCTGTAATCAAAACACCAACACCATGCACTCGTACAAGTTCTCCATGTAAGATTACAGATTCCGCAAGACATTCATCTAAATAATTCGTCACCGAAACAACAACAGCTGTTGTCTTTTGAGGTGATTTAAAGATTGGGAAATTCTTTCTTTGTGCAATTTCCTTTAGTACTTTCGGACAATCATATCCATGTGCAACAATGATACATGGCGTGTTTTCACTTGTTAAAAACTCAAATGATCGTCTTTGTGATATCTCATCCATCTCTTCTTCGATATATCCCATTTCTTTTTCACCTAGAATTACAAGTCTTTTCGTCTGTGAGTCAGGAAAATATCCGGCAAGTTCAAGTCCAGGACGATTGGTATCCGGTAATGTAATAGGACGATCTAAAGATTCTGCATCTCCACATACAATCTCCCACATGAACTTTTGTGCTAAGTGTTTCACACATACTTTATTCATTGACTCACTTCCTTTCCAATAATGGCTTTAAATACTGTCCTGTATAACTTTCTTCGCATGCTGCCACCTGTTCTGGAGTACCTTGGCAAACAATCGTTCCACCATCATTTCCTCCTTCAGGTCCCATATCTATAATATAATCGGCACACTTGATAACATCAAGATTATGTTCTATGACAATCACAGTATCTCCATGATCAACTAGTCTTTGAAGCACTTCAATCAGTTTCTTAACATCATCTGAATGCAGTCCTGTCGTTGGCTCATCAAGGACAAAGACCGTTTTTCCAGTCGCCTTTTTCTGCAGCTCGCTAGCTAATTTGACACGTTGTGCTTCTCCACCCGAAAGTGTTGTCGCACTCTGTCCTAATTTTATATACGATAGCCCCACATCATTTAGTGTTTGCAGTTTGTGCTTGATCTTAGATACATTCGAGAAAAATTCCAATGCCTCTTCTACGGTCATATCTAAGACATCCGCAATATTTTTTCCTTTATATTCCACTTGCAACGTCTGCTCATTGTATCGTTTTCCCTGACATTGATCACAAGGAACATAAACATCCGGCAAAAAATGCATGGATATTCTTAAAATACCATCTCCCTGACAGGCTTCACATCGTCCGCCTTTTACATTAAAGGAGAAACGTCCTTTATCATATCCTAATAACTTTGCTTCTTTGGTCTGGGCAAATAAATCACGGATATCATCAAAGACACCTGTATATGTTGCTGGATTGGAACGAGGTGTCCTACCAATTGGATCCTGACCAATTTCAACGATCTTATCTATGTTTTCCAACCCTTTAATTTCTTTGCAGGCTCCTGGTTTAATACGTAATCTTCCTAACGAGTGCTGGATTCCATGTGTTAATACTTCAGTAACCAAAGACGATTTCCCAGATCCAGAAACTCCTGTTACAACATTAAATGCGCCAAGCTTAAATGTTGCATTCACATTTTTAAGATTGTTTTGTGTAGCCTTTACAACTTTTATTGTCTTTTTATTTCCTTTACGACGTGTCTTAGGTACTTCGATTCTCTTTCGACCACTTAAATAAGCTCCTGTGATCGAATTTTCATTCTTCATAACTTCTTCCGGCGTTCCTGCTGCAACGACATTTCCTCCGTGAACACCTGCACCTGGGCCAATATCCACAATATAGTCACTGGCACGCATTGTATCTTCATCATGTTCAACAACTATCAAAGTATTTCCCAAATCACGCATTTCCTTCAAGGCGTCAATTAATCTGTCATTATCTCTTTGATGAAGACCGATACTTGGTTCGTCTAAGACATACATAACACCCGTTAAACGCGAACCAATCTGTGTGGCTAAACGAATACGCTGTGCTTCTCCTCCTGAGAGTGTAGAAGCCAAACGATCTAAAGTTAGATATCCTAATCCTACATGATTTAAGAAAGAAAGACGATTGCGAATTTCTTTGGTTACTAAATCAGCTATTTTGGCCTGTGTTGGTGTTAACTGTAAATTATCCATGAATTCAAGTGCCTCTTTGACACTCATGCACGTCCATTCATAAATATTTTTACCAGCCACCTGTACGCTTAATGCCTGTTCATTTAATCTGGCTCCATGACATACTGGACATGGTGAATCTGCTAAAAAAGACCCGTACCATTCTCTAGACATAGAAGATGTTGTCTCCATATAACGTCTTTCGATCAATGTACAAACCCCTTCGATATATTCAAGCTTTGTCGAAGTATTTCCACTTCTTGATTCAAGTTTATAGGCAATTGGTACATCGGATCCATATAGAAGATAATTTAACTTCTTTTTAGGAATGTCTTTCATAGGCATATCCATATCGATATCATAATACTTGATCAAAGAATGAATTCTTTGCCATTCTAGATTTTCCGTATTAACGATATTCTTATAAAAATGAATTCCTCCCTGACTGATAGATTTATTCCAGTCTGGAATCAATAGATCTAAATCCACTTTCTGCGTAAATCCCAATCCTTTACATTCAGGGCAAGAACCAAAAGGAGCATTAAATGAAAACAGTTTTGGTTCTAATTTAGGTACAGAAAATCCACAGATCTTGCAGGCATAATTGCTGGAAAAAAGGATTTCCTCTTCTTTTGTCAACAAGATTGCCAATCCATCACTTAATTTCAAGGCAGTTTCTAAAGAATCATGAAAACGAGAGCGGTTATCCCCTTTTACGATCCTATCCACTACAACATCAATTGAATGTTTTTTGTTCTTCTCTAATTGGTTCACTTCTTCAAGATAAACAATTTCACCATCCAAGCGAATGCGCACATAACCTTCTTTGATCAATTTTTCAATCAAATCTTTATGTGTTCCCTTTTTACCTGAAATCACCGGGCTTAAGATCGTGCATCGTGTTCCTTCAGGAAGTTCCATGATCTTATCAATCATTTCTTTGATCGTAGATCCCGTGATCGGCTCATGGTGATGTGGGCAATATGGTACTCCAATCCTTGCATACATCAAACGCAAATAATCATAAATTTCCGTAACAGTTCCAACTGTTGAACGAGGATTGTTCGATGTTGTCTTCTGATCAATTGCTATTGCTGGTGATAATCCATCCATCTGATCCACATCTGGTTTTTCACTATTTCCTAAAAATTGTCTTGCATAGGCCGACAATGATTCCATATATCGGCGCTGTCCTTCAGCATATATCGTATCAAAAGCTAAAGAAGTCTTTCCACTTCCGGAAACTCCGGTCATAATGACCAATTTATCTTTTGGTATCTGTAAATCAATATTTTTAAGGTTATTTTCGCGAGCCCCTTTTATAGTTATATATTTTTCTTCCATAAAGCCTCCTTCAAACCCTTGATATTATATCATACTTAGTCCGATATATTATGACTTTGGTTACGTTTTTAGTCCATTGTGGACTAAAAAGAAAAAGTAAGTGTTTCCACTTACCCTTTACTCCCCTCAACCAATGACTTCGATACATTTTCATAATATTGAGCTTTTTCTTCATTCCCTTTATTTTTATATTGCACACTTAATAAATAGGCATTTGTTGCCCTTTGCATAACTGGTTGTTTATCAAAATCTTTCTCAAGTTCCTTAATATGATTTGATTTTTTTAAGATCATGATATCGTACATCATCTTGGTATATTTCAACATTTTTTCATCATCAAGTTTTTCGATTTCTTTAATGATTTGATCACATTTTTCTTGATTTTCATCATATACATAATACCCAAAAGCTTTATCTAAAATATCCATTTTGGCATTCTTATCTTTTGCCATAGGGATTAATTTATCAAATGCCGCATCAATTTCTTCTTTACGATCCTGCATGATCAATGCGTTCAAACGAACATACTCTCGATTATACTCTGGAAAAATCGATTTGGTATAAAAAGAATCAATCTTTTTATATAACGTATCAAATTCATTATTTTGTAAAAGATACATGAATTGTTTTTGTTTGGAATTACGTAAAAACTGCAGTACGAACGATATTAACACAGCTACAAAAACGATAATACCGATCAAAACTAATATATTTCTCATAACAAACCCCTTTTCGCAAACATATTATCATAAAAGATTTAATTGTACAAAGCTATCGTTGTTTATATTTAAGGGCATCCTAAATGGATGCCCTTGTTCTTATTTAAATGCTCTTTTAAATCTTTCAAACGGTGAATCGGATTGTCCACTCTTTAACTGTTCATACAATTCACGCTCTTTGCGAGAAAGTTTCTTTGGAATTTCAACAGCTACTTCAACATATTCATCACCTTGACCGGAACGAGATTTAACACCTTTTCCTTTCAATCTGAATTTTGTATTTGGCTGTGTTCCTTCTGGAATCTTTAAATCAACATCTCCATACACTGTTGGTACTTGAACCGTGCATCCAATTGTCGCATCAATTGCACTAATTGGAACTTTGATATGGATATCGTTGTTTTCACGTTTGAATGTTGGATGTGGATTTACGATAATTTCGATATATAAATCGCCATTTGGTCCACCATTTGTTCCTCTTTCACCTTTTTGCGCAATACGAATCTGCTGCCCAGTTTGAATACCTGCAGGAATCTTGATATCCAGTTTAACTCGTTTATGTTCATATCCTTTTCCATGACATACATGACAAGAACGAGATACTTTCTTACCTGTTCCATGGCAATCTGGACATACTGACTGTTGTTGGATCACACCAAAAGGTGTTCGCTGCTGGCTCATGACATAACCAGAACCATGACATGTAGGACATGTCTGAACATCGCTTGGACTTTCTGCTCCACTTCCATTACAGTGTTTACATGTTTCATCGACTTCTAGCGAAATGGTTTCTGTCTTACCAAAGATCGCATCCATAAAATCGATACGCATCTGCATATAGCGATCCTGTCCCTGGCGTGGTTGATTGCTTTGACGGCGAGATGAGCCACCAAAACCTGAACCAAATCCACCACCAAAGAATGATCCAAAGATATCGCCTAAATCACCAAAGTCGGTAAATCCACCCTGGAATCCACCTTGGTTAAAAGCTCCATCCATTCCGGCATGACCGAATTGATCATATGTCTGGCGCTTTTGTTCATCACTTAAGACTTCATAAGCCTCATTGATTTCTTTGAATTTATCTTCGGCTCCAGGATCTTTATTGACATCGGGATGGTATTTCATCGCAAGTTTTCGATATGCTTTTTTTATTTCATCGGGCGTTGCGTTTTTAGAAACTCCCAGGACCTCATAATAATCTCTTTTTTCGGCCATGATCCTTCCTCCTTCTACACATGTGAAAGTTCTAGCGCGGGCTAGAACTTTGTTTTATTAATGTTTTTCAGTGAATTCTCCGTCAACTACATCATCATTTGCATGTGTTGTGTTATCTTGTGATGCACCTTGTGACTGAGCTTGTTGTTGATACATCTGCTGACCAGCTGCCTGAGCTGCTTTTTCTAACATGTCAAGTTTAGATTTAACCTCATCCATGTTATTTTCGTCAAGGGCTTTTTGAAGGTCATCTCTTAATTTCTTAGTTTCTTCAGCTTGTTTTGGATCAATTTTATCTTTGTTATCTTCTAACATTGCATCGATTTGAGAAATGAAACCTTCTGCTTTGTTACGTAAATCAATTTCTTCTTTACGTTTTTCATCTTCAGCTTTATGATCTTCAGCTTCACGAACCATACGATCAATTTCTTCATCACTCAATCCACTTGAGTTCTGGATCGTAATAGACTGTTCTTTTCCAGTACCTTTATCTTTAGCACTTACGTGTACGATACCGTTGGCATCAATATCAAATGTTACTTCGATTTGAGGAACACCACGACGAGCTGGTGCAATTCCTGTTAACTGGAAGTTACCTAATTCTTTGTTGTCAGCTGCCATTGGACGTTCACCCTGCAATACACGGATATCTACAGCTGGCTGATTATCTGCAGCTGTTGAGAAAATCTGTGATTTACTTGTTGGGATCGTTGTATTACGTGGAATCAATACTGTCATGACACCACCCATAGTTTCAATACCTAATGATAGAGGGGTAACATCAAGCAACAATACGTCTTTTACATCACCAGATATGACACCACCCTGGATTGCAGCACCCATCGCAACTGCTTCATCTGGGTTAACTGAGTGACTAGGTTCTTTTCCTAATGCCTTACGAACAGCTTCCTGAACAGCAGGGATACGAGTTGAACCACCAACTAACAATACTTGATCGATATCAGATTTAGATAATTTAGCATCTCTTAACGCATTTTCGATTGGCAATAATGTACGTTCTACTAGTGAACGAGTCATATCATCAAATTTAGCACGAGTTAATGTTGTATCGAAGTGAAGAGGACCAGCAGGACCAGCAGAGATAAATGGTAAGCTAATCTGCGTCTGCATAACTCCACTCAAATCTTTTTTAGCTTTTTCAGCTGCTTCTTTTAAACGCTGCATAGCCATTGGATCAGCTGTTAAGTTGATTCCGTTTTCTTTCTTGAATGTATCAACCATCCAGTCAACCAATACATTATCGAAGTCATCTCCACCTAAATGAGTATCACCATTTGTAGATAATACTTCAAATGTACCATCGGCTAGATCCAAGATACTAACATCGAATGTTCCACCACCTAAGTCGTAGATCAATACTTTCTGTTCTTTTTCTGTTTTATCAATACCATAAGCCAATGCAGCAGCTGTTGGTTCGTTGATGATACGTTCTACATCAAGACCAGCGATCTTACCTGCATCTTTTGTAGCCTGACGCTGAGCATCATTGAAGTAAGCAGGTACTGTGATAACAGCTTTTGTAACTTTTTCTCCAAGATAGTCTTCTGCATATGATTTCAAATATTGAAGGATCATTGCGGAAATTTCCTGTGGTGTATACTGTTTTCCTTCTGCTTCTACTTTTTGATTTGTTCCCATCAAACGTTTGATAGAACTAATCGTGTTTTTATTTGTTACTGCCTGACGTTTTGCCGCATCACCGATGATACGTTCGCCATTTTTAAATGCAACCACACTTGGTGTAGTACGGTTTCCTTCTGGGTTAGGAATTACTTTTGAATCCTTACCTTCCATTACGGCAACACAGCTGTTTGTTGTTCCTAAGTCAATACCAATAATTTTAGACATATTCTTTTCCTCCTTTATTCACTAACTTTGACCAATGCTGGTCTTAAGATTCGATCTTTTAACATATATCCTTTTTGTAGAACCTCAATAACTATACCTGGTTCAACGCCTTCTTTTGCTTCCTGCATCAAAGCCTGCATCGTATTGTGGTCAAAAGGTTTATTTAAAGCTTCAATTGGCTTTACACCTTCATTTTCCAAAACGCCTACAAGTTGTTTATGAATCATTTCAAAACCTTTGACATAATTCTTGATAGCTTCATCTTCAGACTCAACTTTTAACGCCAATTCCATAGAATCTAGAATTGGAAGAATTTCCAAACCTGCCTGCTGGAAACGATATTTCTTTGCGGTATCCGCTTCTTTTTGAAGACGTTTCTTCATATTTTCTGTATCTGCATAGGCTCTCGCCACATCATTTTTTGCCTTATCAAGTTGTACCAAAAGCCCCTGAATGATTTCTTCCTGTGTAGGTTCTTTTGTTTCTTCTTTTTCGACTTTTTCCTTCGTCGCTTCTTCTTTTACTTCTTCTTTTGTTTCAGGCTCTACCTTCTTTTCTTCTTTTTTATCTTTTTTACTCACCGTCTTTACCTCCTTTACCGTTACCAAAAACATCTTCGATAACGTTTGACATGTAATCCATCAAGGCTACGACTTTTGAATACTGCATTCGATTAGGGCCAACGACCATAAGTTGTCCTTCTTCTTCATTGTTGTAATGGAACTTTGTCGTTACGACTGAACAGTCCCCGATCTGGACAAGTTCATTTCGTGTACCAATTTGTACTGCTACATTATCCGCCTGGTCTGTCCATTGATGGAAAAGTCTACCATTATCCAGAACCTTCATAAGTTCTTTTAAACGATTGATATCGCTGAATTCTGGTTGACCCAGCATGTTATCTCGTCCTGACACCGCAACCTTCTCTGTCGCAAAGCGCATAAACGCTGTGACAAAAGCTTCAAACAAAACTTCATGTCGAACAAGTTTTGCAGCCATCATTGGTTCGATCTCACGCATCTTGTCAACAACATCACATATTGGTGTTCCAACCAACTGATCATTTAATAAATCTGTACAGTTTTTAATATCTTCAACCGATACATCCTGTTCAAACTGGAACATCTTATTTTCCGTATGTCCTTGATTAGTCACAAAGATCGCAACAGCATTCTTTGAATTGATTGGAATCACTTGAATATGCTGTAGAGCTTGATGTCTAGCATCTGGGCCTAATACGATACTTGTCAAATTGGTCATATGACTTAAGATATCGCAACTTTTCTCAACCACTTCATCCAGCGAATAATGTCTTTCTCTAAAAACTTGCTGGAGCGAATTTCTTGTTGAGACATCCAAATGTGTTTCCATCAAATGTTCTACATAGAACCGATATCCTTTTTGACTTGGGATACGACCACTAGAGGTGTGCGTCTTTTCCAACAATCCCGCTTTTTCAAGGACTGCCATTTCATTACGAATCGTGGCACTCGATACAGGGAAATCTAATAACTGCATCAGCGTCTTTGATCCAACGGGTTCAGCCACTCTGGTAAACTCCTCAACGATGGTTTTAAAAATAATTTTTTGACGTTGCGTTAGTTTACTTTCCGGCATATTAAGACTCCTTTCTAGCATTCTTACTCCATGTCTGCTAATAGTATACCACACTTTTTAGCAGTGGCAAGCTTAAAGTGCTAGAAAGTTGCACTTTCTTAAGTTTTTTATTTATATTTTCATTGTTATAATAAGAATATGAAAAAAATATTAACATTTGACTGCTATGGAACTTTATTAGATACTTCAAATCTTTATGATCTTATTGGAAATATCGCCAAAACAAACAACCTTTCCTCTATAGAAACAATCCATATTTTTTCAAGCTGTGAAGATCGTTTAATGTATGGAGAACCATTCATATCCTATGAACAATTGATCAAAAATGTCCTAAGCTATTGTGACATGGAACTAAAGACTTCACTTTTTTCAAATTATTACGATGCAATCATGAAGGCACACCAAGAGTTTCCTGTTTTTGATGATGTCATGCCTTGTTTAACATCATTAAAAGAAAAAGGGTATGAATTAGCTTTAATGTCCAATACAACAAACTCCTTAATGAAATACCATCTTCTAAAGATGAATAATATCTTTGATTATGTTCTGACCAGCGATGAAACCAAATGCTATAAACCAAGCCTTGAATTCTTTCGATTGGCCGAAATAAAATTTGATCTTATAAACAAGGATCACACTCATATTGCGAAAGGATATTGGTGGGATATCGTACCAGCTGCTAAGATGAACTGGAATAAGATTTGGATCGATCGCAGCCATATAAAGGCAGGAAGAAACAATGAAAAGCCTTATACGATCATACCCAATCTAACAAAACTAACTTTATTATAGAAATAGAAAAGAGGTCATTATGAAACAAATCACATATGTCAATAATTCTATCGTATTTGGAGCAACTACCTTAAAAGATACATCTGCCCCTGAAAACAATAATATGGCTCTTCATGTCTGTTTAGATCCTGAAAAAGTTATGATAAATCGTAATCAATTAAGCCAGGAGTTAAATCAGCCTTTATCCAATTGGGCACTGCCTTGGCAAAAACATACAGCCAACATTTATGAAGTAACACAAAAAGATAAACAAAAAGGAGCTTTCGATAAAGATACAAGCATAATGAATGTAGATGCAGTATATACTTGCGAAAAAAACATTCTTATCGGTGTATTTACCGCAGATTGCGTTGGTATCTTTTTAGTCGATGAAACAAAGCCTAGTATCTGCTGCATACACTCTGGCTGGAAAGGGACCGTTCAAGCTATTACAGATAAGTGCGTCAAAGAACTCATTCAAAACAAAATAATTAATCCTAAAACCACGAAAGCTTTCTTCTCCCCAAGCATTTTATTTGATTCTTTAGAAGTTGGCATGGAAGTCATCGATCAAATTAAACAACTAAATTTTGATGTGGAACCTTTTATTCGTTATATGCCAAATCAAAAAGCATTTATCGATAATCAAGGTTTAAACATTCAAATGTTATTAAATAATGGATTAAACATTGATAATATCTATCCTTCAAAACTCGACACAAAAAAAGAGCTGAATGATTGTTTCAGCTTTAGAAATGACAAAAAAACCGGTGAACATTTCACTTATGGTTATATAAAATAATCCGATCAATTGATCGGATTATTATCACGCAAGTAGTTATCAAGATTTATCTTTCGATACAAATCTTTATGCACATCATAGAAGCTGATTTTTTCAAAATCTTCCTGTTTATTAGGAGCCGGTACAAAACGGTCCAGATAGTAAAGATTATGCGAATCCGAACACATATAAATTAGACCGGCAATCCCAGAATCAAGGACGTAAACTCTGGCATAAACAGATAATTGTTCTTTTTGAAGTATTTTCATAAATTCTTCCGGTTCTAAATGGACAACTTTATTGCACATAATCTTTACCTCCTTTGGACACTTTGATTATCGCTTTAACATCAATAAACCACAATATTATTTTTGAAATTAAATAAATTCAAAAGATATTTTTTTGGTATAATGAAATTAATTGATATAAATATTTTTTATTCAAAAAAAGGAGATATTATGACAAAGAAAAAAGAAGCTCGTCAAATTCGCATTCAAAAGATTCTTCTTGAACGCACCAAAGTCAAGATTTCAGATTTAGCCAAAGAATTAAATGTTACTCCAGAAACTTTACGAAATGATTTAAATGAGATGGAAAACTTATCTTTATTGGTGCGAGAGCATGGATATGCACGTGTGATTTCCTCTTCGTTTGAAACCCCTTTGACCATGCGAAACAGAGAAAATCCAGAAGATAAACGCCGTATAACTTTTAGAGCCTTTCAGGAAATTAAAGATGGACAAATCGTCTATCTAGATTCTGGAAGCACAGTATTGCTTGGTGCTAATGCATTACAGATGAAAAAGGATATTACCGTTGTCACCAACTCGATTCCTTTATTAACGCATTGTATCGCAATGAACATCAATACGATCGTATGTGGCGGTTTTCTCTTTAATACCGGAGCTAGAACATATGGTCATTTTGCCGCAAATATTATTGATCACTTGCATATCGATGTTGCGATCATGGGAACCGATGGAATTTTGGATTCCAATGGATTTACAACGATGAATTCTAACGAATTAAGTCTGAAACGTCATGTAATGAACCAAACAAAAAAACTTATTGCCGTTTGCGATGGCAGTAAGTTTTATACATCCGCTCCATATATATTTTGTAAGTTTAAAGAGTTTGATATGTTGATCACAAATAAGCTAACTGATGAACAACGTAAAATGGTTCAAGATATAAAAGAAGTTGTTGAAGTTTAGGCAAATGGATGATCAAGCGTCATCACAAGATACACTTTCCTATCCGAAGAAAGATGATTTAAGATTTCTTCTTTGATTTGATCTTCATTTCGTTTTTCCTCATACGGAATAACCAAGTCAAAAACTAAATTCACATGCGTTGGCCCGGATACGATCCTAAAATCGTGAAATTGCCAGGAAGGTTCAATTTCTTCGATTGCACAGGCCAGCTTTTCTTTATATTGGTCGGTTAATGGATCGTTTACTTTCACAGGATCCATATGTAAAGACATTTCTACATTAAATTTACTTTTAATCTCTTTTTCTACATTATCGATATGATCATGCACATCAAATATATCACAATCTGAATCCACTTCCACATGCGCACTGGCAAACAACTTGTTAGGTCCATAATTATGAATGATCAAATCATGAACACCTAAAACTCTTTTATCTGTCATCATTTCTTTAACAATATCATCTACAAGTGTTTTATCTGGTGCCTCCCCCAATAGAGAATTTACGACTTCTTTGATCAATCCATAAGCATTATACAAAATGATTGCCGATACGATTACACCCATATATCCATCTAAATTAAAGCCGATAAACGGAGAAATCACTGTAGATACTAAGACCGCACTTGTTCCTATCACATCTGATATAGAGTCTAGAGCCGTAGCCTCTAACATCGTTGATTCATATTTTTTTGATAACGATTTATTATAAAGATACATCCATAACTTCACTAAAATAGAAATAATAAGAATAAATACTGTTACAAGTCTAAAATCAATAGTATCTGGAGATAAGATCTTTCCAAAGCTTTCTTTTGCCATTTCGATCCCCAAAAATCCAATCATCAACCCAACAAACAAAGAAGCAATTGTTTCTGTTCTCTCGTGTCCAAAAGGATGATCTTTGTCAGCTGGCTTATTAGACAGATAAAAAGAGAAGATAGCGATGATATTGGATCCTGCATCTGTCAAGTTATTAATAGCGTCTGCCTGAATAGAGACAGAATTCACGATAATTCCTATTACAAACTTAATTCCAAATAAAAAGACATTACACAAGATCCCTATCCATCCGCATAAACGTCCAACAGCACTTCTTACATCTGGATTCTTGGTATCTTCCGAATTTTTTACAAATCTTTTAACAATTAAATTAATCATATTGAGAGTATAACATTATCGGGTTTTTAACTCAATGGCATCTAGGTAGTAAAAACTTACTCTATCAACCACCTAGAAGCATGCTTAACAACGGTAAAGTAAATAGCGAAAACAGTGTAGAAACAAAAACCAGCTTTGATGAAAATACGGGATCTTTATCATATGTTTGAGCAAGCATTGCGGTTGTACTTGCAGCTGGCATTCCTGATAAAAGAACACATACATTGGCAACAAGTATATCTATATTCAACAAACGTACAATTCCCAACAAAACTAAAGGTAATACAATTAGACGAATCATGCTGTAAAATAGCGTGGTCTTATCAAACACATCATCTACATTAACATCACTCAATATACCTCCAATAGCAATCATGCTTAATGCTGTATTACAGCTGGCAATAGCTCCAATCGTATCATCCAATGCTTCCGGTAATACGAATCCAAACATACGACCTATCATCAAAAGTACACCTATAAAAATGGCAATAATACAAGGATGAAATAAGACATTTTTGATCAAATCTTGTTTACGACTTGTCGTATATAAAGATAAACCATAAGACCACATACATACTCTTTGTGGAATCAAAAAAATTGATGCATATAACAAACCAATATCCCCAAATACACCCTGTGCTAATGGCATCCCCATAAAGCCTGCATTAGAGACCATTGTGCCATACTGCAAATTGATTCTTCGCGCCGGTGATTGATTCTTCCAAAGAAAACAGTTAAAGAGCCAATATATAAATTGTGTCATAACAGATACCAAAAAAACCATGATGCAAGAAACAATCAAATCGTGATCTACATCAATTTCAAAAGATTGTATGATAGAACAAGGCAAAACGATCGTTAATACGATCTTAGTTAATTGTTTTCTTGTTAAAGAACTCATTAATCCAGTCTTAGACAAAATAAGCCCAACAACGATCAGTAAAAAAATTTCAATCTGTAAATTTATCATGTGATCTCCTTTTGAACTTATTCTACTCTTTTGTCTAAGTGAATAAAATAAAAAAATGTATGATACCTTCAAAAGATACACACTAAATCGACAAATTTTAAAAGAATTAATCGCACCGCTAAACAAATACAAACAAGAACATTTATATAAAGATAGGAGGATGCGTATGATTCAATCAGAAATGATGACTTTAATGAGAATAAACACAAAAGTGCATATAACAAAGAAAATTACAATAATATTGCGATCCAGATTAGAAAAGATAATACCAAAGTAATAAATAAATTGAATGCGGTAAAATCTAAAAATGCTTATATTTAAATTGATTGAAAAAGATATCGAACAAAATAAATAACGTGTGATTTTTCATTATATATCAAAATATTATAAAATTATAATCAACCTTTCAATTACCTTATTGTACCAAGAGGATCTTTCAAAAATAGTTTTGTTTGATTATCTAAGCCTAAGCAAGAGACTAACAGTATATACAACACAAACAATAAACACATATTATTAAGAATTGGCAAATAAAAAGACACATCTAGCGTGTCTTGGTTACTTTCATGATCCAATATCCTTTATCACGGGCAACCCTTTCTACATTTGCCTGTTTTTCTTCAAAATAATTAACGGCGCTTTGCGCTCCATGTTGTTTGCGCATGACGATCCATAATCTTCCATCCTCATTTAAATGTTCTAAACATTGATCAAACAAGGAATAAATCACTTTCTTTCCCGTGCGTATTGGCGGATTTAAGAGGATACACTCAAAATTGCCCTCTTTGATTCCATCATCATTTTTCAAAGTGGCCTGAATCGAATGTCTTTCAAGATTCTTTTTTGCAAGTTCACATGCTCTTGCATTGATATCGATCATTGTCATGTTTGTTTTCCAAAAAGAGGAAAGTACAATTCCAATAACACCGATACCACATCCTAAATCTAATACTGTTTCAGGGTTGGATTCATGTTCTAATACAGTATTTAATAAGATCTTGGTTCCTTCATCCAGCTTATCTTTTGAAAAAACGCCTTGATTCGATTCAAATTCAAATTTCTTTTCTTTTATTTGAAAAGAGAAAGTAAAAGGCTGATCTTTTACTTTCTCATCGTTTATAAAATAGTGACTCATAGATTATTCTTAACTACATTTACGATAGACTGTGGATCTAAACCGTATGCTTCAAACAATTCTTTTGGCTTTCCGCTTTCACCAAAAACATCTTGAACTCCAACACGAGCCAATTTGCATGGGCATCCAGCTTCAGCCATTACCTCGGCAACAGCACTTCCTAATCCACCAATAATAGAATGTTCTTCACAAGTAACGATCAAATCATGACTGTTTGCCAATTCTACGATCAACTCTTTATCGATTGGTTTGATCGTATGAATATTTACAACAGTTGGTTCAAAGTCTAAAAGTTCACTTGCTTTTAAAGATTCCTGAACCATGCTTCCTGTAGCTACCAAAGCAACTTTAGTTCCTTCTTTTAATACGACACCTTTTCCTAATTCGAATTGGTATCCCTCAGGAGTTACTTCTTCAACACCACTTCTTCCAAGTCTTACATAACATGGACCATCATGGTAAGCAATAGAACGAACGGCCTGTTTTGCCTCGTTATAATCACAAGGAACAACAACAGTCATACCAGGAATACCACGCATTAAGTTAATATCTTCGATACACTGATGACTAGCACCATCTTCACCAACACTAATTCCTGCATGAGATGCACAAACTTTAACATTTAATCTAGGATAACCAATACTGTTACGAATTTGTTCAAATCCACGTCCAGTTGCAAACATTGCGAATGTAGAGGCAAATGCAATTTTTCCACTTGCAGCCAAACCTGCAGCAACAGACATCATATTCCCTTCTGCGATTCCCATATCAAAATGACGAGATGGGTCTACCTTTTTAGCTTCACCACTCTTTGTACTTCCTGCTAAGTCTGCATCAAGTACAACGATATTTTCATCTTCCTGTAATAGTTCTTTTAACGCATCTCCATATGCGATACGAGTTGCGATACTAGCCATAATTAACAAGCCTCCAATTCTTTGATTGCTGCATGATACTGTTCTTCATTAGGGGCAACACCATGCCATCCAGCCTGATTTTCCATGAAAGACACACCTTTTCCTTTAACTGTTTTCGCAATGATTACAGTTGGTTGTCCTTTTGTTTCTCTAGCTTCTTTAAATGCAGCTCGAATCTGATCAAAGTCATGCCCATCGATTTCGATCACATGACAATTGAACGCCTTCATTTTTTCATTTAATGGATAAATGCTCATAACATCTTCCACTTTACCATCGATCTGTAAGTTGTTGTTATCGATGATAATGCATAAGTTATCAAGTTTATGATGAGCAGCTGCCATAATAGCTTCCCAAACTTGACCTTCCTGACATTCACCATCTCCACATAATGTATAGATACGGTGGTCATTTTTATCTAATTTATTAGCAAGAGCCATGCCTACAGCACAAGAGATTCCCTGACCCAAAGATCCTGTGGACATATCAACCCCTGGAAGTGCACGCATACTTGGATGTCCTTGAAGTCTAGAACCTAAATGACGGAATGTCTTCAGTTCCTCCTTTTCGATCCAACCTTTTTCCGCAAATGCAGCATATAAAGCAGGACTCGCATGTCCTTTGCTTAATACAAATCGATCACGATCAATTGAATTTAGATTATCTTCATTGATATCCAATTCCTCGAAATATAGGCTCGTAATGATATCTGCTGCGCCCAAACTTCCTCCTGGGTGTCCGCTTTGTGCATAAAAAACTTCTGTTACAATACTCTTACGAATGCTGTTCGCATGTTTTTCCAGCTCAATGTTTTTCATTCTCGATCTCCTTTTCGCTTATCCATTATAACAAATTTTTTCTTACGTTGTACAAGAACTTGCTCTTTTTTAGGTCTTTGTTCACATTATAAATAACATGTTTTATAATGATGATAACTTATTTAGAAAAAAGAGGTAAAAAGATGGGAAATAAATCACTATACTATTTAACTTGTGTCTTGTTCTATATCGTTGCAATCATTAATTTTTTTAATTCTGATACAACAACCGGTGTTGTCTGGTTGTGTTTAGGTTCCACATTTTTATGCTTGGGCGCTTCTTCTAAACCAAAAGAAAACGAAAAAAATGACGACTCTGAAATCTAATCATGCATTGATCAAAAGTATCAATCTTTAGAGATCGAAAGAATTTTCATCTTTACCATGAAGATAAAGTCCAATACATATCATATTAAATAGACATTTCATCATTCATAACGAGATACTATCAAACAAAAGTTATCATAATAACGAACCTGTATTACTGCACACAAAATAAATTTCGAAAGGATTTTTCTATGATTCGATATATTGCCTTATTACGAGGAATTAATGTTGGTGGAAAAAATAAGATATCTATGCAAAAGCTAAAAGAATGTTTTGAAGAACTCTCTTTCTGTGAAGTCAAAACATATCTTAACAGTGGAAACGTTATTTTTTCCACATCTAAAACAAATATTCCAAATATCACATCCTCTATTGAATCAATGATCAAAAAGACATTTAATCTAGATATTCCTGTTCTTATTATTTCTCAAGAATCGCTACAAAACGCTCTTCAAAAAGAACCAGGTTGGTGGAATTCAGAAGATAAAGGCATTTATGATAATCTTATTTTTATCATCCCTCCTGCTACATTTAAAGATGTATACGATAATTTAGGAAAGCCTGATGATAAATACGAAAGAATAGAAAATGTAGAAAACTTTATCTTCTGGTCTTTTGATCGTAAAAACTATCAGAAAACAAACTGGTGGGCAAAAACAGCCAGCTCTACTATCAGCACAAAACTAACAATTCGAACCGCCAATACAGTTAAAAAAATAATGAATTTATAGAATCGAAGGAAAATATGAAAACAACTTCTAAAATACTACAAAGTATTAATATTCTTTTTTTGATCCTTACGTTTTTGTTCCTTGTTATACAATGGAATCAAATTCCAATACAGATTCCTACTCATTATGATATATACGGAACAATGGATAATTATGGACAAAAGACCAGTTTGATTGGACTCTTTATTATTGAGATTGTTATTTATCTTCTTTTAAAAGCCATTCAATGGATCGTAAAACTCGCCATTAATTCTTCCAACACAAAGAAATCATTTAAACAATATATTTCTTTTATCGCTGAATTATTCATTTTGATGTCTAACTTTTCTTTTTCAATGTTGATTTACCATATGGCTACTTCATCAAATATTTCTTTTTGGATAACTTTTTGTCCACTGATTCTCGCAATCTTGATCGCTAGTTTTACTTTCTATAAATTTGAAACCTGTTAACGCGAAAAGTGCTTTTACGCCCAAATTACGTGCGCAAAAAAACGCGTAAAATTTTACGCACTTTTTTGCGTTTTTTTATGATACAATAAAAAAGAAATGAGGTGATTTTTATGCGAGAATCCAAAGATTTAGAATTTAAAGAAACTATAACAAACTCCTTTTTAAAAACAGTAAGCGCATTTGCGAACTATAGAGATGGAAAAATCATCTTTGGAATCAGCGATAATGGAGATATCAAAGGCATTTCAAATCCTGTTCAAGCCTGCTTAGATATAGAAAATAAGATTAATGATTCAATCTCACCAATACCATCTTATTCTTTATCCATTGATGAAAACACTCAGACTATCACATTGAATGTAAAAGAAGGATTCTTTAAACCATATTTTTATAAATCAAAAGCTTATCAAAGAAACGATTCCGCAACAATTGAAGTAGATCTTATCGAATTAAACAGGTTAATACTTGAAGGGCAAAACATGAATTTTGAAGACATTCCTTCAAAAGCGCAAGATCTATCATTCTCTGTTCTTGAACAGAAATTAAAAGAAATATTAAACATCAAGGAATTCTCCCTAGATGTATTAAAAACGCTAGAATTATATAGAGATTCTACAGGTTACAACAACGCAGCCCAATTGCTTGCAGACAACAATAATTTTCCCGGCATTGATTCTGTAAGATTTGGAGATAATATTAATATTCTTTTAGATAGAGAAACATTCTCTAATGAATCAATTCTCAGTCAGTACGATAATATCTTAAAAAAATTTCGAACATATTATGAATACGAAGAAATAAAAGGTTCATTACGAAAAAAAACTGAACTAATACCAGAAGAGGCATTTCGTGAAGCAATAGCCAATGCACTTGTACATAGGACATGGGATATCAACACGCATATCAATGTTGCTATGTACAACGATAAAATAGAAATTTCTTCTCCGGGTGGTCTCCCTAAAGGCGTTTCTGAAGAAGTTTATAAAAATGGTGGTATCTCAATTCCAAGAAACCCAATTATTGCCAGTATCTTTTTTCAACTGCATTTAATTGAACGTTTTGGAACCGGAATCAGAAGAATCAACGAAGCATATCGAGAAAATGAAAAAAAACCTATATATACTATTTTCAATGATATGATTCAAATTACTCTTCCTGTACTGCAAGAGCAAAATAATTTAAGTGACGATGAAAACTCAGTTTTCTCAGCATTAAAGAATTCTACCCTTTCTACTTCTGACATTTCAAAAGCTACTCAATTCAGCAAATCAAAAGTTTTATCCATAATTAAAAAGTTAGTTGAACAAGGGTATATTGAGAAAAAAGGTTCTGGACGGGGAACAAAATACACTGCATTATGATCTAACATCGAAAAACCAAGATGACATAAATTTTCATCTTGGTTTTATTTTATCGATTATAATCGTCTTCAATACGTACGACATCATCTAAATGAGGTGTACTCACTTCGATGATCGTTGTATCTTCTAAAGCGGTGTTTCTATGACGATATGTTGGCGAATTATGAATAATATCCCCTGGACCATAAACATGCGTTTCCAGTTCTCTGTTTTCATTATCTTCCAACACTTCTAATTTTCCACTTAAGATATAGATATGTTCTTCTTTTTTATGATGATATTGAAAAGAGCATCTCTGTCCTTTTTTAAAGAATATTTCTTTTAAGGCGTAGTTATCTGTAATGGCAATCCATTTCTCATAGCCCCATGGTTTTTCTACATACTTATTTAATTCTACTTTCATAATCTACTCCATATTGGCATGACGTCCAAACATCGTATCGGAATCCAATCCTTTTCTTTCCATCAACATCATGATTGAGATATCCATAAAGATTCCTTCTGATTGTTCAAACAAAGAACCCATAGGTTGAATGGATACAACATCACCTTGTTTGGCACTCTTAGGACTTGGTGCACTGATTTCGACAACCACATCCGCCATTTTCGCAATTGTAGATTCGGGATTAATGGTAATCAAAGCCACTTTAGCTCCAACTTCTTTGGCTTTTGTCGCGTGATTTACCAAACTTTTAGTTTCTCCTGATCCACTGCAGATCACTAGAAGCCCATCCTCTTTAATATTTGGTGTACATGTTTCACCAACAACATAACTGGCTTTGCCCATGTGCATCAAACGCATTGCGAAACCTTTGATTTGAAAACCACTTCTTCCAGCTCCTGCACAGAATACTTCATCCGCTTCATCTACCAATTCAACGAAATTTTCTGCAGCTTCTGTATCAATTTTAGTCAATGTATGTGTTAATTCATCAATTACTTTTTTTGCGTATTCCTGATTATTCATAATATCCTCCTACTTTAAGTGAGCCTTCATTTCTTTTGAAGTAGCCGCTCGATCTTTAGCATTGCAGATGGCACCACCAACTACGATGATTTCAGCTCCTTCATTAACGATGTCATCAATCGTTGATAGTTTCACGCCTCCGGCTACAGCACTTTTCGCATTTTTGATTACTTTATTTACAATCTTTAGTTCTTCTAATGGATCTTTTCCACTTGCTTGCACATCAAATGCAGTATGAACACAAATATAATCCACACCCATATTATCAATTTCGATTGTTCTTTGTTCTAGATTTTTTACCGCTATCATGTCCACCATGATCTTTTTACCATATTTCTTAGCAGAACGTACACAACCTTCAATTGTTTCATCGTTACTGACACCTAAAACAGTTACGATATCCGCTCCAGCTTCAAAACACTTATCCGCCTCAAATTCACCGGCATCCATGATCTTGGCATCTGCTAAAACTTCAATATTATAAAATTTTTCTTTAATAGCTCGAACTGGAACCATGCCCTCTTCAATAATAAATGGTGTTCCCACTTCGGCAATGTCAATATACCCTTTTGTTTCTTCCAATAATTCTAAACACTCATCTAAAGTTAATGTATCTAGTGCAGCCTGTAATTTCATATTGATCCTCCTATCTGATATTCATAGAATAGTCAATTTTAAATTTAAAAACAACAAATTTATTGGTATTTCGCAAAGAAAAACAATATAATATTGGAAATACAAAATATTTACCAATATTTGAAATAAATTTCCAACTTTTTACCAAGGAGGCATTATGTCAAAATCATCACTATCAAGACAGAACAATATTTATCAAGCCATATTATCAAAAGGTAGAATCTACGTCAGCGAATTAAGCAAAAACTTCCATGTCAGTTCTGAAACGATCCGAAAAGATCTTGATATTTTAGAACAACAAGGCCTTATCCTAAAGAAACATGGATACGCAGAAATCATGAATGATTATTTTCAGTTACCATTAAATGTGAAGATTACAGAGCACGCTTTAGCTAAACAAGCAATAGCGAAAAAAGCCCTGGAATATATCAAAGACAATTCTATGATTTTTCTTGATCCAGGAAGCACTACACTAGCTTTAGCTAAATATCTTCCTTTAAAGAAAGGATTGACCATCGTTACCAATTCATTGGCCATTGCCCAACTTGTTTCGGATATGAAGCATGATTTGATCTTTACAGGAGGAAGACTTCAAAAGAAAGGAAAAGCCTTTGTAGGGGCATTTACCGCCAACAATATTGATGCGATCCAAATTGATACAGCTTTTATGGGATGCGATGGATTTCTAAATACTGATGGCCCAACAACATTCTCTTTTGAAGAAGTCTTGATCAAACAGCATGTCATTAAAAAAGCATCCCAAAAGATTCTCCTTTGTGATGCTTCTAAATTTGAAAAAACCGGTACATATACATTTGCCAGTTTTAAAGATTATGATGTTATGATTACAAATCCTGTTTCAAACAAAGAAAAAGAACTTGTTAAAGATGTAAAAGAAGTAATATACGTTAATGCTGACCAATAGCCTTCAAAATTTCCTTAGAAGCATGCAAAGACATGATATTGCTTTCAATACAATTTGATTCAATACACTTTGCGGCATGTTCTATTTCTGAAGTAAAATCGCTATAAAAGTCGACCATAATTTTTGTCGTTTTATCTCCTTGAATCAGAAATGCTTCTTTTTCTTTCCAGTAAGCAGGTATCTTAAAATATCCTTTGGTTCCATAAATATATCCCGTTCCCTTATGATCTTTATCATATAGCCAGCTACTTTTTATGCTGGCTTTTATTCCGTTTTCATATTCTAAAAGCGATTGAAAAAAGAAATCACAGGGAAGATCTTTATATCCAGATTTCACGATATAATGGGACACAATGTCACTTTGGGCAAAATAATTTGAAAAACATGCAGGATACACACCAATATCTCGGCTTGCTCCTCCACTTTGACCAAAGACCCATTGTTCAAAATTAGGATCATCATTCAAAATATTATGGCTATATTCTGCATCAATGTAATAAATGTCTCCTATTGTCCCTTCCTGGATCATCTTTTTTACTTTGACTAATAATGGATTAAAAGCCGTCTTATGGGCTTCCATCAAAAATACTTTATTTCTTTTAGCAAGCTCAAACAATTTTTCCAGTTGAAAACTTTCTAAAACCATTGGCTTTTCACAAATTACGCTTTTTTCATTTTCTAAAGCTTCTTTAATTTGTTCATAATGAAGATAATTAGGAGTACATAAATAAATCACATCCACTTGATCATCCTCATATACTTTATCTATCGAATCATATGCCTTTTGTGCATTAAATTCTTTTTGATAAGATCTAGCCTTTTGTATATCTCTACTAACAAAGCCATATAAGTTCATATGCTCAGCACCTAAACATCCATTACAAACTCGCCTTGATATTTTACCAAGACCATATACTACCATATTTATCATATGTAAACCTCCTTTAAAAAAGGGCATACATTTGTATACCCTAAATACTACTCTTCCTCTTTTTCTACTTCGAATACCGTTGCTCCTAAAGCAGGAACATTTACTTCGATCATAAATGGCATATTATGTCTCTTGATTCGAATCGAATGACAAGATTGAGGTTTGGTATTTACCCATGTTCCATTATATTTATCCCATTGGGTATTTAAAATTTCTTTATAAACCCCTTTTACTGGAACGCCAAACTGTTGATGATCATAACCATTTGTAGAGAAGTTGATAATGATTACAAAGTCTTTCTTAGTTCCCTTACGAACAAAAGAGAATGTATTTTGAGATGCATTGTCCGCATCGATCCATTGAAAGCTTGTCCAACTATAATCATCTTTATAGAATGCATCATTATCGGCATAAATACCTGTTAGATCACTGAAGAATTTTTCAAATGCATCATGCATAGGATATTCACGCAAGAACCAGTCACAACTCTTCATTTCATCCCACTCACGAAGCTGTCCAATCTCATTCCCCATGAAATTTAATTTCTTACCTGGATGTGCATACATATATGTGTATAAAGCACGCGCTTGAGCAAACTTGTCTTCATAACTTCCCCACATCTTATCAACGATCGTTGCCTTACCATGAACGACTTCATCATGGCTTAGTGGAAGGATAAATTTTTCGGAATAGAAATAAGCCATAGAGAATGTAACATCATTATGATGCCACTGACGATAAATTGGATCTTTTTTCAAGTAAGATAAAGTATCATTCATCCAGCCAAGATCCCATTTATAGTCAAATCCTAAACCACCATCTAAGCTTGATTTTGTGACATTTGGGAAATCTGTCGAATCTTCTGCGATCAACATGATCTTTCCATCATATTCTTTATTCAATAAATAATTCATTCGTTTCATGAAGTTGCAGGCACCCTCATTTACACCATTATTTTTGTTTCCATGCCAGAAGATCGCATTGGAAATCGCATCCATTCGTAACCCATCTACATGGTAAACATCCAACCAGAAATTGGCAGCTGACATCAAGAACGAACGAACTTCTTCTTTCCACAAATCAAAGTTTAATGTATCCCATTGAGAATTTGCATCTCTTTCATTTGGATATTCATATAATGGTGTTCCATCAAATAGTCTTAACGCAAAATCATCACGTACAAAATGCACAGGAACAAAGTCCATGATGATTCCAATACCTGCCTTGTGAAGAGCATTGACAAAATGCATCAATTCCATATTTGTTCCATAACGAGATGTACTTGAGAAATATCCAGTACTCTGATATCCCCATGATCCATCAAATGGATACTCACTTAAAGGCATGACTTCTACATGGGTAAAATGATGTTTCTTACAGTGTTCGATCAATTCATCTTGAATTTCATTATAATGTACGAAATCTTCTCCTTCTTTTTTCCATGATCCTACATGCATCTCATAAATATTGATTGGAGAATCAAATCCTTTATTACGCTTTTCCATCCATTCTTTATCTTCCCACTTATCAAATTTTAATGAAGATATGATACTTGCGTTTTGTGGGCGAAGTTCACTATAGAAGGCGTATGGATCGGATTTATCGACAACTTCTCCTCCTTTTCGAATAACACGATAACGATATGTGTCTCCTTCTTTGGCGTTGCGGATCGTACAGCTCCAAATTCCTTGATCATCTTTTTTCATGACATTCTTTTTGTCATCCCAATTATTAAAAGATCCTATTACAGAAATACCTTCTGCATTTGGCGCATAAACATTAAACTCTACTGATTTTGGTTTAACATGCGCTCCAAAAATGTTATATGCCTTGATTTCATTCCCTTCAAAAAAGGCTTTTGTCTTATTATGGTTCATATCTAGAACCTCCTTTAACTACCTCTTTATTTTACAACATAAACGAATAGTATGAAAGAACAAAAATGAAAACGCTATATAAATAAAAATACATTTACATTACAAAGATTTTTTCTTTTTATCAGTTATATCTTATAAAAATATAATAAACTATTTTTTATTATTTATAACCGACAATTTTATTAATTCTAGTTTATTTTATGTTATAATACAGAAAAAGGAGCGTGGCTTAAATGATAAAACGAGAAAAATATATCCAAAAAATACGTCCCTTTATAAACAAAGACTTGATCAAAGTCTTAACAGGAATGAGACGTAGCGGAAAATCCGTGATGTTAGACTTGATCAAAGAAGAACTATTATCAAGTGAAGTAGACCCTTCTCAGTTTATTTCAATCAATTTTGAAAACATGAATTACACTCACCTCTGTGATGCCGTATCTCTTCATAATGAAATCATTAAATTAAGTGCCTCTATCAAAGGAAAAACATATTTATTTTTTGATGAAATACAAGAAGTAAAAAACTGGGAAAAATGCATTAATTCTCTTCGCGTTGAATTAGATTGCGACATCTATATTACAGGTTCAAACGCAAATCTTTTATCAAGTGAATTAGCCACATATCTTGCAGGTAGATATGTAGAATTTGTTATTTATCCTTTCTCATTCAGTGAGTTTATAGAACTTTATAACACTATACATCCAGGTATGACGAATCAACAGCTCTTCAACGAATATTTGATGTATGGCGGAATGCCTTATTTAGCAAATTTAAATTACAATAAAGAAGCTGTCAATCGATATCTATTAGACTTATTTAATTCAGTAGAATTAAAAGATATAGTAAAAAGAAATAAGATTAGAGATATTGATATCCTTGAGCGCATCCTCGCATTTGTCACAAAAAATATTGGAACAACTTTCTCCGCAACATCTGTATCTAAATATCTAAAAAACGAAGGTCGTTCAATTTCTCCAGAAACAATTTTAAATTACATTAAAGCTTGCGTTAATGCCTATCTTTTTTATCCTGTAAAAAGGATGGATCTACGAGGCAAAAAAGTTCTTACTGTTAATGAAAAATATTATATTGCCGATCATGGAATTCGTGAAGCTGTCTATGGTGGAAACCAGACCGATATACAACTAGTTCTTGAGAATATTGTTTATATGGAATTATTAAGACGTGGATACACCATACATATAGGAAAAATAGATAACGAGGAAATCAATTTTATTTGTGAAAAACAAAATAATAAAATCTATATTCAGGTGACCTATCTTTTAGCGTCACAAGAAACCATTGATAGAGAATTTAAAGTGTATGATACGATCAAAGACAACTATCCTAAATATGTACTAAGCCTTGATCCATTTAACATGAGTCAAAATGGAATCATCCATCGTAATATCATAGATTTTCTTTTAGAAGAGTGATATCTATCATGTTAAAATAATCGTCTGATATAAATCCGTTTGATTCAGATAAAAGAATATCCTGATTATATAGAACAAAATCTCTAAAACAGTTTAGACCACCAAATAATGGTGGTCTAATTTTATTAACATCGATTTTTGATCACATCTGGATGAATACTATATAGAATAGCGGTTTCTTTAGAAATAATTTTTTTTCGTACCAACTCAATCAATGCATCATCCATTGTTATCATACCAAGTTGTTTACTGGAAGACATCGTATTCTCAATTTGATGGATCTTTCCTTCACGAATCTGTGAACGAATTGCCGGCGTCATCTTCAACACCTCAAAGACTGGTACCACACTTCCGTCAACAGTTGGTACAAGTTGTTCAGATACGATACAGTTTAATACCATAGATAGCTGAGAACGAATTTGTATCTGATTATGTGAGAATGTGTCTAGGATACGATCAATCGTATTAACAGCCCCAACCGTATGTAATGTAGACAACAACAAATGTCCTGTCTCCGCAGCTGTAATAGCTGTAGAAATTGTTTCTTCATCACGCATCTCTCCTAACAAGATTACCTCTGGAGTCTCTCGCAAAGCTGCACGTAACGCTGGAAGATACCCTTTGGTATCATGATATACCTCACGCTGGCTAACAATTGATTTTTTATGAGAATGAAGGTATTCGATTGGATCTTCAATCGTAATAATATGTGCATTTCGAGTTGAATTGATTCGATCAATGATGCAGGCAAGTGTAGTAGATTTTCCACTGCCGGCGGGTCCACTGATTAAGATCATTCCTTTTTTCTGATCCGCTAGATCCAAAACAACATCCGGTATACTTAGTTTTTTAGGATCTGGAAGTTCAAACTTTACAACTCGCAGTACTGCAGCTTCTGAGTTTCTTTGGCGATACACATTGACACGAAAACGGCCTATGTTCGCTAAAGAGAAGGAATAATCGTCCTCTCCATTTTCCTGAAAATTTTCATATCGACAATATGGCGCAAATGAATACAGCTGCTGCACGATATCTTTTAGATCCTCTGGCATCAATCGAACATCATCCTGTTTGATAATTTCTTTTTTGATCTTAAAGGCATATGGACTTCCTGCAACAAAAAATATATCTGATGCATCCATCTTTACTGCCTGTTCCAATATTTTCTTTACATCCATATTACATCTCTTCTTTCGTTTTCGTCATCCACTCTAATATATTTCCATCCTGATCCATTTGTACTTCCAGAACTTGATTAGATCGTATTTCTATTTGAAAGCTATATATATTTTCTTCAAACTGAATATCAACCTGATTTTGTGTTGATATTTCTTCTACATCTTTTAACTGCATGATTTCATCACAAATGTATTTAGCTTTGGCATCCGCCTTATAATAAGCCTGTTTATATGCATACTCTCTTTGTAAAGATTGATCATCCTGCCAAGTTCGAACATACGATAAAGCCGCCATGATCGTCATAGCCAAAACAACAAAAATCAATAAAATCGTTGCGATCCCGGTCCCTGGTTTTACATTTCGTTTCTTATTCATAAGCTTTACCTGCATACAAAGAATACTCTACCAGCAGCTGTTCATCTTGCCAAATACAAAGCGTGTAATGAGGAAAATCTTCATTGCTTTCAACGATTTCCACCTGAAAATAATCCCCTTCATCTTCAAAGTTTTGATCATATTCTTTTTGGATCGTATTCAAATCTTGATTTCCTTCGATTACATTTTGGGCAAAGAGCATGGCTTTTCTTCGATCATGATCAAACTGATTTTTTTGGATGGCTGAAGCATATACCTGCAAGATGATCGTTGCCGAAATCGCAAAGAAAAATATCACCAGCAACAATTCCAAAAAGAAGGCAAATGGTTTTGAAGTTTCAATCTTACGCATATAAATCACCACTTCGCAAGCTTACTTCAAAGCTTTGATCCTGCACTTTCATTTCAACTACGTTTTCTTCTATTTGAACTTCAAATGAATCGCAGGACATCATTTTTTGTCCACTGTCTAAATCGACTTCAGAAGTAGATAAAACATACAACTCTTGTAAAAAGTCTTCTTTTTGATAGATATATGTCTTCGTTTGATCATCCGATAAAACTAAACATTGAATCCCATCAATTGTTTCTGTTGTCACCTGTCCCTGGCTGTCATAACTATGAATCTTTTGTGTCAAATAAGCAATCGGTGTATATATTTCACTATCTTGAGTAATTTTATTTTCTAGTTTTTGTGTTCCCAGTAATTGTGCATTTAAAAGAAAGAATGAACATCCTGCAAATATAAATAATAACGATAGAGAAAAGAAGATATAAACATTTTTTAATTGATTCATACATCTTCCCCCTTTCGATAAACATAGATATTTGGCATGAGGTTTTCCCCTTCATATTCATAAGAAATAAAGTACAGATCTTCATTCAAAATCAAACCATAATGTTCTTTTAAATAATCAAGATTGGATGGATAAAAGCCTTCTACGCTATAACATTCAACCATTGCCTTAACTATCGAATCTTCGATTCGCTCCTTATCTTGGACGATATTTATGTGATCGGCATCGATCAAACCAAACCATAGAATCAATAAAGCTCCAAGAAATAAAACAAGCGAAGTAAATCTACTTAATTTCTGCAGCATACAGTTAGACTATAATGCCACCATCAATGACATTAATGGCAACATGATCGATAATAATAAAACGCCGACTATCAAAGAAAGAAAGGCAATAATACTTGGCTCTATCACATTAATGAAACGAGAGGTCGCATCCTCTACATCCTTTTGATAGAGATCACTTAATCTATGAAACATTTCATCCTGTTTTCCTGTTCGATCCGCTATAGCCAACATATTAGCATAGTAGCCTTCATAAACCTTCTGTTTCAATAACAAAGAGATAAAAGAAGAACCATTCATCAAATCATCTTTGATTTCCAATATCTTTTTCTTTAATTGCGGATGATCAATAAAATCGCTCACTATATCAATTGCCTCATCAATTGGATATCCACTGGCAAAGAACAAAGACATCGCATATGTAAATTTAGCTAAAGATAATTTCAAATACAACTTTTTCGTTAAGATAAATGTGCTTAAGAAATTATTCCAATTAGAATTATTTTTAAAGTATTGATTCCCCAGCCAGAACAACAAAAATCCAAGTAAGATCACAACCAAAACACCTAAACTGATCTTACCAAATAGAGTTCCTATATTCATTAAAGAGAATGAGAAATCTGAAACCGACAACGCTAGATTATCCAATAACCCTTCAAAAATCGGTAATACCTTGAATACCATCAAAGCAACGATTATAAACATGATACATAATAAGACCATCGGATATGTCAAGGCTTCTTTGACTTGATTTTCCATATCCCTTTGTCTTTGATAGTATTCCACCATCTTCTGCATGACTTCATCTAAATGCCCACTCTGTTGACCTATATAAATCATTTTTTCCATATATGGATCAAAAGCCTTGCTGTTTTTTATAGCGCCAGCAAAATCTCCGTTTTCCAAGAAATCTTTCTGAATAGATTCAACAACTTCTTTTAGATCTTTATTCATTACCTGGTCCTGCAGGATATACAAACCTTCACTAATTGGAAGGCCACTAGATAAGATCATTGCCCATTCATTGGTTAATATTTGCTTGTCTTTTAAAGATAATTGTTTATTCTTCATGTGCCCCTCCTAATAATGATAAACTTCCTCATATTTTCCTGTATAATCTGCATTCCCAGAATCCGAAAATGTTGGATCGACCAAAGACCAATCATTCTTCGCAAAGTATACCTTTGGATTGATCCATCCTTCATTCTCTAAATATATTTCCACCCAGGCATGATATTCAATATCTGTCCATCCTACAATGACACGAGCCGGTATTCCCTGAATACGACACAAGGCAGCCAATAAACTGGCATAGTCAAAACAGATACCTGATCCGTTTTCAATTGCCTGTGTAAGATCCGGCAATACATATGTATCACTTACATAGTCTGCTTTTTCATAATCATAATCCAAGACATCTACTGTATATTCAAACAAGTGATAGATGCGTGTTAGATTATCTTTATCATCTTTTGTCAGTTCAAAGGATTTATTTACGACAATGCTGTCTGGACCATAATTAACAACTTGGTTTGGGTATAGATATACCGAGAATTCATCCTTTATCGTTACTTCTTTTTGTGTACTTGCCACAACGGCATATTTAGTTCCTTCGATTTGAGAAAGGATCTTGATCGTATAGATACCATTCCCCATTTGAAGAGGAAAAGCTGTATAATCGCTTGAAGTTAGGTCATAGTTATATTTTTTGTCATCTTTTGAAATCTGCAGTTTGATCTTTGATGCAGAACTTAAAAGTCTGGCAGTCACATAACCCTGAGAGACATTGGACATATCCACCATCGCATACCTGGAATCCGTCAACACATCCACACCAGGGCTTTGTGGCCACAATATTTCTGAAACTTGTTGAGCAGGGCTTTCGGGGTATTCTGTAGGATATTCTTGGGAAGAAGAACATCCTGTTACAAAAATACACACACTCAAACTTAGTAATAATTTTTTCCACTTCATCATGAATTATTATCCTCAGCTTGATATATAGCGTAATTGTTCTTACCTTGATTCTTGACTTGATACAAAGCCTTATCTGCTTTCTCATAAAGTCTATCTAAATCGACACCATCTTTTGGAGTCAAGGCAATACCAATAGAAGCTCGAACATTGATCACATGTTCACCGTCTCCAAATTCTAAATTCAGCGCATCCAACAAGCGTTTCATCAATATATCTAATACATCTGCATTTTTGATATCCTTCATTAAAACAACAAATTCATCTCCACCAAAGCGTGATACGATATCTGTTTCTCGGAAATGATTCTTTAATACACGACCTACTTCAATCAACGCTTGATCTCCTACTCTATGACCTAAATTATCATTAACTAGTTTAAAATTATCCAAATCAATCAATAAGAATGCAGATAACTTATCCTGTCCTTCCTGATTCAAATAATCCATTACTGTTACTTGACAATAATAACGATTGTACAATCCAGTCAGAGAATCCAATGTTGCCTTATCTTTTAGATCGGCTATCATCTTTTGTTCTTTTTCTTTTTCTAAATACTGCTCTGTATTATCACTTACCATCATCAATAAGATATCTTTAGATAAATCATAAACATAGAAGTAAATGATTTTATGTGAGAATACATTTTCTTTGTCGTATAAACTGACATCCAATGCATAATGACCTTCTTTTTTCAATCGAGCCAGGATATGATTGATATCTAAAAGTACTCTTAACTGATCCTTTTGTTGGTCTATCACATTTTCATTAATAAATTTATCACAGGCTTTATCAAAAGATAGATTGACATCAAATAAAAGCTTTTTATCCTGACCATTTGCCGCAAACTGCGAGAATGTATTTGTACTTCCATCTACATAACAAATGGTCTCAAAATTCTTTTTGATGTATTGTTGCAAAATTGGAGAAAGTACCTCTTCTTCATCAATGCCCTTTACAAACACTAAAACTCTGTTAACTAAAGATGAAGAAGTAGCCAATGTAATTCGATACCAGCCATGGATAAACTGTTTGAATTCATCGGTCTGTTTTTGAATATCCATCGATACAAGTTCCTTTTTATCATAAACCTCTTTTAGATGTTTAAACGATATAAATTCCAATATCGAATCTTTATCCACAAAATCTTTAAAGAACACTTTTCCATTCTCGATAAATTGCTTTAATGTGAGCTTTTTGTTTTGGACCTCATGACCTTTTAGGACAAACACAGAGTGCTCTTCCAGATTCACATCATATATAAACTGATTCTCTTCAGCCACAAGTGAAAGCACAAATTCTCTATCTTTTTGTGAATGTTCTGCCTGTTTTTCATCTTGAACATCAATAACGCCCATTAATACTTTTGGTTTCATATTGAAGCTGCCTGAGACAAAAATCAAACGAACCCAGAAGAAGCTTGTATCTAGATTGTACGCTCTAGCTTCAATTACTTTATCTTTTCGTTTTCCTGCCGCTATTTCTTCAAAAGCAGCCAATATATCATCCACATCAAATGGGTGGAATCTTGAATTTACAAAGTTCTCAAAGTACATCTGTTCTTCACTTGGCAGATATTTATCTTTGATCTGGAAAATCCACTGCATCTTTTTAGATGCTGGATCTATTTCACAGAATTCATCATATATTTCCATGTAATAGCTGGAATAATTATTCAAGCGAAGCTGATCATATAAAGTAAATTTCTTTGTATCAAAGATAGTTGTTAAATCTGCTGAAACTTGATGATATCCTTCAATTCGACTACATGTTCCATCATTGGAATGTAAATATCCACCACAACGAACATAGATCCAACCTAGTTTTGGATGATTCCATAAGTATTCTACCTCAGATTTTTTGCCATTCATCAATTTTACTATCGCGTTTTCAATATAAGACAAATAAGGCTTATTTATACGATCAAACCAATATTGATATAAATCTTCTGGATTAAGAGAATGCTCAAGTCCCAGCAAATTGATCATATTCTCATTGGCAAACATACGAGGTCGAATACCTTCTTTATTAGAGATTTCAATGACCCAAATCCCAATATTAGCATTCTGTAAAATTTCATCCATAGAACTAATTGAAACATTTTTAATGGCTACATTTGCGATATTCTCGTTATATAAGCTCTTTTTTTCAATTGCCTTTAATAAGATGCTTTGTGTAAATTCTTCAGCACTTACAGGACGATTATAGAAATATCCCTGTCCTTGATCACACGATAAACGTTTAACAAATGAGTCATCTTCTGCCGTTTCTACACCCTCAACAACTGTAGAAATACTAAGTTTTTTAGTTAAACGAACAATTTCTTCAAGAATGATTCGATATTTGTTTGTTTCCGTGCTTGTTGCCTCCAACAATAAACTTCGATCGATCTTGATTTCATCGACATTTAATTTACCCAGTGTATTCAATGATGAATACCCTGTTCCAAAATCATCCATAGAAATTCTAAAACCGACTTTTTTCAATTCATCAATTCGCTGATTTAATTCATCCGCATTCTCTAAAGCCAAACCTTCCAAAATTTCTAAAGTGATCAAAGAGGCATCAATATCATATTTATTCAAAATATCCTCGAGTTTTGAAACATATCCACTTTCAAAGAATGTAATCTTGGATTGGTTAACTGAAATTGGAACTGGATCATACCCGGCATCCATCCATGCACGAAGCTGTTGGCAAACAAGCTCAAACATATAAAGGTCTAATTTGATACAGAAACCATTTCTTTCAAACATTGGAATAAAGATTGAAGGATATAGTTTATTTTGTTCATCATTGACCCAGCGAACCAAAGCTTCCGCTCCAGAAAGATAACCATCTTTTAAATATACCTTTGGCTGTAAGAATAATTTAAACTCATTCTTTTCAAGTGCATCTTCAGCCCTTGTTTCCACATAGTTTTCGATCTTTTCTAATTCATGAAGATCGGTATCAAAATACCAGACATCAATATGTTTTTCCTTTGCCCTTGCAAGAGCAAACATAGAGTTGGTAATTGTTGTCTGTAATTTTTGATCTTTGTTACCAAAAGAAACTCCACAATATAATTTAGGAGGATAACCTAACTGTGAAAAGATATCGCCAGATACAATATTCTTTAATACATCTTGTAATTTATGATATAGCTTATCTGGATCTGGATCCTTTACAAACACATAGAAAGTATCTCCACTTTCTCTACAAACCATTCCATCTTTATTAAAAGAATCTTTTAAAGTCATAGCCATAGAACAAAGCAGTTTATCCGCAAGTTCTTTACCATAAATCTCATTAATAAATTTAAACTGACGAATATCAAATACACAAATTGCATAGCTGGAAGCACTTTGTAAAGCTTCTTTTACTAAATAACTAAAACGGGTCATTGTATACACATTGGTCAATTGATCAAAATATACAACTTGATATAATTTTTCATTCCCCTTTTTGATAGACTTATACCAATACGATAACAACAAAGAAAAAACTAAAACAATAACAATAAAGAATACCAATAAGGTTAATTCTAAACGAAGCAACCCTTTAGACGATTGAGAGAATGAATTTGTACACAATAAGTACCAATTATTATACTCAAGTGGCGACAATAAAACATTGTATCTTTCATTATTCGATACTATATTAAATTCTATCCGTTCACGTTTAGCCATGGATTCAATAATATTATTAATTTCATACTCATTTAAATTTGAATCTTCAGACTCAGATAAAATAGACTTTTTTTGATCTTCTACTCTTGAATCTTGACCACGAATCAAGAAATTACCCTTGCCATCAATCAAGCTCATGGAACCCGAACCGTAAAGAACATTATTGTTTTCAACCACCTCTGAAAAAACACTAATTTCGGTACTGGCAACAGTGCATCCAACAATATTTCCATCAGAATAAATTGGTACTGCAAACATAACGACATCTTTTTCTGTTAAAGCACCAATAAATTCATTTGACATAGACTCTTCTCCTTGAAGAGCTTTTTCAATTACCGAACGCGCTTCATCCTTCATTTCAGAAACTTTATAATCATACACTTTCTTAGCTTCACGATCTGAAATCAAACCATTTCCCTCAAGGTTAAAAACTCCTAATGTTAAAAAATCATTTTCATCATCAACTCTTTGAAGAATGTTAAAATACTGTTCATTTTGTATAGACTCAGCACTATCAAAAAAAGCAGCAATAGTATTCATCATCTGAAAGTCCTGGTCAATCTGCGCACTAATCTGATTTTCATAACGATATACTTCATCCTGCATTCTATCTTTCATTGTCTGTTCATACGCATAGGTAAACAATTCAAAAACACCAAAGCCAACAGCTAACAATACCAATATGATCACAACTGAAGTAACCATTAACCTTCGTTTATCATTTTTAATTTGATAGTCATCCATAATCATAATTTCCTTATCGTTATACCTATTCTATATCAAATTAGACATATAAAAAAGAGGGAAAATTCATTCCCTCTTCTTCATTATTGAATATTAAGCTTGTTGTTCTTGATCTTCGTCATCATCTTTCCAATGTCTTCCAACAAGAACTAATACCAATTCAACGATAGCGATAACAATCATCCAGATTGTCCACTTATCTGTTAATGCCATTGGCAAGCTCATGTCTTCAGTCAAGATGAAGAATACTACAGAAACGATAGCAACGATAACGCCTAGAACTTTACAGATCCATCCACGTTTCTGTTCTTGTTCTTTTTCTTCACCACGTTCAATACGTGCTTGTCTTTCTTCTTCGTCTTCCTCTTCATCATTTCTATGACGTTTAGATAATAACAAGATTAATCCAAGGATTACTGTTACGATAGCAGCAATCAAGTTGATCAATGCCCAAATACCGTTGTTACCCTTAGGAGTAGCATTGTCTTCAACATCTTCTACATCACCATCTGATAATGGAGTTTCTTCATCTTCAACTTCTTCAACCTCAGGTTCGTCTGTTGTAGCTCCATCATCTGTTGTTGTACCAGGAGTTCCCGATGTTGTTGGAGGAGTCGTTGGTGTTGTAGGAGTAGTAGGTGTAGTTGGAGTTGTTGGAGTAGTTGGTTCATCTGTTCCATCATCTGGATCCGTTGGATCGACTGGAACATTAATACGATCAAATGTATATGTAAATACAACATTTTCTCTTACTACAAATCCGTTGATTGTAGTGTTCCAATTTCCTCCAGTGTAACCGCTAGATGCTACTACAGTTGGAATATCATTTTCTGATAATACAGTATTCAAATCATACTTCATAGATCTAGAAGTTGATCCATCCTCAAATGTACCATTTACAACATTGAATGTTACTAATGCTTCTTCATCATCAGGAGTACCATTTTCATCCTCGTCTTTTGTCCAAGTTGCAGTGAACGTAACATCCTTCGCCGGCATCATAAATTTGCCTTCAGTAACGGCTACATCATCAGTTGTCCATCCTGTAAAGATATAACCAGAACGTACAGGAACAGCTGTACTTACAATTTGTTCAGTGCTCTTTAAAATACCCGTTACATTATTAGGCATTCCACTTACTGAATCTTCAGTGCCAGACACATAATGTATTGAATACTTTGTTTCTTGATCATCTGGAGTTCCATTGTTGTTCTCGTCATCTTTATACACAGCTGTATACGTTGTAGTCACAGCCGGAACAATGCGGCCCTCTGGAAGCGTTGGGTCCCATCCGGTAAAGACAACATTGTCAGAATTCGTATCTACCGGTGTAGGGGCTGTAAACTTAGTGCCTGGAAGCTGGTTCTCCAGTTTCACTTCGTTGCCTTCTTCTCCTTCAAATCCATAATCAGATTTGAATGTCAATGTCACTTTTGTTTCTTGATCATCTGGAGTTCCATTGTTGTTCTCGTCATCTTTATACACAGCTGTATACGTTGTAGTCACAGCCGGAACAATGCGGCCCTCTGGAAGCGTTGGGTCCCATCCGGTAAAGACAACATTGTCAGAATTCGTATCTACCGGTGTAGGGGCTGTAAACTTAGTGCCTGGAAGCTGGTTCTCCAGTTTCACTTCGTTGCCTTCTTCTCCTTCAAATCCATAATCAGATTTGAATGTCAATGTCACTTTTGTTTCTTGATCATCTGGTATTTTATTTCCATTTTTGTCTAAATCGAAATAAATCATCGCAATGTTATTTTGTTCTTGTAGTTGTAATGTTATATTACTTGTATATTCATCAAGTGTATATCCATCTTCATTCACACTCAACGCCTCATACCAGAATAATTTTGTTCCCTTTATTCCAAAGCCATTCTTATCCTGATATTTATCTAACTGTTCATAATCTCCATCTTCCTTTTGGAAGAAATACTTAACTGTATATGGAACATATTCGCTTCCTTCAATTTCCTTTAATTGAGCTTCAAATGTAATTACGCCGTCTTCATCTGCTCCAGCGATAGTTTGTTCATTAAATTCAAACACATCATTTGGCTGGTAGAGATTGCCATTATATACCCATCCTTCAAATACATATTTGTTTGTGTCATAAGCAGGCGCTTGCTTAACTAATGTTTCATTTGAGTCCCCTGAGAATATTGTATAAGATCCATCATCATTAATTTCTTCAGATATCTGTCCATTAACTTTGTATTGCACTGAATAATGTTGTTTTAAAGATGTAATATATACCTCTACATTATCGGATAATTTATTTGGAATGTTAAACTGATATTCAAACCCTTCAGCTGTTGGGTTTTCCAAATCTTCAACACGATTTACGGTAATACCCGTTTCCTCTCCATTAGCAAGAACTGTTACATTAGGATTAGTATAACCTGAAGCTAAATTGAAATAAAACTCATTTCCTGTTTTTTCAGTTTGTAGATATACAGAATTAATTGCTCCTTCAACATATTTTTGACCCGAATAATCCCATCCTATGATATTTTCTACGCCATCAAGCCGTTTAATAATGACTTCATTTCTTACACTACTCTTAAAATTTCCGTCTGTTACACTAATATTATGATATACATTTTCTACCGTAATAGTATAGGTATAATCAGCCCATCCTTCCTCAAGACGAGGAAATTGCCAATCTTTTTCTGTTAATGTAACTGTTATTTTTTCTCCCGTGCTAAGGATTGAAGTTACACTGTCACCTTCATTAAATGTCGTTGGTACATTAACATATTCACCATTAAGTGCTAATAGATTTAGATGCCATTCTTTTGCCGGATCATTAAAGCCTGGCCATACATTGTAATGATCGCTTTTCAGTTTAAAACTTAACGTACCATTTGGCGTAATGGTCGCTCCGCTCTGGGGTGATGATATATCCCCCTGTCGAATATTATTGTTATTATATGTAAATACATAATTCGAAACATCTGATTCTGTAACAACAACTTTTTGCTTTCCCTGGACGTTCTTTACAGTATAACGAGTCAATCCACTTGCCACATCAACTACCACACCCTGATTAGAGTAATCTGCATCGTTTACTGTTACATTAAGAAGCTTTCCTTTTCCGCTTGGAGTCACTGTAAACGAATATGAATGACCATCTTTAACCGAAGCCGGCCCTTCAATTTTGATTGTTGAATCCGCATCATAATCAATGTCATACGTTTCTACATGCTTCTCATAATGAAAAACAACTTGCTTATCCTCTAGCAACAATCCTGTATTCTGGTCTTTTATTGGTACATAATAAAGAGTATTTCCCACTGAACCAATAGAATAAATCTCATCACTACCTGCCGTAGCCTTCACATAGTCATAACCCTGCAATGCCGGATTACTAGCGATTTCTGGACTTCCTGCGATGTTTGCACATATTCCGGTAGAAACCTCCGTTGGAGCACCTTGAATTGCAGTACCATTTTCATCCACAAACAAAACCTGAATTTTTTTATCAGTAGTAGGATCTACATTTAAGAGATTCGATGCTACTTTGTTTGCTTTATCCTCTGTATTTTTTTTCTCATTTTCTTCTTTCTGACCATCTTCTGATTCTTCAGATTGATCTGTCTGTACATTTTGGGTATATACAAACTGCAATTCAGTTATGTTTCCAGTTAAGACAAAATCTTTCGTTTCAGTTGTATAAACCTGAGTGTTATCGTTTTTGTCTTTAACTTCTGTCAAAGTATAGCCTTCAACATTTATATCAATTCCAAGTTCATCTAAATTGATAGTTTTACCTACATACTTTGACTCAAGCGCTTGTTCCACGGTTTCTTTAACTGATGCGTTATTCGCATCCACGAACTCAACCTTTAATGTACTTGCAACCTCAGGTTGTTCTTCCACAGGTGTTACTGGCTGTTCTTCTACTGGCGCTGCCGGCTGCTCTTCTACTGGTGCACTAGGTTCTGGTGTCCCAATATCCGACGACGGAGTTTCTTCAGCTGCTTCCCCCTGTTGAATCACTTGGTTCGCTCTCTGGTCCATTTGTTACTTGAGTCTGACCAGGATCTGCCGGTTCAGTTTCTGCGTATAGATAGAAATCATTTGTACAGAACTGGAAGGCCATGACCATAGAAATCGTTATGGCAACAAACCGCTTCAAGTGTTTCATCATACAAACTCTCCTCCTTTTCTATTTGTATTGATAAAGAATAGAATATTTCTGATTTTGGAATTACTTTAATTGCATATTTACCCAAAAAATACACTTTTTATTTACTACCAAACAAGATATAAACTACTCCTATCTTACACATATTTTAACACAATTCAGGTCATTCACAATTAAAATAACCCTTAAAATTGTAGTATTTTTTTAGATTAGTTAATATTTACAAACATTGTGTGATAATTTCTAATTTTTATAAACAAATCCTATATTTTTTAACCTCATAATCAAATATTATTGCCCTATATTTAGTCCTTATTTATAATTTTCATATGAAAACACTAGAGAAATTCACGTATAAAAGAGAATTTAAAGCACTTAAAAAGGAGGAACAGAAGTACCTAAAAAAACAATCTATGTCTTCTGATCATTTTATTAATCGAAAGTTGAAAGGCAAGGTTGAGCCTAAATTAGAACAAACATTAAACACAGCTTTTCAAAAAGCATTCACCTTGGTCTTTGATAAAGGAGTCGGTATCATTCAAAAAACATATAATGCTGACAAGATCAAAGAAAAACATGATTCCATTGATTCTAGAATCACTCGTAAAAATATTCGTAAACAAAAAAACATATCAAAATCATCCAATATAAAGAATCTTGCGTTTACTTCTATTTCTTCAACCGCATTAGGCATCTTAGGAATTGGTATTCCTGACATCTTTCTTTTTACGGCTTTGATCATTAAAAATCTGCAAGAGATATCTCTTTCTTATGGAATTGATTTTAATAATGATAGAGAAAAATATTTCATGTTGATGATAATAGAAGGCGCTTTAGCACATGAATCCATCTATGAAGTAAATGAAAGAGTTGATTCATTTATTGAATCTTATCGTTCATATGATATTGATTTTCAAATAAAACAAACTTCTAAGACTCTAGCTTCTGAATTGCTATATTTGAAATTTATCCAAGGTATTCCAATAGTTGGTGCTATTAGTGGATTCTACGATTCAAAATATATGAATCAAATTTCCAAATATGCAAATTTAAAATATCAACTGCGTTTTTTAAAAAATAAACTATAATATATACTATGAATAAAGTAATAGGACATTTAAAGACAATCAATAAACATAAATACATGGTGACAAAACTTTGTTTTCGCTGTCATTTATACAAACAAGGAATCTTGCACGATCTCAGCAAATACTCTATTTGTGAATTAAAGACAGGATTCAAATATTACCAAGGTTATCGTTCTCCTATTGATGCGCAAAAAGAAGATATAGGATATTCTCTATCCTGGCTTCACCACAAAGGAAGAAACAAACATCACTGGGAATATTGGCTGGATAATGGTCCAAATGGAATTCAGCCTGTAAAAATGCCTACAAATTACGTTATCGAAATGTTTTGTGACCGTGTTGCAGCCAGCATGATTTATCAAAAAGATAAATATAAAGATGACAGTGCTCTTATATATTATGAAAATGGAAGAAATCGAATCATGATCCATCCCGAAACTGATAAACTCATTCATCATTTACTACAATACCTTGCAAATAACGGACTAGATAAAACTGTAGATTACATTGTTAAAGAAATCAAAGAATGATTATTGATATCTTCTAATTTCTAGTTTATAATTCAGGTATCGATGCAAAAAGAAAGGGAGAAGTTGCAGCTTCTCCCTTTCGCCTTTTTTAGAAGATCGATGCACATCACAACTTGGTTGTGACTATATCAGAAGATGATTATTTCCGATATATTCGGCTGAATACCAATAGGATCAACAAGATCAGAAGTAATTCTGTTGTAGAATACATTTCTGAAAGGCTCCTTTCCTTGATGGCCTGCATCAAACTTCAATGTAAACTGCCGCATTTAGCCGACCTATTTATCAAGGCACATACCTTATCGTATGCATCTATATTGTTTCAATTAATTCTTACAAAAGAATGACAATGCTAAAAAAGAGTCAAATCAATGACTCTTGTGATATTCATCATATAGCTCATTTTTAGAACGGCCTAATTCAGTGGCTGCTTTTTTTATGGCTTCTTTTGTTTTTAAACCTTGTTTTATATACTCATCAACTTTTTCAATCGCTGTTTTCATATCAAAGGTTTCTTCTTTGATTGGTTTTCCTTCTATGATAACAACCATTTCGCCTTTTTTGTCTTTTGCGACCTGCACAACTTCACTTACTGTTCCACGAATATATTCTTCATGAAGTTTTGTCAGTTCTCTAGCAAGACACATATTTCGATCGCCTAAAACTTCCAAAACATCCTGCAACATAGATTCAATGCGATGAGGAGCTTCATAAAAAATCAAAGTATAAGGAAAATCTTTCAGGTCATCCAATTGTTTCTTACGTTTGCTGGATTTATTTTCAAGAAATCCATAAAACAAATAGTGAACACAGGATAATCCACTTGCTACTAAAGCATTCATTGCCGCATTAGCTCCAGATAAAGAAACAACGGCATAATCTTCTTTAATAACTTCTTTTACAAGATTGGCGCCTGGATCTGAAACCAACGGATATCCGGCATCCGATACAACTGCCACACTTTCATTGTTGTGTAAATGATGCAAGATTTGTGGAATGCTTGTTGCCTGATTATGCTCATGATGTGAAATCAAAGGTTTTTGAATGTTATAAGCCATTAATAATTTCTTTGTGTTTCTTGTATCTTCTGCTGCAATCACATCCACGGCATTCAACACTTCTAAAGCTCTAGATGTGATTTCTTTTAAATTTCCAATAGGAGTTGGTACAAGATATAAAGTTGGTTTTTTTTCATCAAAACTCTTAGTAATCTTCATCGCTGAAATCCTTATCTGGCCATAATTCTTCAAAAGATACAAATCGAACTTCTTCTTTGTTTTCCAATTTAGCCTGTTTTTGTAAGACATTCATGCTGGTGATACGATATTTACTATCTTCAAATGTGATCATAGAATTCAATTTTGGCAAATCTTTTCTAAGTCTTGTATACTCATCATTTTCATAACGCAAGCAGCACATCAATTTTCCACACTGTCCACTTAGTTTTTGAATATTTAAAGCTAATAACTGATTCTTTGCCATATTTATAGAAACCGTATCAAAATCATTTAAAAATCTTGAACAACAAGTTTCCATGCCGCAGTTCCCTAAACCACCAACCATTTTAGCTTTATTTCTTGGTCCAACTTGTCTTAATTCAATACGACAATGTAACTGACTGGCAAGATCCTTTAAAAGTTGTCTGAAATCAACTCTATCATCAGAAACATAAGTAAAAATAACTTTAGAACGATCTAATGTATATTCACCACTGATCAAATGCATATCTAAATCTAAAGCTTCAATGCACTTATGACAAATTTTTAATGCCTCCTGCGCTTTTTTTGTGTTTTCTTCTTTTTGAATCAAATCGTATTTTGTGGCTAATCGTAAAACCGGTTTACAATCCCCTTTGATCTTTTTGGCATCAAAATCGATTACTGGTGCACAAACTTTACCCAACTCTTTACCTCGAATTGTTTCTACCACAACTTGATCATTTAAGTCATATTTAATATTTGATCCAAATGTATAAGCTTTTTTAGATTCATCAAATTGAATATAAACTATATATTTATAGGAAACTTTTCTTTCTTCCTGATTCATTCATTCACGACCTTTCGTTTTG